>ERZ1022756.3-NODE-3-length-113917-cov-12.504418_pt1 | contig 113917 bp, 102 predicted proteins | sample MGYA00520902_ERZ1022756 | MGnify/ENA primary metagenome ERZ1022756 (study PRJEB33162, sample SAMN09537601) | freshwater metagenome | isolation source: freshwater | place: Canada:Alberta | collected 2017-07 | study: EMG produced TPA metagenomics assembly of the...
AAAGCCAAAACCCTCCCGGCCACCCTCACCCCTCACCACTCACCCCCGTCACCCCGGGCTTGACCCGGGGTCCAGCTTTCCCGCCAACACAAAGAATGAATCGCGCAGAGGCGCAAAGCCCGCAGAGAGCGCAAAGAAACGACCCAACCGCGTCATTGCGAGCGACCAAAGGTCGCGCGGCAATCCAGAGTGACCCGGGCAACCCAAAGCCGCCACACCCCACCCGTTCCCCCGCAAAGGCGGGGGCCCATCCCCTGCCCTGACAAAGTCATTCACACGGAGACGCGGAGACGCGGAGAGGAAAACGCAGAATCCCTCCGCGCCTCTGCGCCTCTGCGCGAAACCAGCTCCTCTCCATGCCCCGCATGGGGAGGGGGGAGCCGAAGGCGTTGCGGAGCAACACCACCGCAGGTGGTGGAGGGGCACTTCCCGTCACCCCGGGCCCGACCCGGGGTCCAGCTTCCCCACGCGTTCGTCCCGGGCGAAATCGAGCCACACCCCCTCACCGCCGAAAGAATGAATCGCGCAGAGGCGCAGAGAGCGCAGAGAGAAACATGGGTGTTCGTCATTGCGAGCCGCAGGCGAAGCAATCCAAGGTCGTGGCTTCCACCCTACGCACCGCCAGCAATGACGTGAGTGGTCTTTCACGCCTCATCGCTTCACGTGAAGCGCAATCGAAGACATCACCCCCAAAGACAATACTTCGCCTTTTCGTCAGCGATTCAAAACAGCCACAATGAAGCGGCCAAGTCTCATCCAGTAAGCTCTCAGCTCATTCTCCATCGGCGCAAAATCGATAGAATGCAGAAGTCTTTGCATGCTGACAACGGAGATCAATTGGTCGTTCTGACGAATTCTTTCTAATTCATCAAAGTAGGCTTGATCAATAATCTGCCTTTCTAATAAATGTGATGCTGCAACACCAACTTTTCTCTTGAGCTCTGTAGGGTTTTTAAGTCCATGCTCCGCTATGTAACTTTCTACCGACAGCTCCAAAAGAATGCGCATGAGAGCGGATATAGCGTTTGGGTGATCCCTCAGTGAAAGCAGTTGTAGTTCTTCCCACACGTCCCGTATTCTTTGCTGCGCGGCGATCCACTGAATACGTGGAGCGTCATTAGGGATGAAAGTGGTTTGAGGCGGGCGGGGTGGCGGCGGGTTTCGCCTTGGGTTACGCACTGCGCCACCCGCAACGGCTGGCGTAGGCAGCCGTTCACCTTGTGAGGGAAGCACAGCTTCGCCTTCAAGACGGTTCAAATACGCCCGTTTTCCCTCGTTGTTCCAGAGATTGCCTAAGGTAACAGTCTGGCTCGCCAGATCCGACGTAATCCTGTGGAGCGCCTCAACGACCGCTCCGTGATCATGCGTTATTGTAAAACGTCGGCCCGCCGTGCTCACTCCTGCGCGGTTCCGGAACTCTTCAGAGGAAAGCAACCGAGAGAGGGTCGACCAAGGAATGTTCCCAGGAGGCAGACGGTCCGCCTCCCGCAGCAATCGCTCCACTTCAGCAGCAACATTGATTCCGCCGCCTTGGCCGGTGCGCTCCACGAAGTTGAGCTTAGCTCGATCATTCCAATCCAGCTGCCCAACGCCACGCTGGGAACCCGTATGCCGCCGGAACAAAATGCTATCGATCAAATTCCTGTCATGCTCAATTTGGCACATCACCTGATTGGGCAGATTTCTCGCACCAGTATTCAAGCCCTCAAAAAACTGCCGAAGTTCGGCCGTGGGTGCACGTGCGGGATTGAGCAGCAATTTCAGACAGGTGATCCGCCGGTTACCATCAAACACTACAAACCCATTGTCGGTAGGCATGACCAAAGGCGCGTCGTACACGGCGCCCACGCTCGCGATGTCGACAGCCAAATTGCGCATCTGCAAGTCGTGGAGCCGAAACAATTCTGCGATAGCCAAGTCTTCGTTGGCCACTTCGCCATGACGGTCATTTGCCTCGTTCACTCGAAGGTCGGCAACATTTATCTCTTCGTAGGCCAAGCTGGGTCCCCTTAGCTTTGCTGCAAGCTAGAATAGACAACCTGAACACGCTACCAGTTTGAGATCTGCTTCCGTGGGGCGACAATCGTCGTGCTCGGGGGCTTGTGTTGCATAACCGCAACACTACCTTCTCCTCCAGAAGTGACCGGAGGGGTGCATGAATCTCGATAAGCTGACTGATCGTGCCAAGGGTTTCCTGCAGGCGGCGCAAACCATTGCCATCCGCCTGAACCATCAGCGGATTACCCCGGACCATTTGCTCAAGGCCCTGCTCGATGATGGGGAGGGGATGGCCGCGGGCTTGATTGGCCGTGCCGGCGGTAATGCCGGGGCGGCGCTCGCCGCGGTGGATGCCGCGCTGGCGAAACTGCCGGCGGTGACTGGCGGCGGCGCGCAGAATTCGCCCGGTATCGACAATGATCTGGTGCGCGTGCTGGACAGTGCGGAGGGCCTCGCGGGCAAGGCCGGGGACAGTTTCGTGACGGTGGAGCGGTTGTTGCTCGCCCTCGCGCTCGCCACCACCACCGCGGCGGGCAAGGCGCTGGCCGATGCCGGCGTGACTGCGCAGGGGCTCAACGGCGCGATTGAATCGCTGCGGCAGGGGCGCACCGCGGACACCGCGGGGGCGGAGGATCGCTATGATGCGCTCAAAAAGTTCGCGCGCGATCTGACGGAGGCTGCGGAGGCGGGTAAGCTTGATCCGGTGATTGGCCGGGATGAGGAAATCCGCCGGACCGTGCAGATCCTCGCCCGGCGGACAAAGAATAATCCCGTGCTGATCGGGGATCCCGGTGTCGGCAAGACCGCGATTGCGGAGGGGCTCGCGCTCAGGATCGCCAATGGTGATGTGCCCGATACGCTCAAGAACCGCCGCCTGATGGCGCTCGACATGGGCTCGCTCATCGCCGGGGCCAAATATCGCGGGGAATTTGAGGAGCGCCTGAAGGGCGTGTTGGATGAGGTGAAGGCCGCCGAAGGCGACGTCATTCTTTTCATTGACGAAATGCACACCCTCATCGGCGCCGGCAAAGGCGAAGGCGCGATGGATGCGGGCAATCTTTTGAAGCCCGCCCTCGCCCGCGGCGAACTCCACTGCATCGGCGCCACCACCCTCGACGAGTATCGCAAATACGTCGAAAAAGACGCCGCGCTCCAGCGCCGCTTCCAGCCCGTCTTCGTCGGCGAACCGACGGTCGAAGACACCATCTCGATCCTGCGCGGCCTCAAGGAAAAATATGAGCTCCACCACGGCGTGCGCATCACCGATGCCGCGCTGGTCTCAGCCGCAACCCTTTCGAACCGCTACATCTCGGACCGCTTCCTGCCCGACAAGGCGATCGACCTCATGGACGAGGCCGCCAGCCGCATCCGCATGGAAGTGGAATCAAAGCCCGAGGAAATCGAGACGCTCGACCGGCGCATCATCCAGATGAAGATCGAGCGGGAGGCGCTCGCCCGGGAAAGCGACACCGCATCGCAAGAGCGCCTCGAACGGCTGGTCGGCGAGCTCGGCAATCTCGAACAACAGTCGGCTGAATTGACCCAGCGCTGGAAGGCCGAAAAGGACAAGATCCAGGCCGAAGCCAAGCTCAAGGAACAGCTCGATACGGCGCGCCTCGAACTGGAGCGGGCGCAACGCGCCGGCGATCTCGCCCGCGCAGGCGAGCTCTCCTATGGCACCATCCCGGCGCTCGAGAGGCAGCTCTCAGAGGCCGCCGAAGCGAGCCAGGGTGCCATGCTGCGCGAGGAAGTGACGGCTGACGATATTGCCGCCGTGGTCAGCCGCTGGACCGGCATTCCTGTCGACCGCATGCTGACGGGCGAGCGCGAGAAACTGCTCGCCATGGAAGAGATCATCGGCCGCCGGGTGATCGGGCAAATGGACGCTGTTGCAGCCGTGGCAAAAGCCGTGCGCCGAAGCCGCGCCGGCCTTCAGGACCCGAACCGTCCGCTTGGCAGCTTCTTGTTCCTTGGCCCGACCGGTGTCGGCAAGACTGAGCTTACCAAAGCGCTCGCCGGCTTCCTGTTTGATGATGACACCGCGATGGTGCGCATCGACATGTCGGAATTCATGGAGAAGCACAGCGTTGCCCGTCTGATTGGCGCGCCTCCGGGCTATGTCGGTTATGAGGAAGGCGGCGTGCTGACCGAAGCGGTGCGCCGGCGGCCCTATCAAGTCGTGCTGTTTGACGAGGTGGAAAAGGCCCACGGGGATGTCTTCAACATCCTTCTGCAGGTCCTTGATGACGGCCGCCTGACCGATGGGCAGGGCCGCACAGTCGATTTCACCAACACCATCATCGTGCTCACCTCGAACCTCGGCAGCCAATTCATCGCCGCCCTGCCAGACAACGAACCTGTCGAAACCGTCGAACAACAGGTGATGGATGTGGTGCGGGGGCATTTCCGCCCGGAATTCCTCAACCGGCTTGACGAAATCATCCTGTTCCACCGCCTCGCGCAGGAACATATGGGCGGCATCGTCGACATTCAGGTCGCGCGTGTCGGTAAGCTGCTCTCTGACCGCAAGATCACACTCGATCTCACCGATGCCGCGCGGTCCTGGTTGGGCCGCGTAGGTTATGATCCGGTCTATGGCGCTAGGCCGCTCAAGCGCGCGGTACAGCGCTATCTTCAGGATCCGCTCGCGGACATGATCCTGAAGGGCGAACTCGCTGATGGCGCCACCGTGCACGTCGATGAGGGCGATGGCGGATTGAAACTCAACACTGCTTGAGAGGGAACAGGCACGGCGGAAGGGGATGCCCGTCGGCCACCCCCGGACCTGCACCAAATGAAAGGGGCCGCCGGACAGATTGTCCGGCGGCCCCATTTCTGTTGCACTAACGATCGATCAGAACTGCAGACGGACCGCGACAGTGTAACGGCGACCCAGCGCGTCGTAGACCGACGGGAAGGTATTGCCGCTGTTCGGGCCGGTGCCGCCGATGGTGTTACCCACAGCCGGCGGATCCTTGTCGAGCAGGTTGAGCACCGTGAAGGTGAACTGGATGTTGTCGTTGACCGAGTGGCGCAGCGACAGATCGAAATAGTCGTACGCCGGGATTTCCCGGTAAGGAGCAAACACAGTTGCCGGGCCGCCAGTGGTCGGCGTGCCGACCGGACGCTGCGGGTTCGGCGCAACCGGCTCAACCTGCACCTGGCTCAGGTGACGCCACAAGACGGAGACGTCAGTGGAACCAAAGGCCAGACCAGCGCGGACATTCCACTGCCATTCAGGCTGCGGGTTGCCGCACGAGACGCTGTAGAAGCCAACGCACTCGCGATTGATCGAGGTCGGGTTGGCCTGGAACAGGTTGGTCATCGTGTAGGTCAGGCTGGATGCCAGCGACAGCTCGGCAAAGCCGATGTCACGACGATATGTCACAGCAGCATCGATACCGTTGGTTTCGATGCGGCCGAGGTTCGACGAGACAAGCAGCACACCCGGCGTGGTGCTGGCCGGACCGCTGAGGCCGCCGGTCAGCGTGTTACGCCGGATCAGCAAGCACTGCGGTGCAGCCGGGTTGGTATTGGCCGGATTGAAGCAACCGTTGATGATGTCCGGCGCCGAAGGCGAGGACACCGCGTCACGGATATCAATGTCGAAATAGTCGACAGAGACAGTCAGACCAGGGACAAAGGTCGGTTCGAAAACGACACCTGCGGTGAAGCTGTCAGCAACTTCCGGTTGCAGCAACGGGTTGCCGCCCCCGGTAGTGTTGATCTGACCTGCTGCCGGAGCCGGAATGTTGCCAAACTGGCCAGCGCCGACCTGCGCCTGACAGAGCGCCGCAAAGTTCGCGCCGCGTGCAGCGACCTGGGCCGCTGTGCCCTGGCACGGATCGGTGGTCAGGTTGGTGAGGCCCGTAACCTGCGGCTGGAACAGTTCGGCGATGTTCGGCGAACGCACAGACCGCGAGTAGATCGAGCGGAAACGCAGACCTTCAACGGGTGCCCAGCTGCCGCCGTACTTGTAGGTGCTCTGACCACCCGTGGTCGAATAGTCAGAATAGCGGAAGCCGGCTTCGAGCGTCAGGCTGTGGAAGAACGGACGGTCCTCGATCAGCGGAGCGACGATTTCGATGTAGGCTTCGTAGGAGTTGTACCCGCCGTCGATCGGCAGCGCCGCAGCGCCCTGACCAAGCACCTGGCCGGGGGTTGCCGACAGGCCGTCACCACGGCTCGATGCGTTATACTCGCGGTATTCGACACCGGTTGCGAAGCTGATCGGCGTTGCTGCCAACGGCGAAGTAAAGCCGAGGTCACCCTCGAGCCCGGCTTCGGCTGCTGCCAGCGTTGAGTTCACGAACGAGAAGGTCGGCACGTTGATGTAGTTCAACGCAGCCTGAGACAGCGTGCCATCTGCACCGAAGATGTTGATCGGCACACAGCCGCCCGGCGAACCGGTCGGGCAGTTGCGGACACCCGCCTGCAGACGGTCAAAGATGCCCTGACCTTCAGACGTATTGGTGAAGCGAGCTTCGCCATACTGACCGCTAACATTCCAGTTCACCGACGGAGTCAGCGCGCCGCGCAGACCAGCGGTGATCTGGAAAGTCTGGCTGACGAAGGTCGTCAGACGCGGACCAAATTCAGTGAAGCGACGACCGATCTGCGTCGGCACTTCGGTGCCTGCCGTAATGGCGGCGGCACAGTCGGTGCCTGCCGGCAACGACGCCGCAGCAATCGAGGCATTACACAGCTGCAGACGCTGTGCCGGCGTCAGGAACTGGTTGTTGAGCGGCACCGCCAGCGTGTTGAAGAAGGTGCCGCTGGGCGCGATGCGCTGCTGAACCTGGTTCTGAGTGAAGAAGCCTTCGGTATAGACTTCAACCGCGTCCGACACTTGATAGCGGGCCTGGCCGAAGATGTTGAAGCGTTCGAACGGCGTCTGGAAGACGTTGAGCGGGTTGAAGTTGTAATCGCCCAGCGCCGGAATGATCGTACCCGTTGCCGGATCGAAGCTGCCGGAGAGCGGGAACAGGATGGATGCCGGCGTCGAGGTCGGCGAACCCTGAGTCGCACCCGTTGCCGAGCTGCGCGATACGAAGCTGACGTCACGGTCGCCCTGCAGCACCGAGTCGGTATCAGTATAGCCAACGCTCAGTACCGCGTTACCGCGGCCATCATCGAAATTCGCGCCGATGGTGAGGTCGGCACGGAATTGGGCACCGTCACCACGCTCAGTGATACCGGTATTAACGTCAAGCTGAAGGCCCGCGAAGTCGCGGCGCGTCACAAAGTTGGCAACACCGGTGATGGCGTCGGCACCGTAGATGCTCGAAGCACCACCGGTGAGAACTTCAGCGCGCTCCAACAGAGCGGTCGGGATCAAGTTGAGGTCGGTCACGCCGCCGGTGCCTGCAGGAACCAAGCGACGCCCGTTCATGAGGACGAGGTTGCGGTTGGTGCCAAGGCCGCGCAGGTTGAAAGTAGCGGTACCGTTCGACCCGTTGTTGACCGCCGAGTTGATGCCCGGCAGCGTGCCGGGCAGCTGGCGCAGCACTTCTTCGATCGAGGCAGGTTGACGGAGCTGGATTTCATCCGCGCCCACGACGTTCACGGGGCTCGACAGAACCAAGTTCGGGTTGGTGATGCGCGAGCCGGTGACAACGATGTCCTCGGCGGCTTCCTCTTCGGCCGCGTCCTGCGCAAAGGCCGGCGTCGCGATAAGCGCGAGGCCGAGCACGAACGGCGCCGAACCTGCCTTAAATTGGGCAATGCGTGATGTCTTCACGTTGCAGTTCCTTGTGTCTGGTTGCTTCCCCTGACGCACGCGCAACGCACGCACGACACCGGATAGTGCGCTGACTGACGCCATCGAGCGCCGGAAGCAAGCCACTAACCGTCACAGAAACGTCCAATTTCCATGGCTGTGGCGCAATTGTCACAGGTGCAAATCGTCGACTGGTTCAAAAAAAATACGCGCCTTGAATAGCTTGCATCATTTTAGCGTCCAAGTGCCTTCGCCTCACATTGGCGGAGCAATTTTCCTCGGATCGATCCGCGCCGAGCGCCAGCGCATCCCCCAATGCATGTGCGGACCAGTCGCCCGCCCCGTCGCCCCGATAAGGCCAAGTTGCTGACCCTGCCGAACGACATCGCCAACGCGCACATCGAGCCGACTATTATGCAGGAAAGCACTGGAAAGCCCCATGCCGTGATCGACGATGAGGAGATATCCTTCCAGCGTGAAGGGCGTTTCTGCCGCCAACACGACGACGCCATCGGCAGGCGCGACAAAGGGTGTTCCGGTAGGCGCGGCAACATCGACCCCGCTGTGGTAGCCACCCGGTGTGCCGCGATAGATGCGCTGCGCGCCAAACAAACCAGAAATGCGCCCACGCACCGGCCAGATGAAGCTCTGCCGCCAGCCGTCGCTATCAACACGCATCGCCCGCGCAGCATTAATCTGCGCCAGCTCGGCTGAGCGGCGGACACGGAAATCCTCATCGCTGCGCGCACTGCCGCGCATCGGAGCATTGATATGTTCGATCCGCCAGCCGCCAGGCGTTACGGACAGCGGCACCTCGGCCATGCCGGAAACGTTCGTGGCGACTAGCCGTGCATCCGGCGCGGCATCGCGATCAAAGGCGAGAATGAAGCTGCCATCGGGCGCGACAGGAACGGCCGTACCGTCGAGCGCTAAGCTGGCAGTGGCCGGGCTCAATACGCCGCGCAGCAGAGCGCCTTGCTCTACACTGGTCGCATCAATCAGGATACCGGGCGCAGGTTCGACCGGAGGTGCCGGGGGTGGGGGCGGCAGCGGCTGCGCGGCCGCCGTGGGAGGCGGCGGAGCAGGCTGAGGCATGACAGACCCGGAGGGCGGCACGCAGCTCGCAAGCGTCAGGGTGGCAACCAGTGCGGTCGGCAGCATTCGAACCAGCGGCTGTGCCATCGACCTCCGCACCGACTCAGCCTGCCTCGGGCCGGCGGCCGGTGATAGCCTCCACCGCAAGGTCGGCTGTGGCATAGGCCTGCTGCCGATGCGGGCACCAATAACGCAGCTCATCCATCGAAATTGTCGCGCCGCTCAATGCACAAAGGACATGATCGCCGGGGCTCAGCACACGATAGGTGCCGGGGAGATAGTGCAGGCGCGCAAGGCGTGAACGAGTGAGGGAACGCAACATGCTCCCAATGTGCCGCGTCGAGCGGCGCGTTGCAACCGGCAGACGCTGGCGCCGTCCCTCAATCGAACAGGCTTGCCTGCCCCGATGGGCGACCGGGCGAAGCCGGACTGCGGCGGGAAACGGACGCCGACGCAGACGCAGAGCTATCGACTGAGACCGGCACCTCTCCATCGGCAAAGGCGAGATTGAGCCGGCCGGCACCTCGCGCACCGGCCGCACTGGTGACCACTTCACCCTTAGTCGATGTGACCATCGCATAGCCGCGTTCAAGCATCCGACGCGGATTGAGCGAACCTGCTAGACGCCAAAGCCCCTCAAGCCTCTCGCCCGCCCTCTCTATTCGCTGGGTCACCAGAGCAGGGCGCAAGGCGCCGGCCACCTGCGTCAGCCGCTGCCGATCCTGCGCGACAGCAAGGCGTAACGCGGCAGGGAGCCGGTCGGCGAGATCGTCAAGCCGCTGGCGCTGCGGCTCGACCAACCGGTCAAGACCCGGAAGACGCGCGGCGCAGCTGTCGAGCCGCTCGCGCGCTAGGCTATCAATGCGCGCCCAGCCCGATGCTGCACGCGCACCCAACTCACCTAGGGTAGCCACCAATTCAGAACGCACTGGCACCGCCATTTCGGCCGCGGCGGTCGGCGTCGGCGCACGCCGGTCCGATGCGAAGTCGATGAGCGTGGTGTCCGTCTCATGGCCAACGGCGGAGATCAGCGGGATGGAGCATTCAGCGGCGGCACGCACCACCACTTCCTCGTTGAACGCCCACAAATCCTCGATCGAACCGCCGCCACGCGCAACGATCAGAAGATCGGGTCGTGGGACCGGGCCACCGGGCACAATGGCGTCGAATCCCCGGATCGCCTGCGCAACCTGTTCAGCAGCGCCCTGACCTTGCACCAGCACCGGCCAGACCAGGACATGAGTCGGGAAACGGTCCGACAAGCGATGGAGAATGTCGCGGATAACTGCGCCGGTAGGCGAGGTAACAACGCCAATGATACGCGGCAGAGAAGGAAGCGGGCGCTTGCGCTCAGGATCGAACAAGCCCTCTGACCCGAGCCTGGCCTTGGTCTTCTCTAGAAGCGCGAGCAACGCGCCCTCGCCGGCCAATTCCATGCTTTCAATGACAATTTGGTATTTGGAACGGCCAGGATAAGTGGTCAGACGGCCGGTAGCGATGACATCAAGCCCGTCCTCCGCGCGAAAAGGGATTCGGGCCGCCTGCCCTTTCCACATCACCCCGTCGATGACTGCATCGATATCTTTGAGAGCAAGATAAAGATGACCGGAAGCGGCGCGTTTGAAGCCGGAAATCTCACCGCGCACGCGCACCTGACCAAATCCGCTTTCGACATGGCGCTTAAGTGCCTGCGACAGTTCCGTCACGCTCATCGGCGCGCGGTTGCTCCCGGGCGGCGTGCGGGCTACCAGCGCGCCACCATCTTCGGGGAGGCCAGCGTCCTGCAATGCATATACTCCTGATAGGGTCGGGGGGCCGTGAACATGCCCTCGCCTGGAAGCTGGCGCAATCGCCGAGCTGCACACGTCTGTCCGCTGCGCCCGGCAATCCCGGAATCGCGCATCATGCGACATTGGTCGCGCTCGACATAGCCGATGCAGGTGCGGTGATCGACTGGTGCCGTACCCAAGGGGTTGCCCTCGTGGTGGTCGGCCCGGAAGCGCCGCTGTGCGACGGACTGGGCGACCGGTTACGCGCAGCAGGCATACCCGTGTTCGGACCCGATGCTGCCGCGGCGCGCCTGGAAGGCAGCAAGGCCTTTACCAAGGCGTTGTGCGCACGCGCCAACATCCCCACCGCAGCATGGGTGCGCTGTAGCGACGCGACCGACGGGTTGGCAGCTCTCGATAGGTTCGGCCTGCCGGTCGTCATCAAGGCTGATGGGCTGGCGGCGGGCAAGGGCGTAGTTATTGCCGAAAGCCGCGAACAGGCCGAAGCGGCGGTACGCGACGCCACCGACGGCGGACATCCCATCGTCATCGAGGAGTTCATGTCGGGCGAGGAAGCAAGTCTGTTCGCCCTGTCCGACGGCCGGAACGTCGTCGCCTTTGGCAGCGCACAGGATCATAAGCGTGTCGGCGATGGCGATATCGGCCCGAATACCGGTGGTATGGGGGCCTACAGCCCGGCGCGAGTGCTGACACCTGATCTCGAAGCGCAGGCGATGGCAGAGATTGTCGAACCGACCGTCGCAGCGCTGGCGGCCGCCGGCACGCCCTACGTCGGCGTGCTCTATGCCGGCCTGATGCTGACGCCCGAAGGGCCGAAGCTGGTCGAGTATAATTGCCGTTTCGGCGATCCCGAATGCCAAGTGCTGATGCCTCGCTTTGCAGGTGATTTTGCAGCGCTGGCGCTCGCCGTGGCGAACGGACGGCTCAAGGATTTCGGGCCGGTGAGTTTTTCTGAGGAAACTGCGTTGACCGTGGTCGTGGCAGCCAAGGGCTATCCCGGCACACCGTTGCGCGGCGGAACCATCGATCTCGCCGATGCCGAGAGCAATGGTGCGATCATCTTTCACGCCGGCACTGCCGAGCGTGCGGGGAAGCTAGTGTCAAATGGCGGCCGTGTTCTGACAGTAACCGCCACAGGCACGAATGTCGCCGAGGCGCAGGCGCGCGCCTATGCCGCCGTCGACAAGATTATTTTTGAAGACGGATTCTGCCGTCGCGATATTGGTTGGCGCGAAGTGGCACGCGAAAATGAACAGAGTGAGGAGCAAGGGTGATGCCCGCAATTGAAACCAACATGCTGATCCTGATTGCCATCGGCATCGCCGTCGCGGCGCTGCTACTCTGGCTGTTGCTGCGGGGTCGCGGTGGGCAGGAGACGGCGGCGCCCGCGCAGGATGAAACGCCGCGCGCACCTCTGGAGCCGGCAAAGCCTGTCATTGATGTGGCAACACCGGTCAACTTCGCACCCGCGCCGCCAGCCCAGCCTGCAACCGTCGCGGCTGCAAAGGATGGCGAGCGTCCGGCCATCCCCGCGGCTACCGGCGAGCCTGACGACCTCCGCCAAATCAAAGGTGTCGGTCCCAAGCTGGCAACGCTCTTAGCCTCTTTGGGCGTCACCCGTTTCGACCAGATTGCCGCCTGGACCCCTTCAGACATCGCAGAAGTGGACCGTTTCCTCGGAAACTTTGCGGGCCGGATAGAACGCGACAATTGGGTCGAGCAGGCCGGCTTTCTTGCCCGCGGCGACAAGGCGGGGTTCGCGGCGCGGTTCGGTGCACTCGGGGGCTGAGAGCGACTAGGGGCGGCTAGCCCTCTTCCTCGACGACCGCGCTGACCAGCAGCTTGTCGATCTTGCGCCCGTCCATGTCGACAATTTCAAAACGCCAACCCTGATTCACGAACGCCTCGCCTTCCTTCGGCAGGCGGCGCAGGATCGCAAGCGCGTGACCAGCGACCGTCGCATAGTCGCGATCCTCGTCGAGCGTGATACCGAGCCGTTCAGCCAGCGCATCCGCCGGGGCTGAACCCGAGACGAGCAGGCTGCCGTCCTCCCGCGTGACGATCTGCGGATCGGTGCCGATGTCTTGATCGGACGCAAACTCGCCAGCGATGGCAGAAAGAAGGTCAGCCGGCGTAACCAGGCCTTCGAAATGGCCATATTCGTCATGCACGAAAAGCATGGGGACATCGGCAGTCCGCAGCGCTGCGAGCGCATCCATCGCATCAATCCGGTCGGGTACGACCGCTGCCTTGCGCACCAGCCGGGCGAGATCGATAGCCTCGCCGCGGAACAGGGCGCCGGCAATATCCCGCGCCTGCACGACACCTACGGGGTTTTCGATGCTGCCGTCTCCAACAGGCAGGCGCGTGTGCGGTGTCGCCAGCAACCGTTCGCGCACCGCATTGCCGTCCGCCTTGAGATCAATCCAGTCGACCTCGGTGCGCGGCGTCATCACCTCTCGCACTGGCCGGTCGGCGAGCCGGACGACACCCGAAATGATCGCGCGCTCGCTTTCTTCGATCACGCCGGAACGCGAAGCCTCAGCAACGACCAAATGAAGTTCTTCAGCCGTCACCTTTGAATCACTCTCACGGTTTAGGCCAAGCAGTGCAAAGATAAGGGCGCTCGTCCCATCGAGCAGCCAGACAAGTGGGGCTGTCAGCCGCGCAATCCACTGCATTGGCACCGCCGCAAGTGCAGCAATGGGTTCGGGCGAACGCAGCGCAAACTGTTTGGGCACCAACTCCCCAATGATCAGCGACAAATAAGTGGTTAGGCCGATGACGAGGGCAAAGCCCAGCATGTCGGCCGTGTCATCCTCAAGGCCCAGCCAGAGTTCCAGCCGCTCTGCGACGGGTCCGCCAAGACTGGCACCCGAATATGCACCTGCAATAATACCGACGAGCGTGATGCCGATCTGGACTGTTGAGAGGAAACGGCCCGGTTCGGCAGCCAGATCCATGGCTTGCTGCGCACCGAATTTGCCAGCACGCACCATCGCTTCGAGGCGTGGCTTTCGGGCCGAGACAATCGCCAGCTCGGACATGGCGAGCAGACCGTTGATGACGACCAAAATCAGGATGACGAGAAGGTCACCCCAGGGAAAAACGCTCAATGACTCCGCCTGTTGCCATGGTGCCGCGCGGAGGCGGCATGGAAAAGCGTATATCGCCGTTGACCGCCGCCGCACAAGCGGGCGTCAAATAATCCGCTGATCCGTGCACTGCCGCCCCGTTCAGCTGTCGTTACGATGGCAAAGTGGAACCTTGGGGCCGCAGCGGAATTGTATCCGGTTAAGTCAGGCGCAGCGAACCGCTCGGCATCGCAGAGGCAAGGAAGCACATCATGATCTTCAACACCAAAGCCAGGATAGCCGCAACAGTATCTCTGATCGGCCTCGCCTCTGCAGGCTGCGTGACCAACCCTGAAACCGGTCAACAGCGCGTCTCCCGCGCAGCGATCGGCGGTGTGCTCGGCGCGGCCGGCGGCTATCTGCTCGGCGACCTCGTCGGTGGGCGGCGCGATCGCACCGAGCGCATCGTCGGAGCGGGGATCGGTGCCATCGCCGGCGCAGGTGTCGGCGCATATATGGACCGGCAGGAGCGCGAACTGCGTCAACGCACGGCCGGCACAGGCATAGAAGTCGACCGGCAGGGCGATCAGCTGGTACTCAACATGCCGGGCGACGTTACTTTTGCTTATGACAGCGCGACCGTGCAGCCGCAGTTTCAGTCAACGCTCGATCAGGTCGCCTCCACCCTGCGCGACTATCCCTCCACCTATATCGACATCTACGGCCACACTGATTCACGTGGGTCGGAAGTCTACAATCAGGGCCTTTCGGAGCGGCGGGCGATTGCGGTGCAGAATTATCTCTCCAGCCACGGCGTCCAGTATCAGCGCATGGCGACACGCGGCTATGGCGAAACCGCGCTCAAATGCGCCGAGACGAGCGAAGAAGGCTATCGCTGCAACCGGCGCGTCGAAATCCGCATCGCACCGGTGACGCAGGAAGATACGCGCGCTCGATAACGGGGCCCGACAACGGCCTCAGGCAAGCGCTGGGAAGCTCGCCTTAAGTCCGTCAATCACGAACTGGGCGGCAAGCGCAGCGAGCAGCACGCCAAGCAGGCGGGTGATCACCGCTTCCGCCTTGGCGCCCATCACGCGCATCATCGGCCCTGCAAGCAATAGCGCAGCCAGCGTGAGAAGGAGCACCGCAAGCAGCGCACCGAAGATGGTGAGCGCGGCCTCAATGCCGTCATTCTGCGAAACAAGCAGCATCACAGAGGCGATCGAGCCCGGCCCCGCAATCATCGGCATGGCCATCGGGAAGGTGGACACATCCTCCACTTCCGGCGTTGCCTTGATCTTTTCCGCGCGCTGCTCGCGACGCTCTGTGCGCTTCTCGAACACCATGTCGATGGCAATCACGAACAGCATGATGCCGCCCGCAATGCGGAAACTGTCGAGATCGATATGGAGGAAGCCGAGCAGATCTTCTCCGAACAGAGCAAAGAAGATGAGGATCGCCCCTGCAAGCGCAACCGCGCGCCATGCCATTGATCGCCGCTGACGCTCCGTCGCGCCGCCGGTGAGGCTGGCGTAAATCGGAGCGCAACCGGGCGGATCAATCACCACGAACAATGTGACGAAAGCGGAAATGAAGAGCTCAATCATCACGTCATCCCCTCCGGCTCGGCCAGTCCCTCGCGGCGGTGAGCGGCAAGGAGCGTGTTGTAAAGGAGGCAGGCGATGGTCATCGGGCCAACCCCGCCAGGCACTGGAGTAATGCTGCCTGCCACTTGGGCACATTCGGCAAAGGCCACGTCACCCACCAACCGTGTCTTGCCCTCGCCCTTGTCAGGCGCGGCCACGCGATTGATGCCGACATCGATGATGCAGGCACCCGGCTTAACCCAATCGGCCTTGACCATTTCCGGACGGCCAACAGCGGCGACGACAATGTCCGCGCGACGGACAACATCCGGCAGGCCCTGCGTCCGGCTATGCGCGATGGTGACGGTGCAGTTGGCGGCGAGCAAGAGCTGCGCGACCGGTTTGCCGACTAGGATAGACCGGCCGATCACTACCGCTTCCTTACCTGAAAGATCATCCCCCAAAGCATCGCGGATCAGCATCATGGAACCGAGCGGGGTGCAGGACACGAGGCCGGGCAGACCGCTGGCAAGCCGCCCTGCGCTCACCACATGCAGTCCGTCGACATCCTTGTCGGGATCGATGGCGGCGATGACGGCGAGCTCGTCGAGATGCCCGGGCAGGGGCAACTGACACAGAATACCGTCAACCGCGGGGTCGGCATTCAGCGCCTCGACCAGCGCGACCAGTTCCGCCTGCGCAGTATCGGCGGGCAGACGATGCTCAAAGCTCGCCATGCCGACTTCGACCGTCTGCTTCGCCTTGTTGGCGACATAGACGCGGCTCGCCGGATCATCGCCGACGAGGATAACCGCTAGCCCCGGCGCCCGGCCGGTCGCTTGGCGGAAGGCGGCCACGCGATGGGCGATGCGGCCACGAAGGCCCTCGGCAAAAGCCTTTCCGTCGATCAGCCGGGCAGTCACACGTAGCTTACCGCAAGGTATCGTAGATAGTTAAGGCCCGGGCCCGAGATGATGATAATGAGCACAATCACCACCATCGGGGTAAGGTCGAGCGCACCAAAATCGGGCATGATGCGGCGGATCGGGGCATAAAGAGGCTCGGTGAGGCGACGCAATGTTTCCCAGATTCCGGACACCATTTCGTTGCGCGCGCTGATTACATTGAACGCCAGCAGCCAGGACAGAATGGCCTGTGCGATGATGATCCATGTGATCACCGTAAGCAGGATATCCAGAACATCGATCAGCGTAAGCAGGAACATGGCTCAGGCTCCGGGGGAGGGGGGAGGAGGGGGTGGCACAAAGGCACGCGTCTTGCGACGCACCAGCGTGCCGACGCCCGAGGTGGTGAAGATTTCGAGCAGCATCGCATGCGGCACTCGCCCATCGAGGATGACGGCCGCCTCGGCGCCGCCAACAACCGCAGCGAGACAGGTATCGACCTTGGGGATCATGCCGCCGCTGATCGTGCCATCGGCTTTGAGCCGTGAAATGCCGTCTCCATCAAGCTCAGGCAGCAGTGTCCCCGCCTTGTCGAGCACGCCGGGCACATCGGTCATCAGGAACAGGCGTGTCGCGCCGAGCGCGGCGGCAATGGCGCCAGCCATGGTATCAGCGTTGACGTTGAAGGTTTCCCCATGGTCGCCAATGGCAATGGGGGCGATCACCGGGATAAAGCCGGCAGCGACCTGCGTATCGATGATCGCGCGGTTCACATGACGCGGCTCGCCGACGAAACCGAGATCGATGGCCCGTTCGATATTGCTATCGGGGTCACGCTTGGTGCGCTTGATCTTGTGTGCGGTGACGAGGCTGCCATCCTTGCCCGATAGGCCGATAGCGCGACCACCGGCCTGGCCAATCCAGCCGACGATTTCCTTGTTTATGGCCCCCGATAGCACCATTTCCGCGACCTTTGCGGTCTCGGAATCGGTAACGCGAAGCCCATCCACAAAGCTCGACTGGACGCCCAGCTTGCCTAGCATCTCGCCAATCTGCGGCCCGCCGCCGTGCACAACAACCGGATTGATGCCGACCTGCTTCATGAGCACGACATCGCGCGCGAAATCGCGCGCCGCATCGGGATCGCCCATGGCATGGCCGCCATATTTGATCACGAATGTCTTGCCCGCATAGCGCTGCATGAAAGGCAGCGCCTCAGTCAGCGTCTGCGCACGGGCGAGGAGTGCGGGATCAGCTGTGGTCATTGCGCTGTATCCCCCGGATGAGCCGCCGAGCCTTTATCGTTTGCTCCTCCATCCATCCTGCGGCCGAGATTGACCATCAGTTGAACCAGAAGCGGCACCATCAGGAGCGACAATGTCAGCTTGGCAATCAAGCCGCTCACCAGCAACGGCAGCAGCGGATAAGTACCCAAGAATGCAATGGTCAAAAACAACGTCGTATCAACGATTTGACTGATCACCGCAGCGATGCCGCCACGCAGCCAGACCATCTTGCCTGTGCCGGAACGAAGGCGGTCAAAAAGATAGACGTTGAGAGTTTGCGAAATGCCATAGGCAATCAGGCCAGCGACCATCAGCCGCGCTCCCTTGCCCAAAATATCCTCGAACTCCTGTTGCTTGTCGAAGAAATCGGCGCCGGGCAAGGCAATCACCAGCTGAATGAGCAGGGCCGAAAGGATCAGCGGAATAAATCCGAACCGAACCAGACGGTTAGCCACTTCAGGCCCATGCAGCTCGTTGACGGCGCTGGAAAGAACCACAAGCATCAGAAACGAAAACATGCCGGCTTCGAGCGTCAGCGGGCCTAACGCGACGATCTTGGTACCCAAGACGCCGGATATGCACACCAGCCCGCCATAGACGATGCTGAAAAGGAACAGCGAGCGCGAGAGCCCGCCAGACGATGCCGCAGTTGTGGCCTGCGCTGTGTATTGGTTCGCCATGACGGGCGGTTAGCGGTTTTTGCGACGGGGGAAAAGGGCCGCCCTACTCCTTCCCCTTGCCATTTGACTCCAACATGACTTCTGCCTCTCGCTTCTCGCCCAGTTTCCGCTTCTCGAAGCCGTTGCGGATGGAGGCCGCTGCTTCCGAAGCCGCCCGTTTTTCCTGTTCCCGAGAATGTTGGCGCACTTCCATGCCCGTCCCGCTTTGACGTCGCTTCGTGAACGGCTATTAGCCTCATCCGGAAACAATAGGCCCCGCCAACATGGGGCAGCCGGGGGTTCGGGGACATATGCAATATCTGATCGGGCTGGCCGGCATCGCGCTGATCCTTGCCATTGCCGTGCTGCTGTCATCCAACCGGCGCTGGATCCGCCTACGCGTGGTGGGAGCCGCCTTCGCGATGCAGGCGGGTATCGCCTTCTTGGTGCTCTATACGCCATGGGGCCGCTGGGTGATCGAACAGATGTCCGCCGGCGTCTCCAACCTGCTCGGCTATTCGAAGGCGGGGACCGATTTCATTTTTGGACCGATCGCCTCCGCTGAAATCGGCGGTAACAGCTTCGCTATTGCCGCCCTGCCGGTGATTATCTTCTTCGCCAGCCTGATTTCCGTGCTTTATTACCTCGGCATCATGCAGTTCATCATCAAATGGGTGGGCGGCGGCATCAAATGGATGACGGGTATCACCCGCATCGAGAGCCTGGGCGCAGCGGCGAACATCTTTGTGGGACAAAGCGAGAGCCCGCTGGTGATCCGTCCCTATCTCGCCGGTCTCACGCCTGCCCAGCTGTTCACACTGATGACTGTCGGCATGGCGGGTGTCGCGGGCACCATCCTCGGCGCCTATGCCTCAATGCTGGGCAATGAACTTCTCCCCTATCTGCTCGCGGCGAGCTTCATGTCCGCGCCGGGGGGCATCCTGATGGCCAAGATTATGATGCCGGACGATCCCAAGGACATCGGCATCGAGCCGGTCGAACTGGCGGTCGCATCCCATGACGAAGAACCGCCCGCAAATATCATTATGGCTGCCGCGCAGGGCGCGCAGACCGGCGTCAAGCTGGCAGTCGCGGTCGGTGCGATGGTGCTGGCATTCGTTGCCCTGGTGGCTCTCGCCAACGGTCTGCTTGGTGGGGTCGGCAGCTTGTTCGGCCAGCCTGACCTCAGCTTCCAGATGCTGCTCGGCTATGTTTTCCAGCCGGTGATGTACATGCTTAACGTGCCCTGGTCGGAAGCCGACACGGCAGGCGGGCTGTTTGGCACCAAGATGGTGCTCAACGAGTTCGTCGCCTTCATCGAACTGGCGCGTGTGCAGGGCGAGCTTTCACCTGCCACGGTCGCGATCGTGACCTTCGCGCTGTGTGGCTTTGCCAACTTTTCCTCGATCGCCATCCAGATGGCAGTGACAGGGGGGCTCGCCCCCAACCAGCGGCCGATGATCGCGCGCCTCGGCATCAAGGCGCTGGTGGCAGGCAGCCTTGCCAATCTGATGTCGGCGGCGCTGGCAGGGTTGATGTTGAGCCTGTGAGGCTTGCGCCTCAGAGGCTCATCGTCGCGAACGCTGCTTTCACCTCGCTTGCGAACAGGTCAGGCTGTTCCATCGCGGCGAAATGCCCGCCCGCGGGCAATTCGTTCCAATAGCTGATGTTGCGATAGCGGGTTTCCGCCATGCGACGTGACATCTGCATGATTTCCCATGGGAAGAGGCTGCATCCCGCCGGAATCTCGACCGTGCCTTCGGCAAACCGGCCGAAGCTGTGCCAATACAGGCGGGCGGAGGACGCCGCGCTGTTGGTGAACCAGTAGAGGCTGACGGTATCGAGCATCTTGGCGCGGGACAGCGCTCGCTCCGGATGGCCGCCGACCGAATGACCGGGCTGGTTCGCAGGCGGCGCATGGCCGCAATCGGTCCAGCCGTGGAATTTCTCGACGATCCAGGCCATCTGGCCCGCGGGCGAGTCCGCTAGGCCGTATCCCAGCGTCTGCGGCCGCGTTTTCTGGGCAATCGAATAGCCAGTGTCCTTTTCGCGGTACCAGCCGAGCCTGGCGAGTGCGCGCATCTCCTCCGGCGTCATGCTCGCCATCATCTCCGGCGTCGGCCGGGCAACGATCATGTTGACATGGATGCCGGCGCAACCCCCGAGATTCTGCTCGCCAATCGCGGTCGTCACCGCCGAACCCCAATCGCCGCCCTGCGCGAAATAGCGGGGGTAACCGAGGCTACGCATCAGCGCGTCCCAGGCGGTCGCGATATGATCGACCGACCAGCCCGATTTCGTCGGCTTGCCTGAAAATCCGTATCCGGGGAGCGACGGGATGACGAGGTGGAAATCCGCGGACAGGGCCGGGATGACATCGAGGAATTCCAGAACCGATCCCGGCCAGCCGTGCGTGAGGATCAGCGGGCGCGCGGCAGGATTGTCCGACCGCACATGAATCATGTGGATGTCGAGCCCATCGACCTCGACCAGATAATGAGGCCAGGCATTCAGCGCGGCTTCACAGGCGCGCCAGTCATGCTCCGTCCGCCACCATTCGGCGAGTTCCTTCGCATAGGCGAGCGGCACGCCCTGATCCCAATCGTCGACCGTCTCTTTCTCCGGCCAGCGGGTCATGGCGAGGCGGGCGCGCAGATCGGCAATCGCCTCATCCGGAACAGCCGCGGTAAAGGGACGGGGGACGCCGACAATCATCTGTTGCTCCATCACGCTAACTTGGGTGCGAAAAATCTGAGCATAGCGTCTTTCGATGCAGGCGAAAGCCGCTGTCGCCGGGGCTTGAAGTTGACGCAGCGTCAACTGCTAAACCGATCCTATGGTTGATTCGCTCGACATTACCGAAGTCGCCCGCCGCACGGGCCTGACCACGCGCGCACTGCGGTTTTACGAGGCCCGGGGGCTGGTCACCCCGCTACGGAGCTACAATGGCCGTCGCCATTACGGGCCAGCGGAGCTCGAGCGCGTCCATCAGATTGTGATGCTCAAACGTGCCGGCCTTTCGCTGAGCGACATCGGCCGGATGAGCGCGCGCCGGCCTATCGACCTTGGCCAACTGATCGAGGCGAAACTCGCGGCCATTGCCGATCAGGCCGCTGCCCTGAAGGAGGCACGCGAGCTGCTCCTGACGATCAAGTCCCGCCTCGACCGAAGCGAGCCCATCGATGTTGCGACCTTCTGCTCGCTGATCCAGCAGAAGGATATCGTCATGACCGATGCAAACAGCGCTTGGGCGGCGATTACCGACCGTTACATGAGCGCAGAAGCCAAAGCCGATTTCGCCAAGGCCCTGCCGCTTATGGGCGACGATTCCGTCCATCAGGAATCCGAACAGAAATGGCGCGAGCTCGGCGCTCGGATCAAAGCGGCCTTGCCGCTCGACCCGGCCAGCGACGAAGCTTTCGGTTTCGTTCGCGAGTGGTTCGCGCTGCTGGCGCCATTCAGTGCAGTTGCGACGCCGGCTATGTGGGATGGCTCGCGTGCGATGTATGCCGACATCGACAATTGGCACGGCACGACGAGTGCGGACCCGGGCTTCGATGGCGAGGTTTGGCGATTCATCAATGCTGCTACCAGCATCGCCATTTCCAACGGCAAGCCTATCGAAGGTCTGCCGACCTGGTTTTCAAACTCGGCCAAGGGAGACACAAAATGACTATCAGCGCCTGGTGGCTGCTCGGCGGCGCCATTTTCTTCGAGGTTATCTCGACCAGTTTCCTCAACGCATCGCAGGGGATGACCCGCTGGGGTTATGGCGTGGCCGCCATGGTTGGATACGGCATTTGCTTCTGGCTGCTAGCCTTTGCGATGACCCGCATTCCGGTCGGTGTCGCCTATGCAGTTTGGTCAGGCATTGGCATTGTTGCCATCGCCACAATCGGCTGGCTGGTGTTCCGCGAAAGCCTGAGCGCCATGCAGATCGGCTTTATCGCCATGATCCTGATCGGCGCCATCGGCCTCAACCTCACGACACCGCGCGGTGAAGCTCAGCGCGTCGGCACGGGTTCCGGGCCGGTCCAGTCATAGAAACCGCGCCCCGATTTCTTACCGACCCAGCCAGCCTCGACATATTTGACGAGCAAAGGCGCGGGGCGAAAGCGGGGATCACCAGTGGTGTCGTGCAAGACACGGATGATCTCAAGGCAGGTATCAAGCCCGATGAAATCCGCGAGCGTGATCGGCCCCATCGGGTGATTGAGGCCGAGGCGGCAGGCGGTATCGATATCGCGCATGGTGGCAACGCCTTCACCCAGCGCGACGACCGCTTCGTTGATCATCGGCATCAGCACGCGGTTGACGATGAAGCCGGGCGCATCGCTCGAATGAACAATTTCCTTGCCGAGACTGCGCCCGAACGCCTCAACCGCACTCAGCGTTGCATCGCTGGTTGCAAGACCGCGGATCAGTTCGACCAGCCCCATCACCGGGACGGGATTGAAGAAATGCACGCCGATGAAGCGCGCGGCATCAGGCGCAGCCTGCGCGAGACGGGTGATCGGGATCGAGCTGGTATTGCTGGCGAGGATGGCTGTGGCAGAAAGATGCGTCCCAACGCTCGCGAAGATCGTGCGCTTTACATCCTCGCGCTCGGTCGCGGCCTCAATGACGAGATCACAGGGAGCAAAGGCGGCATGATCAGCCACCGGTTGGATCCGGGCGAGTGCGGCATCAGCATCAGCCTGTGCGAGCTTACCCTTGTCCACCGCGCGCGCCAGCAGCTTGGCGATGCCCGCCTTGCCCGCTTCGGCGCGTTCGATTGAAATGTCCGATATCAGGGTGCGATAACCTGCCTGCGCGGAAACCTGCGCGATGCCTGCGCCCATTTGCCCTGCCCCGATGACTCCGACGGTGTGCAAATTCCCTGCTCCTGCTAAAATGCGCAAATGCTGACGATGTTCGCCTTAGCCGCCGCAGCAAGTGCCGCGCAACCGGAGCCGCCGCGCACCTTTCGCAACTGGGTGATGGGATGCGACAATGTCCATTCATGCCAAGCACTGGCTTTGCCGCCCGAAGGTTATCAGGAAGACCCTGAAGCCTATCTGATGCTGACCCTGACGCGAGGTGCGCGCACGAACGACCCCTTGCGCCTGAGCTGGGACAATGAGGAGGAGGAGCCGGCCACACTCGCGGTTGATGGGCGGGTCATCGAACGCAGGGCAACTATCGGTATGGCCCTGACACCCGCGATGGTCGATGCGTTGAAGGCAGGCGCCGCCGTCAGCCTGACCTGGTCCAGCGGTGTGCAGCGCAGCGCATCGCTGAGCGGGGTGAGTGCTGCGTTGCTTGCTATCGATGACGTGCAAGGCCGAGTAGATACGCCGACAGCAGCGGTCCGACGCGGAACCCGGGTGATGCGGGCGACAGCCCCCGCCCTGCCGGTCATTGTCCGGCCTTCGCCATCCACTGCACCGCCGCGCACCATCACCGCGGATCAAGCCGAGGCGATCATCGGTCCGGACAATGCACGCTGTAGTTATGCCACTGCCCCCGTGCGACCCGCCGCATGGAGGCTCGACACCCGGCACAGTCTGGTGCTGATCGACCATGTCTGCGGAAATGGGGCCTACAATTTCTTCTCGACCGCAATGATTGTCGACGAAACCGGACGGGTGACCCCGGCACGGTTCGAGACCGACCCGGGCATGGGGCCGGAGGGGCCGCCGGGTAATGTCATCGTCAACGCCGGCTTTATGCCTGAGAACGGAATGCTGGAGGCCTATGCCAAAGGACGCGGAATCGGCGACTGCGGCTGGAGCGCGACCTATGTCTGGGACGGCAGCCGTTTCGCGCTCGCAAATCAGGCTATGATGCCGGAATGCCGACTACGCATGGGCTTCATCAGCATCTGGTCCACAGAGGTCCGGGAGACGCCGGCGCGCTAGCGCCGCATGCGATAGTCAGCGGCTTCGGCGGGGTAGCCAAATCGCCTCCGCGCCTCAACCGCGTGAGGCGCCGGGTACCCAAAGCACATCACCAGCCCCACTCGCATTGACGTGACGCGCGGCGACAAACAGCCAATCGGACAGCCGGTTGAGATAGGCGAGAGCATGCGGATTAAGAGTCCGTTCTTCGCGAGCAGCCACCGCACTGCGTTCCGCACGGCGAGTGATCGCGCGAGCGAGGTGAAGTCGCGCCGCTGCTTCGCTGCCGCCGGGAAGAATGAAGCTCTTGAGGGGATCGAGCGCCTCGTTCATCGCGTCGATCTCCCGCTCCAACCGCTCGACCTGCGCGGCAATCACGCGCAGTTCCATTTCCCCGGGTGCAAAGGGGTCAGGTCCGCTGCCCGCGGGCGTTGCCAGGTCTGCACCGAGGTCGAACAGATCATTCTGGATGGTGGTGAGGCGATGGGCGAGTTCACCCTCCACAGTCAGTGCGGCGAGACCGATGGCTGAATTGGCCTCATCCACATCGCCCATCGCACTGAACAGGGCATCGCCCTTTGGAAGGCGCGAACCATCGACAAGGCCGCTCGTGCCATCGTCGCCAGTGCGCGTGTAGATGCGGTTTAGCCGGACCATTGCCAGTCGCCCTCTTTGTCCCGGGTCAGCGGTTGGACGGTCAGTCGGCGGCCGCGACCGCGCCCAGAATGACCAGCAGCACGATGGTGATCGCCTGCCATTTGACGCGCGCAAACATCATGCGGTTCTGCATCATATGCCCTTCGGAAACACCGTCGTTCCCGTTGGCGAGCGCATTACTGGTACGCGCGAAATGGATGAGGCCGCGCACAAGGCTGGCTAGCACCAGAAAGGCGGCGGCGGTGATGGCGAGGATGATGATGATTTCCATAAGTTCCATCTAGGGGGCCACCCAGCGATATCCAAGCGGCAATCGACCTATCCTTAGGTCTGTAATCAACGTGTTCGGATCGACCCCCGCCGCGCGAAGGCTGGCGATGCTTGCGGCGTCATGCCGCTTAGCGAGGCGGCGGCCGTCGGCATCGCCGATCAGCTGATGGTGAAGGTAGGCGGGCGAAGGCAGGTCTAGCAGCGCCTGCAGCAACCGATGGATGTGCGTTGCGGCGAACAGATCGCTGCCCCGCACCGCAAGCGTCACCCCAGTCGCGGCATCGTCGAGCGTCGAAGCGAGGTGATAGGAGGCAGGCGCATCGCGGCGGGCAAGGACAATATCCCCGAATGGTGCAGGATCAGCAGCGATGGCGCGACCCGTTTCGTCATACCAGACGAGCGGGCCGGTGCGGCCGAGCGCTCCGGCCATGTCGAGCCGCCAGGCATGCGCTTCGCCCGCAACGATGCGGGCAGCCGCTTCATTCGCGGAAAGGCGGCGGCAGGTCCCGGGATAAACCGGCCCATCGGGTCCATGCGGTGCCGAAGCGCTCGCCGCGATTTCCGCCGCTATCTCGGCGCGGGTGCAGAAACAGGGGTAGGCAAGGCCGTCGCCTGCCAATCGCTCAAGCGCGGCGCGATAAGCCGGAAAACGCAGGGACTGAACCAGCGGTTCGCCATCGGGCACAAGGCCCAACCACGCCAGATCGACGTCTATGGCATCACGAAAGGCGGAACGCACCCGGCCGGGATCAATGTCATCGATACGCAGCAGAAATTGTCCGCCCGCAGTCCTTGCCGCATCATGCGCGACCAGCGCCGACCATGCATGCCCGAGATGTAGGGGGCCGGTCGGCGACGGGGCAAAACGGGATACGACGGACATGTACCGCACCTAGCGCCAATGGCGTCGGGATCAAAACAAGTCGCAGATACGGTATGGCCGCCGCTACGGCATACAGCATATTGCGATTGTGGCGGTTTTGCCCCTTGACGTCATGATTCCCGATAGGGTGTAAGACAGATGTCATAGGGCCGTGGCAACGCCCGTCTGACGTCATTGGGGAGGGCGCGCGTACCGGCCATGTTCCATCCAGACCTTGCCCGATCGCCTGAACAATGCCCGGCGCTCGTTCTCAATGCGGATTATACCCCGCTCAGCTATTATCCTCTGAGCCTGTGGCCTTGGCAGACAGCAGTGAAGGCCGTGTTCCTCGACCGGGTGGACATCGTCGAACATTATGAGCGCGAGATCCATTCGCCAACGCGCACCATGCGGCTGCCGAGCGTCATCGCGCTCAGACAATATGTGAAGCCATCGGAATATCCGGCCTTCACGCGCTTCAACCTGTTCCTGCGTGACCGTTTCCAGTGCCAATATTGCGGATCAGGCAAGGATCTGACGTTCGACCATGTCGTGCCGCGCCGCTTGGGTGGACGTACCAGCTGGGAAAATGTGACGACCGCCTGCGCGCCCTGTAATCTCAAGAAGGGCGGCCGGACCCCGGCACAGGCGCACATGCGCCTGTTCGAAACCCCCTGGCGCCCGACCAGCTGGCAGTTGCAGGACAATGGCCGGCGCTTCCCGCCCAACTATCTCCACCAAAGCTGGATCGACTGGCTCTATTGGGACGTCGAGCTGCAGCCCTGACCGGCCTGCAGACATTCCTGAAATGACGGCAGACGCCGCCCACCGCCCGCCGGCGATCCGCTTCGAACGGCTGCTTTGCAGCCATGGTGCGCAACCTGTGCTCGGCCCCATCGACCTTGCGATCGCCCGCGGCAGCTTCGTTGCGCTGGTCGGCGCCTCTGGCTCGGGAAAATCGACGCTGATCCGGTCAATCACACATTTGCATGTCCCCGAAGCGGGGCGGGTCGAAGTGGATGGCATCGACGTCGTCAGCAGTGACATCGCGAAACTCAGGCGCCGCATCGGTTATGTGTTCCAGTCGGTGGGGCTGTTCCCGCACATGGATATCGCCGCCAACATTGGTATCGGCGCGCGGATCGGCGGGGACCGCTTGGCTATTGGCCGGGTGGAAGAGCTGCTGGCCCTGGTCGGACTCGACCCCTCCTTCGCCACGCGCCTGCCCGCCTCGCTTTCCGGCGGCCAAGCGCAGCGGGTGGGCGTTGCCCGCGCGCTCGCGCTTGAACCTGCGATCATGCTGATGGACGAGCCGTTCGGCGCGCTCGATCCCGTGACCCGCGACCGGCTGGCACGCGAAGTGCGCAGCCTGCACGACCGACTGGGCCTCACCACGCTGATGGTAACCCACGACATGGCAGAAGCGCTGTTAATCGCAGACCGGATCTTGGTGCTGGATGCTGGACAGATCGTCGCCGACGCACCGCCTGCCAAGCTGATCGCCAACCCCGGGCATCCTGCTGCCGAGGCGCTGGTCGCTGTACCGAGAGCACAAGCCGCCGCCATCGCCGCGCTTGCAGGGCCGCGCACATGACCGGCGAATGGGCCACTGCCTTCGCGCGCGTACCGGAACTTGCACGCGAACACCTGCTTGTCAGCTTTGCGGCAATTGGCCTCGCATTGCTGCTGTGCGCGCCACTGGCGGTTGCCGCGCATCGCAACCGGCGGTTCGCTGCGGTCGCGCTCGGCCTTGCAAGTCTGGTCCAGACCATCCCCGGCCTTGCCCTTCTCGCGCTCTTCTTTCCCGTGTTGCTGGCGGTTTCAACGGTGCTGGGCGAATGGGTCGAGCCGCTGGGGTTCCTGCCGGCGTTGCTCGCGCTCACCCTCTATGCATTGTTGCCGATCTTGAGGAACGCGGTGACCGGACTTGCCGGAGTTGATCCCGCAGCGCTCGAAGCAGCAGAAGGCCTGGGCATGACGCGCTGGCAGAAGCTGCGCCTTGTCGAGCTGCCGCTCGCACTGCCGACCATTGTCGCCGGCATTCGCACCGCAGCAGTTTGGACCATCGGTGCGGCGACGCTCGCCACCACAATTGGCCAGCCGAGCCTGGGCGACCTCATCTTTGCCGGACTGCAAACACAGGCTTGGACGCTCGTGCTGGCGGGATGCGCCGGATCGGCGGCTCTGGCGCTGTCTGTCGATGGGGCGATCGCGCTAGCGCAGCGCGGGGTCGAGCGGCGGCAGCGGCTGACAGGCGCGATTGCGGGGCTGATGATCGCCGCGCTGGCGGCCTTTGCGCTTTGGCCACAGGCGCACGACAACCGGCCACAGGTCACGATCGGTGCCAAAGGGTTCAGCGAGCAATATATCCTCGCGCGGTTGATCGGTCTGCGGCTTGAGCGCGCCGGCTATGCCGTGGACTATCGCGACAATCTCGGCTCGGGCGTGCTGCATGCCGCGGTCGCCAGCGGGCAGGTGGACATCGGCGTCGACTATGCCGGAACCTTGTGGACCAACGAGCTCAAGCGCAGCGACCGGCAACCACGCGAAGCGATGATCGCGGGGATAGCGGCCTGGATGCAAGGGGCAGGCGGCGCGCGGCTGATCGGGCCGCTGGGGTTCGAGAATGCCTATGCCTTTGCGGTGACGCGCGCGACCGCCGAACGACTTTCACTCGGGGATCTGCACGACCTCGCACGCGCCGCGCCGATGATGACGCTCGGCACTGATCCGGAGTTTCTGGAGCGGCCCGAATGGCGTGCAGTCGATGCCGCCTATGGCATGGGCTTTGCCGGCACCCGGTCACTCAGCCCGGGCTTCATGTATGATGCGCTGGCGAGCAATGAGGCGGACGTGATTACCGCCTATACCAGCGACGGGCGCGTCGCAGCGGACCGGCTCGTGCTGCTTGCCGACCCCGAAGGCGCAATCCCCAGCTATGACGCGCTGCTCGTCGCGCATGTCGATGCGGCAGGCGATGCAGGCGTGCGACAGGTACTCGATGGCCTGATCGGTGCGATCGACGTGCGAACCATGGCAGAGGCCAATCACATGGTGGACCGGGTGGCCGACAAGCGCAGCATTGGTGAGGCCGCCGCCTGGCTGGATGCGCAGATTAGGGCGCAGGAAGGGGCAGAGTAGCCCCTATTCCTCCTCGCCCGGCAGTTCGATGTGGTCGGCGAGGGTCAGGCGGTCAAGCACTGCGGCGGTTTCATCGCGCACCAGCAGCATCAGGCTGCGCAACCGGCATTCCGACTGGGGCAGGCAATTGTCGCACTGTTTGCCGTTGAATCGGCTGGCACATGGGACAAGCGCCAGGCTGCCGCGCGTTAGCCGGACGATGTCGCCATAGCGCACATCCATTGGCGGGACGCCAAGCCAGTAACCGCCATCGCGGCCACGCTGGGTAGCGACTATGCCGGCACGCGCCATCTCGGAAAGAATGACAGTCAGGAATTTGGCGGGGATTTTCTGCGCTTCGACAATCGCCGTCAGCGGAATCGGCCCTTCGCCATAATGGTCCGCAAGATGCTGCAACGCGCGGATGGTATATCGGGTCTTCTGCGACAGCATTGTCCATCTATGCGCTGGAGAATGCCCGGGGGCAATGCTTCAAGAGGAAAATCCTGAGACCTTGGCATCATCTTCACCCAGCAGCGGTGCAGCACGAGGCGGGGCCAAGGATGCACCCGAGAAACGGATCGGCGCGCGCAGCGCGGGCAGCATCTCCCCTCCGCCGGTCTCGGCTTCCACCAGCATGCCCCGGGCGATGATCTGGGGATCGGAAAGCGCCTGATTGACGCTGTTGATCGGCCCCGCGGGGACATTGGCAGCTTCAAGCGCGGCGAGCAGCGCGTCGCGCGTCCAGCGCTGGGTCGCGGCGGTGATCGCCTCAGTCAGTGCCTCTCGGTGGACAAGGCGACCTTCGTTGCTGGCAAAGCGCGGATCGTCCCGCGCGTCGGTCAGACCGAGCACATCGCAAGCGCGGGCAAACTGGCCATCATTGCCGACCGCAAGAATGAACCAGCCATCGCTGACTGGAAAAACGGCATAGGGCGCGACATTGGGGTGGGCGTTGCCCAAACGCACCGGCTGCCCGCCAAACAGTGCGTTGGTCGCCTGATTGGCCATGGCGGCAGTCATCACGTCGAACAGGGCCATGTCGATATGCTGGCCGGCGCCGGTGCGCTCACGCATGATGAGCGCCGACTGGATGGCGACGGTGGCATACAGGCCGGTGAACACGTCCGCGAAAGCCACACCCGCCTTCTGCGGTTCGCGCCCCGGTTCGCCAGTGACATGCATCAGGCCGCTCATGCCCTGGATGACGAAGTCATAGCCGGGCCTTGCAGCATAGGGCCCGTCCTGTCCGAAACCCGTGATCGAGCAATAGATGAGCCGCGGATTGATCGCCGAGAGGCTGGCATAATCCAGCCCGTATTTAGCGAGCCCGCCAAGCTTGAAATTCTCGATGAGGACATCAGCTTCCGCGGCCAGGGCCTTAACCCGCTCGACATCTGCCGGATGGGTGAAATCGGCTATGATGCTGCGCTTGCCGCGATTGCAGCCATGATAATAAGCGGCATCCCGCCGGCCGTCCGCCCCTTCAACGAAGGGCGGGCCCCAGGTACGCGTATCGTCCCCCGCCGGGCTTTCGACCTTGATCACCTCAGCACCAAGATCGGCCAGCAGCTGGCCCGCCCAAGGGCCAGCAAGGATGCGGGCAAGTTCGAGGACCTTTATCCCAGCGAGAGGGGTGTCAGCCTGCATCAAAAGGCAGCGATCCCGGTAACCGCGCGGCCGAGGATCAGCGCGTGCACATCATGTGCGCCTTCATAGGTGTTGACCGTTTCCAGGTTCACCATGTGACGGATCACCTGATATTCCTCGGAAATGCCGTTGCCGCCATGCATGTCGCGCGCGGCGCGGGCGATATCGAGCGCCTTGCCGACATTGTTGCGCTTCACGATCGAGATCATATCCGGGTGGAACCGGCCTTCATCCATCAGCCGCCCGACACGCAGGCTCGCCTGCAGCCCGAGCGCAATGTCGGTCAGCATGTCGGCGAGTTTCTTTTGGTAGAGCTGGTTGGCGGCCAGCGGTTTGCCGAACTGGTGCCGGTCGAGGCCATATTGGCGCGCGGCGGCCAAGCAGAATTCGGCAGAGCCCAAAGCACCCCAACTGATGCCATAACGAGCGCGGTTGAGGCAGCCGAACGGACCCTTCAATCCCTGCACCTCGGGCAACAAGGCATCCTCACCCACCTCGACATTGTCCATGACGATCATGCCGGTGGTTGATGCGCGCAAGCTAAGCTTGCCTTCAATCTTCGGCGCCGAGAGGCCCTTCATGCCCTTTTCGAGAACAAAGCCGCGGATGCCGCCGCCATGCGCCTCGCTCTTCGCCCAGACGACGAACACGTCAGCAAAAGGCGCGTTGGAAATCCAGGTCTTGCTGCCGTTGAGGACATAGCCGCCGTCGGTCTTGCGTGCCGTCGTGCGCATGCCGGCGGGGTCGCTGCCAGCGTCAGGCTCGGTGAGGCCGAAGCAACCGATCAGCGTGCCAGCGGCGAGGCCAGGAAGATATTTGCGGCGCTGCTCCTCCGACCCGTAGGCGTGAATCGGATACATGACGAGGCTCGACTGCACGGAGGCCATCGAGCGGTAGCCCGAATCAACCCGCTCTATCTCGCGCGCGATGAGACCGTAGGAAACGTAAGACGCGCCGGCACCGCCATAGGTCTCAGGAATGGTCGATCCGAGCAGCCCGGCGGCGCCCATCAGCGGGAACAGTTCTGGCGCATCAAGCTCTTCGCGGAACGCCTTGATGACGCGCGGTTGCAGTTCGCCTTGCGCAAAGCCGTGCGCAGCATCGCGCACCATGCGCTCTTCCTCGGTCAGCTGATCATCGAGGAAAAAGGGGTCCGCCCAATCGAATGCTGCCATGCCCGCCATGTCTCATTCCTTGCCGCTTGCTGCTCGGCTGTTGCCAGCCCATGGGGCCGGCGTTTAGGGTTCGCAGGCTGACAAGGCAATGCGACGCGCAGCAGGTTCGCGCACACCCAGGGAGGATAGCATGACCGCACAGCTCCGTTGCGCAATCGGCGTGGCGCTGATCACCTTCGGCACCACCGCGCAGGCGCAGGATGACGGCGAGCGCCGGCCAGTCCCGCTGGTCGAGCAACTCTACGAGTGCCGCGCGATCACCGATCCCGCTGCACGGCTCGCCTGCTTCGATCGTCAGGTCGCCGCTCTCGCTGCCGCCGAGGAATCACGGGCAGTGCGCATTATCGACCGCGAAGCGGTGCGCGAGGCGCGGCGTGGCCTGTTCGGTTTCAGCCTTAGCGGCATCGGAAACCTGTTCGGCAGCGGCAGCGAAGATGAGGAAGAAGAGGAAGAGCGCGCCGACAATGATGTCGTGACGCAAATCGAATCGACACTGGCGTCAGTCACGCGCGGAGAAAACGGCAGATTGATATTGGTACTCGAAAACGGCCAACGCTGGATTCAAACTGACCCTGGGAGAAGTGGGCGCACCCCGCGGGTGGGTGAAACGGTATCGATCCGCCGTGCCGCGCTGGGCAGTTTCATCGCCAACATCGCTGATCGCCCAGGCATCCGCGTGATGCGGCAGCGCTGAAACGCAGCAGCATAGCTGCCCCATAGCCCGATGCGTTTTCCCAACACGCCGTTTGTGCTGCTCGATGACGCGCGGGCGCAAGGCGCGGCACCCGCACGGCTGTTCACTGACCCCATCGAAACGGTCACAGCGCAATCGCCTGGCGAAATTGATGCGCTGCTCCACACGCTGGACCGCTGGCACGCAGATGGTGCGCAAGTGGCGGGCTGGATGGCCTATGAGGCAGGCCATGCGTTCGACAGCGGCGGACCATTACCCAGAGCCCTGCCCGACGGATGGCCATTGGCGTGGTTCGCCCGTTTCGAGGCATGCAGCCGCATCGACAGCGCCGATGTGCCGGGCTTTCTCCCCGAAGCGGCAGGCGCATACATTGGGGAACCGCAGGCCACCATCGGCCTGGACGATTACGCCGCCGCGCTCGACCGCGTGCTTGGGCATATCGCGGCCGGAGACATTTATCAGGCCAATCTGACCTTTCCCGCCATGGTTCGGATCGAAGGCGATCCACTGTCAGCCTATGTCCGGCTCCGCGAAAAGGCCGGTGCAGGCTATGGCGGCGTCGTGTGGACCGGGCAGCATTGGCTGCTCTCCCTCTCTCCCGAGCTGTTCTTTTCTTTGCGCAACGGGCGGATCGTCGCGCGGCCCATGAAAGGCACGGCGCGTCGTGGGGCTGACCGGGCGGCAGATGAAACGGCTCACCAGACGCTCGCTGCAGACCCCAAGCAGCGTGCTGAAAATCTTATGATCGTTGACCTCTTGCGCAACGATCTGTCGCGCATCGCCGATGCCGGCAGCGTCGCCGTGCCATCGCTGTTCCGCATCGAAACCTATCCCACCATCCACCAGATGGTGTCTGACGTGACCGCACAGGTCGCGCCGGAGACGCCACCGTCAAAGCTGTTGCGCGCACTGTTCCCCTGTGGGTCGATCACCGGTGCGCCCAAGTTGAGTGCAATGCGCATTATTGACGCCGTGGAGACCGCACCGCGCGGTCCCTATACCGGCAGTATCGGCTTTTTCGCCCCGGACGGAGAAGCGGCGTTCAATGTCGCCATCCGCACGCTGGCATTGCGCGAAGGGGACAGCTTTGCCACGCTGGGGCTAGGTTCCGGTATCGTCGCCGACAGTGAGCCACTGTCCGAGTGGTACGAGTGTCTGGCCAAAGGGGAATTTGTTCGCGTGGCATCCGGCACGGACTTTGACTTGATCGAAACCATGGCATTTGACCCCGCCGAGGGCATAATCCGGCTTGAGCTTCATCTCGAGCGGCTGGGAGAAAGCGCGCGGCAGTTCGGCTTTTCCTTTAACCGCCATGGCATTCGCAACATGCTGCAGCATGCAACCTTCCGGCTGCACGGGCCGGCACGGGTGCGGCTTCGCCTAACACCGCGCGGATCGGTTTCGGTCTGTGCGGATGCAATGCCGGAAACATCTGAAACCCCGGCCAAGGTCGCGATCATTCCCCTGCCGGTCACGACTGCCGACATTCGGCTCCGTCACAAGACCAGTAACAGAGCCTTTTATGACGATGCCCGGGCAACCAGCGGGGCATTCGAGGTTCTATTCACAGACACCGAAGGCCGGCTGACCGAGGGCAGTTTCACCTGCCTGTTTGTCGAGCGCGACGGCAAGTTGCTGACCCCCCCTTTGGCACGAGGGCTGCTGCCGGGCGTGCTGCGCCGCGCATTGATCGAGGAGGGTCGGGCGGTTGAGGCCGATCTGACGCCAGCGGACCTTTCCGGCGGGTTCCTCATCGGCAATTCGCTGCGCGGCCTGATGCGGGCCGTAATCGCGTAACGAAATTCGGCCGCGCGGCTTGCCGCTGCCCATCCCGCTGGTTAAGGCGCGCAGCGTTCGCCGCCCGACGGACCAACCGAGGGATTCCACCGCAGATGAACCGTATCTCCGCCGCCGTTGCCCGCATCCAGCCGTCCGCCACGCTCGCCATGACGCAGCGCGTGGGGGAACTGAAGCGCGCCGGCATCGACATTATCGGCCTGTCTGCCGGCGAACCCGATTTCGATACGCCCGACTTCGTCAAGGAAGCCGCGATTGCCGCCATCCGCGCCGGTAAGACCAAATATACCGATGTCGGCGGGACGGTAGAGCTGCGCGAGGCCGTGGCCGCCAAGTTCGCGCGCGACAACAACCTCACCTATTCTCGCGATGACGTGATTGTTGGCACCGGCGGCAAGCATGTGCTGTTCAACGCATTGTGCGCGACTGTCGATGTCGGCGACGAAGTGATCATTCCCGCGCCCTATTGGGTCAGCTATCCCGACATTGTTGCCTACGCCGGGGGCACCCCGGTTTTCATCGCGGCAGGCGCAGCTCAGGGATATCGCATCAGCCCGGCGCAGCTCGAAGCCGCGATCACGCCCGCAACGCGCTGGCTGATCCTCAATTCACCCTCCAACCCGACGGGCGCTGCCTACAGCGAGGCGGAGCTTGCCGCGCTGGGCGAGGTGCTGCGCCGCCACCCGCATGTGATGGTGATGGCCGACGACATGTATGAACATGTCTGGTACGCGGACGCTCCGTTCCGCACCATCGCCGAGATCTGTCCAGACCTGTTCGATCGGGTGCTGACCGTCAACGGCTGTTCAAAGGCCTATGCCATGACCGGTTGGCGCATCGGCTTTGCTGGCGGCCCGGGCTGGATCATCAAGGCCATGGCCAAGCTCCAGTCGCAATCGACCAGCAACCCCTGTTCCATTGCCCAGGCCGCGGCCACCGCAGCCCTCAACGGGCCGCAGGATTTTCTGGAGGAACGCAACGAGACGTTCCGCGAGCGCCGCGACATGGTGGTCGCCATGCTCAACGAAGCACCGGGCCTTGATTGCCCGATGCCGGAAGGTGCCTTTTACGTCTATCCGGACGCCAGCGGATGCATCGGCAAGAAAACGCCCGAGGGCAAGCTGATCGACAGCGATGCCGCGCTGGTCGATTATTTCATCGAGGCCGCCCGTGTCGCGGCAGTGCCTGGCCATGCCTTCGGCCTCAGCCCCGCTTTCCGCATCAGCTATGCGACCTCAACCGAAGTGCTTCGTGAGGCCTGCACGCGCATCCAGCGCGCTTGCGCAGCGCTAACGGGCTGAGGCGCATTTCGTTCATCGTCACTTAAGACGGACAAAGGCAGCAAATCACCAACCCGGATGTGTCCCCGATCCGCAAAGGACATCGACACAGACGGCCACTGACTTACGGAAGCTCGCCCCTCCCATGTTTCGCAAACTCCTCCGCAACGAAACTGTCCGGCTTATGGCACTAGGATTCCTGATCGGCGCAGCCGGCATTGGTGGCATGGCGCTGATCACCGGTAGCCCGGCGGAGGCCAGCGCTTCGCGATGATGCAGCGGTTGGCCGCGCTTGCCCTTGCGGTGGCTGCGGGAACCGGGCTTGTTGTCGCCGCCGATCGTCAGCTGTGGTTGGCCCCGCCTGTCTCGTCCAATGCGCCCCGCGCTCTGCCCACACCGGCCCTCGACCCAGTGGATCGACAGGAAAGGGCAACTGCTATCTTTGCTGGCGGCTGTTTCTGGGGCGTCGAAGGGGTGTTCAGCCGCATACGCGGGGTCCAACAGGTCGAAACAGGCTATCATGGCGGCAGCGCGGGCAGTGCGCGTTATGACCTGGTGAGTGGCGGCGCCACCCGCCACGCTGAAGCCGTTCGTATCACTTATGATCCCGAAGTTGTCAGCTACGGCACGCTGCTGCGTGTGTTATTCTCCGTCGTCATGGACCCGACGACCCTTAACCGGCAGGGCCCGGACATCGGCACTCAGTACCGCAGCGCCATCATTCCGGTCGATGGCACACAACGCATGGTGGCGGCACGATACATCGCCCAGCTCGAGGCTGGACAATATTGGGCCGGCTCGATTGTCACCCGCATTGAGGAACCGCTGACCTTCTATCGGGCAGAGGCCGATCAGCAGGATTTCATGCGCCGCCACCTCGACAACGGCTATATCCGCAGCCACGGCGCAGCGAAGCTAGCCTCGCTGCAGCGGCTCTATCCCGATCTGGCAAGTCATCGCTGGGCGCCCTGAAGGGGCGGCGGCGACCGCACCCTATTTGGGTGCGATCACCATCAGCATCTGGCGGCCTTCAGTGCGCGGATGCGCTTCCACTTTCGCCACTTCGGCGGTGAGATCCGCCACCCGCTTGAGCACAGCAAGGCCGAGCTCGAGGTGGGACATTTCGCGCCCGCGGAAGCGCATGGTGAGCTTCACCTTGTCGCCTTCCTCGATGAAGTCGAACACCTTCTTCATCTTGGTATCGAAATCATGGTCGTCGATGTTCGGACGCATCTTGATCTCTTTGATCTCCTGCGTCTTTTGCGACTTGCGGGCGATGTTCGCCTTTTTCTGCGCCTCGTACTTGTACTTGCCGACGTCGAGGAACTTGCACACCGGCGGATCGGCGTTCGGCGACACCTCTACCAGATCAAGCCCGACATCGGCAGCAGCCTCGATCGCCTCGGCGGTGAGCATCACGCCCAGATTTTCGCCTTCATGGTCGATCACCCGCACGCGCGGGACATTGATGAACTGGTTGAAACGGGGCCCGCTGCGGAGCGGGGGAGGCGCGAGGGGTCGGCGCATCGTTGGGGGCGGTATGGCAAGTCACTCCTGAAATGGAAACACCGCGCAGATAGCGGTTTGCGCCGCATCCGAAAAGGGGCGGCAAGCAATTAGCCTATGCTGTTGCGCAAAGGCGTCAGTTGCGCCCCGTCAATGGCCGGCATGCGGGTCCGACGATGTCGGCGTGTCGGGTAAGGTCGCAGCAGGCGCATCAGCACCAAGCCCCTTCGCTTGGAGCCATGCGCGCATCTGTGCAATCTCGGCTTCCTGTGCACGGATAATGGCTTCGGCCAGCGCCTTGTTCTCGGGGTCGCTTCCATGCTCCAGGACGATGCGGGCCATGTCGATCGCGCCTTGGTGGTGCGGGATCATGCCGCGCACAAAGGCTTCATCGGCGTCGGCAGGAATGCTGCTTCCCATCGCCGCATGCATGCGGTCATTGGCCTCGGCATAGGCGCGCTGGGCGGCATTGAGCGACGCATCCGTCGTCGCCGCAACCTCGGTTGCGGGGGCCTCAGCCTTTTGCTCCCCGCCCGAACAGGCGGCGAGTGTGAACGGCAGCATCATTGCAACAAACAGGCGCGTCATCATCATCCTCCCTTGCGCAGATCCGGCGGCGTTGCCTCTTCCAGAAGCATTGCCAATGCCTCATCGACCGTCAGGATACGCTGGCCTTCCTGGCCGAGTGTCCGGATGGCGACCTTGCCTTCCTCTGCCTCACGCTTGCCGACGACGAGCAGGTGCGGAACCTTGGCAAGGCTGTGTTCGCGCACCTTGTAGTTAATCTTCTCGTTGCGGAGATCGGTCTCGACGCGAAGCCCCGCTGCCGCAAGTTTCGCGGCCACCTCGTTCGCATAACCATCGGCATCGGAGACAATCGTCGCGACCACCGCCTGCACCGGCGCAAGCCACATCGGGAAGCGGCCGGCATAATGCTCGATAAGGATACCGATAAAGCGCTCATAGCTGCCGAAAATGGCGCGGTGGAGCATCACCGGGCGGTGGCGCTCGCCATCCTCGCCGACATAGGAGGCATCCAGCCTTTCGGGCAACACGCGGTCCGACTGGATCGTACCGACCTGCCAAGTACGGCCAATGGCGTCGGTCAGATGCCATTCGAGCTTTGGCGCGTAGAAGGCGCCTTCGCCCGGCAACTCTTCCCAGCCATATTCGGGTGTCGCAAGGCCGGCCTTGACGACCGCGTCCCGCAGCTCATTCTCGGCCTTGTCCCAGTCAGCATCGCTGCCGAACCGCTTTTCCGGGCGCAGCGCGAGCTTGATGGCATAGGTGAAACCGAAATCCTTGTAGATGCGGTCGGCGAGCGCGCAGAAATCCTGCACCTCGGCGACAATCTGGTCTTCCCGGCAAAAGATGTGGGCATCGTCCTGGGTGAACTGGCGCACGCGCATCAGGCCATGGAGCGCACCATGCGGTTCGTTGCGGTGGCAGCAGCCATGCTCGAACAGCCGCAAGGGCAGGTCGCGGTAGCTCTTGATCCCCTGACGGAAGATGAGGACGTGCGCCGGACAGTTCATGGGCTTGAGGGCCATCCAGTCGGCCTCGCCCGAAATGACCGGCCCTTCATCCTCGGTGTTCGGCACCTCGTCTGGGATGACGAACATATTCTCGCGATATTTCCCCCAGTGGCCGGACTGTTCCCACTGGCGCGCGTCCATCACCTGCGGGGTCTTGACCTCGCGATAACCCGAATTGTCGACGGCGCGGCGCATGTACGCCTCCAGCGCACGCCACACGGTGAAGCCGTGCGGGTGCCAGAAGACGCTGCCATGTGCCTCCTGCTGGAGGTGGAACAGATCCATCTCCGCGCCGAGCTTGCGATGGTCGCGCTTCGCCGCCTCCTCGAGCCGCGTCAGATGCGCGTCGAGCTGCTTCTTGTTGAGCCAGCCGGTGCCGTAGATGCGGCTGAGCTGCGCATTCTTCTGGTCGCCACGCCAGTATGCGCCGGAAACGCGCATCAACTTGAAGGCAGTGGGATCCAGCTTTCCGGTCGAGGCGAGGTGCGGGCCGCGGCACATGTCCATCCAGGCGCCGGGCGTATGCGGCGTGCCCGACCAATAGACAGTCAGTTCCTCGTTATCGGGCAGTTCGGCGGCCCATTCGGCCTTGAAGCTCTCGCCCTCGGCCTGCCATTTGGCGATCAGGTCCGCGCGGCTCCATACCTCGCGCACCAGCGGCTGGTCGGCAGCGATGATGCGGCGCATCTCCGCCTCGATCACCGGCAGATCCTCTTCGGTGAACATGCCGCGGCCCGGCGCAGGCGCGAAGTCATAATAAAAACCGTCCTCGGTCGCGGGCCCGAAGGTGATCTGCGTTCCGGGGAAGAGCCGCTGCACCGCCTCTGCCATGATGTGCGCATAATCGTGGCGAGCAAGCTCGAGCGCGTCCGCCTCATCCCGCGCGGTTACGAGCGCCAGCGACACATCCTGCTCGAGCGGGCGGGTGATATCGACCAGCTCGCCATCGACGCGCGCGGCGAGCGCGGCCTTGGCAAGGCCCGGCCCGATCGCCGCAGCAACATCCGCCGGGGTAGTTCCGCGCGGCATCTCGCGCGAAGAACCATCGGGCAGGGCGATTGTGATAAGGGCAGAAGCGTTCATGCGCGAGCGCATGGCGGGGGGAGGGGCGCCAAGTCAAGCACGCGCTGCCCTTTCGCCGGTCCGTCCCCCCTGCTAACCCCCCGCTCATGGCTCGTAACCATCTCTATCTCGTCGACGGATCATCCTATATTTTCCGTGCCTATCATCGGCTTCCGCCGCTCACCAATCCGGCGGGCGTGCCGGTGGGGGCGGTCTATGGCTACACGGCGATGTTGTGGAAGCTGGCCGAGGGGCTGCACAAGGCGGATGGGCCGACGCATCTGGCCGTCATCCTTGACCACAGCTCCCAGTCGTTCCGCAACGGCCTCTATGACCAGTATAAGGCGCATCGGCCCGATCCGCCCGAAGATCTGGTTCCGCAATTCCCGCTGATCCGCGATGCAACGCGCGCCTTCTCCCTGCCGTGCATAGAGATGGAAGGGTATGAGGCGGACGATCTGATCGCGACCTATGCCGTCGCCGCTACCGCGGAAGGATGGGATGTCACCATCGTCAGCAGCGACAAGGATCTTATGCAGCTGGTGACGCCAGAAGGCGTCACGCCCAAGATCGATATGCTCGACACGATGAAGAATGTCCGGCTGGGGCCGGATGCGGTGTTCGAAAAATTCGGTGTCGGTCCCGAATTGGTAGGCGATGTGCTCGCGCTGATGGGCGATGCGGTGGACAATGTGCCAGGCATCCGCGGCATCGGCCCCAAGACCGCAACCAAGCTGATCGTCGAGCATGGCTCGCTGGAGGGCGCACTCGCTGCCGCGCCGGAGATGAAACCGGGCAAGCTGCGCGACAGCCTGATCGAGCAGGCCGAGATGGCGCGGCTTTCAAGGAAGCTGGTCGAGCTGTGCCGGACGTGCCCGCTGCCCGACAGCCTCGATTCGCTTCGGCTCGATGGCATTCCACCCGATCCGTTGCGCGAGTTCCTGATCAACCACGGCTTCCGCTCGATGGCGGCGCGGCTTGATTCGGGCGCGAATACCGCGCCTGACCGAGCCGCAGCCATGCCGAGCGGCGTGCTGGGGGAAACGCAGCGCCCTGCCGCTGCTGCGCCTGCCGCAACTGGCCCCGCACTGCCGCCGATCGACCGCAGCCGGTACGAGACGGTGACGACGATGGCTGGTCTGGAGCGCTGGATCGCAGACGCGCGAGCGACCGGTCATGTCGCAGTCGATACCGAAACCGCGAGCCTCGATTGCATCACCGGCACGCTGGTCGGCGTGTCCCTTTCCACCGCGCCCGGCAACGGATGCTATATCCCGCTCGGCCATGGCGGCCGCGACCTTCTGTCCGACCGGCCGGAGCAGATCGATCTCGCTGCCGCGCTTGCCGCGCTGGGAGATCTGTTCGCCGATGATGCAGTGCTCAAGATCGGGCACAACCTCAAATATGATATGGCCGTACTCGCCCAACATGGCGTAGCAATCGCGCCGTTCGATGACACGTTGCTGCTGTCCTTCGCACTCGATGCCGGGAGCCACGGGCACGGGCTGGACGAGTTGGCGAAGCTCCATCTCGATCACGAGTGCATCAGCTTCAAGGAAGTGTGCGGTACCGGCAAATCGCAGATCAGCTTTGCCGAAGTGCCGCTCGACCGAGCAACCCACTATGCAGCCGAGGATGCCGAAGTCGCATTGAGGCTGTGGTTGTTGCTGAAGGGGCGGCTGTGGCGCGAGGGCGCAACGCGCGTCTACGAGATGGTGGATCGCAATATTGTCGCCCCCATCGTCCGGATGGAGCGACGCGGTATCAGCGTTGACCGCCAGGTGCTGGCCCGACTGTCGCAAACATTCGCCGAAGAAATGGCGCGGCTTGAAACCACCATCCACGCCGAAGCCGGAGGCCCCTTTGCCATCGGCAGTCCCAAGCAGCTGGGCGAAGTGCTGTTCGACCGGCTCGGCCTTAAGGGTGGGCGCAAGGGCAAATCGGGCGACTGGTCGACCGACCTGAGCGAGCTCGAACGGCTGGAACGCGACGGCGTGCCGATCGCCCGCATGATCTTGGAATGGCGGCAGGTCGCCAAACTGAAGTCGACTTACACCGATGCGCTGCAGGAACAGGTCAATGCCCAGACCGGCCGGGTGCACACCAGTTACAGTCTGGTTGGTGCACAAACCGGGCGCCTTTCCTCGACCGACCCCAATCTGCAGAACATCCCGATCCGCACCGAAACCGGTCGGCAGATCCGCGAGGCTTTTGTCGCCGCACCGGGCAAGCTCCTCATCGCCGCCGACTATAGCCAGATTGAACTGCGGCTCGCCGCGCACATGGCTGATGTGCCGCAACTGAAGGAAGCCTTTGCCGAAGGCGCGGACATCCACAGCCGCACCGCCATCGAATTGTTCGGAGAGGTCAACCGCGATACCCGCGCCAAGGCCAAAACCGTCAATTTTGCGATCCTCTACGGCATCTCGCGCTGGGGTCTCGCCAGCCGGCTGGAGATACCCGCGGACGAAGCGCAAGCAATCATCAGCCGCTATTTCGAGCGCTTCCCCGGCATATCCGATTATATGCAGCGCACGCTCGAAGGCGCGCGCGAGCGTGGCTACACGGAGACGCTGTTCGGCCGGAAAACCTGGTTCCCGCGGATCAATTCCAAGAATCAGGCCGAACGCTCCGGCAGCGAGCGCGCCGCGATCAACGCGCCGATCCAGGGCACCAGCGCGGACATCATCAAGCGTGCCATGGCTCGGATGGATACAGCACTGGCCGATGCCGGGCTGGGTGAGGTCCTCATGCTCCTTCAGGTGCATGACGAACTGGTGTTCGAGGCACCCGAGGCGCTCGCCGAAGCCGCGGTACCCGTGATCCGCAAGGTAATGGCAGAGGCTGCCGAACCAGTGGTGAACCTAAGTGTGCCACTGGAAGTTGAGGCAGGTATCGGCCGCAGTTGGGGCGCGGCACACTAAAGCCGAAGCGCTGATTGTGACGCGAGGCAAAGGCGGGGGCTCAGCCCCGCTTTCTTGCCTGCGGGTAACTGCCGAGCAGGCGCACGCTGTTGCAATGGAAGGCAAGCTCCTCAAGCGCCCGGTCCACCGCCGGATCGCCCGGCATTCCTTCGATGTCGGCGTAGAATTCGGTCGCTGCAAAGCTGCCGCCTGACTGATAGCTTTCGAGCTTCGTCATGTTGACGCCATTGGTCGCAAAACCGCCGAGCGCCTTATAAAGCGCGGCGGGAATATTCTTCACCTCGAACACAAAGGTGGTCATCGGCTGCACACCGGGCGCTGGTGCAACCGGTTGCCGCGCGAGAACAACAAAACGCGTCATATTGTGATCGGCATCCTCGATGCCGTTCTCATGCAGCGTGAGTCCATAGATCTCCGCTGCCAATGGCGGAGCAATGGCGGCCAGGCCCGGCTCGTCTGAATCCGCAACCATCGCCGCGGCTCCGGCGGTATCGCTATGGGCAATCGGCGCAATATTGTGGCTGCGCAGCCAGCGACGACACTGGCCCAGCGCCTGCGCATGGCTCATCGCACGTGTTGGCGGGGCGAGGTTGCGGCTCATCAGCGCGAAGCGGATGCGCAGGAAATATTCGCCGGTGATGAACAGGCCAGATTCGGGCAGCAGGAAATGGATGTCGGCGACGCGACCGTGCAGAGAATTTTCAATGGGGATCATCGCCCGCGCGGCAGCGCCGGACTGCACGGCGTCAATCGCGTCCTCGAAACTGTAGCAGGGCATCGGCAAGGCGGCGGGATCGAAATCGCGCACCGCAATCTCGCTGTTGGCCCCAGGCGCACCTTGGAATGCCATCGCGTTTGCGGGATCGGCTGCCGCTTCTGCGATCATGCTGTCGACGAGACGCTGTGCGGAGGGAGAATAGCTGCCCATGGGCCGCGGCGATTAAGCGGCAGGGCTGCATAGCGCAAGGCTTGAAGCTTGCGCGGTGCATCAGCCGACTATAAGGGAGCCGCGATTCATCAGGCGGGCAGGAAGTGGCGCAAGGCTCTACCTGTCCCGCCCTCTTCACAAACGGACGGGTTGGTCATGGACGATCGCAACAACACGATACTGGGCTGGGTATTGGGCGCGGGCATTGTCGCGCTGGGTCTGGCCAGCCTGACCGGCCACATCTGGAAACCGCACGAGAGCGACACTTTTGGTTATGCCGTCGCGGGTGCCGCTCCCGCCGGTGGTGGCGCGGATGCCGGACCGCCGATCGAGGCACTGCTGGCAACCGCCGATCCCGCCAAGGGCCAGCAAGTTTACGCCAAGTGCGCCGCTTGCCACACCATCGAACAGGGCGGTGCCAATGGCATTGGCCCGAATCTGTGGGGCACCATGGGAATGCGTATCGCCGGCCACGCGGGCTTTGGCTATTCGAGCGCGCTGTCCAGCAAGGGCGGCACGTGGGACTGGGCGTCGATGAATGAGTGGCTGCAGAGCCCGCGTCGGTTCGCTGCAGGCACCACAATGTCATTCGCCGGGCTTTCGAGCGCCGAGGATCGCGCCAATCTGATGGCCTATCTCAACCAGCAGGGCTCGAACCTGCCGTTGCCGGCTGTCCCCGCGGCTGAGGCTGCTGCCGCTCCGGCAGAAGCCGCCGATGCGGCCGCACCCGCCCCGGCCGACGCAGGTGGCGCAGCACCGGCCGCTCCGGCTGCGCCCGCCGCCGCCAACTAATTCGCTCTAAATGCGCAAGAATAGAGGCGCCGGGATAACCGGCGCCTCTTTCATTTCTGCCACTGGTTCAGCGCAGGCAATCCGGCACTACTGTCGGTTCCGCAGCGGCCAACTCACCCAGCGCGTCATCCTTCCAGAAGGCGACGATGTGGGCCCAAGCCTCCTCCGCCGTCTCCACAAAATGGAAGAGGTCTAGATCGCGCCGGTTGATCACACCTTCATCGGCCAGCGCATCGAAATCGACCACACGGTTCCAGAATTCGCGTCCGAACAGCAGGATCGGCATTGCCTTCATCTTGCCCGTCTGGACCAGCGTGAGCAGCTCGAACATTTCATCAAAAGTGCCGAACCCGCCCGGGAAGACGGCGACCGCGCGGGCGCGCAGCAGAAAGTGCATCTTCCTCAAAGCGAAATAGTGGAACTGGAAACTCAGGGACGGCGTCACATAGCGGTTAGGTGCCTGTTCGTGCGGCAGTACGATGTTCAGGCCGATGGATTCCTTCCCGCATTCCCATGCACCGCGGTTCGCCGCCTCCATGATCGAAGGGCCGCCGCCCGAGCAGACAACAAAATGCCGCTTGCCGCGTGAATCGACCGGAACTGCACTGGCGCGGGCGGCAAGCCGCATCGCTTCGTCATAATAGCGCGACTTTGCAGCCAATCGCTCGGCAACACGGCTTTCCTCAGGCGTCTTGGCGGCATCGAGCAACACTTGCGCATGCTCGGGCGAGGGAATGCGCGCCGAGCCGTAAATGACCAGCATAGAGGCGATATTCGCCTCATCCAGCAACAGCTCCGGTTTCAGCAGTTCGAGCTGGAAACGGACCGGGCGCAGGTCGTCGCGCAGCAGGAATTCGGTATCCTGAAAGGCGAGGCGATAGGCCGGGCTGTCGGTCTGCGGAGTGGGGAGGTTCTGCGCGGCAAAACGCGCGTCTTCGCTCGCCTTGTGGAAGCGCGAGCCATTGGGTGTCTTGTCTGTCATTGGCGCACTGTTAGCGCGATGAAGAGTTGGTGCCAAGAAAGGCTAACCGCTGAAGCACGCTTTTCAGCGGCAGAAACCGTTCCCACTCATGTCGAAATGGAAGTGGTTGGCGTGGGCAGCGTTGTAATCCGGGCTGAGCACAGTCGGAAAGCGGCGGCAGGCCGAAGTGCGGATCAGGCGCAGGAACTCCCGGCTACGACCATCCCCATTCCACCCTTCCAGCACAGTGATGCGGCGGCCATCCTCCAGCACAAATGCCGAAACGTCGATCGCATTGGCATGCGCGTGCTGCGACAGACGGCCCGAACGCCCGCCATAGATGTTTCGGCAGCTGTAGGTCCCCATTGTCTCGACACGCACCACATCCTCACCCCACACCTGCTGTGCGGCGGGACGGACAGCATGGCGCACCCAGGCGGCAAAATTGCGTGCGAGCGGGCAGGTCATCGGGCCAAGATTAGTGGTCGCGGTCCCAATATCGTTAAGGCTGAGCGCCCCGCGAGCGGTACAACCGCCGCCGAATTCCTGATCCGGGAGAGGCGTAAAGCGCACACCCACCGACTGGAGTTCCGCCATGCAGCTGCGTGTTTCCGCGCTCGGCGATGTGAGCGCAGGCTGCGAAGCGGATGGCCTGCTAGTGGCAGGCGGCGCGTCCCCCCGCCGCTCCGGTGCGCCGATACAGGCACTCAGTGCAAGCGCGAGCAGGAGTGGCGATAGCCGTCGAAACATCGCCGCTCATTACTCAATCGTGGTAAATTGCCGATTAATGGGCGGCTTGCTGCAAAGGCGGCCCATGAGGTCAGCTTGACAGCCCGCACCCAAGCGCCCAAGGCGGATCCGGGCCACGCGGTCCCAACGCCGCGCGTGCTCTCTGTAAGGAGAGTTGACATGATAGTGACGACCCCGGCAACCAAGCCGGCACGACCCTTTTTCTCTTCCGGTCCCTGCGCCAAGCCGCCGGGCTGGGCCCCCGAAAAGCTTGCGACTGAATCGCTGGGCCGCTCGCACCGTGCCAAGATCGGCAAGTCGCGCCTGCAATATTGCATCGACCTGATGCGAGAGATGCTGCGCCTGCCCGACACGCATCGCATCGGCATCGTCCCCGGCAGCGACACCGGCGCCTTCGAAATGGCGATGTGGACGATGCTCGGCGCAAGGCCTGTGACCACGCTCGCCTGGGAAAGCTTCGGCGAAGGCTGGGTGACCGATGCGGCAAAGCAGCTGAAGCTCGACCCCGTCATTGTCCGCGCACCCTATGGCGATCTGCCGGACCTCACGTCGGTCGACTGGTCGCACGATGTCCTCTTCACCTGGAACGGCACGACATCGGGCGTGCGTGTGCCCGATGGCGAATGGATTGCCAAAGACCGCGAGGGCCTCTCCTTTGCGGATGCGACCAGCGCAGTCTTTGCCTATGACATTCCGTGGGACCGGATCGATGTCGCCACCTTCAGCTGGCAGAAAGTGCTCGGCGGCGAAGGTGCACATGGCGTCCTCATCCTTGGCCCGCGCGCAGTCGAGCGGTTGGAAACGCACACCCCGGCATGGCCGCTCCCCAAGGTGTTTCGCCTGATGGCCAAGGGCGCGCTCGCCGAGGGCATCTTCAAGGGCGAGACGATCAACACGCCCTCAATGCTCGCCGTCGAAGACGCGATCTTCGCGCTCGAATGGGCCAAGGGTCTGGGCGGGCTTGATGCACTCATGGCACGCAGTCGGGCGAATGCCGCTGCGCTTGATGCCATCGTTGCGGCTCGCCCCTGGCTCGGCCATCTGGCCGCGGACCCGGCCACCCGTTCGACCACCAGCGTTTGCCTCACGGTCGATGGTGCAGATGAAGCCTTCATCAAAAGCTTCGCCGGCCTCCTCGAAAAGGAGGGCGCGGCGTTCGACATCGCCGGATACCGCGATGCCCCGCCGGGTCTGCGCATCTGGTGCGGCGCGACGGTCGACACCGCCGATATCGAGGCACTCGGCCCCTGGCTCGACTGGGCATACGCCAGTCTGCGTTCCTGACACCGTTTCCCGGCGAAGTCCGGGGATCCTCACCCTGCAAAGCAGGCCGCGACACCGGGAACTGGATTCCCGCCTTCGCGGCAATGACGAAGGTAATCACCATGACCCAACCCCGCGTTCTCATTTCCGACAAGATGGACCCCAAAGCCGCCGCGATCTTCCGCGAGCGCGGCGTACTGGTCGATGAAAAGCCCGGCCTCACCAAGGAAGAGCTGATTGCCATCATCGGCGACTATGATGGCCTCGCCATCCGTTCAGCGACCAAGGTAACCAAGGATGTGCTCGACGCTGCGACCAAGCTCAAGGTCGTCGGCCGTGCCGGCATCGGCGTCGACAATGTCGACATTCCTTGCGCCTCGGCACGCGGTGTCGTCGTCATGAACACGCCGTTCGGCAATTCGATCACTACCGCCGAACATGCCGTGGCGATGATGTTCGCGCTTGCCCGCCAGATCCCCGAGGCCAACGCCCAGACGCAAGCGGGCCTGTGGCCCAAAAACGGCTTCATGGGTGTGGAGCTGACTGGCAAGACTCTGGGCCTGATTGGTGCAGGCAACATCGGATCGATCGTTGCCGAACGCGCACTGGGCTTGCGCATGAAAGTCGTCGCCTATGATCCCTTCCTCAGCCCCGAGCGAGCTATCGAACTGGGCGTCGAAAAGGTTGAGCTGGATGCGCTGCTCGCCCGTGCCGATTTCATCACGCTGCACACACCGCTCACCGACCAGACGCGGAACATCCTCTCCCAAGCCAATCTCGCCAAGACGAAGAAGGGCGTGCGCATCATCAACTGCGCGCGCGGCGGGTTGATTGACGAGGCGGCGCTCAAGGCGGCGCTTGATTCGGGCCATGTTGCAGGCGCGGCGCTCGACGTTTTCGTCGAGGAACCCGCCAAGGCATCGCCGCTGTTCGGCACGCCCAATTTCATCTGCACCCCGCACCTCGGCGCATCGACGGATGAGGCGCAGGTCAATGTCGCAATCCAGGTCGCCGAACAGATTTCGGACTATCTCCTCTCCGGTGGGATCACCAACGCGCTCAACGTGCCCAGCCTTTCGGCCGAGGAAGCGCCGAAGCTCAAGCCCTATATGGCTCTGGCAGAAAAGCTGGGCCGTCTGGTCGGCCAGCTCGAAGGCGAAGCGATCACCGGGGTCGCGGTTGAGACCGAAGGCGCTGCCGCGCAGCTCAACCAAAAGCCGATTGTTGCCGCCGTTCTCGCCGGGCTGATGCGCGTCTATTCGGACACGGTGAATATGGTCAACGCGCCCTTCCTTGCCAAGGAACGTGGCCTTGATGTGCGTGAGGTACGTCATGATCGCGAAGGTGATTATTCCACCCTGCTGCGCGTGACGGTGACCACGGCGGATGGCACCCGCTCTGCAGCTGGCACCATCTTCGGCAAGGGTGAACCCCGCCTCGTCGAGATTCATGGCATCAAGGTGGAGGCCGACCTTTCGGGCGATATGCTGTTCGTGGTCAACGCCGATGCCCCGGGCTTCATCGGTCGCCTCGGCAGCTCGCTGGGTCAGGCAGGCGTCAACATCGGGACATTCCACCTCGGTCGCCGTGAAGCGGGCGGGGAGGCCGTGCTGCTGCTTTCGGTCGACAGCCCCGTGCCGGAGCCCGTGCTCTGGTCGGTCTGCCAGCTCGAAGGCGTGCGCAAGGTCAAGGCGCTGCGCTTCTGAACGGCTGGAATCCCGCGCGCGCCTCGACAGTATCGACGCGCGCGGGCATAGGCTGCCGGCAATGACTGCGAGCAATTCTACCCTCTTGCCCGAAGGGCTGCGCGATCGGTTGCCTCCGGAAGCCGAGGCTGCGTCACGCGTCACGCGCGCGATGATCGACGCGATGGCGGGCTATGGCTATGCCCGCGTCGCCCCGCCAATCGCCGAATATCGTGAGACACTGGCTGGCGATACCGATGATCCGGTGGCGCGCGATCTATTGCGCTTCACCGATCCGGTGTCTCGCCGCACGCTCGCTATCCGTCCCGACATCACCCGCCAGATCGGCCGTATCGCCGGGACCTTGCTCGCAGATGTGCCGCGCCCCTTGCGCCTTTCCTATGCGGGACAGGTGGTAAAGCTCGCCGCAACGACGCTGTGGCCTGAACGCGAAATGCTGCAGATCGGGGCTGAACTGATCGGCAACCACAGTGTGGCTGCCGCCAGCGAAGTCGCGCGCCTGGCGGTCGAATGCCTGCGCGCCGCCGGCGTCGAATCGGTCCAGATCGATCTGACCCTACCCGACCTGGTTGATACGCTGGCAGAGCGCTCGCTCCCGCTGCCCGTCGGCGGCGCTGACGCCGTGCGTACTGCGCTCGACGCCAAGGATGCCGGCGCGCTGCAACGGATCGGTGCCGCCGCCTATCTGCCACTGCTCGGGGCAACGGGGGATGCGGCTACTGCCCTGCCACGCCTCGCCGCATTCGATACGAACAAGGTGCTGGCCTCACGCATCGCGGCGCTGACTGAGATTGCAGAGGGGCTCGCGGACGTGGCCCGCGTGACCATCGATCCGACCGAGCGGCACGGCTTTGCCTATCACAGCTGGCTCGGCTTCACCCTGTTCGCGACCGACAGCGCAGCGCGCGGCATCCCGGTCGGCCGGGGCGGCGCCTACAGTGTATCGCGCAGCGATGGCAGTGCGGAACCGGCGATGGGTTTCTCTCTTTACCCCGACCCTCTGATTGCGGCGGGCCTCGGCGCGGAAGCTGAAGAACGGCGCCTGTTCCTGCCACTGGGGCATGACGCACAGGCTGCGGCCACCCTTCGGGCGGAGGGATGGATCACAGTTGCCGCCCTCTCGGCAGACGACGAGGCGGCGGGCTGCACCCACCGGCTCGAAGGCCGAGACCCCGTCGCTTACTGAACGCTCTCGATCCGGCGCATCAGCGCCAGAACTGCGTCATTGGCGGAATAGCCTGACGTCCCGAATTCAACATTGATCGCCATATGGGCGCGCATTTCCCGGTTACCCGATTCGACCCCGAGTGACTGCGCACGCGCGCCGTTGCGGGCGAGCGCGGAGGCGAGATTATCCGACTGGATTCGTGCGTCATCCCGCGCCGTCACGAAAAGCAGCAGCCAGTCGGGCGCATCGCGCCCGCCAACATGGGTCATCGGGGACAGTGCACGCTGGCGCGCCGCATCATCGCCGAACGCCGGGCGATAGGTGCGTTGAAGCATGAACCGCCCGGCGAGCCGCATCTGCAGCGGAACATCATAGCCCGCGCCATCGATAGGAATGACCCCCCGGATCGCGGCAAAGGCATCGCCGGCATATTGGGGATCAGTCGCCGCCAGCGCCGCCAGATGGGCGCCCGCGCTGTGCCCCATCAGCAGGATCCGGTCGGGGTCGTAACCGCGGGCCGCCGCTTCGCTGCGCAGGTGCCGCAGGGCTGCGCCGACATCGGCCGCCTGCGTTTCGACCGGGGCTTCGGGCAGATAGCGATACCCTATCGAGGCAAAGGCCCAGCCTTGGCCGTTGAAAAAGGCAGGCTTGTCCGAAACCCGTTCCGGATTGCCCATTTGCCAACCACCGCCATGGACATAAACAGCAAGTGGCGGGCGGGTGCTTGCACTGACGGTGCGCGATGCAGGCCATAGCAGAATGCGCTGTGCTTCGGATGCGCCATAGGACATCCGCGTCGCGCCTGCGACGGCCATCGACCTGTCGCCACGCCTCTCCAGGCCAGCGCCGCGCCGCCGCTCGCGCACCCGGCCGATTGCCGGGCGCGGCGTCGCGGCATCGGCGGCTGGAGGGTTGGCTTGCATCAGGATCAGCAGGGAAGCGAGCAACATGGGTGCGATACTCCTGTCTTTGGAATGCTGTCATGGTGACGCGCAATTGTCGCATGCGTGTGTCGCCGGTCACAACCTGGCCCGACTCGCTGGACGCAGGCTCGCGCCTCGACTAGGGCAGCGCGGGCCGCGCAGGCCCCTACGTCCAAGGAGCGGAATCAGGCATGGCCAATGTCGCGGTGATCGGTGCCCAATGGGGTGACGAAGGCAAGGGCAAGATCGTCGACTGGCTTGCAAGTCGTGCCGACGCTGTGGTGCGTTTTCAGGGTGGCCACAATGCGGGCCATACGCTGGTCGTCGGCAATCAGACCTACAAGCTGAGCCTGCTCCCCTCCGGCATTGTCACCGGCACCCTGTCGATCATCGGCAATGGCGTGGTGCTCGATCCCTGGGCGCTGCGCGACGAGATCGCCAAGCTTCAGGGCCAAGGCGTCGACATCAACACCGACAATTTCGCCATCGCAGACAATTGCCCGTTGATCCTGCCCATTCACCGCGACCTTGATGGCTTGCGCGAAGCGGCGGCGGGTGCAGGCAAGATCGGCACCACTGGTCGCGGCATCGGCCCGGCCTATGAGGACAAGGTCGGCCGTCGTGCCATTCGCGTTTGTGACCTCGCCCATCTCGACTCGCTCGAGCCCCAGCTTGATCGCCTCTGTGCGCACCATGATGCGCTACGTGCCGGATTCGGCCAACCACCGGTCGACCGGGCGCAGCTCATCGCGGACCTCTCCGAAATCGCCGACTTCGTCCTCCAGTTTGCGCAACCCGTATGGAAACACCTCCACAAGGTGAAAAAGGCTGGCGCGAAAATCCTGTTCGAGGGGGCGCAGGGCGTGCTGCTCGATATCGATCACGGCACCTATCCATTTGTCACCAGCTCGAACACCGTATCGGGCACAGCAGCGTCTGGATCGGGCCTGGGCCCTTCAGCCATCGGTTTCGTGCTCGGCATCGCAAAGGCCTATACGACGCGCGTCGGATCCGGACCTTTTCCGACCGAGCTTGAGGACGAAACCGGCCAGCGGCTTGGTGAGCGTGGCCGCGAGTTTGGTACCGTCACCGGCCGCAAACGGCGCTGCGGCTGGTTCGACGCGGTGTTGGTACGACAGGCGTGCGCCGTATCGGGCGTTACGGGCATCGCGCTGACCAAACTCGATGTGCTCGACGGTTTTGAGACGATCCGTATCTGCACTGGCTATCGTCTGCGGGGCCGGATCCTCGACTATTACCCTAGCCATGCTGCTGATCAGGCAGAGGTCGAGCCGATCTATGAGGAAATGCCGGGCTGGAGCGAGTCGACAGCGGGCGCGCGCAGCTATGCAGAGCTGCCGGCGCAGGCCATCAAATATATCCAGCGCGTGCAGGAATTGATCGAAACGCCAATCGCACTGGTTTCCACCAGTCCGGAGCGCGACGACACGATCCTGATTCGCGATCCGTTCAGCGACTGAGCCGGACTCAACCCGTCCTCGCCGGGGTCGGTCGGAACACCATCGCGGCACCGTTCATGCAGTAGCGCCGGCCGGTCGGCTGCGGGCCATCGTCAAACACATGGCCGATATGCCCGCCGCAATTGGCGCAATGCACCTCGGTACGCGGAAAGCCGATGGCAAAGTCGAGCGATGTGCCGATGCCCCGCCGCAGCGGTGAATGGAAACTCGGCCAGCCGGTGCCGCTGTCATATTTGGCAGTCGAAGCAAACAATGGCCAGTTGCACCCGGCACAGTGATAGCGCCCGGCGCGACGCTCCCGGTCGAATGGGTGGGAGAACGCCCGCTCGGTCCCATGCTGGCGCAGCACATAATATTGCATGGGTGTCAGGCGTCGCCGCCATTCGGCATCCGTCAGGCGGTAGGGAAAAACACGCTCAGGCTCGCTCGCGCATGCCGATGTAGCAAGCGCGGCGACACTAAGGGCCGCGCTGCCGGCAAGCAGTTCGCGTCTTGAAAGGCGGGAATGATCCATCGCCGGAGACTGTCCCCCCTGCGGGGGGGCAGCGTCAATAGCGTTCGAGCGTGACCATCATCTTCTTGTAGCCATGCACGAAGCAGCCCGGCACGCGGGTCGGCTCGGCATCGACGCGCGGACGCAGGCGACGCTTGGCCATTTCCTCGAGCAGAACGAGCAGCTGCAGTTCGGCAACACGCGCACCGACGCAACGATGGATGCCATATCCGAAGGATAGGTGGCGCCGCGCATTCTCGCGCTCAATGTCGATATGCTCGCCATCGGTGAACACACTCTCGTCACGGTTGGCGGACAGATACCAGAGCGCGAGCTTGTCGCCCTTTTTGATCTGGTGGCCGAACAGGTCATGGTCCTCGACCGCAGTACGCCGCATGTGGGCAAGCGGGGTCTGCCAGCGGATCAGTTCTTGCACCGCATTGGGGATGAGGTCCGGGTTGGCTTCCAGCTTGGCGCGCTGCTCCGGATATTTGTCGAGTGCATAGGCATAGGCGGACATCGAATTGCGCGTGGTATCGTTGCCGCCGACAATCAGCAGGATCAGGTTACCCATGAACTCAAACTGGTCCATGTCCTTCATCGCATCCGAATGGAGCATGATCGAGATCAGGTCGTTCGACGGTGGCTGACCGACTTTGGACTGCCACAGCTTGCCGAAGGCGGCGCCCATCTCCATGGCCTGTTCGAGCCGCGCCTTACGGTCTTCTTCGGTGAGGAAGCTTTCGACGTCGCCCAGCGCATCCGACCAGCGGGTGAGGTTGCGCCGTTCGTCCCAGGGGAAATCGAACAGTTTCGCCAGCATCTGTGTCGTAAGCTCCATCGACACACGATCGACCCAGTCAAAACTCTCACCGATGGGGAGCGAATCGAGCACCTCCGCAGTACGCGCGGTTGCTTCTGCCTTCATGTTCGCGACCGGGGTCGGACCGAAAGCTGGCGCCACCGTCCGGCGCTGCGCGGTATGCTTCGGGGGATCCATGGCGATGAACATCGGCATCGGCGTTTCGAAGCTTAGGAGATTGCCTTCGCCCTGGCCCGCCACAGTGATGCCGCCCAGATTGCCCGCCGAGGAAAAGATCGCCGGCAGCGCCTCGATATGGACGATCGGCTTGTAAGTCGTGATCGCCCAATAAGGACCGAAGCGCGCATCCTCATAATAATGGATGCCGCCCTCTGCACGCAGCTGGCGGAACGGGTCTTCGAACCGGTCCTGGCTGTAGACATCCGGGTGGCAGACGTCCTCGATCCGGCCAGCAACGGCGGCAGCGGACGAATTTGGGGTGGCGAGGGTAGCCATGGCGCATTCTCTCCTGTGGTCCAGCGACAGTGACACGAATCACCCACGCCCGGGAGTCCGCGCTTCTATTTCGTCGAGAATGACACTGTTTACAGGCGTGTCAATAGACCGGATCGGGCGCGGCCGGCGGGGCGCTCTTGGCCCATGGCCACCAACTGCCGCCTGATCGCAACACCCCGGCACGGAACAGGCGGACGCCGACCCATATGGTCAATCCCACCCACAAGGCCTGCCAGCCAAGGGCGAACAGATGCGGCCAGATTGACGCATCGGTTGCGCCCAGCGCGGCCATCGCAAAAGGCGAGGACCAGGGCAGCCATTGGGCAATGGTGGCGACCTGCGTTCCTGGCGCATTGGCAGCGGCGGTCGACAAGGCGAACATGCCGATCTGAAAGAAGGTAATGGGTAGCGAGAGCATCTGGATCTCCCGCACCGTGCCGGCGAGAGCGCCGACCCCGAGGAATACCCCGCCCAGCAGCAGGAAGGCCATGAAGAAATAGACGAGGCCGAAGCCAAGGAAGGCGGGCCAGCCGATCGCGGGCTCAAGGGCGAGCGCCGAGATCGCCTGCTGCGGCAGTTGGTTGATGGCGACCAACGCACCTGCGCCGATCAGCAAACCCCAGAAGGAAACAAACAGCAACGCGACCCCGAGCATACCAACGAGCTTGCCGAAATAGACGCTTTCCAGCGGCACGGCGGCAGCGAGGATTTCGATGACCTTGTTGCCTTTTTCCTCGGCAAGCATGCCCACCGTTTGCCCGGCGAGCAGCAGGGTCAGCAAGAAAATGGCAAATACCGCAGCATAGCCGAGGCCCGATTGCGCGGCGCGGCCGGTGCCCGATGCGGCAATGGTCTCAAAGGCCGGTCGACTGACGGGCTGGGTGCTGGCGGCAGAGCCACCCTCCCGCGCGACCGCTTCAGCGAGCGAGGCAAGATAGCGACCCGGAAACCCCTCTCCCTTGCGTTCCAAAATGCGGGGACTTGCGGCGCTGCCTTCAAGGATGGCGAGAACATCGGCGTCAGCACGGAATGCGGCGAGTGCGCCACGATGGTCAGCGTCAGCGGGAATCAGGATAAGCTGTGGTGGCCCGGCGGGTCCGCCCGAAATGGGCCGCAGCCGGGCGTCAACCGCAGCATAAGCGGCGCGCTCGGATTGCGGGACAATCGCAACGATACGTTCCTGCGAACCTGCAGCTTCAACAAGCTGCCCCGCCGAGGCTCCACCAACCATGGCAAAGCCGAGCATCATGAGTGGAGCGAGCAGAAAAAGCAGGAAGGTTGGGGTCGCGACGATCGAAATGAAATCGCGACGCGCAATGACGAAGGCTTGACGCAGAATGTTCATGCCGCCTGCTCCATGGTCGCTGCATGGCGTTCGTCGTGCGTCTCTCCGACGATCTTCACGAAGGCCTCATGCAGGCCGGGCCGCTCAATCGAGAGCCCCTCGACGCCATGATGCCCGGCGACCAGCGCGGCGAGCAGCGGCTCCACCCCGTCGTCAGGCAAGTTGAAGCGCCATTCACCGTCGCGCTGTTGGGCGTCGGACGGCAATAATGCAGCAAGCGAGGCGGCATCGGCGCTCTCACGCGGGCGATATCGCACGCCGAGCGGCAACATCGCTCGCGCATCCTCCACTGTCCCTTCAAAGCGACGCTGACCTCCGGCGATGATCGCCACGCGATCACACAGTCGCTGGGCATGCGCCATGACGTGCGTGGAGAGAATGATCGTCGCCCCCCGATCACGTTCGGCAAGGATCATCCGCTCCAGCCGTTCCTGATTGACCGGGTCCAAACCCGAAAAAGGTTCATCAAGCACGATGAGTTCAGGATCATGGACCAGCGCGCCGACCAGCTGGACCATTTGCGACATGCCCTTAGACAGGCGCCGCACTTTCTGTTTGGCTGCATGGGCAAGACCGAGGGTCGCCAACCGGGCATCGGCTCGGACCAGACCCTCAGGTCGCGGCAGCCCACGCAGCGCACCCATGAATGCAATCGATTCACGCGCGGTCATGCCCGGATAAAGCCCCCGCTCCTCGGGGAGATAGCCGACCCGCGTCGCGACGCTGCGCGGTCGCGGTGAACCAAGCAGTCGGCACGATCCCAAATCGGGATCGATGATGCCGAGCAGCATGCGCAATGTGGTGGTCTTGCCCGCCCCATTGGGACCTAGCACGCCATAGACCGCGCCCGGCGCGACGCTCAGTGAGACGCCCTCTACCGCGCGATAGGCGCCGAAGTGCTTGACCAGCCCTTCAGCGAGAACGACGGGTTGATCCAAGGGGCAAGTCTCCGAATGGGGGCATGCGTTGCGAAGCCGCGCTGCACCCGCGATATGGGAGCGTTGGGCGATAGGCAATCGGCGTAAACAAGTGGTAGCGAAGACCGATACGAACCTCACAGAGACAATCCGCACGCGCGCCGCCGAACATGGCTTTGCGGCATGCGGATTTGCGCGCGCCGACGCTGCCCCGCGCACAGCCGAACGCCTCCGCCAATGGCTGGCAGACGGCTGCCATGGCGACATGATATGGATGGAAAGCCGAGAGGCAGAGCGCGCGACACCTGCCGGGCTATGGCCGGACGTGCGGTCGGTCATCATGCTGGGCATGAGCTATGCTCCAGGCCATGATCCGCTAGCGCTGGAGAGCGAACGCAAACTTGGACGCATTTCGGTCTATGCGCAGGGCGCGGACTATCATGACGTAGTCAAAAAGGCGCTGAAGGCCCTGGCGCGGGATATTGTTGCCGCCGCGCCGGACAGCCAGCTGAAAGTGTTCGTCGATACTGCACCGGTGATGGAAAAGCCGCTGGCCGAGGCTGCGGGTATCGGCTGGCAGGGCAAGCACACCAACCTCGTCAACCGCGCGCATGGCAGCTGGCTATTTCTGGGCGCGATCTACACGACACTCGATCTGACCAGCGACGCGCCCGGCCCCGACCGCTGCGGAAGCTGTGATGCCTGCCAGCGCGCCTGTCCGACCGATGCCTTCCCCGCGCCCTACCGGCTCGATGCGCGGCGATGCATTTCCTACCTCACCATCGAACATAAGGGGCCAATTCCGATTGAGTTCCGCCGGGCCATCGGCAACCGGATCTATGGCTGCGACGATTGCCTGGCAGTCTGCCCCTGGAACAAATTTGCTGACACCGCGCATCGCCACCGGGCCTTCCTGCCAAGGGCGGAGTTGGTCGCCCCGCAGCTTTCCGACCTCTTGGCGCTGGACGATTCGGGTTTCCGCGCCCTATTCGCCGGTTCACCCATCAAGCGCATCGGCCGTGCGCGAATGGTGCGCAATGCCGCCATCGCGGCCGGAAACAGCGGCGATGACACTCTGATGCCGGCGCTAGAAAAACTGGCTGTGGATGAAGACGAGACCGTGCGTGAAGCTGCGCTATGGGCGCTCGCTGAACTCAGCGCCGCCGCAGCGCTCTGATGCAATCCTCGCGATCGAACGGCTCGCCGCTTCGGTCACGCGTATCGACATGGGTGACCACCGGCTCGGCGCCCTCACGCGGGGCGTAAAGATAAGCGTCAAGCACGCACGCTTCGGCCCGATACTGGAGTTTGCGCGCAGGCCCTTCGCGAATGTCGAGGTTCGCTTCGCCGAACATCCGGGACAAATCACGTGCATCGCGCCCGATGATGCTCCCCGCACCATCACGGTGAGGTGCAGGCAGCCGCGCATCGCGATGCGGGTCGACAGCGGGGCGGCTACCGGCCCCTTGCGCTAAAGCAGGGGCTGCAACAGCGATCATGCATAACAGCGCTAATGCCCTCATGTTGCCCGACGCCCGTGCAGCATGTGCACAGCCAGCGCGGCGCCGAATACTGGCGCCAGCAGGTTGAGAAACGGCACCAGAAACAGAAGCGCCGGAAACAGCCCAAGCCACCAACGCTCACCGCGGGAAAGTGGCCGCACGCGCAGCACAGGGTGGCGTGAGGCAGCCATCAGCTCCAGATCGCGGCCGAGCAAGGCGGCATTGATGATCAGGGCGAGCAGGAATGTGCCAACCCCGGTCACCAGCAGCGCGATATAGGCGGGCAGTGCCAATAGGTTCCACCCGATAGCGCGCAGGGCTGACCGCACACCGAGACGCAGGCCCGCCATCATGCCCACCGGGACCGCTCGCGCCGCGACATCCGGGAAATGATCCTCCTCCACGGATTCGATAACCCCGTCCGTAAACAATCCGATGACCAGCATTGCCAAAGCGCGAAACAGGAACCAGCCGGCCGCGATGGTGATCGCAAGTGCCAGAGGAATGGCGCCAGCAGCCGTATCCGGACCAAACAGGCGGGGCAAAAGCCAGGCGTCAAGCGCCCACCACAGGACAACACCCGCACCGGCAAAGGTCAGCAGCGTCAGCGCCACCGTCAGCAGCAGCAAGCGCAATGTGCGGGCATCGCCAAGTTGGCGCAGCGAGAGGGCAAGGGCGCGCATCATTGCGCTTGCGATGCCCTCCCCGCCCGCCTGCCGTCAACCGCGCTTGCCCTGTGGGCCCCAAATCCTTACAGCGCGCGGCATCTGACAGGCCCTCCAAAAGAGCGAAATTCCGACCATGACCAGCCCGCGTTACGACGTTGTCGCCATCGGCAACGCCATCGTCGATGTCCTCAGCCGCGAAAGCGATGCTTTCATCGAAGAGCGTGGCCTTGCCAAAGGCTCAATGCGCCTGATCGATACCGAAGAGGCAAAGGCGCTATATGCCGAGATGCAGCCGGGCATCGAGATGTCGGGCGGATCGGCAGCCAACACGCTGGCCGGCATGGCTGCGCTCGGGCGGCAATGCGCGTTCATCGGCCAGGTCAGCGATGACCAGCTCGGCGAAGTGTTCCGCCATGACCTGACGGCGACCGGCGTAAGCTTCACCACGCCGTTGCGCGCTGGCGACCCGCCAACCGCGCGATGCCTGATCCTCGTCACGCCTGACGGGCAGCGGACCATGAACACCTTCCTCGGGGCCTCGCAGCATCTCGGGCGCGCCGCGCTCGATGCAGCCCTGATTGCCGATAGCGCGATTCTCTATCTCGAAGGCTATCTTTGGAACGCCGACGCCTCTCGCGAAGCCATGGCCGAAGCCATCGCACTCGCCCGCAATGCGGGACGCAAGGTCGCCTTCACCCTGTCCGACAGCTTTGTTGTCCACGCCCATGGTGATGATTTCCGTGCCATGATGGCGCGCGGCGAAATCGATATCCTGTTTGCCAACGAGGCCGAAATCACGGCCCTTTCCGGCAAAGATGATTATGACGCAGCAGTCGCGGCGGTCGCAGCTCAGGTGCCGCTGTTGGTCGCGACACGCGGCGAGCATGGCGCCTGCGCCGTGCGTGATGGCATGACCGTCCATGTCCCGGCAGAGCCCATCGACCATGTCGTCGACACCACCGGCGCAGGGGATCTGTTCGCTGCCGGCTTCTTGACCGGCCTTGCCGAAGGACGCGACCTCAAGGGCTGTTTGACCATGGGTGCGGTCTGCGCCCGCGCGATCATCGCCCAAATCGGCCCGCGCGCGCAGGTTGATCTGAAGGCGCTGGTGGCCGAACGCCTCGAAGCCTGATCACGGCTTCTTGCGGCTGGAGCGCAACAATTCTCGGTCTGCCGGGCCGAACCCGCGTGTCCAAATGAGCCACCCATAGACGGCAAGGATCACCGGCACACCGATCAGCAGCTCTGCCCATTCGGGCAGGAAAGTCGCCCCATAACCGAGCACGACCGCGCCAGCGGCTGCGACAAACAGCGCAGGCCGCCAGCCATGCACCGGCGCCCCGGTCAGTCGAGCGAGCAGCAGCGCCTTGACCAAAGAGGCAGCGGCGAGGGCCATCACCAAAGCAAGTCCAACCGCCACGCCATAAAGGATCGGCGGCCAGCCCATGCGCTGGACCACAAGACAGAAAGCTACGCTCAACGCACCCTGCAAGCCGATCATACCGAGCGACAGCAACAGATTGCGGCGCGGTGCGAGATAAACCAGTGCGGCCTCGCTGGTGACTGCGGTCGATGCCACCACTTCCGCCGCCAGCAGCAGGCCGAGCGCAGCAGTCCCGGCGACGAAAGTGGCGCCAGCAAGGCCCATTACTGCCTCGCCCGGGATACCCAGCGCGAGCGCGACCCCGGTCTGCGCGGCGAGCACCCAGAAACCAACCTGAGCCACCTGCGCAGCCACATCCTTCAGCCGTCCTTCCGCCACGCCACGCGAAATGACCGGTCCCAATATGGGGTCGAAGCTAGTCTTCAGCTTCTGGGGCAGCGAAGCAACCTGCTGCGCGACATAATAGATGCCGACAATGCCAGGAGAGGCGAACAGGCCCAGCACCGCAAGATCGAGCCGCCGCGAGCCCCATTCAATGGCATCGGCCCCCGCAAGCGGCAAATTTCGGCGGGCCATCCGGAAAAGCCGGCCGGAATTGACATGCCATTCGCGCGGCAGACCATAGCTTCGGACCAGCGGGATCATTGCCGTTGCCCACGCCGCCATCATCGCGAAAACATAAGAGAGAATGAGGCCGTCACGCGCCGAATAGAACCAGAAGGCCGCCGCAGCGAGGCTGATCGCCCAAGGTTCGACGATAGCACGGGCACGAACCGTGGCGCCGATGTCATACCGATAGGCCAGCGCAGCGAGTGCGATATCCGTCCCGGCAATCGCGATGATGATCAGCGGCAGCAGCCGGTCGAGTTCATTAATCGCGCTGTTCGGGAACATGATCTGTGGAACGGCCATGAGCAGGGCGCCCAGTGCCACGCTAGCGACCAGCGCAGCGAGCATCGCATCCCACACGATGTTACGATGCTCCGCCTCGTCCGCGCATTCGCTGAGCAGTTGGGCCAGGCCACGACGAAAGCCGAGCGTCGCCAATTGCGCCGCAAATTCGACCACCAGAATGGCATAGGCAAAGCGGCCCAGCGCCTCAGGCCCGTACCAGCGGCCCGCAAAGTAAAGGAAAGGAAGCCGGGCAACCAGCCGCAGCAGGAAGCCGAGGAAATTTGTGCGCCCGCCCTTGGCGAGCGCCGCCACTTCCTCGTTGCTAGCGCCTGCGCGCTGTCCGGCGGCAGGATCAGCCAAGACGCGCCCAGCCTTCACGATTGAGCGGGCGGGCAAGCAGTTCGCCAATCACGGCGCGTGCTGCAGCCTCGCCTGCCACCAAACGCGCGACCGCGTCACAGATCGGCATGTCGACTCCGCGCGCCTGTGCGTCGGACACGAGAATGGCCGCGCTGAATGCGCCCTCTGCAACAGTCCGCCGGTCGGCAAGCAGATCGGCAGCGAGCTTCCCTTCGCCGAGACCGCGCCCGAATGAGAAGTTGCGCGACGAGGAAGAGGAACAGGTCAGAACCAGATCTCCCAGCCCGGCGAGGCCAGTGAGGGTTTCAAGCTGGCCGCCGCGGGCAAGGCCATATCGCACCATCTCCGCAAATCCACGCGCGATCAACGCGGCGCGGGCATTCTGCCCCAAACCCGCACCCTCCACCACACCACAAGCGATAGCGAGCACATTCTTGACCACGCCGCCGATCTCGGCCCCAATCACATCCGGCGATGCATAAGGACGAAACCATGGCCGCGCGAGATGGCGCGCCAGCGCTTCTGCAAGCGCCTGATCCTGCGACGCGATCGTAACGGCAGCGGGCAGCCCGGCCGCCACCTCATGGGCGAAAGTCGGGCCTGACAGAACGGCTATCGGCCCGCCATGCCCGCTTTCTAAGGCCACCTCGGCCATAAGCCGGCCGCTCGCTTGTTCCATGCCCTTGCTGCACAGCACCAGTGTCTGCCCGGTGCGAGGCAAACCGGCGATGATTGATCGGGTGTGCTGTGCAGGCGTAACAACCAGAATGATGGGGCAATCGGCCAGCGCCTGAAGGTTCGTATCGGCCGAAATCGACCGATGCAGTGCGACCGCCGGCAAATAGAGCGGGTTTGCATGGTCCCGGTTGATCGCGTCGACAACGTCGGCCTCGAGCGCCCAGAGCCGGACGGCCGTGCCATCCGATGACACCGCCTGCGCCAGCGCCGTGCCCCATGCGCCGCCACCGACGACGCCAACTGGTGCGGCAGGATCAAATCCCTTGCTCATGCCTTTACGCCTGCCCCGCGCACAACCTCGGCAGAGGGGTCAAGCGGCCAGCGCGGCCGGGCGGCGACATCGAGCGGATCGGTAAGGCCGGCTGCAAATCGTTCTGCCCCCGCCCAGGCGATCATCGCTGCATTGTCTGTGCACAGCCAACCGGGCGGCGCGACAAAGGCCAGGCCGGCCTCATCCGCCAGCGCTTGGAGCGCAGCGCGCACTGGTCCGTTAGCGGCGACGCCGCCAGCGACCACCAGCGCAGTCACTGGTCCTGCCGCATGCAGCGCGCGCCGAGTGCGGTCGATCAGGCAATCGACGATCGCTGCCTGGAACGATGCAGCAATATCCGCCGGCCGATGCTCGCCCGAGGCAACCGCGCGCGCGACAGCGCTCTTGAGGCCGGCAAAGCTGAAATGCGGTTCGACCGATCCCAGAAGGGGGCGGGGGAGCGGCACGGCGGCAGCATCGCCTTCGCGTGCCAGCCGTTCCAGTTCCGGCCCGCCCGGATAAGGCAGGCCAAGCAGCTTCGCCGACTTGTCGAACGCTTCGCCCGCCGCATCGTCGATGGTGGTGGCAAGCCTGCGATAACGCGCCACCCCGTCGACTGCGAGCAACTGGCAATGACCGCCGGATACGAGCAACAGCAGATAGGGAAAGGCAAGGTCGGGATCGGCGAGGCGGGGGCTCAGGGCGTGGCCTTCCAGATGGTTCACCGCGATCAATGGCTTGTCGGCAGCATGGGCAAGCGCCTTGCCGGTGACGAGGCCGACCATCACCCCGCCGATCAGTCCAGGGCCGGCCGTGGCCGCAATGGCATCAACATCGGCCAGCCCGAGTCCGCTTTCACTCAGCACCTGTTCAACCAGCGGCATCAGGCGATCGACATGGGCGCGCGCTGCAATCTCGGGAACGACCCCGCCAAACGGGGCATGGCTTTCCGCCTGTCCGGCCAGCGCATGCGCTATGATCCGGCGATCAGATGCAACCAATGCCGCTGCGGTTTCATCGCAGCTCGATTCAAGGCCGAGGATGATGGACATGCTGGTCGCGCGGTTCTCCGAGCCCCATCTTACCCGCCCCTTCCCTCATGCCGCAAGCATGGGCTAAGCCATGCATATGGAAATGCCTTTCGCCGACCGTCCACTGCGTCTTGGAACCCGCGCTTCGCCGCTTGCCATGCGACAAGCAGAAATGACGCGTGATGCTTTGATTGCCGCGCATGGCTGGCGATCGGACGCCGTAGAACTGGTTCCGGTGGTGGCATCGGGCGACAAGATACTTGACCGTGCGCTGGCCGAAGTCGGGGGCAAAGCGCTCTGGACACGCGAGCTCGATGTCTGGCTCGCCGAAGGCAAAATCGACGCTTCGGTCCATTCGATGAAAGACGTTGAGACGATTCGCCCGAGCGAGTTCGTGGTCGCAGCCATGCTGCCGCGCGCGGATGTCCGCGACCGGCTGGTCGGCGCTGACAGCATCGATGCCCTGCCGCAAGCCGCGCGCATCGGCACGTCCAGCCCGCGCCGAACGGCACAGTTGCTGCGGCTGCGACCCGACCTCAAGCCAGTGCTCCTTCGCGGCAATGTCGGAACGCGCCTCGGCAAGATCGAGGCAGGCGAAGCAGATGCCACCATGCTCGCTGCGGCCGGTCTCGACCGGCTCGGCATGCATGACACCGGGGTCGCGATTGCCGACAGCGTGATGCTGCCTGCGCCATCGCAGGGCGCAGTCGGTATCGAAGTGTTGGCGGAGAATGCACATGTTCGTGCTCTCGTTTCCGCGATCAACCATGACCATACCCACCGCTGCGTCGAAGCCGAACGCGAATTGCTGGCAGAGCTTGGTGCCGATTGTCGGTCCCCGGTTGCAGCGCTCGCGACGATCAAGCCAGACGGGGCCATGTATCTGAGGGCCGAACTGCTGGCGATGGACGGCAGCCAGTCGGTGGCTGACGAGGGGATTATCGGCGAAGGCATTACGCCGACGACACTCGCGCGCCGCCTGCTCGACGCCGCGCCGCCGACAGTGCGGGCGCTGTTTGCCGGGTGAGTACGCCCCCCATTTGGGTCGTTCGGCCGGAGCCCGGCAATAACGCAACAATGCGCCGGCTCGCGGCTCAGGGGTTGCCAGCGCACAGCGTGCCGCTGTTTCAGGGTGAACCGCTGCCATGGACAACTCCGCCTTCCGACAATTTCGATGCCCTGATGCTGACCAGCGCCAACGCACTGCGCCATGCCGGACAGGAGCTTGCTTGCTATGGCCAGCTGCCGCTTTGGGCGGTCGGCGCCACCACGGCATCGGCCGCCCATGACGCGGGCTTGGCGGTGAGCCGGGTAGGTAATGGCGGCGTCGCCGAGTTGCTGGAAGGTGCGAAGGGTCGCATCCTCTGGCTATGCGGGGAAGCGCGGACAACACCCCCGGCGCATGCAGGTCTCACTGTCACGCCCGTGCCTGTCTATCGGATGGCAGAAACGTCGGTGTTGCCCGATCGATTTGGAACAAAGGGCATCATTCTCCTCCACAGCGTTCGCGCCGCCCGGCGTATTGCCGGACTGGTTTGCGATCACAGGGGCACGTTCACACTCGTCGCCATCAGTGCGGAGGTTGCGAACGCAGCCGGGGATGGATGGCAATGCGTGCGCGTCGCCTCCAGCCCGACCGACGCAGAGGTGGTGGCGGTTACTGCGCAGCTGTGCCAGTAACATCCACCAGAACATCAGCCGGAGCGAAGTTTTCGCCGATGAACGAAACGATCAGTGGTCAGACGACGGCACAGCCGGTCATCCATCCCGAAACAATCGACATGCGCCGCCGCTCGCGATGGCGGTTGACCAGTATCGCCCTGATCCTGACGCTGCTGCTCGGGGCCATCGGCGGTGGGTGGGTCGCCCTGAAATGGCAGGAAAGGCTGCTGGGCACAGCGCCCCCTGCCGACGCACCAGCATCGGCGCCCGCACCAGCCTTGACCGTCGCGCCGCCACAGGTCGCGCCGGTTGCGCCTGTTCCCACCACTCCTCTCACAGCTGGTGAAGCCGGCGCTATGGCAGCGCGGGTCGGCCAGCTCGAAGACCGTCTGTCGCGTCTCATGCTGGCTACAGAAAGCGCATCGGGCAATGCGGCGCGCGCCGAAGCCCTTCTGGTCGCCTTTGCCGCGCGCCGCGCAATCGAACGCGGCTTTCCGCTGGGCGGGCTGGAGGCGCAACTCAGGCTTCGTTTTGGCGAGACGCAACCCAATGCTGTGAGCTCGATCCTGGCGGTATCGGCGATGCCGGTGACCAATGAAGCGCTGCTCGCCCGTCTCGACGCTCTCGAAACCATCGCCATGGCCGATGCCGGTTCAGGTTGGTTGACTCGAATCGGCAACAACCTGTCGTCGATGGTCATACTGCGCCGAAGCGAAGCGCCGTCGACGCTGCCGAACGAGCGTTTCGCGCGAGCGCGTCGTGCGCTCGAAGGCAATCGCATCGACGATGCAATTGTTGAGGTCAGCGAACTACCCGGCGCCGCCGAACCGCGTGTCGCGGCATGGATCGCCGATGCCCGGCGCCTTCATGATGCCCGGCGCGCGCTCGACCTTATTGAAACTGCGGCGATACTAGAGCCGGGCCAGAATCGGATGCCGGCCGAACGCTAAGCTGCGCGGGCGCCGGCAAAGGGCGTGCCGGCCGCAGCCTCCAGCAACCGCTTTTCGAGCGCTTTGAGCCGCGTCTTGTTTTCAATCTTGGTGCCGAGCAGGTCGGTCACATAAAATGTGTCGACGGCACGCTCGCCATAGGTGGCAACGTGCGCGCTGTGCAGCGTCACTTTCGACTGGAACAGCGCATAGGCAAGGCGGTTGAGTAGCGCTGGTCGATCCTGCGCATTGATCTCGATGACCGTGAAGCGGTTCGATGCGCGATTATCGATCAGCACCGAAGGCTCGACGCGGAAGGCCTCCGCCCGGGTCCGCGCCAGAGGGCGGCCCACCAGTCGCTCGGCCAGAGCCGTACGGTTGGCGAGGGCATCGGCGATGGCCTGGCGAAGGCGGATAAGCTGGGCTTCTTCGGCAAAGGGCCGCCCGAGCGGATCCTGCACCAGGAAATTGTCGATGGCGAGGCCGTCGCGCGTCGTGTGGATGCGCGCATCAATAATGTTGCCGCCGGCAAGATGAATGCCGCCGGCAATGCGGAAGAACAGGCCCGGATGGTCAACGGCGTGCACCGAAACCAGCGTCGCCTGCCGGTCGGCATCATATTCGGCATCAATGGCAAGGCCATTCTGCATGCCGCCGCCGATCAGCGCGATGTTGCGCGCAGCAACTTCAGCCGGTTCAGCAATCCAGAAACTATCAGGCATGCGCCGGGCAACTGCATCGAAGGCCGCATCGTCGAGCTTGAGCAGACCGGCAACCGCCTCTTTCTTCTCTAGGATGCGGGTTTCGCGGCCGCGTTGCTTGTGGCCGAGCCGCAGCACTTCCTCTGCAGCGTCGAACAAGTCGGAGAGGAGCTGGCGTTTCCAGCCATTCCACACGCCCGGGCCCACCGCTCGGATATCAACAACGGTCAGTGCGACCAACAGCCGCAGCCGCTCCGGACTCTGCACCACACTGGCAAAATCGAGGATGGTCTTGAAATCGGCCAAATCGCGCTTGAAGGCAGTGGCGGACATCAGCAGGTGATGCCGCACCAGCCAGGCCACGGTCTCTGTCTCGGCTGGCGTGAGGCCGAGGCGCGGGCACAGCCGCTCCGCCACCAGCGCGCCGAGCACGCTGTGATCGCCGCCACGACCCTTGGCGATATCATGCAGCAGCACCGCGACATAAAGAACACGCCGGGAGTTGATTTGGCCGAGGATGGCGGTTGCCAACGGATGATCGCCCTTGAGCTCGCCGCGCTCGATCCGTGCGAGCAGTCCGATGGCGCGGATGCTGTGCTCGTCGACCGTATAATGATGATACATGTCAAACTGCATCTGCGCGACGACGCGACCGAAGTCCGGAACGAAACGGCCGAAGACACTCGCCTCATTCATCCAGCGCAGCACAGTCTCGGGATCGCGCGGGGATGTGAGGACATCCATGAACAGCGCATTGGCACGCTCATCGCGGCGGACGCCTGCATCAATCAGCTTCGCATCACGCCGCGCCGCAAGCATCGCTGCAGGGTGGATTTCAAGACCATGGCGATCAGCCACAGCAAACATCTCGATCAGGCGAACCGGATCCTCTTCGAACCAGTTGTCGGCCGGTAATGCCAACCGTCCGCGATCGATAGGCCAGCCGTCGACCTTGCGCTGGCGAGTCACAAAGCTCGGCAAGTAACGCCGCCCGGATTTCGCAAGCTGGTCATCAAGGTGGGCAAGGAACACGCCGGTCACGTCGCCCACGGTTTTGGCATGCAGAAAATAGAGCTGCATGAAGCGTTCGACCGCTGACTTGCCGGGCCGGTCGGCAAAGCGCATCCGCTCAGCGATTTCGCGCTGCACGTCGAATGTCAGCCGGTCCTCAGCGCGACCGGCGAGGATATGGAGATGGCAGCGCACGGCGAGCAGAAAATTCTCCGCCCGTTCGAAATGGCGAAGCTCCCCGCGCGTCAGCAATCCTGCATCGACCAGATCGCGCGCATCGCGCACCTTGTGGAGATATTTGCCAATCCAGAACAGGGTGTGGAGATCGCGAAGGCCGCCCTTCCCTTCCTTCACATTGGGCTCAACGACATAGCGACTATCGCCCATGCGCCGGTGCCGGTCGTCGCGTTCGGCGAGCTTTTCGGAAACGAACGCCTTTTCGGTTCCGGCGACGACCTCCGCAGCGAAGCGCGCCGATGCCTCCTCGTAAAGCGCCCGGTCGCCCCAGATATACCGCGCCTCAAGAATGGCGGTGCGGATCGAAAGGTCGCTGCGCGCCATGCGCACCATCTCATCGAGCGAACGGGAGCTGTGCCCAACCTTGAGGCGCAGATCCCACAGCGTGTAGAGCATGGATTCGATGACCTGCTCGACCCAGGCGGTCTGCTTGAAGGGCGTCAGAAAACCGATGTCGATATCGCTGTGCGGCGCCATTTCGGCCCGCCCGTACCCGCCAACAGCAATCAGCACGAGACGTTCACCGGAGGTTCGGTTGCCGCTTGGATAAAGGTGCTGGACAGTAAAATCGTGAAGCAGACGGATGATCTGGTCGATCAGGAAGGCCTGGGCCTGACAGGCTTCACGCCCGCGCGAAGGGTGCGTCTCCAACCTGCGGGCAATCTCCGCACGCCCGCTATCAAGCGCCGAGCGCAGGATGACCGCCAGCGCCGCGCGCTTGTCGGCGAGGCTGCGGCCGCTTGTGCCCAGTTCCTCCAGCACGTCAGCGATGGTGCGGCGGTCGATGATCGCGCGACGGTCGGCGAGGGAGGCCAAGCGGTCTGCCATAGGCTCTAGCTAGGCCTCCTCGGCCCGGCCCGCTAGCGCCTTGAGACGATAAATCGCTTCCAGCGCCTCACGCGGCGTCAGCGCGTCTGCATCAAGGGCAGTGATCGCCTCATGCAGCGGATCTGAAGTCACCTCGGCCTCTTGGCTGATGGCAGCGAACAGCGGCAGATCATCCAGCCCTGCGGCCAACCCTCCCGTCGCAGCACGCCCGGCTTCCAGTTTCGCCAGCACCGCCTTGGCCCGCGTCACTACCGCGGGTGGCAGGCCCGCCAGCCGTGCGACGGCAAGGCCATAGCTGCGATCAGCTGGACCTTCGGAAACCTCGTGGAGCAGCACCAGATCGCCTTTCCATTCGCGGGCACGAACATGGTGAAGTGACAGGGCATCGAGCCGTTCGGCAAGGCGGGTGAGCTCATGGTAATGGGTCGCAAAGAGGCAGCGGCACCGATTCGTGTCATGCACCGCCTCGGCAATCGCCCAGGCAAGCGCCAGCCCGTCATAGGTAGAGGTGCCACGTCCGACCTCATCGAGGATCACGAAACTGCGATCGGTCGCCTGCGCCAGGATCGCCGCAGTCTCGACCATCTCGACCATGAATGTCGATCGCCCACGCGCCAGATTATCTGAAGCTCCGACGCGACTGAACAGCCGGTCGACGAGGCCAAGTCGAACCTGCCTTGCCGGCACAAAACTGCCTGCCTGCGCGAGCAGGACGATAAGGGCATTCTGGCGCAGGAAAGTCGATTTGCCGCCCATGTTGGGGCCCGTAACCAGCCACAGCCGGTCTTCGGGCGCGAGCAGGCAATCATTGGCGACAAATCTGTCCTTGCCGCCGGCAGCAAGCGCTGCCTCGACCACCGGGTGGCGGCCTCCGGTCACAGACAGGCAGGGTTCTTCAACAATCTCCGGCCGGCACCAGCCGCCGTCGACAGCCCGGACAGCAAGCGCTGCCGCCACATCGATCCGCGCCAGCACCGCCGCGCTGGCTGCAATCGCGTCAGCCCTCTCCATCACGAGCGCCAACAGCGCTTCCAGATGCGCGCTCTCCGCAGCCAGGGCGTGCGCACCAGCCTGCACCACCTGCGCCGCCTCATTCGCCAGCTCGGGTGAATTGAACCGCACGACTCCGGCAAGCGTCTGACGATGCGTAAAGCCCGAATCCGCTGCCATCAGGGCATCGGCGTGACGTGCCGTCACCTCAACATGATAACCGAGCACGGCATTATGGCGGACCTTCAAGGACGCGATGCCAGTTGTTTCGCGGTAGCGTGCCTCGAGCGCGGCAATGGCCCGCCTGCCCCCAGCCGCAGTGTCCCGCAAAGCATCGAGCGCAGCATCATAGCCGGTTGCGATATAGCCGCCCGATGCGCTTTCGGTGGGCGGGGTGGGCACCAGAGCGCGCACCAACTCGTCAACCAGTGCACCATGCCCGTCCAGAGCAGGAAGCATTCTTGCCAGCAACGGCGGCGGCGTCGCTCTACCGAAAGCTTCCCGCAATGCCCGTGCGCCGCCAAGGCCGTCACGCAAGCTCCCCAGATCGCGCGGGCTGCCCCGCCCTGCAACGACGCGGCCCAGGGCGCGAGCAATGTCCGGCATCGCAGCCAGCGCCTCGCGCACATGGTGCCGCCAGCCCTCTTCGCGCACGAACCAGTCGACCAGATCATGACGCTCAAGGATGGCCGCACGATCGCAAAGCGGTGCAGCAAGGTCGGCGGCGAGCAGACGCGCTCCACCTCCAGTCACCGTGCGGTCGACCTCGGCGAGCAGGCTGCCTTTGCGCTCGCCTGACTGACTACGCGTGATTTCCAGACTCTCGCGCGTCGCCGCATCGATCAGCATGTGGCCGCGCGCCTCGCGCCGCTGTGGGCGCTGCAACCAAGGCAGTTGGCCTGCACCGGCGCGGTCGAGCCAGGCGACCAGCGCTCCAGCCGCAGCCAGCTCAGCACGCGAAAAATCCCCGAACCCGTCAAGCGTGGCAACGCCATAAAGCGCACCAAGTCTGGCCGCCCCCCGGATGCTGTCGAAATCGCCGCGTGGGCGATGGTGGATAAGGTCCGCTGGAACCTCGGCCGCAAACGGCGCGCCTTCCGCGCATAACACTTCAGAGGGCGAGAGCCGGGCAAGCTCTGCAGCCACACCGTCGGTCAGCCCGCCCAGCTCGAACAGGCCGGTCGAGACATCGACCGCAGCAAAGGCCAGCTCCCCCGCCGCCTCCGCCAAGGCCACCAGCCAGTTGGAGGCCTTACTGTCGAGCAGGGCTTCCTCTGTCAAAGTGCCGGCGGTGACAAAGCGGACAATGGCGCGCGCGACCAGCGCCTTGGATCCACCGCGTTTCTTGGCCTGTTCGGGGGTCTCCACCTGTTCGGCAATCGCCACGCGATGCCCGGCACGGATCAGACGGGCGAGATAGTTTTCGGCGGCATGCACCGGAACACCGCACATCGGCACCGGCACGCCGCCATGATCACCGCGGGTTGTCAGCGCGATATCGAGCGTCGCGGCGGCTGCCTTCGCATCCTCGAAAAAAAGCTCGAAGAAATCACCCATGCGGTAGAACAGCAGGCAATCGCCAGCTTCTGCCTTGAGCGCATGATATTGCACCATCATCGGCGTCATCGCTGCGCTCGCGGCGGAGGTTCGATCGGCATCGGCCATAACGCAGCCCTAACCCAGCCGCGCGCCGAGGCAAGAGGCAGGCGATCACATCAAAGCCGTTGGCGCGGTCGAGGAAATCCGGCTAGGCATTCAGCATCGGCAATCAACAGGGGCAGATGATGAGCGAGAGCAGGGTGCAATTCTCGGACCGCGAGGCATTGCTCTATCATGCGCACGGACGCCCCGGGAAAATCGAGATCATCGCCTCCAAGCCGATGGCGACCCAGCGCGACCTTTCACTCGCCTATTCACCGGGCGTCGCTGTGCCGGTGCGCGCGATCGCCGACGATCCGGCCGCAGCCTATGATTTCACGGCCAAGGGCAATTTGGTTGCCGTCATTTCCAACGGCACCGCCATCCTTGGCCTCGGCAATCTTGGCGCGCTCGCTGCTAAGCCTGTGATGGAAGGCAAGGCAGTCCTCTTCAAACGCTTTGCGGACGTCGATTCGATCGATCTCGAGGTCGATACTGAGGATCCACAGGCGTTCATCGATGCCGTGGCTCTGCTCGAGCCCAGCTTTGGCGGCATCAACCTCGAGGATATTGCCGCACCGAATTGCTTCATCATTGAAGCCGCGCTGAAAGAACGGATGAACATTCCGGTGTTCCATGACGACCAGCATGGCACCGCAATCATCACGGCGGCTGGACTCATCAACGCCTGCCTTATCACCGGACGCGATCTCGCTGACGTGAAGGTGGTGGTGAACGGAGCGGGCGCCGCCGCCATCGCATGCACCGAATTGATCAAGGCAATGGGTGTTCGGCACAACAATGTGCTGATGTGCGACCGCAAGGGTGTCATCTACCAGGGTCGCACCGAGGGAATGGACCAGTGGAAATCCGCCCATGCGGTGAAAACAGAGGCACGGACGCTGACTGATGCCCTGGTAGGCGCGGATGTGTTCCTCGGCCTCAGCGCCGCTGGCGCACTCAAGGGCGAAATGGTGAAGGATATGGCGCCCGCGCCGATCATCTTTGCCATGGCGAATCCCGATCCCGAGATCACGCCTCCCGAAGCCAAGGCAGCGCGGCCGGATGCGATCATCGCCACCGGCCGGTCTGACTATCCCAATCAGGTCAACAATGTCCTCGGCTTCCCCTTCATCTTCCGCGGCGCCCTCGACGTGCGGGCGACGACCATCAATGATGCGATGAAGATTGCCGCCGCCAATGCCATTGCCGAACTGGCGCGCGAAGCAGTGCCAGAGGAAGTGGCAGCGGCCTATGGTGGGCGGGCCGCAAGTTTTGGCGCCGAATATATCATTCCCGCGCCGTTCGACCCGCGACTTATGGAAGTCGTGCCAACAGCCGTTGCCAAGGCTGCCATGGAATCGAGCGTCGCACAGCGCAGCATCGAGGATTTCGATGTCTATCGCCAATCGCTGCGCGCCCGCCTCAACCCGACGACATCGGTGCTGACACTCGCCTATGAGGCAGCGCGCCAAAATCCGCGCCGCGTGGTGTTTGCCGAGGCCGAAGAAGAAGTCGTTCTGCGCGCCGCCATCATGTTCCGCGACGGGGGCTATGGCGTGCCAGTGCTGGTCGGGCGCGACAGCGTCCGCGAGCGGCTGCGCAATCTTGGGGTAACCGATCCCGACAGTTTCGAACTGCACAACAGCAAGCATTCCCCGCTGGTCGAGGCGATGACCGAAAAGCTCTACGCCCGCCTGCAGCGGCGCGGCTATCTTCGCCGCGACTGCGAGCGGATGGTCAATCAAGACCGCAACATCTTCGGCTCGCTGCTGGTCGAACTCGGCGTGGCTGATGCCATGCTGACTGGTGTCACACGAACCTATGCACAGACGATGCGTGAGGTGCGCCGCGTGATCGATCCGGCACCGGGGCGGACACCGTTCGGCATTCATGTCCTAGTCGGGCAGCATCACACTGTCTTCATGGCCGACACCACGGTCAATGAGCGACCGTCTGCTGAAATGCTGGCCCAGATCGCCCGCGAAACGGCGGCTGTCGCCAGGAAAATGGGGCATGAACCCCGCGTTGCCTTTCTTTCCTATTCAACCTTCGGCAACCCGCCTGGCAATTGGCTCGAAAATATCCGCGACGCGGTCGCCATCCTCGACGAGCAAGGCGCCGAGTTCGAATATGAGGGGGAAATGGCGCCAGACGTCGCGCTCAACATGCGGATGCTGGCAAAATATCCGTTCGCGCGCCTTTCCGGCCCCGCCAATGTGCTTGTGATGCCGGGCCTCCAGTCAGCCAATCTCTCAGCGAAATTGCTGCGCGAACTGGGCGGCGACAGCGTGATTGGCCCAATGCTGGTCGGCATGGAAAAGCCGGTACAGATCGCACCGATGACCGCAGCGGCGAGCGAACTGGTGACGCTGGCAGTACTGGCGGCCGGTGGGATCGCCAGTTAGCTGAGCAGCTTAGCGTCCGCCCGCGCCGCCACCACCAGCGCCGGGCGCGCCAACGGTTCCGATATTGCCGAACAGCTCCTCAAAGAAGCTGCGCTCGCGGCCCAATGTCGGTGTCTTGTCCGATTCAGGGCTGATCCGCGCGACCGTTTCCAGACCTGTGCGATCGACCGAAACAACATTGCCGAGTGCGTCAAAGCGCACCCGGATCATCATCTGCTCCGTTGGGCGCGGCCGCGCAAAAGGCGGCGAGCGCATCGACCGGGACACATAATACCATTCGGTCGCCTGCTCGGGCGTGACGATCGACCCGCGACCGTCCACCGTCCCGAACTGGCTGGCAAACGTCGGGCGTCCCAATGTGCGCTCCACCGATTCCCGATTGTCGATCCCTGCCGTCACCGAATCAAGCAGCACTTGATCAGCGATATAGCCTTCATGGCTGCGCAGCTGGGTGCAGCCGGCAGTGGCAATTGCGGCAGTACCCGCAAGGGCAAGAGCGGCGGCGCGGGTGAAGCGCATTGGATAGCATTCCCTTTATCGGGCGGCGCAATGCCGCCAAGGGCCGCAGTCTTAGGGCAAGCGGGCGAGGCTGCACAAGGGCCGGTAGCGGGATTGTGCCGCTCAGACCTTTCCTGTTGTCGTCGCTGCCCCTATCTGCGCCGACATGAACCTCTTCCAGCGTCTGTTCGGGCCGAAGGCCGACCCCCGCGATCCCTATCGCCCGCTCTATGCTGCTACGGTCGCGCGGGCGCGCGCGCCTGTCTGGTATCTGGATGGTGTGCCAGACACACTCGATGGTCGGTTTGACATGCTCGCCGCGCTGCTTTCGCTGGTCATGATCCGGCTTGAACGTGATGAGGAAGGGCGCCAGCCCTCGGTCCATCTTGCTGAATTGTTCGTCGATGACATGGACGGGCAGCTACGCCAGATCGGTATCGGCGACATGATTGTCGGCAAGCATATCGGGCGGATGATGGCAGCACTCGGCGGACGACTTGGTGCCTATCGCGAAGCGGGCAAGGATGTTGATGCAATACAGGCGGCGCTAATCCGAAACCTGTGGCAGGGCCAAGACCCGGGCGATTCTGCTGCAAAGGTGGCGGGCCGGATGTCGGCCTGGGCCGCTGCGCTCGACGCGGCCGGGACAGATGGGATCCTTGGCGGAACCCTGCCTGACCTCCCGCAATGACCGAATTCGCACGCGCCATGACGCTGGCCGAGGCCAAGCGTCAAACAAGCCCCCTCCTGCTCATCGCCGACGAAGCCGAACGCACAGCGCTTGCAACGCGCTTTGCCCTTCCGGCGATCGACAGGCTCGAAGCGCGCATCGAAATCGCTGTGGATGGGGAACGGATTCGCTTGACCGGTGAAGTCAGTGGCAACGCCGTCCAGTCCTGTGTCGCGACCGGCAAACCCGTGCCCGCACAGGTCCGCGCGCCGCTGGACATCACCTTGGTTCCAGAAGGTCAGGCAGGCGATACGGAAGAGATTGAACTGGGCAGCGCTGATCTCGACGTGGAGACCTATCCAGCCGGCGGCCGCTTCGATCCGGCAGAAATCGTTGCCGAGACCTTCGCGCTCGCTCTCGACCCTTGGCCGCGCAGCGACGACGCAGAGGCGTTCCTGAAAGCCAAGGGCGTCCTCAGTGAAGAAGAAGCAGGCAGCTTCGGCGCCCTGGCCGGCTTGCGCGAGCGCCTAAGCAAGCAACAGCCTGAATAGGCAATCACTCCCGCCCGACGCCCAACCGCAGAGAGGCTTCAGCTGCGGTCAGCGCCTGAGCCGATTCTCAGAAAGGCACTTCGTCGTCGAGATCGTCAGCGAAAGGCGATCCGCCGCCTGAACGGGCGCTTCCACCCGCACCGCCGCCGAAGTCATTACCGCCGCCCCAGTCAGATCCGCCAGCGCCGCCGCCATAGCTGTCGCCCGAGGAGCGACCAGCGCCACCCGAACCGCCGCCTTGCGCGCCGTCCAGCATGGTCAGGACGCCGCCCATACCGCCAACACTGACCTCGGTGGTGTAACGGTCATTGCCGTCACGATCCTGCCATTTGCGGGTCCGCAGCTGGCCTTCGATATATATTTTGCTGCCCTTGCGCAGATAGCGTTCAACCACGCCGACCAGCCCTTCGGACTGGATGACAACATTGTGCCATTCGGTGCGCTCTTTGCGTTCGCCGGTGGCGCGGTCCTTCCAGTTTTCGGACGTGGCGATGCGCAGGTTCGCAATCTTGCCGCCGTTCTGAAAGCTCTTCACTTCAGGATCGGCCCCCAGATTGCCGATCAGGATGACCTTGTTGACGCTGCCTGCCATTGAAAAACCCTATCCCAGTCCGAATGCGACCGCGACCGATTAGGTCGCCCCTGCCGCGACATAGGCGAGCGCGAACAGATAGCCAACCATGAAGGCAGGCCAGCGGCATCGCGCGGCATTGCTGCAACGGTCAGTTGGTCGGGTAGCGCAACCGTCCGATAAAGCGTGACAGGCTCGGGCGATGATCACCCCGCCCCTTCAGGCCCGCCTTCCACTTTTCGAACCGCATCACGCCGTCGATTCGCCGCGCGAGGAACGCGCGGGTGTCGGCATGATCCTCACTCTCGTCATCAAGGAACACCGCCATGGTCGATCCATAAACGGCAGAAAGCGTCATGCGCTTGCTATAATGGTTGAAATCTGTCGCCGTGTCCCCGGCAAGCCGCCACATGGCATCGGCGGCACGCCAGCCGAGCTTCGCGGCGCGTGGCAGGTTCTGGGGCATGGCGAGAATGGCGAGCGCCCGACGCAGCGACTCACGGTCGGGCGCGATGATGTCTAGCCTCGCCTCGACCAGCGCGGTGATGCGCTCGCGAATCTTCATTGCCCCCAGCTGCTCAGGCGGCAATCGACTGGCCATTTCGGCGTCGATATGCGCGAACCAGGTGTCGATCATCTCGACCGCGCCACCCGTAAAGGCGAGTCGCGCAAGATCCACATCAATGCCCTCTGCCTCAGCCGCCATGCGCACTGCAGCCTCGCCCCAGCCATCGAACGCAGCATTGGCCGCAACATCGGCAATCAACGCGGCGCGGATTTCGTCCAGAGTGGGGTCCAGGGGGAGAGTTTCGGCCATGGTCGCAATATAGGAGGTCATCACGCGCTTGTCGAAGGCTTGGCGCGCGATGGCAAACGCACCAGCACCAGCGCCGCAGCCAGCATCACGCCGCCGGTGAGGTCAAGGGCAGTGAGCCGCTCATCATAGACCAGCCAGCCAATCATCGCCGCGAGCGCGGGCTGGGTGAGCAGGGTCAGCCCGACAACCAGTGCCGAGAAATGCGGCAGCGCATAAATGATCAATCCCTGCCCGATGAGCTGGCTGGTGAAGGCGAGCGCAACGACCGGCCCCCAATTGCCCGGCATGATCTGTTCACCCAGCGCCAGCGCAAACAGCAGCAACGGGATCACGCCGGCCGCCGTCGACAAAGCCAGCGTCGGCCAGCTCGCCAGCACGCCCCGAGCGCGCTGCATCGACAGCATGTAGCCCGCATAGAGCACCCCCGCGAGCAGGCAGAGAAGATCGCCGATGAGCCGCGCTTCGCCCTGCTCGCCGCTCGATCGCAGCAGGAGTAGCGCGCCGGCAAAGGCGAGCAGCAGGGCCAGAGCCTCCGCTCCGCTGGGCAATCGGCGGGCAATAACCAGCGTGACCGCCGCCATGATCAGGCTGGCGGCATTCCCGAACAGCGTCGCATTGGCCATTTTCGTCATGCCGATGCCGATGTGCCACGCAGCCAGGTCCGCGGCGAAAAATGTCCCGCCGGCAATCGCCAACCAGAGCGCGCCGGGCTGGCCGCGCAATCCAGCAAAGCCGCCCTGCCGCATCGCCAACAGCATCAGAAAGGGGAGCGCCAGCGCGAGCCGCCAGAATCCTGCAGCGACCGGCCCCACATCGGCAAGGCGGACGAAAAGCGGGCCACTCGCCAGCGCGGCATTGCCGGCAATCAGTGCGACAAAGGCCCAGGTCAGCGACACCTTGGCCCCTGACAAGTTTTCCTTCGCAACCGAATCTGTTGCATCGCCCATGGGTGCGCCCTAGCTGGTTCATTCCAGAGCACAAGGAGAAGCCGTTCCATGGCCAGCCTGTTCGATCCTATTCAGCTCGGCGATATCGCCGCCCCCAATCGCATCCTGATGGCGCCGCTGACACGCGGCCGCAGCGTCGACGGTCATGTGCCAATCACCGGGCTCAAGGCGGATTACTATGCGCAGCGGGCAAGCGCCGGCCTGATCATTGCCGAAGCGACCGGCATCAGCCAGGAAGGGCTGGGTTGGCCATCCGCGCCGGGCATCTGGAGCGAGGCGCAGGTCGAAGCGTGGAAGCCTGTGACCGCAGCCGTGCATGACGCCGGTGGCCGTATCATCCTCCAGCTCTGGCACATGGGCCGCCTCGTCCACCCCGATTTCCTTGGCGGTGAACCGCCGGTGTCCTCCTCGGCCACGACCGCGCCGGGCTTTGCCCACACCGCGAGCGGCAAGAAGCCCTATGAGCAGGCCCGCGCCCTGCGGCTCGACGAAATCCCGCGCATCATCGAAACCTATGCCAAGGCGGCGCGCAATGCGATCACCGCCGGGTTCGACGGGGTGCAGCTGCACGCCGCAAACGGCTATCTCATCGACCAGTTCCTGCGCGACAATGCCAATCTGCGCGACGATGATTATGGCGGGCCGATCGCCAACCGAATCCGGTTGCTTGATGAGGTGACCGGCGCGATTGTTGCAGAAGTCGGCGCAGGCCGCACCTCGGTTCGCCTGTCACCCAATGGCGAAACGCAAGGATGCAATGATAGCGATCCGGTGGCGCTGTTCACCGCGGCTGCCGCTGCGCTTCAGCGCCACGACATCGCCTTCTTGGAACTGCGCGAGCAGAAGGAGTTCGGCGATTTCGGCAAGACGGACGTGCCGCGCATCAGCCCCGAAATCCGAAAGATCTTCACCAATCCGCTGGTGCTCAACCAGGAATATCGTCTTGCCAGCGCGAGCGAAGATGTGAGCTCTGGCCTTGCCGACGCGATCAGCTTTGGACGTCCTTACATCTCCAATCCGGATCTGGTTGAACGGCTACGCGTGGATGCTGAACTGACACCCGACAATTACCGCACATGGTACAGCGCGGGCGCAGAAGGCTACACTGACTATCCGACGCTGGCCGGGGCCGAAGCAGCCTGAGCTGCACGGCGGGTGCGCCAGTCCGCTGCGGACTGGCCCCAGTTATCGACCGGAAATTCGTGATAGGGTGGCGGCAGCCGCGTCGTACCACGATTGACGGAGCCGAGCCGCTTGGCGAGCGCGATCGAGCGGCGATTGTCCGGCGCGATAGCGTGGCAGATGTCGCTCCACCCGAGCACGTCGACACAATAGTCCATGGCCGCGATTGTCGCCTCATAGGCATAGCCCTTGCCCGCAAAGGCCGGGTGCACCCCCCATCCAACTTCAGTCCCTGGCCAGCCTTCAGGCTGCCAGGGGCCGAGCCTGCCGACCCATCGGCCAGTGGCGCGCTCGATCACCGAGAACATGGAATAGCCGCGGATCGCCCAGGCCCCGCGCAGCTCGCACAGCCCGCGCCACACTTCGGAGCGTGTCTTCACACCGCCGAGATGGCGCATCGTTTCCTCATCGGCGGCGAATTCGGCAAAACCGTCGAGATCCTCCGCCATCGGCACGCGCAGCATCAGCCGCTCGGTGAACAGCACCGGCCCGTCGATCATCGCAATCCCTCCCGCTGCTGAGGCAGGGTGATGGTCAATATCATCCCCGCGATCGAGACCGCAAAGGCAAGGCCGACAAGCCACGTCAGCAGGCCGAGATCGAAATTGCCCGCGTTGGTGCGCGCAGGCTCGAACAGCTTGCCGAAGAAACTGCCGTAAAGCATCCCGGCATTGACGCCCCAGCCCGCAGCAAAAAAGGCGCGACGGGCGAGCGTGTCGCGCGCCATCGCCCATGCCCCGGCGAGCAGCATCGCACCCATGATCTGGTCATCCAGCCAGGCATAGGCCGGCCTTCCCGCGCCCCAGCTTCGCCACGCCTCCCCCACCATCAGCGACAGGGCAAGCAGCACGGCGAGGAGGCGCAGGCGTTTCACCCGCCAAACCGTTTCTTCAGCGCCAGCATCGCCAGCGCCGCTTCGGCTGCGCCGCCGCCCTTGTCGAGTTGGGCCGGGTCGGCGCGGCGGATGGCTTGCGCCTCATTTTCGGTGGTGAGGATGCCGTTGCCGATGGCGAGCCCGTCCATGGTCAGCGCCATGATGCCGCGCGCGCTTTCGCCTGCGACAATCTCGAAATGATAGGTTTCGCCGCGAATGACGACGCCGATGGCGACATAGGCATCATAGCCGCCTGCCTGATCGGCGAGCGCGATGGTTCCCGGCACCTCGAGCGCGCCGGGCACAGTCACGGTCTCGTGGCTATGTCCTGCCGCCTCGATCGCGGCGCGCGCACCGGCAAGCAGCATGTCGTTCAAATGCTCGTAGAAGCGCGCCTCAACGATGAGGATATGGGCCATCAGTTCTGCTCCCCCGGAATGGCGCGTTCGCCGGTGACGCTGAGACCATAGCCTTCGAGTCCGACGATATTGCTGTGGCTAGACGTCAGCAATTCCATGCGGTGCACGCCAAGGTCGGCAAGGATCTGCGCGCCGATGCCATAGGTGCGCAGGTCCATACCCGCCGGGCCGCCCGTGGGGGCTGGTTCATGTGATAGCGCGCCGGGAAGAGGCGGCATCAGAAGAACGATGAGGCCGCCGCCCGCTTCGCCGATCGCTTCCATTGACCGCTGCAGCCGGCGCTTGCGTGCGCCCGGTGCACCGAGCAGATCGTGGAATACCGACAGCGCATGCATGCGCACCAGCGTCACGCCCGCAGGGTCGACCGCACCCTTCTGCAGGACCAGGCTGACCGAGCCGTCAGTCTTGTTGCGATAGGATTTGATCCGCCAGTCGCCGCCATAATCGCTAGTGAAGGGTTCGTCCGACACGCATTCGACCAGGCTGTCGTTGCGGTGGCGATAGGCAATCAGGTCGGCAATAGTGCCGATTTTGAGCCCATGCCGCCGTGCGAAGGGGATGAGATCGTCCAGGCGGGCCATCGTCCCGTCCTCGTTCATGATTTCGCAGATCACGCCCGAGGGATTGAGGCCCGCGAGCCGTGCGATATCAACCGAGGCTTCGGTATGGCCCGCACGCACAAGCACCCCGCCATCGCGTGCGATCAGCGGAAAGACATGGCCGGGGGTAACGATATCCTCTCGCCCGCGGCTGGCATCGATCGCCACCGCAATGGTGCGCGCGCGGTCCGCCGCCGAAATGCCGGTGGTCACGCCTTCGCGCGCCTCGATCGAAACGGTGAAAGCGGTTTCGTGGCGTGTGCCGTTGTTGCGGCTCATCAGTTCGAGCCCGAGCGCCTCGACCCGCGAACGGGTCAGCGTCAAGCAGACAAGGCCGCGCCCGTGCGTCGCCATAAAATTGATGGCGGCAGGGGTCGCCATCTGTGCGGGGATGACGAGATCGCCCTCATTCTCGCGGTCCTCATCATCGACAAGGATGAACATGCGGCCGTTGCGCGCCTCGTCAATGATCTCCTCAGGGCTAGCCATCGGCGACCCATCGGAGCCATAGGCCAGCCACTCCTCCAATTTGCGCAGCGTCTCTGTCGTCGGATTCCAATCCGCACTGTCGAGATCGCGCAGCGTGTTGGCATGGAGGCCTGCCGAACGGGCGAGGCCGGATTTGGTGACGCTGCCATCCTCGACGAGGACGCGGACGCGATCGATAACGGATGTGCTCATAGAGGCCCGGTATCACATCAAAATGTGATCGCCAATAGAGCAATCACATTGCTGGCTATCCGGCCATCACTGCCTGCATCCGCTGGAGGTAGCGCGCCAGCGTATCGATCTCGATATTGACAGGCTGCCCCTCGGCCAACGCCGCGAAGGTCGTTACGTCCCAAGTGTGCGGGATGATATTGAGGTGGAACACGGTGCCTGCCGCATCATCCTCCACCGCATTGACGGTGAGCGAGACACCATCGACCGCCACCGATCCCTTTGGCGCGATGAAGGGCGCAAGGCCGCGATCGATACGGATCGCAACGCGGTGCGAGTCGCCCTCGGAAGCGATGCTCTCGACCCGTCCGACGCCGTCGACATGGCCGGTGACGATATGTCCGCCGAGCTCGTCACCCACCTTGAGCGCGCGTTCGAGGTTGAGACGGCGGCCCGGTTCCCACATCGCCGGAGCGGTCTTGGAGAGGGTTTCCGCGCTGGCATCGACCGCGAACCAATCCGCGCCCTTTTCAACGACTGTCAGGCAACAGCCCGAACAGGCGATCGACGCGCCGATAGCGACACCGGCCATATCGTAATTGCAGCCGATGACGAGGCGCAGGTCACCCCGCCGGTCGACGGAGCGGATGGTGCCGATGTCAGTGACGATGCCGGTGAACATGATCAGTCCTTTCGCACGCGCTGGTAGTGCTCGATGCGGTCGCTGCCAAGCTGGCGCGCGTCGATGAGAGTCCAGCGGCCGTGCGCATCATTGAGCGAGGCAAGGCCGATGTCGGTAAGCGCCGCCCTGCCCCCGCCGATGAAGATCGGGGCACGGTGGATCATCAATGTGTCGACCAGATCGGCGGCGAGGAAGGCGGCGGCGGTCTGTGCCCCGCCTTCAACGAAAAGGTCGTTGACCCCGTCGAGTGTGACAGCGGCGTTGGGTGACGCGACGCATTCGGCATCTGCCACGTCGCTGGCTGACAGCACGAGCCGCCGCGGCGAGCGGGATTCCAGACCGGCAAGGCGCACGTCGAGCGCAGGCCGATCCGTCTCCCATGTGCCACGCCCGACCAGAATTGCATCGCAGCGCGAGCGCGCGAGATGGGTGAAAGCCCGCGCCCGATTGCCAGTAATCCAGCGGCTTTCGCCCGAGGGAAGCGCAATACATCCATCAAGGCTGGTGGCGAGTTTCAGCGTCACATGGGCACGCCCGCGCGTCGCGCGCGCCCACCACCCTGCCATTGTCTCCATCGCCGCATCGCGACCGACGCCATCGTTGGCAGATATCCCTGCGGCAGCAAGCCGTGCGAGCCCCTTGCCATCCGTACGTGGATCGGGATCGCGCAAGGCAGCGACCACGCGGGCGACGCCAGCCGCGATCAGCAGATCCGCACAGGCGGGACCACGCTGCGATTCATGCGCACATGGTTCGAGCGTCACATAGGCGGTTGCACCGCGAGCCGCCTTGCCAGCCGCACCCAGCGCCATCGCTTCAGCATGGGGCCGCCCGCCCGCCTGCGTCCAGCCACGCCCAAGGACGCGGCCATCCTTCACAATCAGGCAACCGACATTGGGATTGGGCGTGGAAAGCCCGCGACTGCGCGCAGCCAGCGCAATCGCCGCTTGCATCCAGCGCTGATCATCCCCGCCCCCCGGCATGATTTACTTGGCCGGTGCAGGCTGCTCGCCCGCGTCTCGCGGACCGGCAGCCTGCGGCAGGGGCGGTAGCGGGCGGCCAGCGGCTTCGGCTGCTTCGAGATCAGCGAGCGCCTGTTCCATCACCCGCCGTGCAGCGTCAAACTCGCGGTCGGCGACGCTGGGGTCATAGGTCTGGCCGATGGCATTGCCAATCGCGCCATAAGCATGGCGGCGGCGGCGGTTCTGCTCATTCTGCTCGATGCCTCGCCGCAACCAGTCACGCCGCACATCGAATTCGGAGCGATCGGCAGGCCAGCTTTCGAAATAGACGATGGAGCGCTTTTCCGGTTCAGGCGCGGTCGATTTGGCCATGCCATAGAGGATTATCCCCGGCACGGTGATGGCAAGGCCCAGCGCGGGCCAGCGGTGTGGCCGGTCCTGCCGGATATAATCCCACAAGTCCTTGAGTCCGCCGGCTATGTCGGGGGGTGTGTAGATTGCCATGACATAAGGATAGGGTCTGCGAAGCGACTTGGCGAGGGGGAGGCTCGCCTTCTCAACTGTCGCGCCGGTTGAGCCAGTCGTCGAGGATGGCGTTGACCTGTTCCGGCGCTTCCTGCTGCACCCAGTGCGAGACACGAGGCAGGCGATGCAGTTCAAAATCGCTCACCCATTGGTCCGTGCCGTCAGTGGTGCGGATATCGAGCGCGCTGTCTTCCTCGCCCCACACCATCAGGGTCGGCACATCGACCCGCCCGTCACCTATGTCCCGCAAGGCGCCGGTGCGGACGAGCGCCCGGTAATAGTCGAGCATGGCCTTCATCGCACCGGGCCGCTTCGCCGCGCGCGCATAGACATCCAGCACTTCGGGCGGAAAGCGGCTCTTATCCAGCGCCATGCCAACGAACGCTTGCCGGATACCGCGCGCATCGTCTTTGAGCAGCATACGCTCCGGCAGCCAGGGCAATTGGAAAAAGCCGATGTACCAGCTTTTGCGCAGCTGGTGCCAATGGCGCGCCTCGCGCAATGCGGGTGCCGGATGCGGCACATTCATGATCACCAACTTGGTCAGCGGGCGCACCTTCCGGATTGCGAACATCCAGGCGACAATCGCACCCCAATCATGCGCCACCAGCATCAACTCGCGCGGCGCGGCAAGATCGACCAGAGCAGCGACGTCATCGAGCAGATGGTCCATCGCATAGTCACGCCAGTGCGCCGGCTTCGAGGTTGCGCCATAGCCACGCATGTTGGGTGCCCACACCCGCCAGCCGCGCGCCGCAAGCATCGGCATCTGGTGCCGCCAGCTGTAGGCCAGTTCGGGAAACCCGTGGAGGCAAAGAGCCAGCCGTCCATCATCGCTGCCTGCCGGCGCGCATTCAGCCAACTCGAAACGAATCCCGTTCGCCTCGACAAAGCGGATGGCAATGCCCTCAGGCGGGTTCGCCCAGCTGGGCTCGGACGACAGATCAGGATCCATCGCCCGAGGCTAGCTTGTTATTCCGGCATGCGGAAGGTGACGGTGATGGCCTGTGTCGATTCAACCGGCACGCCATCGCGCGTGGCGGGGCTGAAGCGCCAGCTGCGCAGCGCCTGCCGCTCGGTCGCGGCGAAGAAGGCGCTGTCATTGCAGCCGTTGCTGGCGACCGACGTCACCCTGCCCGAAGGCGCGATGGTGACCGTGACCGGACAGCGCCCCTCTATCCCCTCGCGCTCCCGCGCAGCGGGATAGGCTGGCTGGAAGTCGCGGGCGAAACGCGGATCGCGCCTTGCCTCACGAAAAACTGGCGCGAGCGGCGGGTCAGCACGGACGCCGCCGCCCGTTGGCGCGTTGCCCAGATCGGACGTTGGCGGGACAAGCTCACGCATGTCATCGACCTTCACCTCGATCGAGTTGTCGCCGATCGGCGGAAGGGGCGAATCGGGCAAGGGGATAATGGTGCGCCGCACTTCGCGCTTGGGCTGGGGCTCCGCCTCCACTGGATCGGGCCGCTCCACTTCGGGCACATTGTGCGTCACGATCGGACCAAAGCCGTCATCGACCAGCTTCGGCGCGACCAGCGCCAGCACCAGCGCACTGCCGATACCGCCGGCGATGGATAGCGCCGCACCAGCGGACAGTGCGCGCTGCATCGGGTTTCGCGCCGCACCGTAGCGCGACCCCCCGGCGATTTCCGGCTGCGTGGAAGCGGATGCAAAAATCAGGAACGGCAGGGCCATGGCACTCTCCTTCGTCCATGCCGGGGCTGGACGCCGGAGGAAGCGGGGCGGTGGGCGTTCTGACGGCCCGTTGCTGTTCGCCCGGTCGCATCCCCTCGACCGGCAGTGGTCAAAGGATGATACAACATGACTCGTCTGACAAGTTGCCGCTCGCGTCAGCTTTATCGGGGCGGATTGACCTTGGCCCCGGCGTCACGCAAGGGCGCGCTCATGACCGATACCCCGCCGCTGATGCTGTTCAACAGTCTGACCCGCAGCCTGGAACCGTTTCGCCCGCTCCATGCGGGTGAGGCGCGCGTCTACACCTGCGGGCCGACGGTTTATGCCTATCAGCATATCGGCAACATGCGCGCCTATGTGTTCGCCGATACGCTGGGGCGAACGCTTAGCGTGCACGGCTACAAGCTCAGCCATGTCATCAACATCACCGATGTCGGCCACCTGACGTCGGATGCTGATGCCGGTGACGACAAGATGGAAAAGGCGGCGGCGGCCGCAGGCAAAACGGCGTGGGACATAGCGGCCTATTATCAGGCCGACTTTGAATCGGATCTTGCCCGGCTCAACATCCGCAAGCCCCAGCATCCACGCGCGACCGACTATGTCCCGCAGATGATCGAATGGGCCAAATCGATCGAGGCGAAGCATTGCTACCGACTCGACAGCGGCCTCTATTTCGATACCGCGACCGTGCCCGATTATGGCCGGCTGGCGCGCGCCAGCACCGATGGCGGCGAAAGCCGTATCGATCCTGTACCGGGCAAGCGCAATCCGGTCGACTTCGCGATCTGGCGGACGACGCCTGCCGGTGAAACGCGGCAGATGGAATGGGACAGCCCCTGGGGCCGCGGTGCGCCGGGCTGGCACCTCGAATGTTCGGTCATGTCGGCGGCACTGCTCGGCCATCCGTTCGACATCCACACCGGCGGCATCGATCACCGCGAGGTGCACCACCCGTGCGAAATCGCGCAGAACCAGGCGCACTCTGGTTCAAACGGGGGAGACTGCGATCACAGCGGCGCCGGCATCTGGATGCACAATAATTTCCTGATCGACCGGCGCGGCAAGATGTCAAAGTCGTCGGGAGAGTTTCTGCGCCTGCAGACGCTGGTCGACCGCGGGTTCCACCCGCTCGCCTATCGCCTGATGTGCTTGTCTGCGCATTATCGCAGCGAGCTGGAGTTCAGCTGGGAAGGCCTGCTCGCTGCACAGACGCGGCTGAAGCGCATGGTAATGGCGCACGCCAAATCGCTCGATCAACTGCGCGAGCCACCAGCGCAAATCCCCGGCGATTGCTGGGAGCGCGAGGGTGTAACGCGGGCGCTGGTCGAGCGTTTCGTTTCTGCGGTTTCCAACGATCTCAACACTGCCGATGCGCTGACCGTGCTCGACGAGTTGCTGGCGCTCAAGCGCACGGCCCCCGAATGCGTGGTGACTGCCGCGCACGAGATGGACCGGGTGCTCGGCCTCAACCTCGGCAGACTGTCGCGCACAGATCTGCGCGTGCGGCCCAAGTCCGCAACCATTGACGAGGAAAGGATCGAGGCCCGGCTGACCGAACGCCGCGAGGCACGGGCGGCCAAGGATTTCGCCCGGTCAGACGCGCTGCGTGACGAACTCATCGCCGCCGGCGTCGAAGTGATGGACGGCGATCCATTGGGCTGGGACTGGCGCGTCGACATCTAAAAAGCCGCTTGCTTACACAAGTGTAAGTGTTACGTTTCCGTCATGCTCGACCGTTTCCTTTGGCTCGTCCTCGCCGGCATCCATGCCATGCCGGCACTAGCCTTCTTCCGGCCCGCGATGATGGCGGCGATGTACCGGGTCAGCGCGGATTCGCCGCTCTTCCTGCTGATGCGGCACCGTGCCGCGCTGTTCGTCATTGTGGTCGTCATCGCGCTGTGGGCGGCAGTCGATCCCGCCACCCGCCGCCTCGCCTCGGTCGCCGTGGGCTTTAGCATGCTGAGCTTCCTCTATCTGTGGTGGCAAGCCGGCTCGCCGCCCGCGCTGCGCACCATCGCGATAGTCGATCTGGTGGGGCTGCCCTTCCTTGCCCTTGCCTGCTGGCGCGCCTTCGCACAGGGTTGAGCGGCCACAGGATTCTTACGGGAGCCGCCGCTTGACCCGAACCACCCTCATCGCCTCCGCCATGGTCCGCCCGGCACTGGAGCCGCGCCTGCCCGACTGGGTCGATCCGCACTGGTTCGCAACCACGGAGGAATTATTTGCCCTCGCGCCAGAGGCGGAGATCGGCTGGTTCGACCTCTACAATAAGGGCGATATGGCCGAGGCAGTGCGCCGCGCGCCAAAGCTGAAATGGCTGAATTCGATCTACGCGGGAGTCGACGGCATGCCGCTCGACCTGATGGCCGAACGCGGGGTCACCTTCACCAACGGCACCGGAATCAACGCGATCACCATCGCCGAATATGTGGTGATGGGCATGCTCACGATCGCCAAGGGCTATCGCGAGGTGGTGCGCGCGCAGGAGCGCCGCGAATGGCTGATCGATTCGCCGGGGAAGCGCGAGCTGTTCGGATCACGCGCGCTACTGCTCGGCTATGGCGCCATCGGACAGCTGGTAGAAGAACGGCTGAAGCCTTTTGGTGTCGACGTCACGGTGGTGCGCCGCTCGCGCGGCGAAAATGTGCTGGGGCCGGACGAATGGCGTGCGCGGCTGCATGAGTTTGATTGGGTCATCCTCGCGGTCCCGGCGACCGCAGAGACGGACGGAATGATCGGTGCAGCCGAGCTGGCATCGATGAAGCCGGAAGCCGTGCTGGTGAACATCGCCCGCGGCAGCGTGGTCGATCAGGACGCGCTGCTCGCCGCGCTCGATGAAAAACGCATCGCTGGCGCTTTCCTCGACGTGACATCGCCGGAGCCACTGCCACCCGAAGACCCGCTGTGGGCAGCCGACAATGCCCACATCACCATGCACCTCTCCGGCCGGGCGCAGGACAAGATGTTCGTCCGTTCGGTCGAACGCTTTCTCGACAATCTCGACCGCTGGCATCAGGGCCTCAGGGTCGAACCTCAGGTCAACCTCGCGCTCGGTTACTGATCAGCGCTCGCGCGTCGCGGAAAAGACGATGTCGGGGTGGCGTTCCGCCTGATAGCTGACATCCCAAGCCGATTTGGCGAGGAACACGGGATTGCCGTCGCGGTCCCGGGCCATCTTGTCGCGGTTGAACTGGGCAAAGCTCTTAAGCTCGGCCTCGCCAGCCTTCATCCAGCGGGCAGTATCGAACGGCGCGGGTTCGAGCGCGGCCTCGACCTTATATTCGGCCTCAAGCCGGCTGATCAGCACATCGAGCTGGAGCTGGCCGACCACACCGACAATCATCTGCGCGCCAATTTCGGGCGTGAAAACCTGAATGACGCCTTCCTCGCTGAGGTCATCGAGCGCCTTCCTCAGCTGCTTGGTCTTGGTCGGGTCTTTCAGCACGACGCGCCGCAGGATTTCCGGGGCGAAATTGGGCAGGCCGGTAAAGCGCAGGTCATTCTTCTCGGACAGCGTATCACCGACGCGCAGCGTGCCGTGATTGGGGATGCCGATGATGTCGCCGGGCTCGGCGCTGTCGGCAATCTCGCGGTCCTGCGCGAAAAAGAGGATCGGCGAATGGATGGCGATGGGCTTGCCCAGCGCCGACGGTGTCAGCTTCATGCCCCGTTTGAAGGTGCCTGACACCAGCCGCATGAAGGCGATGCGGTCGCGGTGCTGCGGGTCCATGTTGGCCTGCACCTTGAAGACGAAGCCAGTCACGTCGCCCTGCGTCGGGAGCACCTCGCCCTTGTCGCTGGGCTGCGGGCGCGGCGGCGGCGCATGTTCGGCGATGGCGGCAAGCAGCTCGGGCATGCCGAACTGCTTCAATGCAGAGCCGAACCACACCGGCGTCAGATCACCATTGCGATAGGTTTGCGGGTCGAACTCAGGATAGCCGGCCTGTGCCAGCTCGGCCTCGGCTGCAAGCCGCTCGCACGCCGCGGCGGAGAGTTTGTCGGCAAGCGTCGGATCGGTGACGCCACTGTGCAGCGAAACATCACCCAGGAACTCGCGGCTGTCGCCCTCAGGGCGGGAGAGGCGCCCGCTGGCGAAATCATACAGCCCCTCAAACTCGCCGCCCATGCCAACCGGCCAGTTCATCGGGCACACATCGAGCGCCAGCCGGTCCGCGACCTCGTCCATCAGCTCGAACGGATCGCGCCCTTCGCGGTCGACCTTGTTGATAAAGGTGATGATCGGAACCGAACGCAGGCGGCACACCTCGAACAGTTTCAGCGTCTGCGGTTCGATACCCTTGGCAGCGTCGAGCACCATGATCGCCGAATCGACTGCGGTCAGCGTGCGATAAGTGTCCTCGCTGAAATCCTCGTGGCCCGGCGTGTCGAGCAGGTTGAAAACGATGCCGTCGCGCTCGAAGGTCATGACGGACGAGGTGACGGAGATGCCGCGCTGCTGCTCGATCTTCATCCAGTCCGATCGCGCCCGCCGCGCCGCACCGCGGGCTTTCACCTCGCCGGCCAGATGGATCGCGCCGCCGACCATCAGCAGCTTTTCAGTGAGCGTGGTCTTGCCCGCGTCAGGATGGGCGATGATGGCAAAGGTGCGGCGGTTGAGGGTCATGACACTTTCAGATCAGGGAAATGAGATCAGCCCCGCAGGCTCGCGCCCATTTTGGCCGCTGCCGCGACCACAGCATCGCTGATCGCCTTGAGATCGGCTTCGGCATAGCTCTTCTCGGTCGGCTGGAGCGTCACCTCGACGGCAAGGCTCAATTGCCCGTCCTTCTCGAAGCGGTCGAAGATGCGAGCGGCAACGATGTTCGCCTTGTCGGCACCCTTCACCGCGCGGACAAGATCGCCTGCCGCGAGCGTTGAGGGCACGAGGAAAGCGAAATCGCGTTTCACCGCCTGCAGCGGCGGCGGGGTGTAGGCGCTGCGCATGAAGCCGCTGCCGCCGCGCTTGGCGGGAATGGCATCGAGATAGATTTCAGCAACCACAACCGGTCCGTCGAGGTCAAAGGCCTTGGCGGTCGCCGGATGCAATGCGCCAAAGCTTGCCAGCACCGTCTTCGGACCGAGCCGCAGGGTCGCCGACTGGCCCGGGTGCAGATGCGCGCCGGCATCACCCATCACCTGCAGATTCTCGACCGGGGCTCCGGCCGCCGCGAGCAGCGCCAACACCTCGGCCTTGGCGTCATAGGCGTCGAACTTCGCTGCCTTGCCACTCGCCCAGCCGCGCGGGGCCTTGTCACCCGCGAGCACCAGCCCGACCGTCAGCCGCTCGCCATCGGCGAAGTAGCGCCGACCGATCTCGAACAATCGCACCGATGCGGCACCGCGATCCATGTTGCGCTGCGTGGCGGAGAGGAGCCCGGCGAGCAGCGTCGGGCGCATCACCTTCATGTCCTCGCTGATGGGATTGGCGAGCGTCCAGGCGCCGCCACCAAAGGCATCAGCCTCGCGTTCGGGGAGGAAGGACCATGTCACCGCTTCCTGAAGACCGCGCGCCGCAGCCGTGCGTCGCACCTTGCGTTCGACCGTCTGCATCGGCGTCGCTGTCGGCTTGGCGACGCCATCCGCGCGCGGCAGCGGGGTAGAGGGGATGTGATCGAGCCCGACGATGCGCACCACTTCCTCGACCAGATCGGCAGGGCCGTCGATATCGCGGCGCCAGCTCGGGATGGTCACAGCCCAGTTGCTGTCGACGCCGAAGCCGAGCGATACGAGGATCGCCTGCTGCCGATTTTCCGGCACGTCGATACCGCCGAGGCTGGCGCACAGCGCCGGATCGTAGGAGAGTGTGCGGGCTTCGACAGGCGGGCAGCCCGCACGCACCACCTCGCTCGCCTCGCCCCCGCAGAGGTCGAGGATGAGCGCGGTAATCAGTTCAACCGCATCGTCCAGAAATGCCGGATCGACCCCGCGCTCAAAGCGGCTGCGCGCGTCGGACGTCAGCGCCAGTGCCTGCCCGGTGCGGGCAATCCGCTCAGGGCTGAAGTAAGCGACTTCGAGCAGCACATCGGTGGTCGTGTCCGAACAGCCCGAATGTTCGCCGCCCATAATGCCGGCGATGTCATGCACGGCGCTGTCATCGGCGATCACTGTCATGTCGGCATTGAGCGCATACTCTTTGCCGTTGAGCGCCGTGACCGTTTCGCCGCCACGCGCACGGCGCGCCATGACCGCCCCCTTGAGGGTCGCCAGATCATAGGCATGGCTGGGCCGGCCATGGTCGAGCATCACATAGTTGGTGATGTCGACCAGCGCAGAGATCGGCCGCTGACCCGCCGCCTTCAGTCGCGCCTGCATCCATGCCGGCGATGCACCATTGCGCACGCCGCGGATGACGCGCCCGTAAAAGGCCGGGCAGCCTTCGGGATCATCGGTGCGGATTTCGGTCGGGCAGGGGAAGCGCCCAGCCACCGGCGGAACCGCCAGCGGCTTCAGCGTGCCGAGCCCGGCGGCCGCCAGATCGCGGGCGATGCCGCGCACGCCCATGCAATCCTGCCGGTTCGGGGTGATGGCGACTTCGATGACAGGATCGTCGAGCCCGGCAAAGTCAGCAAAAGCAGTTCCCACGGGCGCATCGGCGGCGAGCTCGATAATGCCGTCATGATCATCGCCCAGCTCGAGCTCGCGCGAGGAGCACATCATGCCGTTCGATTCCACGCCGCGAATCGCCGTCTTCCTGAGCACCATGCCATTGGCAGGCACGGTCGCCCCTTCTGTACCGAACACCCCGACGAGGCCGGCACGCGCATTGGGCGCACCGCAGACAACCTGCAGCGGATTGCCATCCCCGGCATCGACGGTGAGCACCTGCAGCTTGTCCGCCTGCGGATGCGGTGCGGCGGTCAACACCCGCGCGACCGTGAAGCCGGCGAGACGTTCGGCGGGATTGTCGATGCCTTCGACCTCCAGGCCGATGCGGTTGAGGCAATCGGCGACCTGCTGAACGGTCGCGTCAGTTTCGAGGTGCGATTTCAACCACGACAGGGAGAGTTTCATGCGCCCACTCCTCCGCTCAGCGTCGGCACGTCCAGCGCATCGAATCCATAGTGGGCCAGCCACCGCACATCGCCGTCAAAGAAGGCGCGCAGATCGTCCATTCCATATTTGAGCATCGCGAGCCGATCGACGCCGGTGCCGAACGCGAAGCCCTGCCATTCATCGGGATCGAGACCGCAGGCTTCGATGACGCGGCGGTGGACCATGCCGCTGCCCAGCACCTCCATCCAGCCTTCGCTGCCGCCGATCACACGCTTGCCGTTGACGATACTGTAGCCGACGTCGACTTCCACCGATGGTTCAGTGAAGGGGAAATAGCTGGGGCGCAGGCGCAGCGTGACATCGTCGCGCTCGAAGAAGGCGCGCAGGAATGTCTCCAGCGTCCATTTGAGGTGGCCGAGGTGGATACCGCGGTCGATCACCAGTCCTTCGATCTGGTGAAACATCGGCGTGTGCGTGGCGTCACTGTCGCTGCGATAGACGCGGCCCGGCGCGATAATGCGGATCGGCGGTTCCTGACTCGTCATGGTGCGGATCTGTACCGGCGATGTGTGGGTGCGCAGCAGCATGCGCTGGCCTTCCGGCCCGGACGGCGCCTCCCCGGCAGGGCGAGGAGCCATATAGAAGGTATCGTGCATGGCGCGGGCCGGGTGTGTTTCCGGGATGTTGAGCGCGCTGAAATTGTGCCAGTCGTCCTCAATTTCCGGCCCTTCGGCCACGGCAAAGCCCATGTCGGCGAAAATCTCTGCCAGTTCGTCCATCACCTGACTGACCGGGTGGACGCTGCCGCGCGGGGCCTCCGGCGCTGGCAGGCTAAGGTCGATCCGTTCCGAGGCAAGCCGTGCTTCAAGCACTTGGCTCTCCAGCGCCGCCTTGCGCGCCGTGATGGCATCGCTCACCGCCTCGCGCAGGCCGTTGATCAACGGCCCCTGCACCTGCCGCTCCTCGGGCGACATGCCGCCGAGCATTTTCAGGAGGGCGGAGATGCTGCCCTGCTTGCCAAGCGCCGCCACGCGCACCGCCTCGATAGCATCCAGGCTGTCAGCTGCGGCGATGGCGCCAAGGGTTTCACTGCGGAGACTGTCGATATCATTCATAACCTGCGCCCCATAAGCGAATGGGCGCGAACGGCCAACGCCGCCCACGCCCATTTGCGCATGTCTCGAAGACTGTTACGAAGACGTGGCTTACGCCGCCTTCGGAAGTGCTGCCTTCGCCTGCGCGATGATCGCGCTAAATGCTGCACCTTCGTTCATCGCGAGATCCGCCATGACCTTGCGGTCGAGCTGGATGCCGGCGAGCTTCACGCCGTTCATGAACTGCGAGTAGGTGAGGCCTTCGGCGCGAACCGCAGCGTTGATACGCTGGATCCAAAGCGCACGGAAAGTGCGCTTCTTTACCTTGCGGTCGCGGTAGGCATACTGGCCAGCCTTTTCCACCGCCTGCCGGGCAATGCGGATGGTGTTCTTGCGGCGGCCATAATAGCCTTTTGCCTGCTCAAGGATGTTCTTGTGCTTGGCGCGGGTGGTTACACCCCGTTTGACGCGTGCCATCGATCAGCGCTCCTTACTTGAGGCCGTAAGGCGCCCAGAGGCGCACGTGGCCGGCATCCGCATCGCTCAGCACGCTGGTGCCGCGGTTGGTGCGGATATACTTGCCGTTATGGCTGATCAGGCGGTGGCGCTTGCCGGCGACGCCGTGCTTCACCTTGCCGGTCGCGGTGAATTTGAAGCGCTTCTTCACACCGCTCTTGGTCTTAAGCTTGGGCATTTGGGTCTCCTCTTGGAAGTCCGTAAAGACACGCCACGGCAGCCCATGTTAGCCGGGCCGTGTCATCGGAACGCGGGCGGTTAGCGGGACGCCCCGGCAAAAGCAAGCGATTCGGCACAAATGACGGTCGGCCCGGTCAATGGCCGCACGCCAGCGCCTCCATCACATCCTCAAGCCGGGCCGGATCACCGAGCGCAATCACATGGCCCTCGCTGTCGGCATTCAGCGGTTCCCCGTTCCAGTCGGTCATCATGCCGCCCGCCCCTTCGATCACCGGCACCAGCGCGGCGAGATCGTGAAGCTTGAGACCCGCTTCGACAACGATGTCGATATGACCGGAGGCAACGAGGCCGTAATTGTAGCAATCGCCACCATAAACGATGCGCCGCTGCGCCACCTTGGTCGCGAGATTGAGGAAATGCTCGCCCTCGTGCGCCGAGAAAGCATGCGGACTCGTGGTGCCAAGCACCGCTTCACTGAGGTCAGGGCACGGGCGGGCGCGCACCGGACGGCCGTTGAACAAGGTGGTTTCGCCCGCTGCACCGATCCAGCGCTCGCCCCCGATCGGCTGGTTGATGACGCCGAGGATTGGCCAGCCATCCTGCATCAGTGAGATGAGCGTGCCGAAAATCGGGCGGCCGGCGACGAAGCTGGTTGTGCCGTCGATCGGATCAAGCACCCACTGACGCGCGGCGCCGGGGCGTTCATTGCCATATTCCTCACCGATGATGCCGTCGGCAGGGCGCTCGGCCGAGAGAATCTGCCGCATCGCCGCCTCCGCCGCCCGGTCGGCAAGCGTCACAGGCGTCGCATCCTCCTTGCTTTCGAGGCCAATGTCCCCGCGCCAATATGGGCGGATCGCGGCACCTGCAGCATCAGCAAGGCGATGGGCGAGGGCGATGTCGGCAGCAAGTGTCATGGCTTATGCTGGTGCGATGGGGCCGCTGTGAAAGCAAGAACCTGTTTAGCTGGCGAGGCGACGGAGCGCCCGCTCAATCGAACAGGCTGGAGACGCTGCTTTCGTCGGCAATGCGCTTGATCGCCTCTCCCAGCAGGGGGGCGATGGTGAGCGTGCGGATGCGATCCGATGCGCTGACCTCCGGCGTCGGCTGGATCGAATCGGTGATCACCAGTTCCTTGAGTTGCGAGCCTTCAACCCGCGCAACCGCGCCGCCCGACAATACGCCATGGGTGCAATAAGCGACGACATCTTCGGCACCAGCCGCCTTCAACGCGCCGGCAGCATTGCACAGCGTACCCGCCGAATCGACGATGTCGTCGATGAGGATGCAGAAGCGGCCTTCGACATCGCCGATGATGTTCATCACCTCCGATTCGCCGGCCTTTTCCCGACGTTTGTCGACAATCGCGAGCGGGGCGTTGTCGAGCCGCTTGGCGAGCGCACGGGCGCGCACCACACCGCCGACATCGGGCGAGACGACCATCAGGTTACGGCCGCCGAACCGTGCCTGGATGTCCGCGCTCATCACCGGCGCGCCATAGAGATTGTCGGTCGGGATATCGAAGAAGCCCTGGATCTGCCCGGCATGCAGATCGACCGAAAGCACGCGGTTGGCGCCCGCGGTGGTGACGAGGTTGGCGACGAGCTTGGCCGAAATGGGCGTGCGCGGTCCCGGCTTACGGTCCTGCCGTGCATAGCCAAAATAGGGAACGACCGCGGTAATGCGCTTGGCTGAAGCGCGGCGCAGCGCATCAGTGATGATCAGCAGTTCCATCAGATGGTCGTTGGCCGGAAAGCTGGTCGGCTGAACAACGAACACATCCTGACCGCGGACATTTTCGTGAATTTCGACGAAAATTTCCTCGTCAGCGAAGCGGCGCACGCTGGTATCGGTGAGCGGCAGGTCGAGATAGTCGGCGATGGCGGATGCAAGCGGCAGGTTGGAATTGCCCGATATGATCTTCATGAGTCCCCGCGTCCCCCGTTTTTTCTGCCGGATAGCGGCGCTTTAGTGGTCCTCGCCCGATTGGGGAAGCCCGATCTTGGGACCCGACGGCGCATCGCGCCATGTGCCAAACCAGCGATCCCACAGGCCGATGGCAAAGCCGTAATTATGGTTATGGTCTTCACCGTGCGCGCTGTGGTGGACGCGGTGGACGGCAGGCGTGATCCAGAACCGGCGCAGCACGGCATCGGCGCGCGCGGGCAGGCGCACATTGCCATGCTCGATGATGCTCCCCACCGCCAGCCACGCCTCAAACGCCAGCACCGCCACCAGCGGCAGCCCCAGGAACAGCGTCAGAGCGCTCTTGTAGAGCATCGACACGATGGCCTCGGCCGGGTGAAACCGCACCGCCGTCGACACATCCATCGCCGTGTCGGCATGGTGCAGCCGGTGCAGCGCCCACCCCCAGCGCGTCGCGTGGAACAAGCGGTGCTGCCAATACATGGCGCAATCCATCAGGATGATGGCGATCACAATCACGGCCCATAGCGGCAGCTCGACCTGGCGGAGCAGGCCATAGTCCGCGCTCTCGGCGAGCACGGCGACCCCTGCCGGGGCGGCAACACTGGCAAGGCGGACCAGCAGGGCGTTGATCAGCCCGAGGGCGAAATTGACCGGCCAACGGCGGCGCGCTGCCGGGCGGTCGGGGCGCGCAAATTCGGCCAGCGCGACAATCGCCAGCATCAACCCGATGACCATGAGGGGCCATAGCGTCGGCAAGCCGGACATAAGCAAAAGAGGAGAACCGAGGACCATCGAGGGGCCGTTTTAGCGGATCAGGCGCGAAGTGGGAATGAAACCAGTCCGGGCGCCTGGCCACCTGCCGGCGCGCCCACTTTCCCCTTTCCTACATCCCCCGCTTGTGTCTTAGCTGCGGCAATGCTCGTCCACGCCCGTCCCTTCGCGTTTGGCCCCACCGCCCACGCACTTCGCGCCCGTCCAAATACCCTTATGCACCCGGCACCCAGGGGAGGGTATGACTTCTACTTTCTGAGAAATGCTGGGGTTTCAGCGCACCCACCCATCGCCGGAACAGGGTTATGACCACCGCCCTCACCATCGTCATTGCCCAGCTGAACCAGTCGGTCGGCGATCTTGCTGCCAATGCGGCGCAGATGCTGGCCGTGCGGGCGCGGCATCCGGGGGCCGATCTCATCCTCTACCCCGAGCTCCAGCTGATCGGTTATCCGCCCGAGGATCTGGTGCTCAAACCCGCGCTTGCCGCGCGCGCCAGCGAAGAGCTGGCGAAACTCGCGGCGGCGACCGCAGACGGCGGCCCGGCGATGCTGGTCGGCAGCGTCGAGCGGGAGGGCGATGCCCTCTACAATATCGTGGCGCTGCTCGACGGCGGCGAAGTGGTCGCGACGCGGCGCAAGCATGAACTGCCCAATTACGGCACCTTCGATGAAAAGCGCGTCTTTGCTCCCGGCCCGCTGCCCGATCCGGTCGACTGGCGCGGCGTGCGGCTGGGCCTGCCGATCTGCGAGGACGGCTGGCTGCCGACTGTCTGCAGCCATCTCAAGGCGCGCGGGGCGGAGCTGCTCATCTCGGTCAACGGCAGCCCCTATGAGATCGACAAGGACGACCGGCGGCTCGAACAGGTTTTCGCCGCCCGCGTCGCCGAAACCGGTCTGCCGGTAATTTTCCTCAACCGTGTCGGCGGGCAGGATGAGGTGGTGTTCGACGGCTGCTCCTTCGTGCTCGGCGCGGACGGCAGTGTGCGCCACCGCCTGCCCGACTGGGAGGAGGAGGAGCGGATCACCCACTGGTCAAAGGACGCTGCCGGCATCTGGCAGTGCGAGGCGGGCGAGCTCGCGACATGGGAACAGCATCCTGCCGACATCTATTCGGCAATGGTGCTGGCGCTTCGCGACTATGTGGAGCGCAACCGCTTTCCCGGCGTGGTGCTGGGCATGTCCGGCGGGATCGACAGCGCATTGTGCGCGGCCATTGCCGCCGACGCTCTGGGTCCGGAGCGGGTCTGGTGCGTGATGCTGCCGAGCCGGTTCACATCGCAATCGAGCCTCGATGACGCCAAGGCATGTGCCGAAGCGATCGGTGCGCGGCATGATGTCATCCCCATCATGCCGGCGGTTGAGGCGTTTGATGCCATGCTGGCAGACAGCTTTGCCGATCGCTCCGTCGACATCACCGAGGAAAATGTGCAGTCGCGCATCCGCGGGGTCACGCTGATGGCGCTTTCGAACAAGTTCGGCCCGATGCTCCTGACCACCGGCAACAAGAGCGAGATGAGCGTCGGCTATGCCACCATCTATGGCGACATGGCCGGTGGCTACAATCCGCTGAAGGATGCCTACAAGACGACAGTTTTCAGCATCGCCCGCTGGCGCAACGCGCATGTGCCCCGCATCGGGCTAGGGCGCGGCGGCGAGGTAATCCCCGAAACGATCATCACCAAACCGCCGAGCGCAGAGCTGCGCCCCGACCAGAAGGATTCGGATTCGCTGCCTGAGTATGACGTGCTCGATGACATTCTGCTCGGCCTCGTCGAAGGCGAGCTCTCTGTCGACGAGGTAGCCGCGCGAGGGCATGACCGGGCGACAGTCGCGCGCATCGAACGGTTGCTGGCGATTGCCGAATACAAACGGCGGCAGGCGCCGCCAGGAGTGAAGCTCGGAACCCGAAACTTCGGGCGCGACCGGCGCTATCCCATCACCCACGGCTTCCGGACAGGATAAGGATCAGGCGGCGCGGGCTCGGGTACGCGTACGGGTTATCGGCTGGCGCGTTGCTTTCGCAGAATAGAGGCGCGAGTCGGCCCGGGCGATCAATGTGTCGGCATCATCTGACGGGCGGGCCTGAGCCGTTCCGAGGCAGGCGCCGACAGCGATGCGGCGGCCTTCGAGCATGAACGGCGTGGCCAAGGCGCTGAGCAGAGCGGTCCCGAGAGCGCGCATGTCCGCCTGGTCCGCACCGGGCATCAGCACAGCAAATTCATCTCCGCCCAACCGATAGGCCGTCGCACCGGCTGGACAGGCATCACGCAGCCGTTCGGCAACGCTGCGCAACAACCGATCGCCTGCAGCATGGCCGTGCGCATCATTGACCGGCTTGAAACCGTCAAGATCGACCAGTGCAACGCCCAGCGGCTGGCCGGCATCAAGACAATGATCGAGCGCGCCATAGAGGGCGCGCCGATTGGGCAGTGCGGTCAGCGGATCAGTGGCTGCCTGATAACGCATCCGGTTTTGGAGCAGCAAAAGATCGACCAGCTGGTCATGCTGCTGATGGATCATGCGCAAAAGAAATCCTGTCGCCAGCAGAATCACCAAGCTGGCGAGACTGTCCATCCAATTGCCGAGTAGCACCATGGCAGCGATTACGGGGACGATGCCAACCATCACGACAACGAGCGTCGCCACGCGTGAGGCGGACAGGCAGAAGGCTGCCGCTAGCGCGCCCACGAACATGAACAACGGATAGAAGGTGCGCGTCTCCGGGGTAGAGACATGCCAGCTCATCACCGTCCAGATGCTAGCGGCAAGGCAAATGATGCCGGAAATGAAGACCGTGCGCTTCACCGTTCGGCGCGCATCATCCGCGCTGAGCGAATCGTGGCGGCTACGCAGCCACCACAGCAGACGAATGCCGCATGCCGTGACAATCGCCAGCGGAAAGCCAAACCGCAGATAATAAGGTGCGGCGGGATCGGCGGCACCCATTGCGGTCAGCACGACCAGCATGGTTGTCACATAGAGTGTGGGCACCTGCGCGCGCAGCCGCGCGAGGCGCAGCTGTGCCAGATCATCCGCAACATCGGCGGGGACGGCAGGCCATAGTTGGCGACGCAGGGCGGTAAGCAACGCCATGTCCGCCAGATAAAGCTGCTATGGTAAAACAGTGGTAAAGCACATTGCTGTTCCCGCACTCTCGCCAGTGAGGCCGGTCTGGTGTAGCTGCGCGCTCATGACTGTTGTGACCCGTTTCGCCCCTTCGCCCACCGGCCATCTGCACGTCGGCAATCTGCGCACCGCCATCCACAATTGGCTGTTCGCAAAAGCGCATGGTGGCCAATTCTGGCTGCGCATCGATGATACCGATGCCGCGCGCAGCGAGGAGCGTTTCGTCGCAGGTATTCGTGCCGATCTGGGCTGGTTGGGGCTGATACCCGATGGCGAGGTACGCCAATCACACCGTTTCGGCCTTTACGAAAAAGCCTTCGAGCAGCTCGTCGAAGCAGGGCGCATCTACCCCTGCTATGAGACCGCCGAAGAACTGGACATCCGGCGCAAGATCCTGCTCTCGCGCGGGCTACCGCCGGTCTATGAACGCACCGCACTGGCGCTGACCGCTGCCGAGCGGGCGGAAAAGGAAGCCGCAGGGATCGCGCCGCACTGGCGCTTCAAGCTCGATCATGACGCTCCCATCGGCTGGGCCGATCTGGTGCGCGGCGAGCAGCATTTCGACCCCAAACTGCTGTCTGATCCCGTCATCCGTCGGGCCGACGGCTCATGGCTCTACATGCTGCCCTCCGCCGTCGACGACATTGCCATGGGCGTTACCCACGTTGTGCGCGGCGAGGATCATGTGTCCAATACTGCGGTCCAAGTGCAGATGTTTAACGCACTGCAGGCACCTGTCCCGGCCTTTGCCCATGCCGCGCTGCTGACTGGAAGCGAGGGCAAGCTCTCCAAGCGGCTAGGAAGCCTCGGGACAGACCATTTTCGCGAAATCGGCATCGAACCGGCGACATTGCTGTCCAAGCTGGCTCGACTGGGCACGGCCGATCCGGTTGAACCCTTTGTCGACGCAGCGCCGCTGATTGGGGGGTTCGATTTTGCCCGCTTTGGCCGCGCTCCGGCCCGGTTCGACGAGGCCGAACTGGTGCAGCTCAATGCCCGCATCATCCACGCCCTGCCATTCGAGGCGGTCGCCGCGCGGATTCCGGCAGAGATGGACGCCGCCGCTTGGGAAGCGATCCGCCCGAACCTTTCCACCGTCGCCGATGTCGCCAACTGGTGGAGCATCGTTACCGGGCCGGTCGCTGCGCCTGCACTGGAGGCGGCCGACCGCGCCTATTGCAGCGAAGCGGCGAAGATTGCCGCGACGCTCGACTGGAACGCAGACCCCTGGCACGCGCTGACCGGAGCTCTGAAAACTGCGACCGGCCGTAACGGGAAGGCCCTGTTCTTGCCGTTGCGCCTTGCGCTCACAGCGCGCGCGCAAGGCCCGGATATGGCCGCGCTGCTCCCGCTGATCGGGCAGGAAGAAGCGCTGGCACGGCTGGAGGCCGCGGCGGCAGCCTGATTCAGTCGCGATCGAACAGCCGGCGCAGGAACACCGTTTCCACCTCACGCCGCAGGTCATTGTTGGCTTTCTTGAGGAAGCCATGACCTTCATCCGCGAACAGGACGTAGCTGGTATCCACGCCATTGGCGCGCAGCTCGCGCACAATCTGGTCACTTTCCGACTGCGGCACGCGCGGATCATTCGCGCCCTGCATGATAAGCATTGGCCGGGTGATGCGGCGGACGTTGGCGAGCGGGGCGATACGTTCGAACACCGCGCGCATGGCAGGATCACGCTCGTCGCCATATTCGGCGCGGCGGTTATCGCGCCGATAGGCCTCGGTGTTACGCAGGAAAGAGATGAAATCGCTGATGCCATAGCGGTTGACGCCGCCGACCAGGCGGTCGGAATAATGGGTCATCACCGCCAGCGACATATAGCCGCCATAGCTCTGTCCGTAGACGGCGACGCGCCCGGCATCTAGGCCCGGCTGTGTGGATATCCAGTCAAGCAGCGCGCCGATATCCTTCACCGCATCCTCGCGCCGTTCGGCATTGTCGAGGTTGAGGTAGCGGGTGCCATAGCCATCGGACCCGCGGACATTGGGGAGGATGACGGCCGCACCGAGCACATTGGCAAAATATTGCGCGCCGGGATTCCAGCCTGGCCGCGACTGCGCCTCTGGCCCACCATGAATGTCGATGATCACGGGGAGCCGCGCATCGGGTGCCGCACCGGCAGGACGATACACCAAGGCCGGGACGGAGAGGCCGTCGAAGCTGGTGAAGCGGATCAGTTCGGGCTCGACGAGCCGTGCGGGATCGAGATCACCAAGCTCGCTCACCATCCAGCGGGTCAGTTCGCCGCCAGCGACATCATGGGTCCACACATCGCCTGCCGAACGGGCCGTGCTGAGGCCGATCGCCAGTTTCGAACCATCGGGTGAAAAATCGAGCGCAGTCAGGACGCCGCGCGGCAATTCCGGCTGGGGCAGGGCGCGACGGGTAACGAAATCCTGCACCACAACCCGGCTGAACCCGTCCTCGTTCACCACATAAGCGAGGATGCGTCCGTCATCGCTGAGGTCATAGGCCTCAATGTCCCAGGGCAGCTCGGGCGAGATAGCGCGCAATGCGGCGCTCGCGACATCAATCTCCACCAGCCGGCGCACGTCGCTGCCATTGTTGCTGATCGCAAGGATCGCGGCGCCATTGCGGATGAAGCGCGGGCTTTCATAGCGCGCCGGGCCGCCCGGGATATCGAGCGGGCGCACGCTGGCGCTCGCGACATCGAGCAGCATCAACCGGTTCTCGCGATTGGAAATGCCGCGCGAGACAAGGATCGTCCGCCCGTCGGCGCTAATGCTGGCAGGCCCGACTGCACCGGTCCCCTGCCACAGCATCCGCGCACTTGCTGGATCGGCCGGGTTGGCGACGAAGATGGCATAATCCGCGGAGCCACGCACCGCCCGGCTCCATGCCATCAGGCTTCCGTCGCGGCTGAACGTCGTGAACTGATTGCGAGTACCAGCCTCTGTCAGCGCTGCACTGCTGCCGTCCAGCCCGCGGACATAAAGCTGGAACCATTCATCGCCGCCGGTATCGCGCGTCACCACATAGGCATTGCGGCCCGGGATGGTCTCAGCATTGGCGACCGGTTCTTGGTAAAAGGTCAGCTGCTGGCGGGCGGCACCGGGCGCTGCAACACGGTGGACCTGCGCGGTTGACCCGAAGCGCGTGGTAATCAGCATCGACCCGTCAGCCAGCCAGTCCTGAAACTGAGCGCTGCGAAAATTCTGATAGCGCTGCACAGCCGCGCGCACGTCCGCCGGGATCTCGGGAACATTCTCAAGCCGCGCACTCCCCACCTGCCGGACCTCGACCGGGGCGGGGGCGGGCGCCGTCTGGGCGGCAATGGTGGCAGGGGCCGCAGCGAGCAGCAGGGCAGACAGCAAGTGACGGATCATGGGTTGGACTCTCACTGAGTCGTCAGTGCGAGCACGGCGAAGCGATCCAGAGGAGGCGCTGACCGCCCTGGATGCTTCACAGCGCTCGCAACGACGCTGCTTTTAGTTGCGGAAAGAGGGATCGATGCGGTCGAGCTTGCGCAGCAGCGCCGGCCAGGCGAGCGCGCGGGCGACCATGCCCATGCCGGCCGGCGGCGTCTGGTCCTTCACCTTTTCCGGCGTACCTTGCGGCGGCGTGTTGAGATTTTCGCGCCCGGCGGAAAGCATCATCACCTGGGCCTCGCAAGCGCGCTCGAGGAAATAGAGACGCAGGAAGCAGTCAGCGACGCTTTCACCGATCGCCAGCGTGCCATGGTTGCGCAAGATCATGACATGCTTGTCACCCATGTCGGTGACCAGCCGTTCACGCTCCTCGAGGTCGGTCGCGATACCTTCATAGTCGTGATAGGCGACATTGTGCAGCGCGATCATCGCGGTCTGCGTGTGAGGCAGCAGCCCTTCAGCCATCGCCGAGACCGCCTGACCATGCGGCGTATGGAGGTGCATCACGGCATGCGCATCCTCGCGCGCCATGTGCAGCGCCGAATGGATGGTGAAGCCCGCGGGATTCACCGGATGACTGGTCGGCACCACCGGCTGCCCGTCAACATCGATCTTGACGAGGCTCGACGCAGTGATCTCCTCGAACATCATGTCATAGGGGTTGATAAGGAAATGATGCTCCGGCCCGGGAACGCGTGCGGACAGGTGGGTGAAGATGAGATCATCCCAGCCATAAAGTGCGACGAGGCGATAGGCAGCGGCCAAATCCACGCGGATCGCCCACTCCTCATCCGATACCGCACCGCGCACATGATCGTCATTGGCGGGTTTGACTGCCGTTGCCATCATCTCTCTCCCAGTTTCGTATCCGACTCCCGGTCGGGGGGCAGACTAGCGGCAATACCGCTGCCTGTGAAAGCCCCCCGCCAGACTTCGCGTTACTGCGCTTCGGCAGGCACCGGTCGGAAATCGCGCACGAAGCGTTCTAGCGTGCGGACGCCCCAGCCGGCAGCGCCAGCAGGGCGCTGATCAGTCGCGGCACCATAGGCCATATTGGCCATGTCGATATGCGCCCAAGGTGTCGTGCGGGGCAGGAACTCACCAATGAAAGCCGCGCCAAAACTTGCACCGCCACCGCCGGTGCCCGTGTTGCGCAGATCGGCGATGGTCGAGCTCATATCCTCAAGCACGCTGGGGTGGAGCGGCATGCGCCACATGATTTCACCTGTCGCGTTACCTGCAGCGTCGAGCTGGTCGGCAAGCGCGGGATGGCGACTGAACAGGCCGGCATAATCATCACCCAACGCAACCCCGATCGCCCCGGTCAGCGTCGCGACATCGACGACGGCAGCCGGATTGAGATTGGCCTGCGCCCATTCGAGCGCATCGGCGAGTACGAGACGCCCTTCGGCATCAGTGTTGATAATCTCGATGGTCTTGCCGCTCATCGTGCGCACGACATCGCCCGGGCGGCTCGCCATGTGGCTCGGCATATTTTCGGCCAGTGCGGCAATCGAGACGACGTTGACCGGCGCACCACTGCGGGCCAGCGCGAGGACCGCGCCGGTCACAGCAGCTGCGCCCGACATGTCCATCTTCATGTCGCCCATGTTGAGACCGGGCTTCAGGGAAATGCCGCCAGTATCGAAAGTGATACCCTTGCCTGCGAGAACGACCGGCCCGCCTTCCGGGGCGCCCTGCCCTTGATAGCGCACAATCAACATGCGTGGCGGACGGGCCGATCCGCGCCCAACCGAGAGCAGCGAGCCCATACCGAGCCGTTCCATGTCGGCAACATCAAGCACTTCGATGGTGACGCCGCGCACCCCGGCAAAAGCGGCGCGTGCGCGCTCTACAAAGCTTTCGGGATAGATGATGTTGGCAGGCTCATTGGCCAGATCCCGTGTCCAGTGCACGGCATCGACGATCGCTTGCCCGCGCGAACGGAACGCCGCTTCGGCAGCAGGTGCGGCAGAGGCAACAATGGTTGTAGCGCCAAGCTCAGCCGTCGGTCGATCCACCGTGCGGTGGATATCCGACCGGTATTCGCCGATGCCCATGCCGATGGCGAGCTCGCCGATCTGTTCGGCACTCAGCCCTTCCGCGGCGACCGTCACACGGCCATCCTCGTTGATCAGCGCACGGCCTCCGGCAGCGCCGATCGCCTGCACGGCGGCCAGATCAGGATTTTCACCAAGGCCGATGACGACGATCCGATCCCAGGCACCAATGCCGCGCAGCGACAAGGTAGCGCGGGCACCGAACTTGAATTCGGCAGACGCGATGGCACGGGCCACCGCATCGCGGGTCGCGGCATCAAGGCCTGCACCCCGTGTGGCCAGGTCACCTTCAGCAGACATCGGCAGGACCAATGTGTCGCCAGCTTCGGGCAAGGCCGCAGCGAACACGACGTCACGACGCACTTGACGCTGCGCGACGGGATTAATGTCCGCAGTGGCAAGTTCGGCGCGGACCGGCTGCCGGCCCTGTGCTTCGGCAGCGGCCGGCATGGCAGCGGCACAGGCGGCGACGGAAATGGCGGCAAGCAGCCGGTGGACAGTCTTCATCGGTAATCCTCTCTCTGGATGGGTTCGGCCCACACGTGGCTTCGGTTTGCTCTGCGCGTGGGACCTAGAATGGGCGTCATGCGGATTGGGGCGCTGTTATCCTATCTTGGGCCGGATCATGCACTGACCGGCTCAGCTTGATCGACGCATCCCCTTGGTCATCGGCATAGCAAGCCGCACGGCAGGGAAAAGCGAAAAATGACAGTATCGTGGCGATGGGGTTGCCAAGGCCGAATCGGCCCTGACGGCTGTAGCCGCGCAGCCACCATGCGATCAGGGCGGTCCCGGTTCCTCGCGCGCGGGAGGCGGTTCGGGCTTGCGCAGCGAGACGCCATTGCGATCAACGGTGATGCCAACACCGCCAACATCTGCATCGACCGCCACGCCATTAGCGGGATCTATCCGGACCGATGGTTCGCCGATAACGTCGCCCAGGTCGTCGAAAATCTGCGGAATGTCGGGTTCAGGTTCGGGGCGTGGTGCAGCGCGCGGAGCGGCACCGGGGATGGCGCGGGCCATGAAGTCGCGCCAGATGCGCGCTGGTGCGCCACCGCCGGTAATACCGCGAATGGGGCCATTGTCGTCGCGACCGATCCAGACGCCAACGACAAGATCACCGGCAAAGCCGACGAACAGGCCATCGCGCCCGTCCTGAGTCGTGCCGGTCTTGCCATAGGCCGGGATGGCCAGCCGCGCCGCGCGGCCGGTACCATTGGCAACTGCAGCCTCGAGCAGTTCAAGCATGTCGCTACGCACACGCGACGGCAATGCACTGCGGCCGTCGAACAGCCGGTCAAACAGGTCTGGTTCCGGCTCCCGCAGGGCGTGGGGAATGACCGGTCCATAGTTGCCGGCAACAGCCGCATAAGCAGCGGTGAGCTCGATCAACGTGACCCCTTCACTGCCCAATGCGACGCTGGCATTGTCCGGCAACGATGTGGCGATGCCCAAGTCACGCGCTGCCTGTTCGACTGCCGCACTGCCGAGCTGGCTGTATAGTCGAACGGCAACGACATTACTCGACTGGGCGAACGCTTCCTTGAGCGTGATCTCGCCGCGATACCGATCCCCGTAATTGCCGGGGCGATAATCGCCCTCGGTGATCGGGCTGTCATCGACAAGGCTGTCGGGACGCATCCCGCTCCGCAGCGCGGCAAGATAAACCATCAGCTTGAAGGTAGATCCCGGCTGGCGACGCGCCTGGGTTGCACGGTTGAAGGACGAGGCACGGTAATTGCGCCCGCCAATCATCGCCACGACCTCGCCATTGGGGCGCATCGCCACCAGCGCAACCTGCGATCCCGCCGGCCCCGCGCCTTGGGTGACACGGCGGGCAATATCCTGCAACCGCGCGTCGAGCGTGGTCGTAACCCGTTCTTCGCCATAGCCCGGTTGCACCGTCGCGCGCGCCTGCGGCATGGCCCAGTCCGCAAAATAGGTGCCGGTCGGCAAGCTCGGACGGGCACGGTTGTCGATCTCGGCCGGGCGGATGCGCTCGGCCTCCTCCGCCGTCAGGAACCCTGCATCGACCATGCTCGCAATCACCACCCGCTGCCGTTCACGTGCGGCCCTCAAATTGCGTGTCGGCGCCAGGCGGGAGGGTGCCTTGACGAGGCCAGCGAGCATCGTCGCCTGCGACAATGTCAACCGTTCAGGCTGACGGTAAAAATAATGGAGCGACGCGGCGCGCAGCCCATAAACATTGTCGCCGAAATAAGCGTTGGAAAGATAGCGAGAGAGGATTTCGTCCTTGGTCAGCCACGCCTCCATCCACCAAGCGATGAGCAGTTCTCGCGCCTTGCGGCTGTATGTCTGATCGGCATTCAGGAAGGTGAATTTGGCAAGCTGCTGGGTGATGGTGCTGCCGCCATGGCGGGTACCGCTGGTGATGTTGCTCCACAGCGCGCGGCTGATGCCAATGGGGTCTATGCCCCAATGCGAGTAGAAGCGCCGATCTTCGGTGGCGAGGAAAGCCTCGACCACATGCGGCGGCAGTTTCGTGACATCGACCGGGTCATCGACAATCGCACCATTGCGCGCAATCGGGCGTCCGTCGGCGCTAACCAGCGTGAGCTGCGGCGGGGCGATAGGCTCGAGGCTTTTCGAGAGCGGCGCCGTCCAAGCGAGCCAAGCCACGGTCAATGTGAAAACCACTGCAAAGACAAGAAAGCCGCGCTTGGCCCAATACCAGCGACGCTGCCATTTCGATGGCGGTTCCACTGGCGGCAGAACTGGAGGGGCAATGCCGCCGGGCACAGTGGCGGAAGATGCATAGTCGGGTTGCGACCGAAGATTTGGGTCTGGTCGGTCAATGATACCGCGCAGCTCCGCCTCCAGTTCGGCCAGCGTCTTGCGGCGCCGTGATGAAGGCGCACCGGCGCCGCCGGTGCCGCCATAGCCGTCTGGCAGGTCGAAGGGATTGTCACTCGCCATTGCGATACTGTATTATAAACCTAATACGCTAAGAGCCAAGCGCATATTGACGCGAGAGGGCCGAATGGCAACGCTCACCTGTCGCCAGGATGAAGCGGGCGGGGGAAAGGACACAAAATTGAGCTCAGAAATCCGCATGGATGCAGCAGCACTAAACGCTTTTCTGGCGCGCGCATTCCCAGAACGCGGCGAAGGCATGGCACGGGTGTCAAAGGTCGAACCGGGGCGGGCGTGGCTCGCCCTTGAACCTGCCACCGCCAATTTGCGTCCCGGTGGGATCGTCTCCGGCCCGACTTTGATGGGCCTTGCCGACACCGCGGCCTATGCCGTCATCCTCGCCCATATCGGCGAGGTGCCGATGGCGGTGACCAGCAGCCTCACCTATCATTTCCTGCGCGGCTGCGACTTTGCCACGGTCCATGCCGAAGCAAGCCTGCTCAAACTCGGCCGGCGGCTGGCGACGGTCGATGTGCGGATATGGACCAAAGATCCCGCCCGCCCGGTCGGTCAGGCCAGCGTGGTCTATGCGCTCCCCTGAGGTACCAGGCTTGGCTTACAATTCGAGCGAGCCGTGCTCCAGCTTGGGCAAAACATGGCGGGCGAACAGATCGCATTCGGCAGCGTGCGGGTAGCCTGACAGGATGAAGGCCTCCATGCCGACCTCCTGATAGGCGCGCAGCTTGGCCAGCACCTGATCAGGATCGCCGACAATGGCGGCACCGCAACCGGACCGGGCACGGCCGATACCGGTCCACAGATTGTCCTCGACATAGCCCTCGTCATCCGCGGTGCTGCGCAGCTCGGCCTGGCGCTGCACACCGAAGTTGGCGGCATCGAGGCTCTTGTTACGAATGGCATCGCCGGTTTGCGCATCAAGCTTGGAAAGCAGACGGCGGGCATAGAGGCGCGCTTCCTCTTCCGTCTCGCGCACGATCACATGGGCGCGATAGCCGAACTTGAGCGTGCGACCCTTGGCGGCGGCGCGCGCCTTCATGTCGGTGACGACCTCCTTCACCTTGTCCATCGTGTCGGGCCACATCAGATAGACATCGGCCGCCTCCGCAGCGACTTCGCGCGCTACCGGCGAAAGGCCACCGAAATAGAAAGGCGGGCATTTGCCGGAGATGGTCGTCATGCGCGGCGGATCGAGGTCGAGATTGTAGAAATCGCCCTTGAAGCTGACGTGCTCGCCATTGAGCATGGTCTTCAAGATCTTCATCGCCTCAACCGTGCGCTGGTAACGCGGCCCGCCCTCCATCGTCTCTCCCGGGATGTCGGAAGAGATGATGTTGACGTTGAGCCGCCCCCCGGTCCCTGCAGCGTTGGGGCCGAGGATGCGGTCGAGCGTGGCAATGCGGCGCGCGAGCTGCGGCGGCCAGTCTTCACCGATGCGCACCGCCATAAGCAACTTCATGCGCGTCACCATCGTGGCGATGGCGGCAGCAAAGACAGTGGTATCGACGCCCAGCTGATAGCCCGAGGGCAGCAGGATATTGTCGAACCCGCCCTTTTCGGCAGTCAGTACGATATTGCGGCAATGCTCCCACGATGATTGCAGCATCGGGTCAGGCACGCCCAGAAACTCATAATCGTCATCGCACAGCGCGGAAAACCAGGCGACTTCGCATTGCTGGGTCATGGCTTCATCCTCATTCACTGCCCCGAAACGTCTCAACAGGGGCATTGGTCGTCATTGGCGATGGCCGGAACCGTTGGCAGCACCGGCCGGTGCATTCCTTGATCTAGGGCAAGGGGATTCCGCGCGCGGCGACGAGCACGGCGTACCACTGCGCCCGCGTCCAGCGGACGGCATAGGCATCCGCTGCTTCGGCGACACGCGCCGCATTTTGCGTGCCGACGATGGGAATAATCCCTGAAGGATGTGCCATGAGCCAACTATAGGCAGCCGCCGTGCGGCTGACGCCATGCGTTTCGGCAGCGACGTCAAGTGCGGCGGCTACGGCACGGTCACGGTCACTCTCCGGCGCGGCGAGACGCCCGCCGCCGAGCGGCGACCAAGCGAGCGGGGTCATGCCCATAACCATTGCCTGATCGAGCTCGCCATTCTCGATGCAATCGATGCGCAAGGGGCTAATCTCGGGCTGGGTAGCAACGATCGGCACGCTCCCCAGGAAATGCTGGAGCGCCGCGATCTGGGCTACGGTCATGTTGGAAACGCCGATGCTGGCGATTTTCCCTGCAGCCACCGCGTCGGTGAGCGTGCGCGCCACCTCTTGAGGATGGGCAAGAATGTCCGGCCGGTGAATCTGATAGAGCTCGACACGGTCGGTCTTGAGCCGGCGCAGCGAAGCATCGAGCGCGCCGGAGAGATAAGGACCGCTTTGATCATAGGGCAGCGGGGGCATGATCCCGCCCTTGGTCGCCAGCACGATGCGGCCCCGGATCGATGGGTCGGCGGCCATCACCTCGCCAAACAGCGCCTCGGCATCCCCGAACCCACTGTGGCCGTTGAAGCCATAGATGTCCGCGGTGTCGAAAAAGGTAATGCCGCTATCAAGCACGGCGTGGACGAGGCGCGCGGCATCCTCACGGCTGCCGGCAAAGCGCCACATCCCCCATGCGAGAGAGGAGACGGTGAGGCCACTGGTCCCGAGGCTGCGGGTACGGGGGGCGGGTGCAAGATCGCTCATCGGCTATGATGTCCTGTCAGGCGTTGCGTTGAAAAGGCGGGGCGACACTGGCGCGTTCGACCAGCTGGTGTGGCAGGCGCCGATGCACGCTTTCCCCGCCAGCGAGCAGCAGTTGCGCGGCGGCGTCGGCGAGTTCGAACATCGGCTGGTGAATGGTGGTGAGCGGCGGCCATACGGTGCGCGCAAGCGTGGTATCGTCGAAGCCCGCAACGCTGAGCCGCCCCGGCACGTCGATGCCCATGTCATGCGCGACCGCAAGCACACCGGCGGCCATGTCGTCATTGGAGGCGAAAATGGCGGTCGGCGGTTCCGCCATGGCGAGAAACAGGCGCGCCGCCGCCACTCCACTGTCGAAATCGAACTGGCCCTGGGCGATCAGCGCCGGGTCTGCGCGCATGCCGACGCGTTCGAGCGCGCGGGTGTAGCCGCGCTGCCGGTCATCCGACGCCATGTGGCTGGGATGCCCCTTGATGAAGCCGATGCGCCGGTGCCCGAGATTGAGGAGGTGCGTCGTCATATCGTCGCCGGCCTGCACGTCATCCATGAACACCGAAGAGGTCAGCGCATGGTTGGTGCCGGGGGAGATGCGCACGAAGGGAACGTCCATCGCCTCCAGCGCACGCAGCACCGCATCACAATCGGTGACGGGGGAGGAGAGGATGATGCCATCGACATGGGTTTCAGTGACAAGCCCGCGCACCTGTTCACCCACTGCCGGATCGTCGACATCGACTGGCTGAGCGAGCAGGCGAATGCCCTCCCGATTACAATGCGACCAGACACCCGACTGGATCTGGTGCATGTAATAGGGGCTGTGATTGTCATAGATCAGGGCGATCTGGTTCGACTTTGTGCCCGCCAGGATACGTGCGGCAACGCTGGGGCGGAAATCGAGCTCGCGCATCGCCGCCTCGACCTTCGCCCGCGTCTCCTCCCGCACATAGCGGTGGCCGTTAAGCACGCGGCTGACGGTCTTGACGGCGACCCCGGCGAGCGCGGCGACATCGCGGATGTTGGCGCGTTCATTGGTGGTTTTGGCACTCATGCCGAATCCCTCACCGACGGCAGGCTGGCAAACAGATCCGCAAAAGCGCTGTCCGGCCGGTAGAAAACCGGCGGTGTGCCAAGGGGGGCGGCAACATCATGCCAGCCCGGCACAAAATCATCGCCCGACCATACATGGCGCCACACGGTAGAGACATCGCCCGGCAGATAGACGCGGCGAGACACTGCCCCCTCTTCGATCACGGGCGCAACCATCAGGTCCGCGCCATAGAGATACTGATCCTGGATCGTGAAGGTCTCTCGGTCGTCCGGCCAGTGGAGGAACAATGCGCGCTGGGCGGGCAGGCCGGTGGCCGTTGCCTCCTCGCACAGATGCCGAACGTAAGTGCCGAGTGCGGCGTGCACGCGGCTCCAGCGCACGAAACCGGCAAGCAGCTCAGGGGTGGAATCGATCTGCAGATTGTCGTCGGGCCGGTTGCCCTCATGCGTGCGCATAACCGGCGTGAAGGCACCAAGCTCATACCAGCGGAACATCAGCTCCGCCGTGCGCACATTGCCATGCAGGCTGGTGTAGCCGCCCACATCGGAATGCGAATAGGCGTTGCCGACCAGGCCCGACGACAGCGCAGCGGTGATCACCGTGCCGATACCATCGTGGCGCGAGAAATCGACCGACTGGTCGCCGGCCCAGAGCAGGGGGCAATATTGCTGCACGCCCGTGAACCCTGCGCGCATGAAAAAGAGTGCGTCACCAGTGCGTCCGCGCGAGGCGACGGCATCGGCATTCACCTTGGCCCAACGGACTGGCCAAAGATTATGCTCGGCCATCGGGTCACCCGCGTGCAGCCGCAAATCGACCGGCAGATACTCGCCAAAATCGGCCATCCAGCCATCGATGCCGAAATCGAGCATCTGCTTGCCGATGATTTCCTCGGCAAACCACTCCGCCGCCGCATCGTTGGTGAAATCGACCACACCGGCGTCGAACTCGCCGAAATCGACAGCATAGGGTTCATCGCTGTCGAGCCGCCTTGCCAGATAGCCCAGCCGCGCGGCCTCGGCATATTGCGGGCCATCGACCGCCAGATAGGGGTTCACATAGCCGAGGAAGCGGATACCGCGCGCCTTCAGCTCCGCGATCCTTGCCGGCAGATCGGGATAGCGCGAGGGGTTCCACTGCCAGTCCCAGAACAGGCGGCGGCCGAAGCTGGTCTGGCGGATGCCGCACCAATCCTCGCACCACAGGCCGGAAACCGCAGCGCCCGCTGCGATGATCCTTTCGAGCCGGGCAAAGCTGTTTGCGCCATCCTTGAGGCCGACGATGGCCCCGCCGATGGCCCAATCGGGGAGGGGGGGCTGCGATCCCCCACCTGTCGAGAGCTGATGCACCAACCCGGCGAAGTCATCATGCGCGGCCAACCGCAACTCGGCGCGGCCGGACCAGATCGTGAGCCCGTGTCGGTCGGAAGAAGCGAAATCCAACAACGAATATTCACTGTTGAGCAGCGTCACAGCGTAACGGCGCGACGAGAGGAAAGTCGGTTCGGGGTAGTTGGTCGTCCAATAATCGCCGCCGGCGAAGGAGCCGTCGGCACTCATCTTGTCCGTGAACGTAGTCCCCGGCTCCCGCCCCACCCCGGGCTCGCTTGTCCACATCGGAAAGCTGCGCCCGCGCAGGTCAAAATAGCTCATCTGCTCGCCGCCGCCCCAGACGTGTTCATCGGCTTCGGCGACCAGCTCGATATTCAGGCGATCGTGACTGGCTAGCATCGAAAACAGCTCAAGCGTCGCGCCATCATCG
>ERZ1022756.4-NODE-4-length-113092-cov-10.597406_pt1 | contig 113092 bp, 114 predicted proteins | sample MGYA00520902_ERZ1022756 | MGnify/ENA primary metagenome ERZ1022756 (study PRJEB33162, sample SAMN09537601) | freshwater metagenome | isolation source: freshwater | place: Canada:Alberta | collected 2017-07 | study: EMG produced TPA metagenomics assembly of the...
AGCCTGAGGGTGCTTTGCCTTCAGCGCAAGCCGAACAAGTGCCCGCGCCTCGTGCCACTCCTGCTGCATGCCGCAGCTGGGTTGAACAGCCGCCCCAGCTGGAGCTTTGCACGGTGGTACAGGACCGATACCAGCGCCTCCGTCGGCTTTATGAAGGCGCGATAGGCGCGGGGGAAACACCCGCAACAACCCTTTTTTCTGCGATCAAGCAATGCACTTCCCGAAGGTGTGTCGAACAACGACTAGATGCACGAATTGCCGAGATCACAAGCGGCATACAGACACGTTCGCAACCGCCCGTCCCAACTTCGCCAAGGGCGGCGACCGATCGCTCGAGGCCACTGCGTGCGCGTGGCAACGAGGCCAGCTGGGTCACGACTGACGATTATCCGTCGTCTGCCCTTCGTGAAGAGGCTCAGGGGATCACGGCCACCCGTCTGACGGTGGGTGCTGACGGTCGCGTCACCAATTGCGAGGTGACCGGTTCGAGCGGCAATTCGGCGCTTGACCAGGCCGCCTGCCGTAACCTGCAGCGTCGTGCACGTTTTGAGCCTGCGCTCGATCGTGATGGCAACCCTACCACGGGTGTCTATCCGAAGCGCGTGCGCTGGCAGCTGCCGGACAATTGATTTCACACCATATCGGGGCGGCGCTGTGTCGGCCTGCCCCGCAAGTTTCGAGAGGGAAGAAGTAAATGAGCATCAATCTGATTGCCGCGGCTTCGGCCGATGCCGCTGCCGCTGACGCAGCAGCCCAGTTCGGCTTTATGGCCGCTATGGAGCAGGGCGGCCCGGTCGCCTGGTCCACGCTTGCCATCATGGTCATCATGTTCGTCTTTTCGCTTTACATCCTGTTCACCAAGCTTTTCGAGCAGAACAAGATCATGAAGCAGGGCGTCGCCATGCAGGCCAGCTTCTGGCGTGCAAATTCGCTCGAAGAAGGCGCGAACAAGCTCGAAAAGAACAGCGCCTATCGCCAGATCGTTGAAGACGGTCTGCGCGCCAAGGCCGAGCATGACAAGCTGACCGATCCGGTTGAAGCGCATGACTGGATGCACGGCACCATGGAGCGTTCGCAGCACCACATCATGTCGGTTCTCGGCGGCGGTCTGTCGTTCCTCGCGACCGTGGGTGCAACCGCTCCGTTCGTCGGCCTGTTCGGCACCGTGTGGGGCATTCTGAACGCCCTCATCAAGATCGCGCAGACTGGTGACCCGTCGATCAGCGCCGTTGCCGGCCCGGTCGGTGAAGCGCTCATCATGACCGCCATCGGTCTCGTCGTCGCCGTTCCGGCGGTTATGGCCTACAACTGGCTGCAGGGCCGCAACAAGGTGATCGCCCGCGATCTCTCGACCTTCTCGAATGATGTGCTCGGTTACATCATGTCGAACGGTCAGGTGCGTCCGGCGGTTCGCGCTGCCGCTCCTGCCGCTCCGGCTAAGCCGGCTGCCGCCAAGGCCTGAGCTGAAACGGGGCCGGTGCCTGCTCACTCTCGAGCGGCACCGGCATCCCGATTGGCGACCGCATCGCGCGAGAATGTGCGAGCGGAAAAAAGAGACAGGATGCTGAAACATGGCGATTAGCATGGGCTCCGGCGAAGGAGCCGCACCGGAGGCAATGTCGGAAATCAACACCACGCCCCTCGTGGACGTGATGCTGGTTCTGATCATCGTCTTCCTGATTACGGTTCCGGTTGCGATCGAAACGGTCGAACTGACCCTGCCCGACCTGCCGTTTGAACCGACGACCACCAAGGCCGAGAATGTCCAGCTGTGGATCCGTGGCGGACCCGGCGGCACATGCGAGGTTTTCTGGGGCAACACGCCCGTCAATTCGGAAGAATTGCTCGAGCGCGGTCAAAACCAGCTTGAGCAGCTGCTCGAGGACATTGGCGGGCCCGAGAACATCACCGAGGATAATTTCCCGGAAGTCCACATTCGCGGGGACGTTGCGACGCCCTGGCGCTGCATTGGCGGAGCGATCTACACGATGCAGTTCGCTGGCTTCCAGAAGATTGGCTTCATTTCCGAACCGCGGCCCGGAACCGCGGTGGTCCGTCGCTGATAACGGCGCGGACACCAGAAAGGTAAGGACAGGCTTATGGCCATCAGCATGGGCAGCGCCGAAGGCGCACCGATGGGAGACATGAACACGACGCCGTTGATCGACGTCATGCTCGTGCTGCTCATCATGTTCATCATCACGCTGCCGATTCAGACGCACGCCGTGAAGATCGACCTGCCAACCCCGAACCCGAACCCCAGCGATATCGAACCCGACAAGAACAAGGTGTTCGTCACGCCGGAAGGTGCGGTTTTGTGGAACGGTACGCCGGTCAACTTCACTCAGCTCGCGGATTTCCTCGAGCAGACCAAGTTGATCCAGCCGACCCCGGAACTGCAGCTCGAACCCCACCCGCAGGCGCAATATGTCGTCGTCGATCAGGTGATCGCGACCATCAAGCGCAGCGGCGTCGGCGGTCTCGGCTTCGTCGGCAACGAGCGTTACGCGCGCGACTTCTGATATCCGGCAGTGGGGGCGTGCTCCCACCGCCCGGCACAATACCCCGGTACGGTCCAAGCCGTGCCGGGGTTTTGCTTTTGCAGCCCTGTCGCCATCCGGCTGAACCGCGCGCCACTCGCCATTTGCCGACGGTCCTTGCAGCCATTGCGCAGTCGCGCGGGTTGATTGCCCGCGTTTGAACGACTAGGCGAACCATCGACCAACAGGCATTTCCGCGGCAGACCAGCGCCGCGGGCGCCGCGCACCACTCTGGGGGCAGTTTACGCATGAAAATCGCGATGATCGGAACCGGCTATGTCGGCCTTGTCTCCGGCGCCTGCTTTGCCGACTTTGGCCATGATGTGGTGTGCGTCGACAAGGATCAGGCAAAGATAGACGCGCTGCTCGTCGGGCGCATGCCGATCTATGAACCTGGTCTGGAATCACTCGTTGCGAACAATGTCGCAGCAGGCCGGCTCAGCTTCACCACCGACATTGCCGAAGGCGTGAAGGGCGCGGACGCTGTGTTCATCGCCGTTGGCACGCCATCGCGCCGTGGCGATGGTCACGCCGACCTCAGCTATGTCCATGCCGCCGCGCGCGAGATCGGTGAAACGCTGGAAGGCGATTGCGTCGTCGTCACCAAATCGACTGTGCCAGTGGGGACGGGCGACGAGGTGGAACGCATCATTGCCGAAGTTTCGGGCGGCAAGCATGTGCCGGTGGTATCCAACCCCGAATTCCTGCGCGAAGGCGCGGCGATTGGCGACTTCAAACGGCCTGACCGCATTGTCATCGGCACGTCGGACGAACGCGCGCAGGCGGTGATGAAGGAAATTTATCGCCCGCTGTTCCTCAACGAAGCGCCGATTCTGTTTACCGAGCGGCGCACGGCTGAACTTACCAAATATGCTGCCAACGCTTTCCTCGCGACCAAGATCACTTTCATCAACGAGGTCGCGGATCTGTGTGAGGCGGTTGGCGCCAATGTGCAGGATGTCGCGCGCGGCATCGGCCTCGATAATCGCATCGGCTCCAAATTTCTGAACGCCGGTCCCGGCTATGGCGGGTCCTGTTTCCCCAAGGACACACTGGCTCTGCTCAAGACCGCTCAGGACCATGGCGTCCCGCAGCGTATTGTCGAGGCGGTGGTGCAGGTGAATGACAACCGCAAGCGCGCGATGGGCCGCAAGGTCATCGCCGCAATGGGTGGCCATGCACGCGGCAAGACCGTCGCCATCCTCGGCCTGACTTTCAAGCCCAACACCGATGACATGCGCGATGCACCCAGCCTGTCGATTGTTCAGGCCTTGCTTGATGCCGGTGCGCGTGTGGTTGCGCATGATCCCGAAGGGATGGAGGCCGCCGCGCCGATGATGCCGGAAGTCGCGATGGCTGACACGCCTTATGCTGCGGCTGAAGGCGCAGATGCGCTGGTGATTGTGACCGAATGGGATGCCTATCGCGCGCTTGATCTGACGCGCATCGCAGGCGGTATGAAGGGCAATGTGCTGGTCGACCTGCGCAACATCTATCGGCATGATGATGTCGAGCGCGCGGGTTTCGTCCATCATGGCGTCGGTACCACCCGCGCCTGAAATCGCGGGCTATGGAACCGGTGGCATGGGTCGGTTATTGACCGGTCACGCCCTATCGACCCCTTGAAGGAGGCTCCTATGCTCCGCCGTCTCGCTTTGCCTGCGCTTGTCGCGCTTCCCATCTTGTCTGCCTGCACGACGATGCATGGCGGCGGTCCAGTGCCGGTCGCAACCGGCCAGATCGCGCGGGCCAATGGAACAGTACTTGGTGCGGCCAGCATCACACAGTCGGCCAACGGCCTTGCGATCACGGTGAATGTGGCTGGTATGGCACCTGGCGCCTATGGCATCCATGTCCATGCGGTGGGGCGCTGCGATGGTCCCAATTTCACCACTGCCGGCCCGCACTGGAACCCATCAATGCGCCAGCACGGCCGCCTCAATCCGCAGGGCAGCCATCATGGCGACCTGCCCAACCTCGTGGTGGGTGCTGATGGCATTGGCCGGCTCAACGCCACCCTTGCGGGGGCGCTGACGGGTGAGGGCGGCCTGCTCGACATGGATGGCGCATCGCTCATCATCCATGCCCGTCCGGATGACGAGCTGACCGATCCCACCGGCAACAGCGGTGACCGTCAGGCCTGCGCCGTCTTCACTCCGCGCTGAGCGGCTGCCTCTCAAGCCGAGGCAGCGCGCTCCGCGACGGTTGCCTCGGCTGCCGGGACTATACGGTAGGAATAGAGCAGCAGCACAAAGGCAATCGGCGCCACCGCAATGAGCGACAGCATGCCGATGCGCAGATCGCCGGTGAAGGTCGAAATCTGCCCGACCATATAGGGGCCGAAGGCAAGGCCGATCAGCGTGGTGCCAAGGAAGAAGGCGGCCGTCGCCGTGCCGCGCATGCTCGGCAGCACCAGATCCTGCGTCGTCGCCGCCGCCGCGCCGAGCGCCGTGGCGCCGAACAGGCCAGCAAGGAAGTTCATGACGTAGAACATCGTTGCATCTTCGGTGGTGAAACCGATCCAGATCGGGATCACCGGCGCAACCACGCCGAACAGGATGACGAGAATGCGTCCGGCCGGATTGCGGGCGCGTAGCGTATCAGCCATGCGGCCGCCGATGATCACGCCCAAGAAACCTGACAGGGCGCCGGTCGCACCCAGATAGAAGGCGAGTTCCTTCTTGGGCAGACCGAGCACGGTTTCAGCATAGGGCGCCGACCAGAAAGCAAGCGCATAGGCGGTGAGCGCGACCATGCCATAGCCGACGGTGGTGCAGACGAACGCCGGCGTGCCCCAGATCAGGCGATAGGTTGCCGGGTCACGCGCGCGCAGCGTGCCCGCCCAGGAAAAGACGGCGTAGAAACCGACACCGACGGCGGACCATTGCGGCAGATTTTTGGTATAGAGGATCATGCCATAGGCGATGGCGCCGATGATCACCGCTGCGGCAATATTGATTGCGAACGCCGCAGGACCGCGCTGCCATGCACCGATCAGCGTGAAGGGCGGCACGATGGTCGAAAGGTCCTGGACGAAATCGGCAAAGGGCGTGGCCGAACCGTGGGTCGGCGTCCCGTCCATCACACCGCGCTGCGGTTCGCGCAGGCTCGCCACCCAGATCGCGACGAGCAGGCCGGGCAGGCCGACCGCGAGGAACGCTGCTTGCCAGCCGACCAGACCCATCGGCCCGCCGCCCGGATAGGCGGCGTTCCAAGCCTCTACGATCCAGGCGCCGATGAACAGCGATACGCCGCCGCCGATGTAAAGGCCGGAGGAATAGATGGCGAGCGCAGTGGCACGCTGGTGCTTGGGGAAATAGTCGGAGATGAGGCTGTAAGCGGTCGGGCTCGCGGTCGCTTCGCCGATGCCTACGCCCATACGCGCCAGGCTGAGAGCGAGCTGGTTTTTGGCAAAGCCCGACAATGCGGTCATTGATGACCAGAGCGCGAGGCCGATGGCGAGCAGCTTGGTGCGGCTCCAATTGTCAGCCAGCCGCCCCAGTGGGATCCCGAACAGCGCATAGAAAACACCGAAGGCGGCGCCGCCGAGAAAGCCCATGTCGGCATCCGTCAGCCCAAGGTCGCGTTTGATGTCGACTGCGAGGATCGAGACGATCTGCCGGTCAATGAAGTTCAGGATGTAGACGATGACAAGCACGCCCAGCACGTACCAGCTGTAACCGTTCGCCTTGGGCGCCTCGGCCGGGGTCGTGGTGGTTCCATCTCCGGTTGCTGCTTCGCTTGTCACCTTGTGCTCCCCTTTAGCGTCCGTTGCCGCTTTAGACGCAAAGGGCTAGCAGACGGGCAGGGACGCGCAACATGAATTGTCATTCGATTTGCGCGGAGGGGGAAAGAGGAGAGAGCCGCCGTGGATGGACGCGACGGATCCGTGCTGTTCGTATGCCTTGGAAACATCTGCCGGTCGCCGCTGGCGGAACTGGCGATGCGGCTTGCTGCCGCCGAGGCGGGGCTTGATCTGCATATCGATTCGGCTGGAACGGGAGACTGGCACGTCGGCCGCCCGCCCGATCCCCGCGCGCGAGCGGAAGCCGCGCGGCATGGCCATGACATCGGCCATTATCGCGCGCGGCAAGTGGATAAGGCGGATTTCCTGCGCTTTGATCACATCATTGCGCTCGACACCTCCAACCGGAGCGATCTTCAGCGCCTGTGCCCTCCGACTGCACGGGCCAATCTTTCTTTGCTGCTCGATCATGTGCCGGGGCGCGAAGGCGAAGATGTGTTCGATCCTTATTATGGCGCTGCCGCCGGTTTTGCCGAAACCTGGGCGGATGTGAGTGCGGGCACCGCCGCGCTCGCGGCACGCTGGCGCCTGCTTCAAAACAGCGGATAGCGCGCCAGCTCGTGATAGGTTGATCCTTCGCGGCCCAGCCTGCTTTCGAACAGGATGACCGCATCGGCCAGCTCGCCGGGCCCGCTGAGCGCGTTGTTGGCACTGAGAAAATCCTCGACCGGCCCGGATGCTGCATTGAGCCGCGCGAGGGTGATGTGTGGCACGAATGCCCGCCGTTGAATGTCCGCGCCTGCCTTGCGGCACGCCGTTTCCACTTTCGTTGCAAGAGCGGTGACTGGCGCTGCCGGGACTATTCCCGCCCACAGGCTGTGCGGCCGATCCTTGCGGGTGAAACTGCCGACACCTTGCACCTGATAGGAAAGGCGCGGTGCGCTGATGGTCGACAGGGCGGCGTCCACCGCCTCGGCAGTCCGCTCGCTTACCTCGCCGATGAAGGCGAGCGTCAGATGAAGCTGTGCATCGCTTTGCCAGCGCGCACCCGCCACACCGTGCATCCGGCCAAGCAGCAGGCTGCGCGTTGCGGCGGAGGGACGGAGACCGGCGAACAGGCGGATCATTTGCGCGATGTAGCCGTTTCAGGATGATCCAACCACCTGTTGCGGCCGCATGTCCGGTTTTGCTTGAAACGGGACCGGATTGCTCCGATATTCAGGTCTAGGCCCGCTTATGGTGGCGGGTGTGACGATGGAGAAACATTACATGGCGAACTGGTCAGACCCTCGCGGCCAGACCACGGTGTTCACGGGCACGACGGTTCCCGTCGATTCCGCCACCGATGCGGGCCTGCGGTCCTACATGCTCAAGGTCTACAATTATATGGCCTCGGCGGTGCTGCTCACCGGCATCGTTGCCATGCTCTTCTCGCAGGGTGGCGCATCCTCGCCAGCCGCGCAGTTGATGGGCAGCCCGCTGATGTGGGTCGTGGCACTGGCGCCGCTCGGCTTCATCCTGGTGCTCAGCTTCGGCATCAACCGGCTGTCGACGGGCGCGGCACAGGCCATTTTCTGGACCTTCGCGGTCGTCATGGGTCTTTCCATGTCGACCATCTTCCTGCGCTTCACCGGCGCGTCGATCGCCGAAGCCTTCTTCGCGACCACCGCGGCGTTCGCTGGCCTTAGCCTGTTCGGCTATACCACGAAGCGCAATCTGTCAGGGTTCGGCACCTTCCTGATCATGGGCGTGATCGGCATCCTCATCGCGATGCTGCTCAATGCCTTCGTGTTCCAGTCGGGCGCGATGGGGCTGGTCATCAGCATCCTCGGCGTGCTCGTGTTCGCAGGCCTCACCGCCTATGACACGCAGATGATCAAGAACACCTATTATCAGGTGGCCGGCACGGAATTCATGGGCAAGGCCGTGATCATGGGCGCGCTGTCGCTCTATCTCGACTTCGTGAACATGTTCCAGTTCCTGCTGAGCATCATCGGCAACCGCGAATAATCGCGGGATACAACCGGACAAAACAAAGGCCCGGCGGAGTGATCCGCCGGGCCTTTTGCTTTGCCGGATTGTCAGGCCGCGGGCGCCGCCAGTTCCTTGAGAGGAATGTCCGTGTCGGCGAGCTGCGCGGGATCGGCCATTGTTCCTTCCTCGACCAGCTTTCGCCCCTGCGCATAATCGCGGACCATGTTGATGCAATCGAGCGCCACAACGCGGCCTTCGCGCAGATAGAGGATTGAAAAGCTGCGCGTGGCCGGGTCGCCGCGTACCACCGCCGCGTCATGCCCGGTGGATAGTCCGACCGACTGGAGCTTGAGGTCATATTGGTTCGACCAGAACCAGGGCGTCGCCACATGGTCGCGCGGCTCGCCGAGAATGGCGCGTGCAGCCGTGTTCGCCTGGTCATTGGCATTTTGCACCGATTCGATGCGCGTGACGGCCCCGCCCGGCATGAAGCGGGTCGCCTGCGCCGCACAGTCGCCGATGGCGAATATGTCGGGGAGGGTGGTGCGGCAATGCGTATCGACCAGCACGCCGCCGCCTGCCCCCGTTGCCCCCGCGCCGAGCAGTGGCTCAACCTCCGGAACGATGCCGATGCCGACAATCACCATGTCGGCAGGCAGCTCTCGTCCGTCGGACAGGCGCACTGCGCAGGCGCGCTCGCCTTTGCCGATGATCGCCTCTACGCCCGCGCCGAGCAGCAATTCCACGCCATGTGCGCGATGCTCGTTCTCGACAAAGCGCGACAGTGCCTCGCCAGCTACCCGCGCCAGCACACGGTCAAGCGCCTCGACCAGCGTCACTGCCTTGCCGAGCTTGGTCAGCACTGCCGCTGCCTCCAGCCCGATATAGCCGCCGCCGATCACGACCACCCGTGCCGCATTGCCCAGTTCGGCAATGACGCCTTCGATATCTGCCCGGTTGCGGATGACATGGACGCCAGCCAGATCGCTGCCTTCGCAGGAGAGCCGCCGCGGCGTTCCGCCCGCCGCCCAGACGAGGTTGGCATAGCCGATGGTCGTGCCGTCCGCCGTGGTCACGCTGTGGGCGCCCGCGTCCACTGCCACCACCCGCTGTCCGCCGAGCAGCGCCACGTCGCGCTCCGCCCAGAAGGCAGCAGGGCGGATCAGCATCCGTTCCCACGGCTTGTCACCGGAGAGATAATCCTTGGACAGCGGCGGCCGCTCATAGGGCAGTTCGGCTTCTTCGCCGAGGATGGCGATGCTCGCCGTATAGCCGCCCTGGCGCAGCGCGATGGCGGCTTGAGCGCCCGCATGCCCGCCGCCGACGATCAGCGTGTCGAACTGGTCCATGGGATTACCCCGCGCTCACCCGCTCGATGTCCGCGCCGACTGCCGCGAGCTTTTCCTCGAGCCGTTCATATCCGCGGTCGAGGTGATAGACGCGGCTCACCTGCGTCTCGCCCTGTGCCGCCAGCCCCGCGATGATGAGGCTCATCGATGCGCGAAGATCAGTTGCCATAACCGATGCGCCGCTCAGCCCCGCCACGCCGCGCACCACTGCGCTGCGGCCCTTGACCGTGATGTCAGCACCCATGCGCGCCAGCTCGGGCACGTGCATGTAGCGGTTTTCGAAGATTGTTTCGGTCAGCACGCTGGTCCCGTCAGCGAGGCACAGCATCGCCATGAACTGCGCCTGCATGTCGGTGGCAAAGCCGGGGTAAGGCGCGGTCGACAGGGTGATGCCCTTGGGTCGTCCCTCATGCGCCACCCTGATGCCTTCGCCATGCACCTCGACTTTCGCGCCGGCTTCCTCGAGCGCCTCGATGGTCGCTGCCATCTCTGCGGCATTGGCACCGATCAGGTCGACCTCACCGCCCGTTGCCATCACCGCGCAGGCATAGCTGCCCGCCTCGATGCGGTCGGCCATCACCCGATAGGTCGCGCCGTGCAGCCGGTCGACGCCTTCGATGGTCAGCGTTTCGGTGCCGATGCCGTCGATCTTCGCGCCCATCGCGACGAGGCAGTTGCAAAGGTCGACAATCTCCGGCTCGCGCGCGGCATTGCCGATGACGCAGGTGCCCTTGGCGCGGCTCGCCGCCATCAGCGCATTTTCGGTCGCGCCCACCGAGACGACGGGGAAGTGGATCTTGCCCCCGGGCAGCCGCCCGCCCGGCGCCTTAGCCTTCACATAGCCCGCCGCCATTTCCATCTCCGCGCCGAACGCTTCGAGGGCCTTCAGGTGCAGGTCGATCGGCCGGTTGCCGATGGCACAGCCGCCGGGCAGCGAAACCGTCGCCTCGCCGGTGCGCGCCAGCAACGGCCCGAGCACGAGGATCGACGCGCGCATCTTACGAACGATGTCATAGGGCGCCATGGTCGATGTGACGGTCGTCGCCCGCGCGGTCATCACCCGCCCGAAATCCTCCGGACGTGACCCCTCAATGGTCGTCGAACAGCCGAGCTGGTTGAGCAAATGCCCGAACCCGTCGATGTCCGCGAGCCGGGGCAGGTTGCGCAGCGTCAACGGCTCGTCGGTCAAGAGCGCGCACGGCAGCAGCGTCAGCGCACTGTTCTTTGCCCCCGAAATCGGAATGGCACCCCGGAGCGGCTTTCCGCCGCGAATGACTATTTGATCCATGCCCCCCGCTCTAGCGCGTGCCGCGTGTGCTGCAAGAGGAGGGGGATGGCCCTTGGCTTTACTGCGCCGCGACCGGCGGCTGGTAAAACACCTGCGCCCCCGGCCCGAGCGGCAGGTCGAGCGCCACCCAGCCCATGGTCATGACAAGGCCGACGGCCATGAAGCTCAGCGCATAGGGCAGCATCAGCGCCAGCAGCGATCCCACCCCCAGCGTCTTGTCATAGCGCCGCGCAAAGGCGAGGATCAGCGGGAAATAGCTCATCAGCGGGGTCATGATGTTGGTGTAGCTGTCACCCATCCGGTATGCCGCGGTGGTCATTTCCGGGCTGATGCCGAGCAGCATGAACTTCGGCACCACCACCGGCGCCATCGCGCTCCACTTGGCTGCGGCCGACCCGATGAACAGGTCGAGGAAGGAGGAGACGAGCTGCACGCCCGCGAGCAGCAGCGGCGCGGGCACCTGCATCGCCTGCAGCACCTGTGCACCGTCGATAGCGAAGATCGGTCCCAGCCGCGACCAGTTGAACATCGCCACGAAATGCGCGGCAAAGAAGACGAAGACGAGATAGGGGGCGAGCATCTTCACCCCTTCCTGCATCATGCCGATCACATCCTTTGCCCCGTCGATTGTCCCGGCCGCGCGGCCATAGGCGGTGCCCGTGATGAGGAAGAGCAGGAAGAACCCGGCGACGAGCCCGGCGTAAAAGGGCTGGAGACTCGCCGGCCCGGCGGCGCTCTCGTCAATCAGGGGGGTATAGCCCGGTGCGAGTGCGAGTGCGGTAAAGGCGGCGACCATCAGCAGCGCAGCCACGCCGGCATGGCGCAGCCCCCGGCGCTCGGCGGCGGTCACTTCGGACTTGGCAAGCTCGGCCTTCAGCTCTTCGTCGGATTCACCGCCCCAGGCGCCGAGCCGGGGTTCGATGATGCGATCGGTGATGTACCAGATGATCGGCGTGAAGATGAAGACGATGGCCAGGATGAAATACCAGTTGCCGAGCGGGTTCATCGTCCAGGCGGGGTCGATGATGCGGGCGGCTTCCTGCGTGAAACCGAACAGCAGCACATCCATCTGTCCCGGCGTGATGTTCCCCGCAAATCCGCCGGACACGCCGGCGAAGGCTGCGGCAAGGCCGACCAGCGGATGGCGCCCCACGCTGGCGTAGAGGATCGCGGCGAGCGGGATGAAAACGACATAGGCGGCATCGGACGCATGGTGCGAAACCATGCCGATCACTGCGACGATCGGGGTCATGATCGCGCGCGGCGCGTTGCGCAGGCTGATGCGGATCAGCGCGGAAAACATGCCGCTCCGCTCCGCCACCGCTGCGCCGAGGATCAGCGTGAGGACGAGGCCCAGCGGCGCAAAGCCGGTGAAGGTCCGCGGCATTTCTGTGATCAGCCGGGTGATGTTTTCTTCGGAAAACAGGCTGGTTGCGCTGTAGGTCAGCACGCCATTCTCGAGCGTGCCCCACTGCGGCGCTTCCTCGCCGGTATAGGCAAGGCTCGCTGACCAGCCGAGCCATTGCCCCAGCGCGGAGAGCAGCATCAGGAACAGGATCAGCCAGACGAAGATCATCGCCGGTTCGGGCAGCTTGTTGCCCACCCGCTCGATCACGTCGAGAAAACCGCTGCGTCGCGGTGCTGCTGCCTGTTCGGTCATGAGAAGGGAGAACTCCGTGCACGCGGCATCACCGGCCGCTGTCCGTCCGTCCCTCCGCCGGACGGTCTAGCGCGCGATGCCACAAAGGGGAAGAGGGCGGGGTAAGCCATTATGCTCCTGCAATCGGTTGCCCGCGCAGGGCGCCGCCTCATGGCTTCAGGGCGCGCCGCCCGCCTTGGTTAGCGCGCGCCTGCGACCAGATCGGCGGGGAGTGTCGGGTTGGACAGGAGCCGTTCCATGCGTTGCCAGCGCGTTGCGTCATCGGGATTGCCGGCCTCGATGTAGCGGCGCACCAGATCCTTGCCCCAGCCATAATTGAGCACATAGGCGCGATAGCGGTCGGTAAAGCGCACCGATTGTTCGGCACGCGCGCGGCTCAGCAGCAGGTAGCGCTGGCTGAAGGTAATGGCTTGTTCGCGATCGATTTCACCATCGAGATACATTTTCGCGATGGTCAGGCGCGCGCCGCCGAGTGCCTCGGTTGCCTGCTGCACGCGCCAGAAGGCCTCGGCACTGGCCGGATCCAGCCCGGCGAGCGGGTAAAGCACGTCGCGTTCGAAGGCGAGCCGCTCCGGCCCCGGAAAGGCGAGGTCGATGCCGTAATTGGCTGTGCCCTCGGCGATCACGCTGGTCGGGCTGTAGAGCGGATAGACTGAAAACTCCTGCCATCCGCGTGCGCGCACCAGTTCGCGCTCAGTCATGATGCCGAGCACATGGTGGCCGGGATAGCCTTCGTGACAGCCCAGATCGACCGCGCGGCTGATGCGGATCGGCAGATCGGTGTTGATCTGGATGAGGCTGCGGTAATTGCCCAGATAATAGTTATAGCCTGACCATGGCTTGTCGGTAACGAACTCCATCACGAAGCTCTCGCCCTCGGGCAGATCGTAATGCGCCACGGTGCGGCGGCGGCATTCGGCGATGGCGGCATCGAACACGGTGCGCAGCCGGTCGGCTGGGATGGTGTAGCGGTCATTGAACCGATCGACCCGCTCCGCGAGCGTGCCTTCGCCGGGCAGCAGGTTCTCAAGTCCCGCCAGCACCGGATCATAGTCGGTGAGCGGCTTGAACAGCGGATCGGTGGCGAAGAGGCCACGCGCCTCCTCGGCAAAAGGCAGTCGCTCGCCGGCGATCATCCTGAGGCGCGTCGAGGCTGCGACCGACAGCGCCCGCAAGCTGCGCGCGCGGGCCAGCTGTGCCGGATCGGTCAGCGCCGGGATGATATTGCTGTCGAGCATGCGCACCAGCGCATCGGCTTCCGCACGCAGGGCGGGCAGCGGGCGCGGATTGGCTTGCGCAGCGGTGCGCAGTTCGGGCGGCCCGTAATAGGCGTCGACATAATCGCCCTCATAGGTGCCGGCCTCCAGCGTCAGCGCCAGAAAGCGCGCGGCGGCATCCTCAAGCGCTCGCTGTGCCGATGGCGCGGCGGTCTGGGCCGAACCGGCGGACGGCGCAATGGCCTGCGACTGCAAGGATACCGCGCAGCCTGACAGCGCGAGCGCGCAGGCGGCGATGGCCGATGTGAAGCGCAGTTTCATCTCAAACTCCCTTGGTTGCACCGGGCCGTTCGTCGGGATCGTCGAACCCGTCAATATCGCCGTCCGCATCGAGCTCGGCTTCCTGCTGCGCCAGCTCTGCCGCGTGGCCGGGGTGCAGCGGGGCGATGCGCAAGATGGTGTAGCCTACCAGAGCCGACAGGATTGACCCGCCGAGGATGCCGATCTTGGCTTCCTCGACCAGCACCGGATTGTAGAAGGCCAGCCCGCCGATGAACAGGCTCATGGTAAAGCCGATGCCGCACAGGATGGCCACGGCATAGATCTGTAGCCAGGTCGCTCCTCGCGGCTTTGCAGCAAAGCCGGACTTCACAGCCAGCAGGATGGCGCCGAAAATGCCGACCTGCTTACCGATGAACAGACCGGCGGCGATCCCGAGCGTCAGCGGGGAGAAGATTTGCTCCATCGTCAGGACGGAGATGGCGACGCCCGCATTGGCGAAGCCGAACAGTGGCACGATGAAGAACGCCACCGGAGAATGGAGCGCATGCTCCAGCCGGTGGAGCGGCGACACCGCTGAATCCGGCGCGCCGGGTGTTCGCACAATGGGAATGGCAAAGGCCGCGAGCACCCCGGCGATCGTTGCATGCACCCCTGACAGCAGCGTCGCATACCACAGCAATGCAAAGCCGATGGCGTAAATCCAGAGGCTGCGCACCCCCATGCGGTTGAGCATCATCAGCGCGATGAAGATGCCGGCCGCAGCAGCGAGTGCGGGCATTTTCAGGCTCGCGGTGTAGAACAATGCGATGATCGTGACCGCGCCCATGTCATCGATGATTGCGACGGTGACGAGGAAGAGCTTGAGCGATGTCGGTGCACGCTTGCCGAGCAGCGCGAGCACGCCGATCGCAAAGGCAATGTCGGTCGCCGCCGGAATGGCCCAGCCCCGGGTGAGCTCCGGATTGCCGGAAGTCACGGCCAGATAGACGATCGCCGGCACTGCCATCCCGGCGAGTGCTGCAACCGCCGGCAGCCGCCGCTGCGGCCAGGTGGAAAGCCGCCCGTCGACAAACTCGCGTTTGATCTCCAGACCCACGTACAGGAAAAAGATCGCCATCAGCCCGTCGTTGATCCACAGCAGCGGCGTCATCGGGCCGAGCTTTTCGGTCAGCACAGGTCCCGTCTCGACATTGAGCCAGGCGCGATAAGTGTCACCCAGTTCGCTGTTGGCAATGATCAGTGCCAGCGCGGCGGCGACCATCAGGACGATGCCGCCTGCGGCCTCGCTTTCGAGGAATGCGCGGACGACGGACCGGGGGCGGGGGAGAGCCGTCTGGGACATGCGCCGTCGGTAGCAAGCGCAAACGCCGTTGAGAACCAAAACCGGCGGTGTCCGACCGGCGCTTGCCATTTTGGAGGGAAGTCGGCATCAATTGATCCATTGTGGCGCCGGCTCGGGCGGCCCCGAAACCTCTGGTGGGAACGGGTTCGGGCATGGAGAGCTGGGGGGCGCTGCTGTCAGCGGTCGCTTTTGAACTGGGCCTGTTTGCGGCCGTCTGTTTTGCGGCAGTCGCCATCGATGATCTGGCAGTCGATCTGATCTGGCTGGTTCGGCGCGACCTGCGCCCGCATAGTCTGACCGGATCCCGCGCGATCCCAGATGTCGCCTTTGCGGTGTTCATTCCGGCATGGCGCGAAGCCGCGGTGATCGGGCCGATGTTGCGCAACCTGTCCGCGCAATGGGCACACTGGCCGCAGCTGACCGTTTATGTCGGCGTCTATCCCAATGATCCGGACACTCTTGCTGAAGTAGAGCAGGCGGCGGTGTTGGACCCGCGCATCCGCGCAGTTGTGAATGACAAAGCCGGTCCGACAACCAAAGGCGCCTGCCTCAACCGGCTATGGCATCAACTGCGAGACGACATCGCGACAGGCCGCACAGCCGCTGATGCCTGTATCATTCATGATGCAGAGGATGTCGTGGACCCCAAAGAGCTCGAATTGCTCGCACGCGGTCTGGCCGATGCCGATTATGCCCAAATCCCTGTCATCCCGCTGGTACGCCAGCAATGGAGCTGGATCGGCGGCCATTATGGCGATGAGTTTGCCGAATCGCATCTGAAGGAGCTGCCGGTGCGCGCGGCGCTTGGCGGCGCGATGCCAACCGCAGGGGTGGGTTGTGCCTTTCGCCTTGCCGCGCTCGACTGCATCGACAGCGGCCATGGCCCTTTTGCGGCGGACAGCCTGGTAGAGGATTATGAATTGGGGGTTCGGCTCTCAGCATCCGGTGCACATGGCGTGATGCTCCTCGCCAGCGACGATGATGGCCGGCTGATCGCCAGCCGTGCCCTGTTCCCGGACCGGCTGGACACTGCGGTTCGGCAAAAGACGCGCTGGTTGCGCGGCATCGCGCTTGACGGGTGGGATCGGCTGGGCTGGCCCATCGCGCCTCACGCCATATGGGTGTCGCGCTTGTCCACCTTGTGGATGCTCTGGCGAGACAGGCGCGGCCTTCTGTCCGCTATCGTTATTTTTGCCGGCTATACCGCCATCGTTACTGGTCTTGTCGCGTTGGCGATGGGTAAGCCGCCGCTTATCATGCACCCCGCGGTTGTCGCGCTGCTCTGGTTCAACCTGGCCATGTTGTTCTGGCGTCTGGCTATGCGGGCGATGTTCGCCCGCCGGGCCTATGGCGTCGGCGGCGGATTGCTCGCCATCCTGCGCCAGCCGATTAGCAACCTCATTCTTGTCATGACCGCTTGGCGTGCCTTGCGCGACTATTGGGCCGGGCGTCGTGGCATGGCGCTGCGCTGGGACAAGACCGAGCATGAGTTCCCCGCAGCAACGCCCGTGCCCGCCGAATGAACAAGGAACGATCCCGGCCATTCACCTTGGTCGTTCTGCTTGCTGCAGGCTGGCTGGGGCTGCGGGCCTTCATCCCCGATCTTTCGCCGGTTCAGAGCAAGGCGGAGGGGCAAGTGATTGCCAGTGGGCGAGAGGTTCCAGCCGTGCCGGGCGATATGCCTTTCGCAGTCGCGAGTCCCATGGTCTCCATCCCGGATCGATCGTCCGGCAAGGGGGCAGCGGCAGGGAAGCGTGAAGTGCCGATACCGCTCTTGCGCCTGCCCAGTCCCGCTCTCGGCACCATGATCGCACCGCCGCTGATTGTCCGTGACACGCTTCCCGCGCAGGCTGGGCCGCCGCATGCCAATCCGGCAGTTCCAGAAGCGGGCTTGGCCAGCAATCAGACATTGCCCGGACCGACCCCGGCCAACCGGCAGGACAGATTCGCGCTGTCGGCGTGGCTGCTTGCCCGCGACGGTAACGGCGCGCCCGCGCTGTCGGGGCAGGCCGCGCTCGGTGGATCGCAGGCTGGAGTCCGCGCAAGCTGGCGGCTCGATCGCTTAAGGCGGGGCGAAGCTTTCGCCCGTGTCTCATCGACAGGCAGGCCGGGTGACGGAGCAGAAGCGGCGGCTGGCGTTGCATTCCGCCCGCATCGCCGCCTTCCAATCCAATTGGTAGCCGAACGACGACAGGCGATCGCCGGCGAAGGTGGGCGGTCGGCTTTCGCCGCCTATGCCGTCGGTGGAGTCGATTCTGCGCCTGTTGGTCCAGTGCATATTGATGCCTATGGCGCTGCGGGCATGGTCGGTTTGCGCTCGCGAGACCTGTTTGCCGAAGCTTCGGCAGTCGGCCGCATCCCGCTCGCTCGTCTCGGCCCGGTGGACATCTCGGCAGGCGGCGGTGTCTGGGCGGCGGTGCAGCCCGGCGCGTCACGCGTCGATGTGGGGCCGCGCGCGCAATTGCGCTGGCGTGATGGGCCGGTCCGCCCGGTCATCAGCCTCGATTGGCGGCAGCGTGTTGCGGGGGACGCACGTCCACAATCGGGCCCGGCGCTGACCGTGGGGGTCGATTTTTAGGCCGGTGCGCTGTCGAACTGCAGGCTCGCCAGTCGCGCATAAAGCCCGCCGTCGGCCACCAGGCTGTCGTGGGTGCCCTGCTCGACGATGCGGCCTTCGTCCATCACGATGATCCGGTCGGCTGCGCGTACGGTGGCGAGGCGGTGGGCGATGACGACAGTCGTCCGGTCGGTCATCAGCCGGTCGAGCGCATCCTGCACTAGCCGCTCGCTCTCGGCATCAAGCGCGCTCGTTGCCTCGTCAAGTAGCAGCAGCGGCGCCCGGCGCAGCAGTGCGCGGGCAATGGCGATACGCTGGCGCTGCCCGCCGGACAGGCGCGTGCCCGCCTCGCCGAGGAAGGTGTCGAGCCCCTCAGGCAGCTTCTTCAGGAATTCGGCGGCATTGGCGGCCTCGGCGGCTTCCCAGATGTCGGCATCGCTCGCCGCCCAATTGCCGTAGCGCAGATTGTCGCGCGCGGTCGCGGCGAACACCACCGTTTCCTGCGGCACGACCGCAATGCGTGCGCGCACGTCCGCCGGGTCGGCGCTGCGGATATCGACACCGTCGAGCAGGATGCGCCCGGCCTCGGGATCGTAGAAACGCTGCGCAAGCTGGAACAGCGTCGATTTGCCCGCGCCTGAAGGACCGACGATGGCGACGGTCTCGTTCGGCTGGATCGCCAGCGTGAAATCATGCAGCGCCGCCGTGTCCTGCCGCGTCGGATAGCGGAATGCGACACCTTCGAAGGCGAGCGCCCCCTGTCCCGGTTCGGGCAGTGCCATCGGCTGTGCCGGCGCCCGGATCTCCGGCTCGGCATTGAGCAGCTCATTGAGCCGGCTCGCCGCCCCCGCCCCGCGCACCAGATCGCCATAGACTTCGGTCAGCGCGCCGAATGCGCCCGCAACCAGACCGCCGGTCAGCACGAAAGCGGCGATGGTGCCGCCCGAAATGCGTCCTGCCGCAACCTCGGTTGCGCCGTACCATAGCAGCGCAACGATTGCGCCGAACAGCAGGGCAATGACGGTGGACGTCATCACCGCGCGTATCATGATGCGGCGGCGCGCCGTGGCAAAGGTGCGCTCGACTGCGCCTGCAAATCGCTCTGCCTCTCGCGATTCCTGACCAAAGCCCTGCACAATCTTCATCGCGCCGAGCACTTCGGTGGTCATTGCGCCGACATCCGCCACGCGGTCCTGACTGGCGCGGCTGATCGCCTGCAAGCGGCGGCCGAGCACGACGATCGGCATGATGATGAGCGGGATACCGATCAGCATCATACCGGTCAGGCCGGGTGCGAGCGTGAAGAGATAGATGGTGCCGCCGACCCCCATCACCACATTGCGCAGCGCGACCGAGACGGTGGTGCCGACGATCTGTTCGATCACCGCGGTATCGCTGGTCATGCGGCTGGCGATTTCCGACGGCCGGTTTTCCTCGAAGAAAGCGGGTGCCTGCCGCAGCAGGTTGCGCTGCACTGCGCGCCGGATGTCCCCCACGGTGCGCTCGCCGAGCCAGGACACGAAGTAGAAACGGACAGCCGTCGCCGCCGCAAGCACGCCGACAATCATGAACAGATAGTGGAAATAGGTATCGATGTCCTGCCCGCCGCCAGCGACAAAGCCTTCGTCGATGATGCGCTTGAATCCTGCCGGAATGGCAAGCGTTGCTCCCGCAGCAAGGGCGAGGCCGAAGATCGCAGCGGCCAGCTGTGCGGGATAGCGCCGCGTATAGCTCCACACCATGCGCAGGCTGCCGATCGATTTCTTGGTCTTGTCGGGTCCGGATGCGGCCACGGCGGCAGGGGTTTCACTCATGCCGGCCCCCTAGCATCGCCACGGGGGTTAAGGCTAGCCGCGGGCACTATCCGCTTGCATGATGCAGTGCAGCATGGCACCTCCCCCGCTCTGACCGTCGCGCAGGGGGATGCGCGCGAAACCTTGGGACCGGTCCAAACAGATGCTTTACCAAGCCTATGATTTCCAGCGCGCGATGTTCGCCGGTGCTAGCCGGTGGGCTGAGGCGACTGCCCGCGTGCTCGAAACAATGCCTGCGCCGTTTGCGACCGTCTCGCAGGCGCCGGTTGTCGCCAGCGCGCTCGATGTGTTCGCACATGCGACCCAGCCGCGCGGCAAGCCGGCCTTTGGTCTTTCCACCACCATCGTCGACGGGCGCGAGGTCGCGGTCGAGGAACGGATCGAGGCGCGCAAGCCCTTCGGCCAGCTCAAGCATTTCGTCCATTCAGGCAGTGAAGGCGCGCCCAAGCTGCTGATCGTCGCGCCCATGTCCGGCCATTTCGCGACTCTGCTGCGCGGCACCGTTGAACGCATGCTGCCCGGCCATGACGTGTGGATCACCGACTGGAAGGATGCGCGCGATGTCCCGCTCACCGGCGGTGGCTTCGATCTGGAAAGCTACATCGACTATGTGATCGAATGGCTCGAGCATATTGGCGAAGGGGCGCACGTCCTCGCCGTCTGCCAGCCTTCGGTGCCTTGCTATGCTGCCGCGGCGATCATGGGTGCGAACGGCCATCCCTGCCGGCCAAAGACGCTGACGATGATGGGCGGGCCGATCGATACGCGCGAGTGCCCGACCGCGGTCAATGATCATGCGACGACCAAGCCGCACGACTGGTTTGTCCATAACGTCATCGCCACCGTGCCCCCCTATTACAAGGGCGCCGGCCGGCGCGTGTATCCCGGTTTCCTCCAGCTCAGCGGCTTCATGTCGATGAACCTCGGCAACCATATGGTCAGCCACTGGCACATGTTCTCCGACCTCGTCGAAGGCGACGGGGAAAGCGCGGACAAGCACAAGGAATTCTACAACGAATATCGCGCAGTGTGCGACATGACGGCGGAATTCTACCTCCAGACCGTTGATGTCGTGTTCCAGCGCCACCTCTTGCCCAAGGGCGAGTTCAATTACCGCGGCAGGCTCGTCAATCTCGCGACCATCGGCGACACCGCGCTCCTTGCCATCGAAGGCGAGCGGGACGACATCTCGGGCATCGGCCAGACCAAGGCCGCACTCAAGCTCGCGACCGGATTGCCGGAAAAGAAGAAGCGCTACTTCCTCGCCGAAGGGGTCGGCCACTATGGCATTTTCAACGGCAGCAAGTGGCGCACAATGATCGCCCCGGTGGTCGAAGACTGGATCCGCGCCCACGATTGAACGGTTGCTTCAGGCCACCGCTTCCTCGACCTGCATCGGCTGCGGCTTGGCCCGGGCCGCGATCAGACATCCGGTGACGATCAGCACCGTGCCGGCAATGACCGGCCAGGTCAGCGGCTCGGCAAAGAACACCCACCCGCACAGCGCCGCCCAGACGAAGGCGCTATACTCGACCGGCACCAGCACCTGCGCCTCCGCCCGGGCATAGGCCCAGGACAGGAGGTAGAGCGACGAAACGGCCAGCACCGCCGCGCCGACAATCAGCGGCCAATGTTCCCCCGCCGGCACCACCGCGAGCCATGGCGCGCCGAGCGAGAGGCAGCAAAGCACGGTCAGCGTCTGGAAGAAGGCGATCTCCCCCGGCCGTGCAATCTGTGCCTGTTGGCGCGCGAGGATGAGGTTGTAGGCGAACAGCACCGCAGAGGTCAGCACCGCCGCGACGCCAAGCCAAGCCTCGTCACCGTGCGCCTGACCGCCCATCCGGCCGGTCATGATCACCGCAACGCCGATGATGCCGAGCACTGAGGCGATGATTGCTTCGCGCCCGATGCGCTCGCCCAGCATCACCGCCGCGAGATAAAGCGCGATCAGCGGCGCGATGAAGGACAGGGCAATCGCCTCCGCGAGCGGCAGCACGGTGATCGACCAGAAAAACAGCAGCGCCATCACCGCCACCACCATCCCGCGCCAGATATGGAGCCGCATCGCGGCCCGCGTCGGCCAGCCGGTCGGCTGAAACGCATAGGCCGCCCCGCTGATGCCCAGCCCCGCCAGATTGCGCCACAACAGCGCATTATAGGCGCCGAGCGCGAGACCCAGCCCCTTCATTGCCGCATCCATGAACGAAAACAGCATCACCCCCGCACAGGCGGCAAGAAAGGCGGCAAGGGTGGCAGGATGGCGCATGGTGCTGGTCAGAGGCTTGCGCTCGCCTTCACACACTCTCGCCCATCCGGGCCGTGCGCGGCGAGGATGATGTGGCCGTCCTCCTGACGTGCGGCGAGGGTGAGGGGCTCGCCGGCAATCGCAGGGGAAACCGCGCGGAAGGTGAAGCGCCGGATCGGGCCGTAAAGCCCGCTCGCCCAGTTGAGCAGCAGCGTCGCGGTCAGCGGGCCGTGGACGACGATGCCGCGATAGCCCTCAATCCCCGTCGCATAGGGCGCATCATAATGGATACGGTGGGTGTTGAATGTCAGCGCGGAGAAACGGAACAGCAGCGCCTCGTCCGGGGTGAAACTGTGCTGATGGTCATAGAGTTTGAGCGCCTTCACCAGCCCATCATCGGCGCGCTCCGGCGCTGGAGCGGACGGTGCGGCATCGGTAACGATCGCGGGTTCGCGATAGACCAGAGTCTGTTTTTCCCGCACCACCGGCACGCCATCGGCGCTCACCGCATGGTCGAGTGTCACGAAGGCGAGGGCACCGCTGGCGCCCTGCTTTTCCTCGATGGCCGCGATCGTGCTGGTGCGGGTGACAGTCGCGCCCACCGGGATCGGCGCCAGAAACTCGGCCTCGCTCGCCGCCCACATGCGGCGCGGCATGGGAATGGGCGGCAGGAAACTGCCGGCAACGTCGCGGCCCTCCTCAGCCTTTCCCGTTGGCAAGCCTGCGCGGCGCGGATGCCCGTCCTCGCCCAGATCGGCAGAGGCGGCTTCGGGCAGGTTGAGGCACCAGTGGATTCCGGCGAGCGGCGCGGGATCATCGGGCGAGAGATCGAGCGTCGCGCGATGGCGGCGCACCAGCGCGGGCGTCAGCTGCTCGCTCTGCTCATGGCTGCGCCCGATCCACTCCTGCCACTGGCTCATCAATAGCTCCTCGGCAGTCCCAGCACATGCTCCGCCACATAGGAAAGGATCATGTTCGTGCTGATCGGCGCGACCTGATAGAGGCGCGTCTCGCGGAACTTCCTCTCGATGTCATATTCCGCGGCAAAGCCGAAGCCGCCGTGCGTCTGGATGCAGGCTTCGCCCGCGGCCCAGCTGGCCTCTGCCGCGAGCATCTTGGCGATGTTTGCTTCCTCGCCGCAATTTTCGCCCGCCTCATATTTGCGCAAGCCCTCGGCAACGAGCAGGTCCGCCGCACGTGTCTGCGCATAGGCGCGGGCGATGGGGAATTGCACGCCCTGGTTCTGGCCGATCGGCCGGCCGAACAGCACGCGCTCACGTGCATAATTGCTGGCCTTTTCGATGAACCACTTTGCATCGCCAACACATTCGGCAGCGATCAGCAGCCGTTCGGCATTCATGCCTGACAGGATGTAGCGGAACCCCTGGCCCTCCTCCCCGATCAGATTGGCGGCGGGCACGCGCAGATTGTCGAAGAAGACCTCGGTGGTCGAATGGTTCATCATCGTTTCGATGGGCCGGATGGTGAGGCCGTTGCCCACTGCCTCGCGCATGTCGACAATGAAGACGCTGAGGCCGTCGGTCCGCTTCGCCACCTCCTCGCGCGGGGTGGTACGGGCGAGCAGGATCATGAGGTCGCTATGCTCGGCGCGGCTGGTCCAGATCTTCTGGCCGTTGATGACATAGGCATCGCCATCGCGTTTGGCCGTGGTCTTGAGGCTCAGCGTGTCAGTGCCGCTGGTCGGCTCGGTGACGCCGAACGCCTGCAGGCGCAGCTCGCCCGATGCGACGCGGGGCAACCACTCGCGCTTTTGCGCCTCGCTGCCGTGGCGCAATACGGTGCCCATCACATACATTTGCGCATGGCAGGCCCCGCCATTGCACCCCTGCCGCTGGATCTCCTCCAAAATCGCGGCGGCGGCGGACAGCGGCAGGCCGGACCCGCCAAATTCCTCCGGAATGAGGACGGACAGGAACCCGCTCTTCGTCAACGCCTCGACAAATTCGGTCGGATAGGCGCGGGCCCGGTCCTTGTCCTGCCAATAGGGGCCGGGAAAATCGGCGCACAGGCGGGCCACTGCCTCGCGGATATCGGCATATGTCTCGGTCATGCTTGAGCCACTATCTTCCTGTCGATGAGGGCGGCAATCGCGCCGCCGGATAGGCCGAGCCGTTCGGCCAGCACCTCTTCACTGTGCTGGCCGAGCTGCGGGGCAGGCCGCGGCGGCAGCCGGTCGAGCCCCGGCAGCGTCGCGAAAGAGCCGGCTGCGGGATAGCTTTCCCCACTCGGATTGGGGCTCGCGCCAAACATCGGATTGGCAGCGAGCGCGGGGTCGGTCGCGGCCTCGTGCATGGTGCGGTATGCGCCATGGCAGCCGCCGGCGGCATCGAGTGCGGCGGCGAGTTCGGCATGGTCGCGCTGCACGACGCGCGCTTCAACCAGCGGGAACAAGGCGTCACGATGACGGAACCGCTCGCCTTCGTCCTTGGCAAAGCTGGTGCCGCGCGCCGTTTCGATCGCTGCGACCTCTGCTTCGATGCCGAGGACGGAGACCAGCGCAGTCCATTGCCGCGCCGTGATGGCCATGATCATCATCCTGACCCCGTCCCGCGTACGAAAATCGCGGCCGAAGGCGCCATAGACGGCATTACCCAGTCGCTCGCGGTTGCCGCCGCCGGTCAGCACCTCGGCGAACATGCCGAGATTGGCGGCGGTGCCAAGCGCAACGTCCATCAACGGCACCCGCACCTCGCCCCCTTCGCCGGTCATTTCCCGGCGGCGCAGCGCGGCGAGCAGGGCAAAGGCGGCATAGGCGCCGGTCAGCAGGTCCCAGGCGGCAAGCACATGATTGACCGGTTCGGGCCCGGGCCCAGTGAGGTCGGGAAAGCCGACCGCGCAATTGACGGTATAATCGAGCGCCGGTCCGCCATCGGCGAGGCCCATGACGCGGACGGTGATGAGATCCGCGCGCCCGGCCGCCAGCCGATCATGGGCCATGAAGCTGCCGACCGGAAAGTTGGTGATGCACTGGCCGGTGGCGCGCACCAGCTCTGCCAGCAATTCGCGGCCTTCACCCGAGCCCAGGTCCAGCGCGACCGAGCGTTTGGCGCGGTTGAGATTTTCCCAATAGAGCGAGGCACCATTGGCAGCGAGTGGCCAGCGGTTGAAATCCGGTCCACCGCCGATCTGATCGACGCGGATCACGTCCGCGCCCATCTGTGCGCAATAAAGGCCGGCGGTCGGCGATGCGACGAAAGAGGAGGCCTCTATGACTGAGAGGCCGGTTAGCAGGGGGTACATTCAGCGTCCTACCACACCGCGCCTTCGCGCTCGAATTCACGCAGCAGATGCTTGGCAATCTGGAGCTGCATGATCTGTGTGGTGCCTTCATAAATGCGCAGGATGCGGGCATCGCGGAAAAAGCGCTCGGCAGCATATTCGGCAAGATAGCCCGCGCCGCCATGCACCTGTACGCAGCGGTCAGCGACCCGGCCGCAGGTTTCGGATGCAAACATCTTTGCGGCTGCGGCTTTCCGCAGGATCGCCTCGCCCCGGTCGGCGCGCGCACAGGCGTCGGAAATCATGCATTCTGCGGCGTAAAGCTCGGCATCGCTGTCCGCCAGCATCGCCTGGATGAGCTGGAAATTGGCGATGGGTTCGCCGAATGCCTTGCGTTCGGTGGCATAGCGCACCGCCGTATCGAGGATGCGGCGGCCCATGCCGACGCTCATCGCCGCGACGGAGAGGCGCCCGTTGTCGAGGCTCTGCATCGCGATCTGGAAACCGCGCCCTTCCTCTCCGCCGACCAATGCATCGGCCGGAATGTGGACATCCTCCATGATCACGTCGGCGATATGCGCGCCGGACTGGCCCATTTTCTTGTCGGGGCTGCCAATGCTGATGCCGGGCGTCGTCATGTCGACGATGAAGGCTGAAACATGGGCGTTCTTGGGCAGCGCATCCTTGGATGTGCGCGCCATGATCAGGCCGATCTTCGCGTGCGGGGAATTGGTGATGTAGCGTTTGGTGCCGTTGAGCCGCCAGCCATTGCCGTCGCGCACAGCCATTGTCTGCATGGCCGCGGAGTCCGATCCACTGCCCGGTTCGGTGAGGCCGAAGCAGGCGATCTCACCAGACGCGATGCGGGGCAACCATTCGGATTTCTGTTCGGGTGTGCCGAAATTCTTGATGGCTGAACCGGTCATGCCGACGTTGATCGACATGGTGCTGCGATAGGCCGGCGCCGCGTAGGAAAGATGCTTTACCGTCTCGATATACTGGCTGATGTTCATGCCCGCACCGCCGAACTCCTCGGGGATGGTGATGCCGAACAGGCCCATGGCGCGCATTTCGTCCAGAATGTCATCGGGGATGCGATCGTTCGCGATGACATCCTCTTCAGCCGGGATCAGCCGCTCGCGCACATAGCGCTTCAGCTGGTCAAGAAAGGCTTCAAAGACATCTGCATCCATACCCGGGTTCATCATTCTTCCTCTCCAAATCCTCCCTGCTTCGGGGAGGACGCAACTTAAGCCCCCATCATCCCGACAATGGCGATGGAACTGACATTCTGATTGGGCATGCCGCCGAGATTGTGGCTCAGGGCAAAGACCGGCTGTTCGGCACGTTGGCGGTCACCTGCGCGGCCGAGCAACTGCAGATAATTTTCGTAAATCATCCTCAGGCCCGATGCGCCGATCGGATGGCCGAAACATTTGAGGCCGCCATCGATCTGGCAGGGGATTTTTCCGTCGGCATCGAACATGCCGTCGAGCACGTCGCGCCAGGCTTCGCCCTCGCGGCTGATGTGGAGGTCTTCCATCGTCACCAGCTCGGTGATGGAGAAACAGTCATGCACTTCGGTGAGGCTGATCTGGTTCCGGGGATCGGTGATGCCGGCTTCCTGATAGGCCTTGGCCGCGGCGATGCGGGTGGTGTGGAAATAAGCACCATTCCATCCCGACCCCTGCAGCTCCCACCCGTTGGAGGTGGCGAGCTGGAGTGCCTTCACCGTAACGATGTCGGTTTTACCGAGGCTCTTGGCGATTTCCGGGGTGGTGACGATGGCACAGGCTGCCCCGTCGGAAACGCCGCAGCAGTCGAACAAGCCGAGCGGGGCCGCGATCATCGGTGCGTTGAGCGCCTGCTCTTCGGTGATGGTGTTGCGCAGATGTGCCTTGGGGTTCTTTGCGCCATTGGCGTGGCTCTTGACCGAGACATGCGCCATCGCCCGCTTGAGGTCATCGGCCCCGACGCCATGACGCGCGCGATAGGCGGAGGCGAGCTGTGCGAAATTGCCGGGGGCGGAACCGGTGACGCCGATCATGTCATGCGTCGTCCCGCGGGTGCGGACGGGCAGCCCGCCATAGCCCGTGTCCTTGAGCTTTTCGACGCCCATGGCGAGCGCGATGTCCGCCGCGCCTGACGCGACGGCATAGACAGCGCCGCGAAAGCTCTCGGTCCCGCTCGCGCAGTAATTCTCGACCTTGGTGACGCCGATGTCGTTGAGCCTGAGAGCCATGGCGAGCGGAATGCCCGAGGGGCCGATGTTGACCGCATCGAAGGCGGCGCCCAGCCAGGCCGCGTCGATCTGGCTGGTTTCAATGCCGGCGTCGGCGATCGCTTCTTCATAGGCTTCCAGCATCAGGCTGTCGGCGTCCTTGTCCCACCGTTCGCCGAACTTGGCGCAGCCCATGCCGAGGATCGCCACCTTGTCCCTGATGCCACGTGCCATCTTGCTCTCCCATCCTCTCTACCGAGAGGGCCAATTTCAATGCGCCGGTGCCGCTTTCCAGAAGTAACGGCGGAACCCGCGAAGCTCGTCAAAACTCTTGATGCGGAACATCATCCTGAGGTCGGTGCCGACCTCCAGCGCATCGGGTGCGATATCCGTGAATTCGGACATCATCCGCCCGCCGCCTTCGAACTCGATATTGCCATAACAGCTCGGCGGATCGGGGGAGAAGGTGAGCGCGTCCGCAGTATAGGTGAGGATGCGTGCCGGCACATCGGCCAGCGGATAATCCTCCTGCGTGCGGATGGCGTGATCGTTCGGATTGACGCTGACGTCGGTCTTCGGAAACTGGATCGTACCGGTGCGCGTGCAGCGGCCACCGACCAGTGCCATCACAGCTTTCCGGTTGCGCCACAGCGCGGTCAGCGCGGTTTTGCTGTCATGCTCCGCGCGCATTCCCTTTTCGAGCGACAGCAGATCGCGGTGGAAGAGATACTGTCCATAATTGTGGGACTCGCGTCGGCGGGCGAGCCAGCCCGAGACGCCGAGCCGCGGGCGGGCCCCAGCCCCGGTCGCTTCGAACAGCAATATGTCGCACCCTTGCCCGAAGCCGACCAGGCAGAGGATGTCACCGGCCTTTGCGGTTTCGAGCGCGTGGGCGAGCATCAGCGTCGGCTGGGCGGCACCGGCATGGCCGATCACCGTTCCCAGCGTGTCGGCAATGGCCTCTGGCGCGATAGCCGCGGACTTGGCGAGCAGTTCCGGAATGCCGCGCACGGCCACCGGCACGATCAGCCGCGCGACGCGCCCGCCGTCCAACCCCGCCTTGGCGAGCGCTGCCTTGAGCGCGGGTACGGCGATCTTGGCAAAGCCCTCATCGCGCACCCAGCGCGCTTCCCAGTCATAGTCGGATCCCTCACCCGCTTCGCGGAAATGATCGACGAAATCCATGGCGACGCTGTGGTGGGCAATCAGCCGCGCGAGCCCCGGGCCGGGTCCGACAAGGATGGCGGCGGCGGCATCGCCCGCTGTCATTTCGCGCTCGCTTGCCGGCTTGGGTGTTGTGCGCTCAGCCGCCAGGTGCAGGGTCGTCCGTCCCGCAGCCGCGGCATCAAGCGCGGCAATCAGCGATGATGTGCCGCAGCGCTGGCTGCCGCCGGCATCCATCGTCATCACCGTATCAGCCAGATTAAGCGCCTCTTTCACCACACCGGCATTGGCGCGGTCGGCAAAGACATGGGTGGTGGAAGCAAGGGTCACGGCATCGGCGTTGCGCGCGCCATCAGCGTACAGGTCGCGCGCTGCCTCCACCGCCATGGTGATCGGGTCTTCATCCCAACCGGAAACGGCCTTTTCAGCCTTGGCCAGCCCTTTGAGGCCGCCCGCGAACCATCCATTGAAGGCGTGGATTGCGCTGCGTTGCAGACGCGTCACCGGCACATAGGCGCCGAATCCGTGAATGCCTGCTCCGCTCATCCTGCCCGCCATCCTCTGTCGTTGGCTTTTGACCGACTTTGTGCAAACCCTTCCGTTTACGCAAACGGAAAGTTGCGGGAAGAGAGGGATTCAGACGATGGCAGAAGAAGTTTTGCTGGTCGAACGGCGCGGCGAGGTGGAGGTGGCAACGCTTAATCGCCCCGACGCCCTCAATGCCCTCGATCCGGTTCTGACAGCGGCTCTGTCCGGCTATTTCGAAGGGTTGAAGGCGCGCCCGGATGTGCGTGTGGTGCTGCTGCGCGGAGCGGGGCGCGCCTTTTGCGCCGGCCTCGATATCAAGGCTGAACGGTCGGAGAGTGACGAGACCCCGGTGCTGCGCACGCTCGCCACACAGACCGCGATCGGCAACATCTACCGCGCGATGCGCGCCTGCCCACAGCCGATCATCGCTCTTGGCCATGGCGCGGCCTGCGGTGGCGGTTTCTCGCTCCTGCTGGCAAGCGACGTGCGCATTGCCGCGCCGAGCCTCCGCATGAACGCCGCCTATATCAAGGTGGGTCTGGGCGGGTGCGACATGGCATCGAGCTATTTCCTGCCGCGCCTGGTCGGCGCCAGCCTTGCTGCCGAACTGATCCTCACCGGTCGCTTCATTGATGCCGAGCGCGCACTGGCGCGGGGCCTGGTCAGCAGGATTGTGGCCGAAGACGCGCTGTTCGATGCCGGTATGGAACTTGCGAACGAGATGCTGCTGACCGCGCCTTGGGGCCTGAGGCTATCCAAACAGGCGCTTAATCTCGCGCTCGATGCGCCCAGCCTTGAAGCTGCCATGGCGGTGGAGGACCGGCAACAGGTCATCCTCGCCGCGACCGAGGATCATCGCGAGGCAATGGCGGCTTTCCTTGAAAAGCGCCCGCCAAACTATGCGGGTCGCTAGACCGTTCTGGAGTGCAGGCCATGACTCTTGTCACCATCACCCGTGAAGGTGCGGTCGCCATCGTCACCATGAACCGGCCCGAGGCGATGAATGCCCTGTCCAAGGCATTGCGGCGCGAACTGGCCGCTGCGATGCGCGCGGTGCAGGCTGATGACGGCATTCGTGCGGTCGTGCTGACCGGGGCAGGCACGCGGGCATTCACCGCCGGCCTTGATCTCAAAGAATTGGGCGCCGACACGGCCAACCTCGGCGCGGCCAATGCCGAGGATGCGGATGACAATCCGGTCAAGGCGATCGAGCTGTGCACCAAGCCGGTGATCGGAGCGGTCAATGGCGTTGCCATCACCGGCGGGTTTGAAGTCGCGCTCGCCTGCGACCTGCTGATCGCATCGGCCAACGCGCGCTTTGCTGATACGCACGCGCGTGTCGGCATCATGCCCGGCTGGGGCCTGTCCCAGAAATTGTCGCGGATGATCGGTATCGGGCGGGCGAAGGAACTCGCCTTTACCGGCAATTTCATCGACGCCGTGACAGCCGAGCGCTGGGGCCTGGTGAACCGCGTCGTTGCACCCGATGCGCTGCTGCCGACGGCAGTGGCTCTGGCGCAGGATATGGCGGGCATCGATCCAGCGATGCTCGGCGCCTACAAGGGGCTGATCAACGAAGGCTATGCTGCAAGCTTCGGCGAAGCACTGGAGATCGAACAACACCGCTCACGCGCGGCCAACGCGCGGGTGGAGGCAGCAGATGTCGAGGCGCGCCGCCGTGCAGTGACCGAACGCGGGCGCGGGCAAGGCTAGCTTCGTCCTACAGGAACTCCCGGAGGACCCCCATAAACCGGTCGAACTGGTCGTGGTGCAACCAGTGGCCGGCGTTCTCAAACTCCATCAACTGCGCGTTGCGGAAATGCTTGAGCCGCCCGTCCTCGGCCGGGCTCGTTGCCCAGCTGTCCTTGCCGTAGAGCAGCATCGTGGGGCAGGTGATGGCTTCCCACAATTCCGCGAGCTGATCCGGGCCGATGTCGATGATCGGCCAGATGTTGAGATAATTGTCGAACTTCCAGCTCCAGCTGCCGTCCTCATTGCGGGCGATGCCCTGTTCGGTGAGGTGGCGCGCCTGATCGGCGGTGAGGTAGCTGTTCTCCTCGATCATACGGGCATAGGCCGCCTCGATCGTGGGATAGCGCTTCACCTGGCGGCCGGCAGCGGAACGGCGCCCCTCGATCCAATCGCGCATCCGGCTTGCGATACCGGGTGCTTCGCGTTTGGCGCGACGATCGGGCGAAGGACCCAACCCTTCGATGCAGACCAGCTTTTTCACATTGTCGGGATAGAGGCCGGCATAGCGCGTCGCGACATTGCCGCCGAGCGAATGGGCAACAATGGTCACTGGCGCGAGATCAAGTGTGTGGACGAGCTGCGCAAAGTCATAAACCAGCGCTTCCATGTCGTAATTGCCGTCAGGCGCCCACTGGCTGTCACCATGGCCGCGCATGTCGGGGCAGATGACGTGCCAATCGTGCCGTAGCTGTTCGGCCACCCAGTCCCAGCTGCGGCAATGGTCGCGCCCGCCATGCTGCAGGATCAGCGGCGGCGCGCCGCGATTGCCCCAGTCGGCATAATGAAGCCTGAGGCGTTGCGAGATAAAGCTCTGCGAAGAGGGCCCGGAGAGCGGAAGTTGGTGAGACGGCATGGAGCCTTCACTGCCAATAGTGCCAGTTTGGCGCAACCATCCGTTGATGTCGCGCGGTGGAAATGCCAGAAAATCCAATAGAGACGGGCATTTAAGATCCGTTCAGAGCGGGGCGCAAAGCAAATGGACAGGGCTGCCCTTGAGGCTGTGGCACTATTGGCGGTGTTGGCTGGCTTTGCCGTGGTTGCGCTGCTTGCTGTCCGGATGCTCGCCAAACGCGGTGTCCGAATTGAGAGAGGCGCCGCGCGCTTCAACCGGGAATCGTCTGACGACTGATCTTGTCCTGCGTCCATGCCCCTGCCATCTGGCGGTGTGATGACGCGATTTTCGATCCTCGATCTTGTGCCGGTAAGCGAAGGGGGCAGCGTTGCCGCTGCGCTGGATGCCGCCGCAGATTATGCCCGCCACGCCGAATCCTTGGGCCTTCACCGCTACTGGGTCGCTGAACATCATGGCATGGCTGGTGTGGCGGGTGCAGCGACATCCGTCGTGCTCGCTCATGTCGGTGCGGCGACCAGCCGCATCCGGCTGGGTGCCGGCGGCATCATGCTGCCAAATCATGCACCACTTGCGATCGCCGAACAATTTGGCACGCTCGCCGCGCTCTATCCGGACCGCATTGATCTTGGCCTGGGGCGTGCGCCGGGATCGGACGGGCGCGTTGCCCATGCCTTGAGGCGCAACCTGGCTTCCGATGAAGGCCAGTTCCCGCGCGATGTGGTGGAGCTTGCCGCCTATTTTTCCGCTGACGAACGGCTCGGCATCACGGCCACGCCCGGTGCTGGTGCAGATGTCGAACTGTGGATCTTGGGCTCCAGCCTGTTCGGTGCGCAGCTCGCAGCCATGCTCGGCCTGCCCTATGCCTTCGCCTCTCACTTCGCGCCCGATGCGCTGCTGCCGGCGCTTGATACCTACCGGCGCACCTTTCGCCCTTCGGAGCGGCTGGATCGGCCCTATGCGGCGGCGGCCATGAACCTGTTTGCTGCCGACAGCCGCGAAGAGGCGGAGTTGCTCGCCACATCGCAGCAACAGGCGTTCGTTGCGCTGCGCACCGGCAATCCCGGTCGTCTGCCGCCACCGCGCCCCGGTTTCCGCGAAAGCCTGCCACCGACGGCGCAGGCAATGCTGGATCATGTGCTGCAATATAGCGCTGTGGGAACAGGTGCCGATGTTGCCGATGCAGTCGCCCGCTTTGTTGAGGCGACGGGGGTCGATGAAGTCATTCTCGCCGGATCCATGTTTGACCCCGCAGAGCGCCGCCGTTCGCTCTCGATTGCTGCGGATGCGCTCGGCATCGCTGCGCATTGATTCCGCGCAGATGGGGGCTTAAAGGGGAAAAAGATCGTGGCGGCCCTGAAACGGGGGTCGCCATTTTGCTTTGGAGGAGACGATGGCGATTACCCCGCTGATGCCCGTGTATCCGCGCTGCGGATTCCGTCCAGTGCGAGGGGAGGGCGCCTATCTGGTCTCCGACGATGGTCGCCGTGCGCTCGATTTCGCCAGCGGTATCGCGGTCAATCTGCTCGGCCACGGCCATCCGCACCTGACCAAGGCGATCCAGGATCAGGCGGCGACGCTGATGCACGTCTCCAACCTCTACGGAAGTCCGCAGGGGGAAGCGTTTGCGCAGCGGTTGGTCGACAACACGTTCGCGGACACTGTCTTCTTTACCAATTCGGGTGCCGAGGCGGTCGAGTGCGCGATCAAGACTGCGCGCGTCTATCACCAGTCGGCCGGGTCTGACCGTTTCGAGATCATCACCTTCAAGCAGGCTTTCCACGGCCGCACGATGGCGACCATCTCCGCCTCCAATCAGGAAAAGATGCACAAGGGCTTTCTGCCCCTGCTGGAGGGATTCCGCTACGTCGAGTTCGACGATCTCGAAGGCGCGCGCGCCGCGATCACGGACAAGACAGCGGCTTTCCTTGTCGAGCCTGTGCAAGGCGAAGGCGGGGTGCGCCCGGCGTCTGATGCGTTTCTCAAGGGCTTGCGTGCGCTTGCCGATGAACATGGCATCTTGCTCATCCTTGATGAGGTGCAGTGCGGTGTTGCGCGGACCGGCAAGCTCTATGCCTATGAACATTACGGCATCACGCCGGACATCGTCGCCTCTGCCAAGGGTATCGGCGGCGGCTTTCCGATGGGTGCCTGCCTCGCCACTGAAACGGCGGCGCGGGGCATGGTCGTCGGTACGCACGGGTCGACCTATGGCGGCAATCCGCTGGCGATGGCGGCCGGCCAGGCGGTGTTTGACGTGATCCTCGCCGAAGGCTTTCTCGAAAATGTGACCGCGCTCGGCGAAAAGCTGACGCAGGCGTTGCAGCAGTTCATCGGCAATTATCCGGAGCTGTTCGTGAAGGTGCGTGGCAAGGGGCTGATGCTCGGTCTCGTCATGACGCACGAGACGCGGGCCTTTGTTGCCCACCTGCGCGACAATCACGGCCTGCTTACGGTTGCGGCGGGCGAGAACACCCTGCGCATCCTGCCGCCGCTCACCATCGAACAGAGCCACATCGATGAATTCATCGAGAAATTGTCGGCTGGTGCCGCAAGCTACGAGGTGCCGGCAGCGGCATGAGGTTCAGCTCTCTCCCGCTTGCGGGAGGGGGAGGAGAAACAAATGAGACATTTCCTGAATCTTTCGGACGCGGGTGGCGATGCCATTGCCGCGATGCTGGCTGATGCGATTGACCGCAAGGCGGGGCGTGCAGGCTGGCCGAAGGGGCGCCCAGATGCGGATGCCCCGCTCGCCGGTCATGTGCTGGGCATGATCTTCGAAAAGAATTCGACCCGCACCCGCGTCAGCTTCGATATGGCGATCCGCCAGCTCGGCGGAACCAGCATTGTCATGGATGCAGGTCAGATGCAGCTCGGCCGTGGCGAGACAGTGGCGGATACCGCGCGCGTGCTCAGCCGCTATGTCGACGCGATCATGATCCGCACCGACGATCATGCCAAGGTCGAGGAAATGGCCGCGCACGCGAGTGTGCCGGTGATCAACGGCCTTACCGACCTGTCACACCCCTGCCAGATCATGGCTGACCTGCTGACGCTGGTTGAACATGGCCACAGCCTGCCTGGGCTGGAGGTCGCCTGGCTGGGTGACGGCAACAATGTTCTGAACTCGATTGTCGAGGCCGCGGGGCTGATGAAGTTCAACGTCCGCATCGGTTGTCCGCAGGGCTATGACAGCGATCCCGCCTTTATTGATGCGGCGCGCCGTGCAGGCGCCACCGTCACCGTTCATCGCGACGCGCGAGAGGCGGCAGCGGGGGCCAATGTGCTGATCACTGACACCTGGGTGTCGATGGGCCAGGAGCATGCCCACAACAAGCTGGCGGCCATGGCGCCCTATCAGGTGGATGAAGCGCTGCTTGCGCTGGCTGCGCCTGATGCCCATTTCCTGCACTGCCTGCCCGCGCACCGTGGGGAGGAAGTGACCGATGCCGTGATTGATGGGCCTCGCTCGCTGATCTGGGATGAGGCTGAAAACCGCCTGCACGCCCAGAAATCCGTTCTTTTGTGGGCGTTCGGCAAATTGGGTTGAACCCACGCCGCTCGTGTCGAGCGAAGGCAAGACACGCTAAATCGTCCCTCGCCATCGCGCGGGACGAACGGAGATTTGGAATTGACGTCGCATACTGACGAAACCGGCTTCGACCGGCCGATTACCTTCACCCTTTCGCATGAGGATGCGCGCGGACGCGTCGTGCGGCTTGGGCCGGTGCTCGACACCATCCTGTCGGCCCATGCCTATCCGCCGGTGGCCGAGAAGGTGCTTGCCGAAGCCTTGGTGCTCACCGCGCTGCTCGGTTCCACGCTGAAGGAGCCCGGTGACCAGCTCACCATGCAGGCGCAGACTGACAATGGCGCGATCAGCTTGCTGGTGTGCGATTATATTGGCGGCAAGCTGCGCGGTTACCTGTCCTTCGATGCCGAGCGGCTGGTGGAGGCCGGCGCCGATCCGACGCTGTTCGGCCTGTTCGGTAAGGGGTTCCTGGCGCTCACCTTCGAAAGCGCCGGCAACCGTTATCAGGGCATCGTGCCGCTGGAAGGCGCGAGCCTGTCCGAAGCGGCTGAACAATATTTCCGCCAGTCGGAACAGCTGCCGACTGTCATCCGTGTCGCCACGCGCCATGACGCCGGGGCTAAGTGCATCGCCGGTGGCGTGCTGGTGCAAAGCCTTGCGGTGGGTGAGGAAGGTGGTGAGCGGCTGGAGGTACGCGGCGAGCGGGTTCATGCCGATGCGGTGTGGGGCCATGTTGCAACGATTGCCGAGACGATCCGGGACGAGGAACTGACCGATCCCGGTCTCAGTCTGGAGGCGCTGGTGTGGCGGCTCTATCATGACGAGCAGGAAGTCCGCGTGGCAAAGGGTGACATGCTGTCGCGTGGCTGCCGTTGCAGCGTTGATTATCTCGCCTCGGTCATTGCGCGATTTCCGCAGGGTGAACGCGCCGAAATGGCCGGAGATGATGGCAAGATATCGGTCGATTGCGCCTTTTGCTCGCGGATCTTTTCCATTGATCCGGACGCTATTCCTGCCGCGCATTGACGTCAGTCCGAACGGCTTGGCGCCGTAAAACACCTGTTCATCTTGTGCGCGCTATTGGCGTGTATGGTTTGTGACGGACTGCCTTAAAAGCGCCCGACACATGCCGTGAAGGACGCGAAAAGGGGTCGCAACCTTGATCGTCGTGTCCGGCTTGTGGCCGGACGGATTTGCAGGGCCGGTTGCCGCCATGTCGTTTGTTACGCTTGTTCTTCGCGCTGCCGCGCTGGCGGCCGTTGCCGTTCCGGCCGCGGCCGAAGCGCCGTCGCTTGCGTTGCTGCAGAGGCTTGAGCCGGGTCTGTGGCAGTTGCGCGACCGAGAGGCGCAGAGTCCGCCGCGCAACATCTGCATCCGCGATGCGCGCGTGCTGCTCCAGCTGCGGCACGAGCGGTTCGATTGTGCGCATTTCGTGGTTGAGGAAACCCCGCAGTCAGTGACCGTGACCTATCGCTGCGGTGCCAATGGCAATGGACGCACTGTTTTGCGCCGCGAAACCGGCCGTCTGGCGCAGATTGAAACACAGGGCATGGCGGATGGCGGGCCATTCAGCGCAAGTTACGAGGCGCGCCGCATTGGCGCTTGTGCCGGGTCAGGCCGCTAACCGAACGTTAACCACAGTCTGTCAGAAGCAGGGGGTGATCCAGTTTTGTGGCTCACTTCCTCCCTAGCAGATCCTTCTATGGGATCTCCACTGGGCCGCCCGCAGCAATGCCGGCGGCCCTGTTTTTTGTCGGGTGCCGGAACGCACAAGCCGATTTCACCAGCAGTGAAAATCCTCTAGGGGCGCGCTGATGCTCGATCCCTCGCTCGCTGTTGTTCTCCTCTCCGGAGGAATGGACTCGATGGTCTGCACCGCGCTGGCGCGCGAGGCGGGGCATCGTGTGATCGCGCTGACGGTCGACTATAACCAGCGCCACCGCTGCGAACTTGAGGCGGCTGGCCGGGTGGCGGCGGCGCTCAACGTGTCCGAACATATCGTCCTGCCGCTCAACCTCAGGGGTTTCGGCGGCTCGGCGCTGACCAGCGATACCGCTGTGCCGAAGGATGGCGTCGCGCCCGGCATACCCGTCACCTACGTACCGGCACGCAATACCATTTTCCTCAGTCTCGCACTCGGCCTTGCCGAAGCACGTGGCGCCAAGCGCATCTATGTGGGCGTCAACGCACTGGATTATTCCGGCTATCCCGATTGCCGCCCGGCATTTGTGGAGGCCTTTGCATTGACCGCCAATCTTGCAACGCGAGCGGGGGTCGAAGGTGACCCGTTCCTGTTCGAAACCCCGCTGTTGCACATGACCAAGGCGGACATCGCGCGCGAAGCGCACCGGCTCGGCATCGATGCCGGGATGAGCTGGACCTGTTATGACCCCACGCCGGATGGCCTCCATTGCGGTGAGTGTGATGCGTGCCGTTTGCGGCACAAGGGCTTTGTCGAGGCCGGCCTTCCTGATCCCACCCGTTATGCCGTGGAGCCCGCGCAGCCATGAGCTATGCGGTCAAAGAGATATTCCTGACCTTGCAGGGTGAAGGGCAGCGCAGCGGCCGACGCGCGGTTTTCTGCCGCTTTTCCGGCTGCAACCTTTGGTCTGGGCGAGAGGCTGACCGGGCGAGCGCCATCTGCCAGTTTTGCGATACGGATTTTGTCGGCATGGACGGGCCGGGCGGCGGTCGCTTTGCCGATGCTGCCGCGCTCGCTTCGGCCATCGCGACTTGCTGGGGTGAGGGCGAAGAAAGTCGCTATGTCGTTCTGACCGGCGGAGAACCGATGCTGCAGGTTGACAATGCGCTGATTGACGCACTTCACGACGCAGGTTTCGAGATCGCCATCGAAAGCAACGGCACGCTCCCTGTCCCGCGCAGCATCGACTGGATCTGCATAAGCCCCAAGGCCGGCAGCACGGTCGTTCAGACCAGCGGCGATGAACTGAAGCTCGTCTGGCCGCAGCCGGGCAGCGATGTTGCGGTGATGGAGCAATGGGATTTCGCACACCGGCTGGTTCAGCCGATGGACGATGCCCGTGGGCAGGCCAATGTCCGCGCCGCCACCGAATTCGCGCTCGCCAATCCGCGCTGGCGGCTCAGCCTGCAAACACACAAGTTGCTTGGGCTGGCCTGACCTTAGCCGTTATTTTTTCGCTGGCGCATCCGGTTCCGCACCGCCGGCGGGCGGACGGATGACGAGATCATCGGCCTCGCTCCCGCCACTGCTGTCGCCACCTTCCTCGTCGGTTGATGCTTCGCCACCTTCGGCTTCCTCATCCGAAGCAGCCGCCGGGTCGACCGCAGCGGCAGTGTCTATGGCGGTGCCATCGCCGCTTGCCTGATCGAGCGTGATCATCTCGTCGCTCGCTGTTCCCGGCAGGATCTCGACATTGCGCATGGTCGTATCGGCGGTGCTTCCGCCGGAGAAAAGATCGCACCCGGCAAGGGTCAGCGCTGAAATGGCGATAAAGGCTGCGGCTGGTCGGTTGGTCATGGTCACTCCAAATCCGCTTCCCTTTACCGGTTCGCCCCATGCTTGTCGAAGGGCTGAATCAGGACAAATGGTTCCGGGCAGGGGAAAGCGCGCCGAGAAAGCTCGGCAGCGTTGCGGCCAGTGCTGCATCGACGTCCGCCATGCGCGCCGTCTTGCCCAACGCTTCCAGGCTGGTCACTGGAAACTCGGCGATCCCGCAGGGCACAATGCCACCGAAATGTGACAGGTCCGGCGCGACATTGATAGACAGACCATGCAGCGTCACCCAGCGACGCACGCGCACGCCAATCGCGCCGATTTTCGCTTCGCGCCCTTGCTGGTCGTCGCACCAGATCCCGATGCGCCCCGGTGCACGCCGTGCCGCTACATCCAGCAGCGCCAGAGCATCGATGACCCAGCCTTCGACCGCATGCACGAAGTTCCGCACGTCGCGTCCGTGCTGCGTGAGGTCGAGCTGGATATAGGCCACGCGCTGGCCCGGCCCGTGATAGGTGTATCTTCCGCCGCGCCCGGCATCATAGACGGGAAAGCGCTGGTCGATCAGTTCGGCGGGATCCGCGCTGGTGCCTGCGGTGTAGAGCGGCGGATGTTCGAGCAGCCAGATACGTTCGCCTGCAGTGCCGGCATGAATGGCCGCGGCACGCTCCTCCATCGAAGCCAGCGCCTCGGGATAGGGCGTAAGGCCGGGTGAAGCCTGCCATTCGGGCGCGCGAGGATTGGCGGCGGTCATGGCCGCGCACTAGGCCGGCCTGCCTGTCCGAAGCAAGCATTTGCGGAAGGGAAGCAAAGCGCTTGCGCTTGCTGCCCTCTGTGGCACAACATCCGCACTATCAACGGCACAAGGGGAGACGCCGTGAACGGATTTTCTATTGGCGAAGCCTGGTCACAGGCCGTCGCCTTTTTGTCCGCCCATTTCAAAATGATCCTGATCTATGCAGCGGCCGGGGTGTTGCTGCCGCTGGTCATCCAGCTGCTGCTGATCGGCGGGACTTTGGAGAGCATGCTCGACCCGCAGGCGATGATCGCGTCGGGCGACAATCCCTTTGCGGCACTCGGTGCTTTTGGTGCCGGGTTCGTCGTTGCCGCTATCCTTGGCCAGATCATTCAAAGCGCCAGCTATTATGCCTCCTGGCGGCACGGCCTGTCCGGAGGTACGGAGGAGCCTGCTTCTACCGTGACTTACGCCCTGGGCGCTGCTGCAATGTGGCTGATCGCGACGATTGTTCTCGTCATCGCTGCGGTGCTGTTGATCGGTCTGCCACTTGGGCTGCTGGGTGCAGGCGCCGCTGCTGGCGGCGATGCCTCTTCACTTGGCGGACTGTTTCTGATTCTCATTCCGGTCATGTTTTTCCTGTTCCTGTGGCTGGGCGCGCGCCTCAGCGTGATTGGCCCGGCGATGGCCGATGCGCGGAGCGTCAATCCGCTCTATGGCATTGCGGCCAGCTGGCGCCTCACGGGGCCATCGCAATGGCCGATCCTCGGCTACATGGTTGTGCTGCTGATCGGCTTCATTGTGCTGGCGATGATTCTCGGCATGATCGCGGCGATCGGCATGATCGGTGCCGCCGGTGCTGGTGGGGAGTTGAGCGCCGGAATGTTCATCGGCACCATGATCAGTGGCATCATCGCCGGCATCCCAATCGCGTTGGCCTATGTCGCGATTCCAGCAGGCATTTATCGCACGCTGGTGCCCAATAATGCAGGTGATGTATTCGCCTGATCGAGATCGGCTGAGGGGCCGTGCAAGAAGGGCGCGTGGAGCAGATGCTCCGCGCGCCCTTCGGTTATCTGCGGGTCGGCTTGATTCAGTCCCAGGCGGCGAGCGGCGGCAGGCTCATCAGGATCGCATCGATATTGCCGCCGGTCTTGAGGCCGAACAGCGTGCCGCGGTCATGCACCAGATTGAATTCGGCATAGCGGCCGCGCCAGACGCGCTGGGTGTGAATGTCAGCGTCAGTGAAATCCGCATTCATCCTTTTCCGCACGATCGGCGGATAGGCATCGAGGAATGCTTCCCCCACGGCACGGGTCAAGGCGAAGTTACGCTCGAACAGGGTGTCGCTGTCTGATTCCAGATGGTCATAGAAGATACCGCCCACGCCGCGGGCGACGCCGCGATGGGGAATGAAGAAATAGTCGTCCGCCCATTTGGCATAGCGTTCATAGACATCCGGCCCGAAGGGCGCGCACGCCGCGCGGAATCGCGCATGAAAGGCCTGCGTATCCTCCTCATAGGGGATTGGCGGATTGAGGTCGGCTCCGCCGCCAAACCAGCTCTTCGTCGTCACCAGGAACCGGGTGTTCATGTGGACGGCCGGGACATGCGGGTTGGCCATGTGTGCGACCAGACTGATGCCGGTCGCAAAAAAACGGGGGTCATCGGCGGCGCCGTTGATCTGCTTGGCAAACTCGGGGGAAAATGCGCCACCGACGGTCGAGACGTTGACGCCGACCTTCTCGAACACCTTGCCCTTCATCACGCCGCGCACGCCGCCACCGCCGCCGCCTGCCTCCAGCGGGCCGGGCGTTACGCCTTCGCCTTCGCGGTCCCAGGCCTGATAATCGAAGCTCGCGTCGCTGCCGGCTTCGCGCTCAATAGCCTCAAATGCCTCGCAAATTCGCGTTCGTAGCGACTCAAACCAGGCGCGCGCCTCGGCCTTGCGGCTTTCCATTTCCGTCATTCCCCAAATCCTCCCGTCTGGCGTAGAGCCTCCGCCAGAGCGATGCCCCCTGCGATCGCGACATTCAAGCTACGAAGCCCCGGCGCAAGTGGAATGCGCACCGCCAGTGCTGCCGCGTCATGCATGTCCGCTGGTGCGCCGCTGCTTTCGCTGCCCAGCATGAGCACATCCTCCGGCGTGAAGTCCGTTCTGTCCAGTCGCACATCGCCTGCGGTGGTCAGGAGCACGAGCCGCCGGCCCTGTGCCCCCATTGCGGCGACAAAAGCCTGCCGGTCTGCATGGCGGTGGATGGCAACATGATCTGCATAATCCATCGCTGATCGACGAAAAGCGGCTGGAGAAAAGGCAAAACCGCAGGGTTCCACAACATGGGCCTCGACCCCGAAACAGGCTGCGGTGCGCAGCAAAGTGCCCACATTTCCGGCGATATCAGGTTCAATCAGAGCAAGAGCAGGGGGCATTTCGGCACCCAAAGTGACGCCTGTCTGGCCCGGCGGCAAGGGTATCCCGAATTTCACTGTCACAGCCATGCAAGAATCGCATTGGCAATGGCGCGGGCCATCGCTATCAGGCCGCCAAATCGACGCCACGGGGCGGCGGCAATGGCGTAGATGCGCCCGCCGGCACAGGCCTCCAAAAGCGCGGTTGCGGATAGGCCCCGAGGGGCGGAAAGCTAGGGTTGTTTTATGGCTGATGAGCAAGGGCCGCTCGGCGAAGAGGGTACGGACGGCGTTCGTCGTCGCGATTTCATCCACATCGCAGCGGTCAGCTTCGCAGGCGTGGGCGCGGTCGCGGCCGTGACTCCGCTCGTCTACCAGATGGCGCCCGCCGCCGATGTTCTGGCCCTGTCGACCACCGAACTCGATGTTGCGGCGATCCAGCCGGGCCAGGCAATCAAGACCACCTGGCGCAAGCAGCCGGTGTTCGTCCGCCATCTGACGGCCGAAGAAATTGCCGAGGCGAATGATGTCCCCTCTGCCGACCTGCGTGACCCGCAGACGCTCGCCGAGCGGACCAAGCCGGGCAAGGAAGCCTATCTCATCACGCTCGGCGTCTGCACCCATCTGGGCTGCGTGCCGCTGGGCGCGGCCGAGGGCGAGAACAAGGGCGAATATGGCGGATATTTCTGCCCCTGCCATGGCTCGCACTACGACACCGCGGGCCGCATCCGCAAAGGCCCGGCTCCGACGAACCTCGTCGTGCCGCCTTATGAATTCACGTCTGACACCGCCGTCCTGATCGGCTGAGGAGCGAGAGCATGAGCTTCCCCTGGGCAAAGGAATATCAGCCGCAGAACGGCTTCATGCAGTGGATGGATGAACGTCTGCCGCTGCCCCGCCTCGTCTATGGCGCGATCGGTGCCGGCTATCCGGTGCCGCGCAACCTCAACTATTTCTGGAACTTCGGCGTCCTCGCCGGGTTCGCGCTGATGATCCAGATCATCACCGGCATCGTGCTGGCGATGAACTATGCCGCGAACACCGCGGTCGCGTTCAACAGCGTCGAATATATCATGCGCGACGTGAACGCCGGCTGGCTGCTCCGCTATCTGCACATGAACGGCGCCAGCTTCTTCTTCATTGTCGTCTACATCCACATTTTCCGCGGCCTTTATTACGGTTCGTACAAGGCCCCGCGTGAAATGGTGTGGCTGCTCGGCGTCGTGATCTTCCTGCTGATGATGGCGACTGCTTTCATGGGCTATGTGCTTCCCTGGGGTCAGATGAGCTTCTGGGGTGCGCAGGTGATCACCGGCTTCTTCTCCGCCATTCCGCTGGTGGGTGAACCGCTGCGCGAATGGCTGCTGGGCGGTTTTGTGCCTGACAATGCCGCGCTCAACCGCTTCTTCTCGCTCCACTATCTGCTGCCGTTCGTGATTGCGGGTGTCATCATCCTGCACATCTGGGCGCTGCACATCCCGGGGTCGAACAACCCCACCGGTATCGATGTGAAGAGCGAGCAGGATACGGTGCCGTTCCACCCCTATTACACATCCAAGGACGGCTTCGGCCTTGGCGTGTTCCTGATCGCCTTCTGTTCGGTTGTGTTCTTCGCGCCGAACATGCTGGGCCACCCGGACAATTATATCCCGGCCAACCCGCTCTCGACGCCGGCGCACATCGTGCCCGAATGGTACTTCCTGCCCTTCTATGCGATCCTGAAGGCGTTCACTTACAACTTCCTCTGGATCGACGCGAAGCTGTGGGGCGTCATCGCCATGTTCGGCTCGATCGCGCTGCTGTTCTTCCTGCCCTGGCTGGACAAGTCGCCGATCCGTTCGGCCAGCTATCGTCCGCTGTATCGCAAGTTCTTCTGGTTCGGCCTGCTGCCCTGTATCGCCGTGCTCGGTGTGGTGGGTGCGATGCCGGCAGAGGGCCTGTGGGTGCCGCTGGGTCAGGTCGCCGCGCTCTATTATTTCGCGCACTTCCTGATCATCATTCCGATGATCTCCTATTTCGAAAAGCCCGAGCCGCTGCCGATGTCGATCACCGAATCGGTGCTCGGCAAGGCTGAAACCCCCGCTGTCGGCGCCACGCCGGCGACTGCCTGAGCTTCGGGAAAGGATTAGAAAAATGGTTCGCCCGCTCGGTATCCTCGTCGGTCTCGGCTTCTGCATGGCGCTGGTGTTCGCGCTCGTCACCACAGTGTGGACGATGGCGACCACGCCGACTGAAGACCCCAAGAACACGCCCTATTTTTGGCAGCAGGAGCCGCGCCCTGCGAACCTGCCGTCAAGCGGGCCGTTCGCCCAGTTTGATCGCGTGCAGCTGCAGCGCGGCTTCCGCGTTTACAAGGAAGTGTGCGCCGCCTGTCACGGCCTCAATCTGGTGTCGTTCCGCAATCTCGAAGCGATTGGCTACAGCGAAGACCAGGTTAAGACGATTGCGGCTGAGTGGCCGATCCAGACGCCGTCGGTTGATCCGAACACGGGCGAGGCAGCAATGCGCGCACCGATCCCAACCGATCGCTTCCCATCGCCCTATCCTAACGAAATTGCAGCCCGGGCCGCGAACAACAATGCGATCCCGCCGGATCTGTCGCTGATCGTCAAGGCGCGCGCGGGGCATGAGGATTATATCTACTCGCTGCTCACCGGCTATCGCGATGTTCCGGCGGAGTTGCCGGAGGCACTGCGCCCCGGCGTCGGCCTGAGCTACAACCCCTATTTCGCCAGCCTCAACATCGCGATGGCCAATCCGCTGACCGGTGAAGGCCAGGTGACCTATGATGATGGCACCCGCGCGACGCCCGACCAGATGGCACGGGACGTGACGGCCTTCCTCGTGTGGACATCCGAACCGAAGCTGGAAAACCGGATCAAGACGGGTTGGGCCGTGCTCGGCTTCCTGCTGATCTTCACCATCTTGGCTTACATGTCCTACCGGTCAATCTGGGCGGAAAAGAAAGGCCGTTGACGGTTTTGACGGAGCTGATGCTCCACAACGGGGGGCGCGGAGGGCGGTCGGAATGACCGGTTCCGCGCCTCCTGTCGTTTCCGAAGCCGATCGTCTGGCGGCGATAGATGCGGCCATTCGCATCATCCCGGACTTTCCGCAGCCGGGCATATTGTTCCGCGACATTACGCCGATGATTGGCCACGGCGCGCTGTTCGCTGATGCGGTGGCTGTGCTGGTGGAACGTGCGCGGCGTTTCGAACCCGATGTGATCGTCGCGGTTGAATCGCGCGGTTTCCTGTTCGGGGCACCGGTCGCGCTGGCACTCGGCATCGGGCTGGTGCCGGTGCGCAAGCCCGGAAAGCTGCCTGCCGACACGCACGGGGTCGATTATGGCCTAGAATATGGCCGAGACCGGCTGGAGATCCATGTCGATGCTGTGGAGCAGCAGGCGCGTGTCCTGCTGATTGATGATTTGCTGGCGACGGGGGGGACGGTCAATGCAGCCGCTGAACTGGTCCGCCGCGCGAGCGGTGATCCTGTGGGCGCGCTGTTCCTGATCGAACTGGCCGCACTGGGCGGGCGGGCACCGATTGAGGCGCAGGGCATCGCCTGCGATGCCCTGCTGGTCTATTGAAGCGCCCTCAGAACGGCAGCCAGCGCTGCCGGCGGGAAAACTTCATATAACCCACATTCACCCCTGCACGCGCGCCCAGACCGGCTCGGATCGGGATCAGCACCGTATCACCGCGCCTCAGGTAGCTGGCATTGAGACCGCCGATCAGATAGCCGGCGCCTTCGCCTGCCGGGAAGCGTTCGAACAATTCTTCGCTATCATGCAGGTTATAGATCAGCACGAAGGTGCTGGATGCGTTGGCGCCAGCGTCGAGACCCAGTGATGGGCCGGTCCAATAGACGGGCCGTTGGCCTTCGACGCGATGATGGAGCGTGCCCGAACCATAGCGCAGCCCGAATATGAAGGCTCCGCCTGCTTCGCGACCAACGATATAGCCATTGGGTTCGCCCTGTTCGCGCAGGATATTCTCAATCATCCGCGCCACGCCCTCGGCGCCGCGGCCGAACACACCCTCTGCCGCACCGATCAGATCATCGCGCTGATAGGTCAGGCTGGGCGGTGCAGTGGGGACCGATGCGACAGCCGCGCTGGCGGCTGCCGAAGCATCGACTGGCGGAGGAGGGGTGGGCGTAGCAGCATCGGCATCTGCGGCGGACACCGTTTCATCGGTTGCAAGCCCTTCGGTCGTCCATGCCGCGCCTGCTGACGGGGCCGGAGCAGGTGCCGGAGTGGCCGGTTGATCGAGGTCGGCGTCGATCACCGTGTTGGGATCGACCGTGCGTACCTGGGCCGCGACCGGCGATGCGAGCACGGCGATGGCTGCCGAGATACCAGCCGCAGCGCGCTTCAATCGGGTCCAGTCCGCCATGAAAATTCTCCCTGATGTGCAGCCACGAAACATGGCGCACTACACCTGTCTGCATCATGAATCGCCTATGCTACAACAGGATAGTGCCTGCGCGCCGAGCCGAATCCTATTTGCGGCAGAATGAATCCGTGGATTGCGGTTGCACGCGCCCGAAGCGCTCTCTATAGCCCGCCGCGGCCCTCAAAAGTGCGGAGACGTGGGTGAGTGGCTGAAACCAGCGGTTTGCTAAACCGTCGTAGTCTTTAAGGGGCTACCGAGGGTTCGAATCCCTCCGTCTCCGCCATTATCTGCGTTCTTTAGCCCCGGGCCATAGCGAGCCCCGGGCCGCAGCGAGCCCCGCGCTGAGGCGTTTTCCCATTCTCACCTGGTTCTGAACCAATTCACGATGAGCCGCGGCGTGATGCCACAATCAGCCAGTCAGTTGCTTGCGCGGGTTCCATAAAGAAAGGCGGCCTGGACCATGTCCAAGCCGCCCTCCAAGGTAGGGACCAAGGATGTTTTAGCGCAGAAGGCTGAGAACGCCCTGCTGGCTCTGGTTTGCCTGTGCAAGCATCGCTGTCGATGCCTGGCTCAGGATCTGGGCTTTCGCCAGGTTGGCAGTTTCAACCGAGTAATCGGCGTCTTCGATCCGCGACCGGGCGTCGTTCAGGTTGGTGATCTGGTTGGCCAGATTGTTCACGGTGGATTCCATGCGGCTCTGACCGGCACCGAGAGCGGCGCGTGTTGCAGCCACGGCTTCCAGAGCAGTGTCAGCATCGCCGATCGCGGTCGTCGCACCGCCAGCCGTTGAAATGTCGGAGCCCGAAGCGTCCGTCAGGTCGAAGCCGGTGATCACAAGGTCAGTCTGATCGGTCGAAGCCGAACCAGTCTGGATAGTGATGGTCACGTCCGCGGTGCCAAACAGCGTCGTGCCGTTGAAGCTGGTGTTTGCGACGATGTCATCGATCTGTGCGCCGAGCTCGGCCACTTCGACCTGGAGGTTGGCACGGTCATCATCGCTGTAGGTGCCGCTGGCGCTCTGCACGGCCAGTTCGCGAACACGCTGCAGCATGTTGGTGACTTCGTTCAGCGCGCCTTCGGCCGTCTGAGCAAGCGAAATGCCGTCGTTGGCATTGCGCACAGCCTGGCTCATGCCGCGGATCTGCGAGGTCATCGAGGAAGCAATTGCAAGGCCTGCTGCGTCGTCGCGAGCCGAGTTGATACGCTTGCCGGTCGACAGGCGTTCCATTGCAGTCGCCAGCGCCTGATCGGCAAGGCGGCTGCCATTCTGCGCACGCATGGACGCCATGTTGGTGTTGATTACGGTCATGTCGGTCTGTCCTTCTCTTCGCCATCTGACCTGCCATCAGGTCGCCAGACAACGAACGTCCGTCCCCGCCAAAGCTTAAACAGGGGGGGAGTCAGAAAATCGTCGGATCGCGACGAAATCCGGACAGACCGCTGCACGCAAGGCACGGAAAATCGCGAAATTCTGGGACTGGCACGCCTTTTGCTGTTTTCGCGTCTGCGGCGCGGAGAGCGTCGTGCCTATGCAGCCGAGGGTTCAGATGAGTTTCGATGCAAGTCAGGTGCTCGCACTGAGAGACAGCATTCTCAGCCAGAATGAAGCCATCCGGCGGGCGTCTGGTCGTGACTCAATTGCCGGCCAGCTTGGTGCGCCCGCTGTGCCGCAGGAAGGCTTCACCTCCGCGCTGGAAAACGCCCTGCAGCAAGTGAACAGTTCGATGAAGCAGTCACAGGCGATCAGCGAGGCCTATGAGCGTGGCGAAGTCACCGACATTGCGGCCGTCATGCTCACTCGCCAGCAGGCCTCGATCGGCTTCGAGGCGACGCTGCAGGTCCGCAATAGACTCCTCTCGGCCTATAAAGACATCATGGGCATGCCGGTCTGATGGCGGATTTGTCACTGCCATCGCAAGCGGCCTCATCGACCCTCCCCTTGCAGGAGAGGGGCGGGGCTGCCGCAACCGGCAATATGGCGAGCTGGCTTGAACGGCAGAACGGGCCGCTTTCGAAGGTCGGCTCCTTTATGCAGCAACCGGCCGTAGTCAGGGCGATGCCGGCCCTGATCGGTCTTGCTGCTATCAGTGCCGTCGCGCTCGCCTGGGTCATGCTTGCCCAGCCCGCCAGCCGCTCGCTGTTTCCGCAAGCCTCCGACGCCGAGCGGTCGCAGATGGTCGAAACGCTGAACGCCAGCGGTATCGGCTATTCGATCGACCCGTCGACCGGCATCATCAATGTTTCGGAAACCGACTATCATCGCGCCCGGATGACCCTGGCCAGCGAAGGCCTGCCGCGCTCGGCACCGGCGATGGGTGAGATGATGGGCTCGATTCCCCTCGGGTCATCGCGCGCCGTCGAGCTGGAGCGGATCCGCGACGCCCGCCAGACCGATCTGGCGCGAACGATCGAGCAGATCGATATCGTCAACTCTGCGCGTGTGCATATTGCGGAGAACACGCCGTCAGCCTTCGTCCGTGACAATGCGGAGCCTGCCGCATCGGTCATGCTCACTCTGGCGCCCGGCCGGTCACTGTCCGACTCCCAGGTGCAGGCGATCGTCAATCTGGTGGCTTCATCCGTTCCCGGGCTGTCGACGGACAAAGTCGCAGTCGTGGACCAGATGGGTAAGCTCCTGAGTCAGCAGGGCGGCCTCGGTTCATCTGCTGCCGAGCGTCAGCTCGCGGTCAAGCGCCAGATGGAAGAAGACTATCTCCGGTCGCTCAATCACCTGCTCACCCCGGTTTTGGGTGAGGGCAATTTCACTGCCGACGTCAATGTGGACCTCGATTTCAGCGACATCCAATCGACCCGTGAAGGGGTGCCGGCGGATCCCGCCGCGCTGCTAACCGAGGAACGCCAGCTTTCCACCGACCAGAGCGCCACGGCAGAAGGCATTCCCGGCACCATTTCCAATACACCGCCCGAGGCGACGGTCGTGGCGGAAGCGCCTGTGGCGGTGCCGGCTGAAGCGCTGGCGTCCGGGCGACGCACGGAAAACTATTCCCGCCGCTTCGCGCTGGGCCGGGAAGTCTCCGTCACGCGGCAGCAAAGCCCGTCGCTGGCAAGAATAACGGTCGCGGTGGCCGTAAAGGCGAACGCGAACGGCGCGCGCAGCGCTGGCGAAATGCAGCAGCTGGAATCGCTGATCAAAGGTGCTGTCGGTTTCAACGAGGCCCGGGGTGATGTTGTCGCACTCTCGGCGCGCCCCTTTGTCGCCCAGCCGACCGAGAGCGAAACATGGTGGCAAGCGTCCTGGATGCCGCTCGTGGCGCGCAACCTCACCGCTGCCCTCATCGCGGCGATGCTGATCTTCGGCCTGTTCTGGCCGCTCTACAAGCGTCGCAGCAAACGGGCCGCCGAACGAAAGGCGGAGGAGACGATCTCGCTTCTCACCACCAACCTTCCCCGGTCGGGCGGCGCGCTGCCAGCTTCCAGCGACGCCGGGGCCACTCCCACCGTCACTGTGGAGATGATTCGGGCGACGCATGGTTACGAGGCACGCGCCAAGTTGATCCGGCAGTTTGTGGCTCAGGACCCTGCCCGGGCCGCGCTGGTCGTGAGAGACCTCATCAAGTCCGATGTCGAGCGCAGTGGAGGCTCGAATGGCTGAGCCTGAAACGACGGAAAAGGAACAGGACACCTCTACCCTTTCGGGCAGCGAGGTCGCGGCCATTCTCCTGATGCTGCTGGGTGATCAGGAGGCCGCAGAGATATTGAGCAACCTGGAACCGCATGAGGTCCAGCATCTCGGTCGCGCCATGTTTCATGTCGTGGACGTGAGCGAGGAGCATGTCGACGATGTGCTCACCCAATTCACTGATCGCGCGCGCGTGCGGACCACCATCGGCTTTGGCGCTGCGCCGCGCATCCGTGCGGTGATGGAACATGCCCTGGGCGTCGACCGGGCAGAGACCGTCCTCGCCCGGATCACGCCGCCGCAACGCAGCCGCTCGCTCGATGCCCTGCGCTGGATGGACAGCAAGACCATCACTGGCCTGATCGAGCACGAGCATCCGCAGATCGCGGCGATTGTACTCGCCCATCTCGAGCCGCCCATTGCGGCGGACGTTCTGCAGTTGCTGCCAGTCGAGATGCAGGCCGACGTCGTTTACCGCGTCGCCACCCTCGATACCGTCAGCGGAGAGGCGCTCGCCGAACTGGAGGAGACACTTCTCCACCAGATGGCGCGGATCGCGACCGCCCCCGCAGCAGCACGTGGCGGAGCGAGCGAGGCGGCCAAGATCATGAACAATACCCGCCCGGGCAATGATCAGCGCATCATCAAGACGCTGAACACGCTCGACCAGAAACTGGCGCAGAGGATCGAGGACGAAATGTTCGTCTTCGAAGACCTGATGGCGCTCGATGACAAGAATCTCGGCATCCTCCTCCGCAATGTGGAGAATGAAATTCTGGTCGTCGCTCTGAAGGGGGCCGACGAGCGGCTGCGCGAAAAGATGTTCGGCTGCATGTCCAGCCGTGCCGCAGATTCCATCCGCGACGACATGGCAGACCGCGGCCCAATGCGCCTCGCAGAGGTCATGGAAGCACAGAAGGAAATGCTGACCATCGCCCGCAGGCTGGCCGATTCCGGCGCGCTGATGCTGGCCGGCAGGGGAGAGGACTATGTCTAAACTCTTCCGGCCTGCGGAATCGGATCGCCTCGCTGTCAATGGCTTTCTGCTTGATCAGCTGCGTGCGGAGTTTGCGCCATGGGTTGATGGCATCTTCGGTTCCGGGCCGGCCACCGACCCGGCTGGCGCCCCAGACGCGGACCATCGGCGCGACCCGGAGGAGGCGGCGCTGCGCAATGCCTATGACCGGGGTTTCGCGGATGGTTCGGTCCAGGCCGAAGAGGAAACCCGGCACACGATCGAAGCCCTCGGAAACATCGTGTCCGGCCTCGAACAGCTCAGGCCGTGCGAGAGTCGCGATCTTGCCGTCTTGCTCGCCACTGTGATCGATGCCGTGCTGCGCGATGTCCTGGCCGTGACAGAACCTGACCCCGCGCTGTTGCAGGCCCGGATCGTGGCTGCGGCTGAAGCGGTCGTCACTGTCACACAGCCGGCTGTGCTCGAACTCAATCCTCTGGATGCCCAGGCCCTCGATACGGCCAGCCTCGCCATGACGGTCGAAATCAACCACGCGCTCGGGCGCGGGGAATTCCGGGTCCTCACAGCCAGTGGCGGGATCGAGGATGGACCGGAACTGAGATTGCAGCAGCTCAAAGCCGCCCTTCAACATCAGGGGCTTGGCCATGCTTGATCTCGCCTCTCGCACCGAAGGAAATGCTCTGCTCGAAGCTGCGGCGCAACTCGACCTGACCAGTGTTCGCGGCCAGCTCGGGCCGCGGCCTCTCGGCCGGTTGGAAAGCTTCGACGGCCTGATGCTGGAAGCGACGGGGCTGACGCTTCCGGTTGGCTCTGCGGTCGCTGTCGAACCGGCACATGGCCGCTCCGTCAGGGCTGAAGTCGTCGGCTTCCGGGGCCCGCGCTGCCTGTTGATGTGCCTTGATGCCGATCCTGCGCTGGTCAACGGGTCGCTGATCCGCCCTGACAGTGCCGACGGCGATATCAGTGTGGGCATGGGTCTGCTCGGTCGTATCGTCGATGCGCTGGGTGAACCGCTTGACGGGTTGGGGCCCGTGCTGACCTCCGGGCGCTGGCCGCTCCACGGTCGCGCTGGCAATCCGCTGAACCGTGCCAGCGTAACCGAACCCTTTGATGTCGGCGTGCGCGCCATCAACGCCTTGCTGACTGCAGGGATCGGTCAGCGCATCGCCATCATTGCCGGGTCGGGTGTCGGAAAATCCGTGCTGATGGGCCAGATCATGGCCGGTTCGATAGCCGATGTCATCGTGGTGGGGCTCATCGGCGAACGCGGACGCGAGGTCAGCGACTTTGTTGGAACCAAGCTTCCGGCGGATGTTCGCGCGAAGACTGCTGTGGTCGCTGTCCCTGCGGATCACGCCCCCATGCTCCGGTTGCGGGCAGCCATGCGCGCAACCGCCATAGCGGAGTATTTCCGGTCAAAGGGGCTGAAGGTATTGCTTCTGCTCGACAGCCTTACGCGTGTCGCTCACGCCCAGCGGGAAATCGGCCTCTCGCTCGGAGAGCCGCCCACGGTCAAAGGCTATCCGCCCTCCGCGCTTGGGCTGATCCCGCGGCTGGTCGAACGGGCCGGGAATGACGAGAGCAGCGGCGGTTCAATCACCGCCATCTATACCGTTCTGGCCGATGGCGACGATACCGACGATCCGATTGTGGATGCAGCACGGGCGATCGTGGATGGCCATATCGTGCTTTCGCGCAGCCTCGCCGAGCAATCGGTGTATCCGGCTATCGATATCGGCAAGTCCCTTAGCCGGGTGATGAGCGACGTTGCCGAGCCGGACCATGTCTTTGCGGCTCGCGAAGTGCGGCGCCTCTGGTCTGCCTATGAATCCAATCGCGATCTCATTCTGATGGGTGCCTATGCCCCCGGAACTGACGCGGATATTGATGAAGCCATTGCGAAGCGCGCCGCAGTGCTGGCCTTTCTGTCGCAAGAGGCAAGCCAGTGCGTCTCCTTTGAGCAGTCCCGCGTCGACCTTGCGGAGCTGGTCCAGTCATGAACGCCAAGCGCGCATCCCGCAAACGCATGCTCCGGGTGAGGAAGGTGCAGCACGACATCGCCGTCGGTGCATATATTCGGTCACGTGCCGAACTGGCCAAAGTAGAGGACAGCCAGGAACGGGTGCGCAGCCTGAGGGCGTCGATGGAGATATCGGTGGGCCCGACTTGCGGAGCGGCCCTTGCCCGCCATGCGGAAATGGCGTCCCGGCTCGATCATGCCAGCGTCCATCTGGACCAGCTCTGTCGCAAGGCGAGCGAAGCCCATCTGGTGCAGGATCATCAGCGCATTGTTGCCGAACAGGCGCATGAAGGCGCGAAAAGGCTATTGGGCAAAGCCGATGCCGAGTGGGAGGCACAGGACCGTAAGCGGCAGTCGACCTTCTCCCGGCGGCGCGCGGCTTTCGCCTTGCGGGAGGACCGCCCATGATGGTCGCGGCCGTTTCTGCCAGCCTCGCGCCAACTGCCTCGACGGCGGAGGATGCGCCGGTGAACCCGTGCACCGTATCGGGCGATACCGCTGCATCCTTTGCCATGCTGCTTGGCACTGGTTCTCACGATCACGGAGACGCCCCGGCTGTGGCCGATGCCCCGCCCGCCAAGAGCGCGGCCGGTGGCGAGGATCCTTTGGCCCTGATGCTGGCGTTGGGCCTGCCTCAGGCGTGCGGGAAGGGTGACAATCCGGCCCCGCTTCAAACACCGCCGAAAGGGCGGGGCCCGGCGACTTCGGTCAAGCCGGACAGCCTTCTGCTTGCAACCGATGGTGAGGAACGCGCTGGTCCTGCGCTCCCGCCGGATGCGGCAGAAGGCGAAGTTTATAGCGCGGCCGATCTCGTCAAGCGCATTCAGACCCTGCTTTTGGCGCGGTCCTCCGGTCAGGATCGGCCTGCTTCTTATGGCGCTGCCGAGCCTGCGAAGACCGCTCCGGTGGGCGCAGCGCCATTGCCAGCCTTGTCGGGGCAGGGTGCGAATGGTGATGGCCTGCCGCAACCGGGCAACGCCTCTGCCATGGCGCTTTCGGCCATGCTTCCGGCTGCCGACAGCGGGTCGAGCTTCGGTGTGGCTCTTGCCGCTGCGGCTGCGCCTGGCGCACCGCGTGCGGCGCAGGTGGCGACCGGCACGCCGGCACCGTCGCAGGCTTCGCTTATCGCCGGAGATCTGGGTCAGTCCGAAGCCTGGTTGGAAGGCCTTACCCGAGAAATTGCCGCCATCACCTCAGACCATCGAACGCTGCGGTTCAGGCTGGACCCGTCCTCGCTCGGCAAGATTGACGTCGAGGTGCAGAATGCGGCCGACAAGACAACCGTCTCCATGGCGGTTGCCAGCAACGCCTCCCTTGTCGCGCTGCAGGATGCCCAGCCGCGACTGATGGCCGATGTCCGCCACGCAGGTCTGCGCGACGTCGAAGCCCATATCTTCTCCGGACAAGGTCAGGGCAACCCCGGCCGTGGGCAGGGAGAACACCAGAGAAAGGAAAGTGATCGGCAGGACTGGTCGAGCACTGACCGCCATTCGATCCAGGAAGGGCGCGGTCCGGGCCGCGTGACTGACAGATTTGCTTGAGGACTGACAGATGGCTGATGACGTTACCCCCAAACCCAAAGGCGGCAAGCTGAAGAAGATATTGCTCTTCGGTGTCGTGATTTTGGTTGTAGTCGCGGCGACGGCCGCCACGACCTTCTATTTCTTCGGTGGCACCCAGCAGCCGGCTGCTGCCGAGGATGACCCGGCCTTGCCCCAGTTGCGCCCACGTGAGGACGCCACCGACGAACAGATTACCGCGGCTACGCGCGCTGCGCGGCGGGGCCGGGTCGATCCGCGCGTTTTCCAGGCAACCTACATCCCCGTCACAGACAATTTCACGTCCAATCTGAAGGGCGGGGGCGCCTTTGTCCAAATCGGGCTGGCCCTGTCCACTTACTATGACGATCAGGTTGTCGCGAATGTCGAGACCCATCAAATGGCGATCCGCTCCGCCGTATTGATGACCCTGGCAGAACAGGATCCCGTCCTGATCACGACTACGCAGGGCAAGGAACAGCTCAAGCAGCAGCTGACGGTCGCGATCAACCGCGTGCTTGAACAGCGCGAAGGCTTCGGCGGCATCGACAGCGTCTATTTCACCAGTCTGGTAACCCAATGACCAAGCGGAAAGCATCGACGAAGTCGGCCCAGCAGGCTGTCGAAGGCTCGCCGGAGGTTGCGGCAAAGGCGCAACCGGCCAAGAGCCGCAAGGCACCGGCTGAGGATTCGCCGGCCCCGGCGTCGCCTGGTCTGGACTGGGTGACCGCAGTGTCCGGCCCTGCTGATGGCGGGCAGCCGCAGGATGGCGACATTGCGGCATCGACTGCCGAACGCGACCATGGGTCGGCTGCTGCGGTGGCGATGCCCTTCAAGCTGGGGGCGGAATCCTGCGCCACCACCTCTGCTTTGCCGGCTCTGGACCGCATGAACGAGCGGTTGGCGCGGCGGCTCAGGACGACCGTTGAACCGCTGGCGCGCACCAAGCTCAAGGTGATCCCGCAGCAGATCCAGACGCTGACCTTCAAGGAATGGCAAGAGGCGCAGTCAGATTTCTCCAGCCTCTCAGTGATGGCCTTCATGCCGCACAATGGTCTGGTTGGCCTCGTCATCGAGCCCATGCTGATCAGCCGACTGGTGGATACCTATTATGGTGGTTCGGGAAACATCCAGCCGACCTGCGCCAAGGAGTTCACGCCCACCGAAGAGAAGATGATTGAAAAGCTGTTTCAGGCTTGGGTTGCGTCCCTGGAGGAAGTGTGGCGCGAAATCGTGCCAGCCTCGTTTCGATTGCGCACCCGGGAATCGAACGTTGGCTATGCCACCTTCGCCCGTTCCGAAGAGACGATGGCGGTCGCTCGTTTCGTGTTCGAGTTCAACTCCGGGCAACCTTCCAGCATCGATCTAATCTATCCCATTGCGACGCTGCGGCATGTGGAAAGAGATCTCGCTACGTCAAATAAGGACGAACATGGCCCGCGTGGCCATGAATGGCGCCGCAATCTTCATAAGGCCGTTCGCGAAATACGATTCAAGGCTCGAACAGTCTTGGCGCGACCTGATCTTCACATGAGTGAACTGATAAAATTGTCTCCCGGAGACATTATTCCGGTCAATCTTTCATCAATGGTTCCGCTTATTGTCCAGGAGCGTGAAATCGCGCTGGGAACTATTGGTGAGCATAATGGACGCGCCGCGTTCAAGATCGAAATCATGCATTCGAAGGATCCCATCCGATGACCATTCAAGAAACCACATTCGAAGCTGTCAGCGAAACTGGCCCTGCCGACATGCTGGTACAAAAGAATCTGGCAATTCTGGCGGACATTCCGGTCCGGCTGTCGGTGGAAGTCGGCAGTACCTCGCTGAGGCTGCAGCAGCTGATCGATCTTGCCGAAGGCAGTATCGTCGAACTGGACCGGCAGGCGCATGAACTGCTCGACATCATGGCCAACGGTACGCTGATCGCCAAGGGCGAGGTCGTCACGGTCAACAACCGCTTCGGCATCAGGATTATCGATGTTGTGTCCGGCGGTGTGGGCAGCCTCAATCAGGAGCGCCGCAGCTAGATGACCTACTATATTCTCAAGCTTGTGCTGATGCTGGCGCTGGTCGTCGGTCTGGCGGTGGGCTCCTTATTCTTGCTCAAGCGCTACCATGAGCTGCAGGGTCCGAAGGGCAAGAAACTGCTCCGGATTGTGGAAACGCTTGCCATGTCACCCAGCCAGAAGCTGGCGGTCGTGGCCTTCGGTGACAAGCATATCCTGCTTGCGATTTCGCGCAGCGGCATCGTTCGCCTGTCGCAGCAGCAGGTCAGCCCCTCGCCGAACGAGGACCGGTCCATTGACGATGGGGCATCCGATGAAAAGGACTGAATTCCGCACAATGGCGGCACGCTCCGCCATCATTGCCGGCTCGATCCTGCTTCTGACAAACGCCGCGCCGGTTCTGGCAGCGGGTAGCCAGTCGCGCGCGCTCGGCTCGGCGCTGGCCGGCATCAGCTTCGAAAACCAGTCGCTCAGCATGTCGTTGCAGCTTCTGCTGCTGATGAGCGTGCTCGCGGTCCTGCCCACCATTCTGCTGATGATGACCTGTTTCACCCGCATTCTGATCGTCCTTTCGATCCTGCGGCAGGCTTTGGGGCTGACCCAGACGCCGCCCAACCAGGTGCTGGTGGGGCTTGCTCTTTTTCTCTCGCTCTTTGTCATGAAGCCTTCGATCGACCAAATCGGGGTCGAGGCTTATCAGCCCTACCAGAGCGGCGAGATCACCATGGAAACGGCGATCGTCCGGACCGGTGAAGTGCTGCACGCCTTCATGCTGAAACAGACGCGAGAGGCGGATCTCAAACTTTTCGCTGAAATGGCCGGGGGTGAAACCTATGCCTCGCCCGAGGATGTTCCTTTCACGACCCTGCTTCCGGCCTTTGTCACGAGTGAATTGAAGACGGCATTCATGATCGGCTTCCTGATCTTCCTGCCGTTTCTGGTGATCGATCTCGTTGTCTCCGCGACCTTGATGGCGCTCGGCATGATGATGCTGTCCCCGACCCTGATTTCCATGCCGTTCAAGCTGCTGCTGTTCGTGCTGGTTGATGGCTGGGCGCTGACCATGGGGACGCTCGCAAATTCGTTTGTGACATAGCCATGGCCGATTCCGGTTATTTCATTTCGGTCACGCAAAGTGCGCTCTGGGTTCTGGGGCTTGCGTGCATCCCCATCCTGGTGCCGGCCCTGATCACGGGTCTGGTCGTCGGCTTCATTCAGGCGGCGACTTCGATCAACGAGGCCACACTGGCGTTTGTCATCAAGCTGATCGTGATCGGCGTATGCCTGGCCATCTTCGGTGCCAGCATCATGGGACTGTTCGTCGATTTCACCCGCGAGATTTATGACCGGATCCCGGACGTCGTCAGGTGATCCCCGACGGATTTGCCTCGATTGAGCCGCAGCTGCTTGCGTGGGCCTTGGGCATGATCCGGCCGGGCGCCGCCATGCTGGTGGCGCCGATATTCGGGTCCGCCATTGTCCCCGTCCAGCTGCGCATCATTCTCGCTTTCGCCATTTCCGTGTTTCTGGGTGGTTCTGTCGAGATCAGGCCTCCGGAACTGCTCAGCGTGGATATGCTGCTGGTTATTGTCGGCGAGGTAATCGTCGGCCTTGGCTTGGGCCTCATCATTCAGACCGCCTATGCAGCAGCCACCATCGCCGGAGAGGTCATTGCCAACGCCATGGGCCTCGGCTTTGCGAGCATGGTTGATCCTTCTACGTCGCAAAGCAATCCCGCCCTCAGCCAGTTGCTCACGCTGCTTACGGCGTTCCTGTTCTTCGCGGCAGACGGCCACCTTTTGCTCATCCAGGCCATCCGCTTGAGTTATGATGGCTATCCCCTCGGGATCATGCCGGAGCGCAGTTTCTTTTGGGATATTGCGAGTTTCGGCAGAGCGGCCTTTTCGGCGGGATTGGCCATCGCTGTGCCGGTCGCCTTCGCTGTCGTGCTGATCCAGATCATCATGGGGATGCTCAGCCGGTCCGCCCCCCAGCTCAATCTCTTTGCCGTCGGTCTGCCGGCCGCCACGCTTGCCGGTTTTGCGCTCATGCTCGTCGGCCTGCCGGTCATGGCCCAGTCGATTACCGCCGTGCTGGATCTGAGCTTTGAAATGGCCATGCGCCTCGCCGGAGACAGGTAATGGCAGAGGAACAAAGCGGCGAACGGTCGTTTGATCCGACACCCAAGCGGTTGCGCGAAGCCGAAAAGGAAGGCGATTTCCTGCAATCGAAGGAACTCGCGGTTGCGCTGGTGTCCGCGTCTGGCCTGATCGGGCTGACGGTCATCGGCTCTTGGATTTTCGGCGAATTGCTGGCCATGGTGCAGACCGGACTGACGCTTGATGCCAAGGACATACGGGATTTCGATCCCGGTCTTGCGACAGAAAAACTCGTCGTGTCCATCGCGCTCCCTCTGGCGATCCTGATTGGCATCGTCACGGCGGCAACGATCCTGCCTTCGGCGGTGCTCGGCTCGATGCACTTTAGGGCGAGCCTGGCGCAGCCGAAATGGTCGCGGGTCAATCCCATCGCTGGCCTCAAGCGGATGTTCGGGCTGCAGGGATTGATCGAACTGGGCAAATCATTGGCCAAGGCCCTGTTCATCGGCATCGTCGGCATTGGCGTTTTCTATTCCCAGTGGCGCATGCTCGGGAATGATCAGGGCATTGATCCGCAGGCCCAGCTGGCGATGCTCGGAACGGGGATGACCCTGACCCTGATCGCAATGGCTGCCGCCCTCATCGCCATCGCCCTCATCGATATTCCCATCGAATTTTTCCGGCGCAAGGGCCGCCTGATGATGACCCGCCAGCAGTTGATGGACGAATATAAGCAGACCGAAGGTTCGCCGGAGCTAAGGGCCGCTGTCCGCCGCAAACAGTATGAAACGCTCTCCGGTTCGATGCGGAAGGCCATTGATTCCGCGACCATGGTCATCACCAATCCAGATCATTTCGCGGTTGCGCTGCGGTACAATCAGGGGGTGGATTTCGCGCCCGTGATTGTCGCCAGGACGCGGGGCGCCGCTGCGCAGGCCGTCAAGGATTATGCGAAGGAACAAGCGGTGCCGATCGTCAGTCACCCTGTCCTTGCCCGCGCAATCTATTTCACAGGGCGTAACGGGCAGGTGATCCGTGAGGATTTGTTCGCCACCGTCGCTGTCGTGCTTGCCTTCGTCCTCAATGTTGAAAGGCGTCATGATCTTGCGAACGTCGCCAATGTCGCAGCCGTTCCAGAGGGGGCCCGCTTCGATGCCGATGGCCGACCGATGGCTTAATTTGCAGCCACTAGAAACGTTTCAGATCGCATGGATGGATATGTCAGGAGACAGTCGGTGACCGACACGGGTCTTGCCAAAGAAATCGGAGAGTCTGGTTTCGCCGGCGTGCCGGTTGCGCGGCCGCTTCGCGTCGGACCGTCCGTTCGGGTTCTGCTGTCCGGCACTGCTCCTGCACGGGAGCGGCTGGCATGACCAATATCACCAATGCACTGGGTGCCGGATCGGGTATCGATGTGAGGGCGATAGCGGAGCGCCTGTCAGCCGCGGTGAAAGCGCCGCGGGAAGCCGCGATAACCAAGCGTGAGGCCGCCAATGAGGCCCGTATCTCGAGCCTTGCCGATGTGGCCTCGAGCGTCAGCAGTTTTTCCTCTGCCTTGGCGACACTGGTCCGCGGCGGTTCGCTGCGCAAGCAGGTCAGCCTGTCCGATCCGTCGCTGGCCAAAGTTACGACGGTTGCCGGATCGACTGCCAACCTCAACGCCTTTTCCCTTGAGGTGCGCCAGTTGGCCAAAGGCCAGACGCTGGAATCGGCGCCGCTGGCAAGCCGATTGTCGGCCGTGGGGAGGGGCACGTTGACCTTGGCCACATCGGCGGGGAGCGCGGCCATCACCATTGATGACAGCAACAATTCCCTGACCGGTCTGGCTGGCGCCATCAATCAGGCCGGCCTTGGTATCTCGGCCTCGGTCGTCACGGACAGCAGTGGCGCAAGGCTTGTGGTCAAGGGAAGCGCGGGCGCGGCGAACAGTTTCACCCTCACGGCTGCGAATGATGCAGAGCCCCAGCTGGCGCAATTCGCCTTTGGTGCCGGCATCGTATCGGACATGAACCAGACGGTCGCCGCGCAGGATGCAATCATGCGGATTGATGGTGTTCAGGTCACCCGGCCGTCGAACCTGGTCCGTGATTTGGTCGAAGGCCTGCAGTTTGAACTGACAGCGGAAAAGCCGGGCGTCATCGCGCAAACCACGGTCAGCCGCCCCAATGAAGCCATCAGTCAGGCGGTGGGTGACTTTGTTGATGCGTTCAACCAGGTCATGACCAAACTGAATGCGGCGCTGGCAGCGGGGCAGGGTGGCAGCAGCGGTGCCTTGCGCGGCAACACGGCAGTGACGGCTATCCGCAAACAATTTGCTGAAATCACCACCGCCAAGCTCGTCGGTGACACCGGCGGCCCGCAGACCCTCGCGGAAATCGGGGTGCGCACCAACCGCGACGGTTCCCTGTCGCTCGATCGCGCGCGGCTGACGGATATGCTGGCGCGGTTCCCGGATGCGATAGAGGGATTCTTCAACCCGAAGCAGCTCAGCAGCGATCCCCGGGTGGTCATCAAGAGTTCGCCTGATCGCGTCGCCCCGGGCCGCTATGAACTGACCGACTTGGTTGCCGCCAGCGGGGGCGTTGCAGCATCCGGCAGGATTGACGGCGTCGCCATGACCGGTGTCGGGGTCAACCTCGTCGCACCCGCGTCATCGCGCGCTCTGGGCTTGATCGTTGGCGTGGAGGCCGGGGTCAATGCGGCGACGATCACGATCGAGCCAGGCCTGTCCGGCATGCTGTCCCAGATTCAGAGATCCATCCAGGCACCCAGCGGCGCTGTCGCTTCGGCGCGGGCCGGCTTTGCGGTGGAGGCCAGGAGCATCGCGGAAGACCGCGAAAAGCTCGAGGTTCAGTCAGGCAAATATTATTCGCAATTGCTGCAATCATTCACGGCCATGGATGTCCGCGTTTCGTCGTTCAAGGCCACCCAAAACTATCTGGATCAGCAGATTCGGATGTGGTCCAGAAGCAATGATTAGAGAGCCTGGATATGTACGGTAAACCCGCCAACCGCGCTGCGGATCAGAGCTATCGGTGGATCGCGTTCACCAGCCGCGTTGCCTCGGCATCGCCGCATGAACTGGTGTCTATCCTGTTCGATGAACTGTTGCTGGCCTTGGAGGCCATGCCGATCGCCCATCGTGCGCGCATGCATGCCCAATATGCGGCAAGGCAGTCGCGTGCGCTTACGATACTGCATAGCCTCGACAGCAGCCTCGACTTTGAGGCCGCTCCCGAGCTCGCCAACTCCTTGGCGGCGATCTACCGTGAAGCGAGGCGGTTGATCATGCAGGCGTCGCGTGACAACAACCCCGCGCTTATACACGATGCAAGAGCCATGATTGCCGAGATTGCGGATGCTTGGCAGGCCATCAAATAGCGACGGATAGCGCAGCCTGCCTAGCCGGCTGCAAACCGGCTGCCCGATCAATATCGTCAGCTGCGGGCATATGTTCCCTGATTGGGACGATGATCGACCCAAAACGGCGCCTGTGATTACGATTCGGTAACGATTTCGATCACAAACGGACCAAATAATTCATCTCAATCTGCGCCCTAATTCCTCTTTACCAAAGGAAATAATTGAAATTTAGGGCGGGCGTAGCACCGTGCAAAAGCAGGATAGGTCGATAACGGATTTATCGAAAGCAATCTGTTACCGATACGCATGCCAACACGATTGTAATGGAAAAATTTGTTCGGGCCACGCTGAATGTCTGCAATATCTGATCTTGTATCATTCAGTTCATACCGCATGCAGAACATGCTTGTCGGCAGGTCGCATGCTATCCGGCAGGTTCGTGAAGCAATAACACGCGTCGCGCCTTCAAACGCTTCGGTTATCATTACCGGACCATCAGGTTCGGGTAAGGAACTTGTGGCCAGCGCAATCCACAGTTCGAGCAACCGGCGTACAAATCCTCTGGTGGCTTTGAACTGCGGCGCTATTCCCGCCGACCTTCTTGAATCCGAGCTGTTCGGGCACGAAAAGGGTGCGTTTACGGGTGCGATCCAGCGTCGGGTAGGCCGCTTCGAAGAGGCGAGCGGCGGCACCATGTTTCTCGATGAAATCGGTGACATGCCGATGGCGATGCAGGTCAAACTCCTGCGTGTTCTGGAGGAACGCAAGGTTCAGCGGGTCGGCGCGACGGGTGATCTTGCAATTGACGTGCGCCTGGTGTGCGCAACCCACAAGGACCTTGATCTCGCGATCGAATCGTCGCTGTTTCGCGAAGATCTTTTCTATCGCATTGCGGTGTTTCCGATCATCATGCCGTCACTCGCCGAAAGACCGGAAGATTTGACGCTGCTGGTGGACCATTTCCAAGCCGGCTTTGGCGGACAGCCCTTCAGCCTCAGTGCGTCTGCCGTATCGTACATCCAGAGCTACAACTGGCCGGGTAACGTCCGCGAGCTTCGCAACTTTGTCGAACGCGCGATGCTCTTGTTCGGGGGCAAGGCGATTGACGCTGCGGATGCGGCGGATCTCATCAACCTTACGCCCCGCCGGCGATCAGCCCTGTCGCACACCCCTTCGCCGGTGCCGAACGCCGCCCTCGCTCATGTTGCGCCGTCAAGGGCAGGGGAGGATCCAAGGATGGATTCCAGTCTTCCCGCGCTGGATAGGGCGGGCAAGCTGGATATGAACCGCATCATAGAAGACATCGAACGCCAATATATTCTGGACGCCCTCGAACTGGCGGACGGGGTCATTGCAGAGGCGTCTCGTCTGCTGGGAATCCAGCGCACCACCCTGATCGGGAAAATGAACAAGTATAATATGGCCCGTTGACGGCTCCGGGATCGCGCCCTGGCACCGGACTGGCCGGCTATGCCGGCAAAAGGCGTCACTGCACCGCTCTTCGCCACATCCAGGCCAGACGCCCCTAATCGTAGAAAATGTCGAGGTCGCCCAGTCGATCTCGGATCTTGGACAGGGCCGCTTTCTTGATCTGGCAGACCCGCGCCGCGGTTACGTTGAAGACCGCGCCGACTTCTTCCAGATTCATGTCTTCAAAGTAGATCAACTGCAGGATCGTGGCTTCACGCTCCGGCAGCGCTGCAATCGCGGCAGTCAGCTGCTCTTGGATTGAATTGCGGTCGATTGCCTCGTCCTGCTGCAGCATATCGGACGCGAAATCGATCGAGGTTTCCGAGTAGGCCTCATCCAGACTGCTGACCCGCCACCGGTCGAGTTCCACCTCCATCCGGCGGACAGCGGCGGGCGTGAGCCCAATCTCATCACCGATTTCCTGGTCGGTGGGTGTCCGGCCGTAGGTCGTATGCAGTTTGCGATAAGCTTCGGTGAACTCCTTGCGCCGTGCCATCGTCGAATGGCTCGCGATCGATATCTTGCGATAATGATCGATCATCGCGCCCTTGGCTCTGATGTTCACATAATTGGCAAAGGGGACGCCGCGATCCTCGTATTTCTGAGCGGCTTCAATCAGCGCAATCAGGCCGATCTGAACCAGATCCTCCAGCTCTATCGCCGATCCGGCCTTAGCCTGAACCTGCCAGGCAATCTTCCTGACAAGCCCGACATGGCTACTGACAAGGGTTTGGACGTCCTTGCCGGCACCTTTTTCGTATGCAGCTACCTGACGTATCATGGGTCGGGGCATAGTCTCACTCGTGCGTTTTGCTTTCTGGGAACGATCGGCTTTTCGATGTCATTCTGCGGCCTCGAGCAGCGCGGGGGTCGGGGCCGGGGATTGTCCGACCACGGCCAGCACCTCGACAGCTCGGGATTCTGGTATCTCGAGGAACGACATGACCGGAACGCCGGGAATGTGCGGTGCCAGCAGGCGGCTGAGCGCCCGCCGGGCAAGCGGCGACGTCACAATCGCGAAGTTGCGCCCCTCACCGAACAGTCGTGACGCGACATCCGATATCGATTCCACGATGCGATTGGCGAGTTTGGGCTCGATCGGATGATTGGCGTCCTGTCCCGCCCGCACCGCTTGGGAGATCAACCCTTCGAGCTGGGCGTCGAGGGTCACGACGCCAAGCGGCGTGCCGACCTCTGCGATGGTCTGAACGATCAGCCCGCCAATGCGCCGACGCACATCCTCGACAAGTTGGATCGGATCACTCTCCGTCCTGGCGCTGTCTGCCATGGCAACGGCGATGCGCGGAAAATCCCGTAGTGGCACGGCCTCAGCCAAAAGCGCGCGGCAAATGGCGGCAATGGACAGCATGGAAAGCGGTGCCGGGGTGAGGGAACTGATCAGCTGCGGGCTGCTCTCCTTCACATGATCGACGAGCTGCTGGGCCTCGTCGACGGTAAAGAGTTCATGGGCCGCCTGTTTGATGATCTGGTTGATGTGCGTCGCGGCGACGGATGGTGCGTCAACCACCGTATAGCCTGCAACGATCGCTTCTGCGCGCTGCGCCGGCGGGATCCACACCGCGTCCAATCCGAAGGTCGGATCCTTGGTCGGCCGCCCTTCGATGCGGTTGAGCAATTCACCAGAATCGATAGCCAAAAGGTCATCCGGCCAAAGTTCCCCGGAAGCGACTTCGACGCCGCCGACCGCGATCCGGTAGCTGTTTGGCGGAATGTTCATTTCGTCGCGGACGCGCATCACCGGGATGACGAAGCCCAGATCTTTGGACAGCTGTTTGCGGATGCCGGTGATGCGGGCCATCAGGGTCCCGCCCCTTTGTTCATCCACGAGACCGACCAAGCCGAAGCCAAGCTTCAGTTCCAGCGGGGCCGTATCGCATACGCTGTCCCAGTCCACGCTGACCGTTGACACTGGAGCCGCTTCGGGGGGCGCTTCGGCGGCCAGCCTTTCCGACTTTTGCAGCCGAAAGGCGAGATAGCCGGCGCCAGCGGCGGCAGACAGAATCAGCAGGTTCGGCATGCCCGGCAGGACGCCAATGAGGGCGAGGATGCCGGCCACCGGGTACCAGGCCCTGCTGCTCCCGAACTGTTCGAAAATCTGGCCTGACAGGTCGAGCGGTGAGCTGACCCGCGTCACAATCGACGCGGCGGCGATTGACAAAAGCAGGGCCGGAATCTGCGCGACGAGGGCATCGCCGATCGCCAGATGGATGTAGGTGGAAGCGGCATCGCCGATCGACATGCCGTGACTGACCACGCCAAGGACGAGGCCGCCAACGATGCTAATGACGAGGATGATGACGCTGGCGATGGCATCGCCCTTCACGAATTTCGATGCGCCATCCATGGAACCGTAGAAATCGGATTCCGTTGCGACTTCCTGCCGCCGGCGCTTGGCTTCGTCGGGGGTGAGCAGGCCGGCATTGAGGTCTGCATCGATGGCCATCTGCTTGCCTGGCAGGGCATCGAGCACGAAGCGGGCGGAGACTTCGGAAACGCGCCCCGCGCCCTTCGCGATGACCACCAGATTGATGATCATCAGGATGATGAACACAAAGATGCCGACAACATAATCCCCGCCGATCATGAAGCTGCCGAATGCTTCGATCACATGGCCTGCGGCGTCGGGGCCGGTATGGCCGTCGACCAGAACGACGCGCGTCGAAGCGACATTCAGGCTTAGGCGAAACAGCGTTGCGAACAGCAGGACGGCGGGAAAGGAGGAAAAGTCCAGCGGGCGCGCCACGTTCAGCGCGACCATCAGAACGGCAAGGCTGATCATGATGTTCGCTATGAAACCGACGTCCAGCAGGAACGCCGGAATCGGAATGACCATCAGGATTATCAGGACCAGCGTCGCGGCGGGCAGCAGGCCGCCGTGAAAGTTGAACCGCTGCAGCGGTGATGCGCTCAACGCCGCCATGTCAGCCTCCCAATTGCGCGAGCGTGAGGTAAGCCAGCGACGCATAAGTGTTGCGCGGCGCCCGGGCTGTCTGGCCCTGCATCGCCGCCATCATGATCTCCGATGGAATGCCATCTTCAATCATTGCCAGACTGGCTGTTGCGCCAGGCAGCGAAGGCTCCAGCGGGGGCATGCGATAGGGATCTGGGATGTCCATCATCCCGGGCGCCCGTCTCGGCGCAGCGGGGACAGTCCGTGCCAATTCGCCAAAGGGCGCAGCGTATCGGTCCTGCATTCCGCCAACCGTGGTATGGGCAACCCCCAAGCCCATACGGGTCGCGAAGACATTGTGGACTTCCGCCACGGACCGGGGAACGCCGCGATTGAAGAATATGGGGCGGTTGGCCGCTGCCGCTGAGGGCATCAACTGCGCCGCCGACTGGTCGGGATTGGTGGCATGGGCCGTCAAAAATCTGACGGCACCTGCAGATCCAAGAAAATGCGCGAGATAGAGATCAATCGCCTGGACGGGACGGCCTAGCCGTTGCGTCAGATAATCGCGATTGTCGCTCGCAAAGGCCGCTGCCATTGAGGAGGCGGCCGTCGGATCGTTGCGCAGGTTCATGATCGTCTGGCGCAACTGTGGGTCGGTGACCGTATAGCGCCCCCGGCTGTTGCGCGTGATTGCCGAAGCTGCCCAGCCAAGGCCGTTTTCGGCCCCATGTTTCGACACAGTGGCAAGCCATGTTTGGTCGAGAAATTGGTATAGCCCCCGCGCGCTGGATGTTCGTGCCGCGGCAGTTGGGTTCAAGCCGCTTTCCAGCCGGGCCTGATGATAGAGATAGTCAAAATTGATACCCGAGCGAACCGCAGCATTGCGGATGGCGGTAACCACCGTGCCTCTGGTGCCATTTCGGTCAACGGGTGTCGTATTCATGACAGCTCCATGCGTTCACATGGAACTAAGCAATCAGCGTGCCAATTGAGGCGCGCGCGCAGTGATTTCAGTCGTTCGCGCGGAAAATCCTGTCGAATGCGCGCTTCTGGCTGGCGACAGCATCGGCAACGACATTGACCCGCATCCGGGTCGCCATGATGTCACCGCGCAGACGCATCAGGCGGTCATCCCATTCGGTCCCGGCTGACAGATCGTCTTGCGATTGCACGCGCTTCACAACCGCCTGAAGGCGCTTTGCCGCCATCTCTATACGCGCGGGGTCGCGCAGGTCGATCGCGGAGACGAGTTCCTGATGGCGGTCTTCCATGTCGCGCAGCATTGCGAAATTCATGGCTTCAGCCCTCCATCGTCCAGCATCTTGCTGGCAGTGCTTGCCGGATCCAGGCGATACTCGCCGCGTGCGATCTGTGCACGCACGGCAGTGACTTTCGCGATGTCGATCGGCGGGCCTAGCGACATGATCGCTTCCGCCATCGAACCAACGGCGGGGCTTTCAATCTTGGCCTTGTAGACCGTTTCACGGGCCGTGCCGGCAGCGGTGGACTTGGGTGGATTTGCGACGGCCGACGTCGTCCCCGCGACCCTCGGCGGTTTGATCGATTCAACCATTGGCTGCATCCTTTCTGTCGGACCAATGCATCAGATAACGATAAACTCTGAAAATCTTAAATCGTCATAATCTGACCCGCCCGTCGGCCATTACGATACCGTAAACTGGGGCCGGCCGGCTGGGGATCCTGATCCTTACCCGGTCTCCTGCTCGCGCCGACTGGTCCGCGATCGCGCGCGTGGAAACCTGGAAACCGGAACCCACGACCACGAGCTGAACCTCATCGCCGCGGCGGATCACCGGATCGCCCGTTTCTGTAGATGTCGCCGAAGACGAGCGTCGGTTCGCCTGCCGGACTGCAACGCGCAGCTGCCACCCATTCTCGCCGCAGGCCACCGTCACGGCTCCTGCCCGTGGCTCGGACACGGTGACGGATTGAGCGCAGTTGGTGAGCCGCAGGCGGCGGTCGAGCCGGTGGGCGGCGCCGCCCTCCTCACCGACCTGTGCACCCAATGCTTTCGCAATCACAGCGTCCAGTGCATCCAGATCCTGAAACCCGGCTTGCTGGGCGAAGGACGGCGATGCCGTGACCGCAGCCAGGCAGCATCCGGCGATACTCAAGCGTCGCAAAAATGACATGTCCATCTCCTGATCTGCTTGTCAGGGCCATGGAAGCATATTCTGTGCCAGTCGCCGGCGCCGGGAATGGCGATCCTGTGGCTTGCGCTTGGACAGCGCCAAATCGGCCACTTCTAGGCGAGATCAGCCGTATCGGCCCGGCCGTGCCTCGCGCGTCAGGAGCGGTTGGCACGCCCTATGCATATCACAAGCGGAATGATGGCCTGCCGTCAAAAACACGACGGCGAGATCGGGATCATTGGCAATGAGCGCTAACGAGAGACTGTTCGGAGTTCATGGCACCGCACTCGTGTTGCGGTCGCAACGCCTTATGATGCTGGCGTCGAACATCGCGAATGCTGCGACCCCCGGCTATAAAGCGCGCGACATGGATTTCGCCGCAGCGCTGGATGCTGCGCGCGCGGGGCAGCCGATGCGAACGGCTGTCGAGAATTCGGTTTCCTATCGCGTGCCGACCACGCCCTCGCTCGATGGGAACACGGTCGAGCTGGCAACCGAGCAGACCCTCTTCACTGAAAATGCCCTCCAGTATCGCGCCAGCCTCGCGTTTCTGGACAGCCGAATTTCAACACTCAGGCGCGCCCTGAAGGGAGAATGATGATGAGCATGAACGTCTTCGAGATTTCGGGTCGTGCCATGTCGGCGCAGTTGGTACGTTTGAATACCGTCGCGTCCAATCTCGCGAATGCCGGTACGGTGGCAGGTTCGGAAGGCGGAGCCTACCGGTCGCTGCGTCCGGTTTTCCGCACAGTCGAGGATCGACCCGGCGTGGCAACCGTGGTCGTCGACCGCATCGACAACAGCACTGTCGCGCCCGCCCGCCGCCATGATCCGAGCCATCCGATGGCCGATGCGAATGGCTATGTTTGGGATGCGGCTGTGGATACGTCGGCGGAGCTCATCGACATGGTCGAGGCCGCCCGCCAGTATCAGGACAATGTGCAGGTCCTGCAGACCGCCAAGACCCTCACCCTTGATACGCTGAGGATCGGCCAGTGACCGTCACATCCATCACGCCGGGCGTCCCCGCCTCGGCCGACGGCCGGTCTCCGGACCGTCCCCGTACGCTCGGCCAGGCGGATTTTCTCCGCCTCCTCACCACCCAGCTGCAGACGCAGGATCCGTTCAACCCGACGGACAACACCCAGATGATCGCGCAGATGGCGCAGTTCTCCCAGGTGACTGGTATTGCAGAGATCAACCAGTCGCTCGGCAGCATTGCCGCCATGCTGGCCCAGGGCCGCAACGCCGATTTGTCGGGATGGATCGGCAAGTCTGCGCTGGTGGAAAGCCGGACCGCCATGCCGATGGCCGATGGCTATATCCGGGGCGAAGTATCGGCACCTGCTGGCGCGACCGGACTTTCGATCGCCTTTCTCGATGGCGCCGGCAAGCTGATGTCGGAACAGCCTATCGCTGCCGATGCCACTGGCCATGCGACCTTCGGTTGGCAACCGCCCGCCCTGACAGCTCCGGTTACCGTCCAGCTGCGCCAGAACGGCGTCCCGCTGGATGCCAGCCCACGTATCTGGGCTTCGGTCATTGCCGTGCGCGATCCCGGCAGCGCCAGCCCCGGCGTTCTTACCACCAACGGCAATTATGCTCCCCAAGCTGTCCAGCGGCTTGGTTGACCCCTTTCAAAGCGGAGAGACCCTATGTCCTTCTTCACATCACTGTCCGGCCTGCGCGGCGCCCAGACCGAATTGGCCACTGTCTCGAACAATGTTGCCAACGTAGGCACCACCGGCTTCAAGCGCTCGCGCGTCAACTTTGGCGACATCATGCCGCCGTCACAGAGCTCGCCGGGGCTGGGAACGCAGGTCCAGTCGATTTCCCAGCAGTTCACACAGGGCGGTTTCGAGCTATCCAACCGCAGCCTGGACTTGGCGATCAGCGGCAACGGCTTTTTCATGTCGCGCTCGGAATCGAACGGCGGCCAACTGCTGTTCAGCCGCAACGGCGCGCTCGCCATGAATGCCCAGCGCTTTCTCGTCGACTCCAGTGGGGGCTATATGCAGGTCCTTCCGGTGGACTCCACCGGGGCAACGTCCGCGACCGGCGTTGGCGCTGCCACGAGCCTGCAATTGCCGACCACGTCTGGCGAGCCTCGCGCCACGGCACAGCTGTCGCTTGTCGCCAATCTTCCCCGTACCGTCGATCGGCCTGCCCTGCGGTCGGCCTATTCCCCATCCTATCCCTACCAGTTCAGCCCGACTGATCCGAACAGCTACAATTTCTCGCAGCAAACGCGGGTGTTCGACAGCACTGGCAGGGCGATTCCGGCGACCATTTATTTCGTCAATGAAACGTCGACCACGGCGGGGGATCCTGCCGACAGCTGGACGGCGCGTGTCTATATCGGCGGCCAGTCCGCGACGTCGACACCCATCAACCTGGCTTTCGGTTCGAATGGAATGCTTACATCGCCGACCGGCGCGGTGGCGCTGGATCAGCTTATGCCGCCGGGCGCGTCCAGCCCTCTCGACATCTCGCTGACCTTCAGTGCCGGCACGCAGGTAAATGGCGGGGCATTCACTGTCAGTGGAATCACGCAGGACGGGATTTCACCGGCTGCCCTTTCCGACTTCTCGATCGGCTCGGATGGCCTGATCACCGCCAATTTCGCCGATGGCACCACCCAGTTCCTCGGGCGTCTCGCGCTTGCTGAATTCACCAATCCCGATGGCTTGAAGCGACAGGGCGACGCGCGCTGGACTGCAACCAACGACAGCGGAGTTCCCTTGCTTGGCACTGCGGGCGAAGCCGGATTGGGCGACATCCGCACCGGAATGCTGGAACAGGCCAATGTCGATCTGACCGAGGAACTGGTGGCCCTGATCTCCGCCCAGCGCAATTTCCAGGCCAATGCCAAGGCACTCGATACGGCCAACCAGATGACCCAGTCGGTCATCAATCTGCGCAGCTGATGAAGGGTAATCGCTGATGGACAGGCTGGTACATACCGCACTCTCTGCCATGCGCAGCGCGATGCTGCGGCAGACGAGCACCGCCCACAATCTGGCCAACGTCAACACGGCCGGATTCCGGGCGGACATGTCCGTCGCCCAGTCGATGTGGCTCAATGGCCCCGGTCTCGATTCGCGTGCCTTCTCCAGCCAAGAGGTGCTCGGAGCGGACATGACTGCTGGCCGGATAGTTGAAACCGGGCGCGCGCTGGATGTCGCGCTCTATGGCGATGCTGTCCTCACGGTGCAGGCGTCGGACGGTCAGGAGGCATATACCCGCCGCGGCGACCTGCAGGTGGCAGAAAATGGTCTGCTCACTACGGGGGACGGGCACCCGTTGATTGGCCAGCAGGGACCGATCACGCTCCCGCCCGCAGAATCGACGCGAATAGACGAGGCAGGTGCCATCTGGATCGTGCCGCCGGGGGGTGATCCGAACACGCCGCAGCTGGTCGACCGGATGAAACTTGCCAGTCCACGCGGCAGCGATGTCGTGAAAGGCACGGACAATCTGCTTCGTGTGCGTGATGGCGGAGTCTTGCCCGCTGCGGTCAACGGCCGGCTCGTCAGCGGATCAATCGAAGCTGCCAACATCACGGCAACCGACGCTCTGGTCGACATGATCGAGGCCAGCCGGTCTTGGGACACCCAGATGAAGCTCATCACCACCGCACGTGACCTCGCGGCTGCGTCGAGTGAGCTGATGCGACTGCCGAGCTAAATTCAGTCCGAAGGAGAAAGCTGAATGACATACGCCCCACTTCAGGTCGCTCGCACCGGTCTCGATGCGCAATCGGAGCGCATGCGGGTCATCGCCAACAATCTGGCCAATGTGAACACGACCGGGTTCAAGCGCGACCGTGCCGAGTTTCAGACGCTTGCCTATCAGCAGATCACCGCTGCGGGCGCGAGCTCGGGCGGCGACAACCGCTATGCCATCGGGCTCAACCTGGGCACCGGCGTCGCCGTATCCGGCACCGGCCGCATCATGTCTGCCGGTACACTGGCAACCACGGACAATCCTCTGGATCTGGCGATCGAGGGTGACGGCTTTTTCCAGGTCGAACGGCCTGATGGCACCACCGCTTATACGCGTGCCGGCAACTTCCACCTCTCGTCCGAAGGGGCCATCGTCACGGCGGATGGCGCGCCGCTGCAACCGGCGCTTCAGATTCCCGAAGGCGCACAGGGCATTACCATAGCACCGGACGGTACCGTCACGGCGTCGGTGGCTGGACAGGCGGAGCCGGTAGAGGTCGGACAGATCGAGCTTGCCCGCTTTGCCAATAGCGCCGGCCTGCAGGCGATCGGCGGCAACCTCTACACTGAAACGGCGGCCAGCGGCACGCCGCAGACCGGCGCGGCGGGAAGCGAAGGTCGCGGCAGCCTCCGCCAAGGCTTTTTGGAGGGGTCCAACGTCAACATCGTCCAGGAACTGGTCGATATGATTGAAACCCAGCGCGCCTACGAGGTGAACTCGAAGATGATCTCGTCAACGGACGAGATGCTGCGCACGGCCAATCAGCAACTGTGATGCGCCTATTCCTGATGTCTGCTGCCTTCGCGGCATTGTGCGTTGTCGGAGCCTCGCCCGCCATGGGGCAGGATGGGGACCCGACGGCGACGGTGGGGCATGCCGTCCCGGCGGCACCCGCGCCGCATGCCGCTGGCCGTGGGCCGAGCGGATCGATCTTTCAGGCAGGGCTACCCTATTCGCAGCTCACCAATGGCCAGCGCGCCACTACCATCGGCGATGTCATCACCATTGTCCTCGCGGAACGGACACAGGGCGCGGTCACCAATTCAAGCGGTATCGAGCGGGAAGGCGGGATCGGCCTGACGCCCCCCGCCACTGGGCCGCTTTCGCTGTTCAGCCCGAGCGATACACAGGCGAGTGCCGACACCAGCTTTGCCGGACGCGGGGCAAGCGCCCAGTCGAACGAGCTGTCCGGCGAAATCACTGCCCATGTCATCGGCGTGATGACCAATGGCAACCTGTTGATCCGCGGTGAAAAGAACATCCGTATCAACCGCTCCGATGAAACAATCACTGTGTCCGGCATTGTGCGGGTTGCGGACATTGCCGCTGACAACCGCGTGCTCTCGACGCGTCTGGCCGACCCCGAGATTGCCTATTCGGGTCGCGGCGAAATCGCCCGCGCCAGCCGCCAAGGCTGGCTCCAGCGTTTCTTCACCCGCATCAGCCCCTTCTGAAGGATCGTCTCGTGATACGGATTATCATGCTCATGGTGACGGTCGTGCTGGCCATGACTGCCACTGCGCCGGCCCAGGCATCCCGGATCAAGGATCTCGGGACATTCCAGGGCGTTCGTCCCAACCAGCTGGTCGGCTATGGCATCGTCGTCGGTCTCGCCGGGACGGGCGATGATAATCTTGCATATGCAACACAAGGGATGAGCGGCATTGCCTCGCGGTTCGGGGTCACGCTGCCACCGGGCGTCAACCCCGCGCTGCGCAATAGTGCCGCGGTGATGATCACTGCCGAGCTCCCGCCCTTTGCTAAGCCGGGCCAACAGCTTGATGTCACTGTGTCCGCCATCGGGCGCGCCCGGAGCCTTCGGGGTGGCACGCTGATCCTCACTCCGCTGCGGGGTGCGGATGGCGCCATCTATGCCATGGCGCAGGGCAGTCTGGTTGTCGGTGGACTGGGGGTGTCGGCGGCGGATGGGTCGCAGCTGACGGTCAACATTCCGTCGGCGGGCCGCATCCCGGCAGGCGCAACCGTCGAGCGGGAGGTCAATGCTGATTTCGCGACCAGCCCGCAAATCTTCTTCAACCTCTCCTCCGACGATCTCACGACAGCCAACCTCATCGCGGCTGCCATCAATGCGGAAATGGGGGGCAGCATTGCCACGGCGATCGACGGTGTCTCAATCATGATCAACGCCGAACCTGGCGCTGCGGCCCGCACGGCATTGATGAGCCGCATTGAGAACATCATGGTGACGCCGGCCGAGGCGCCGGCACGGGTCATCGTCAACTCGCGCACGGGCACCGTAGTCATCAATGGTGCGGTCCGGATTGAGCGCGCCGCTGTCAGCCATGGCAGGTTGACGGTGATGGTGACCGAACAGCCGCTCGTAGTCCAGCCAGCACCATTTTCTCAGGGTACCACTGAAACCGAGCAGCGGAGCAGTATCGAAGCGACGGAATCGCGGGCCCCGATGTTCGAACTCAGGCCTTCCGCGTCGCTGTCCGAAATTGTCGATGCAGTTAATCAAATCGGCGCAGGCCCGTCTGATCTCATAGCGATCCTCGAAGCGCTCAAGCAGGCGGGTGCACTGAGAGCCGAACTGGAGATTCTATGACGACGATCAACCCTGCGATGCCGGCGTCGGGGCTCGGGCGCGCCGCGCCGGATCGGGCAGAAGAGCTGCGGCAAGCGGCCGATGCCTTCGAGGCCATCTTCCTGCGCCAGATGCTGTCATCCATGCGGCAAGCGGGGATGGGCGATGACCTTCTGTCCAGTTCGACCACACGCCAATTCCAGGCCATGCATTTCGACGCCATCGCCGATCAGATGGCAAAGGACCATGCGTTCGGCATCGCAGAAATGCTGCAACGCCAGTTCGTGGACGGGGCAAAGTCACGGTGAGCGGCCTCGCCTCCATCGGCGCTTCGGCCATTAAGGCCTATCAGACCGCTCTGGCCACGGTGAGCAGCAATGTCGCCAACAGCCAGACGCCCGGCTATGTGCGCCGGACAACCAGTCTTGCTGAATTGCGCCCCGGCGGGGATCGAAACCTGCCGCGCTTCAACGGCGTCGTCACGACCGCGGTGACCCGGCAATATGATGCCTACCTCTCCGAAAACGTCCGCCGACAGACCAGCGAGGCCGCCACGGCCAACAGCCGCAGTGACGGCCTGACGCGGATCGAACAGTCCTTGGACCTGCTCAAGGACGGGATTGGTACATCGATCGGCCGCTTTTACGATGCTGCCCAGTCGCTCGCCGCTCAGCCATCGTCCGTGGCCTCGCAAAGAATTTTTCGGGACAGTTTGGCCGAAGCGGCGCGGCAGTTCCGTACAACCGCCTCCGCCGTCTCGCAGACGGCAGCAGAGCTGATGGACGCTGCTGAAGCCCAGCGCTCGGCGGCCAATGAGGAGCTCGCCAATCTTGCGTTGGTCAACGGCCGGATCCAGCGCGAACGGCCGGGATCGGCGGCCCACGCATCCCTGCTCGATGAACGGGACAGGCTGCTCGACGGGTTGAGTTCCAGGCTCGCCATCACCACGACCTTCGCCGAAAACGGCATGGTTCGCATAGAGGCAGCCCAATCCTCGGTGGCCCTGCTCGATGGTGTCAAACCGTCTGTGCTAACGCTCGAACGCGGCCAGCCCGGTGCTGTTATCAGGGCCACGTCCGACGCCGGGACGATGACCTTTTCGGCAGCGGGCGGCAGCATTGCCGGGATGCTGCTTGCTGCACGGACGGCGGAGTTGCGTATCGCCGAGATCGATCAGCTGGCGGACGATTTTGCCACCCACGTCAACATGTGGTCGGCCCAGGGGCTGACGAGCACAGGCCAGCCGGGCAGCACTTTGTTGAGCGGGACAAGCGCGAGCGAACTTGAAACTGCACCGGGGCTCGACGGGGCTTTACCCATGCAGGGCAATGGACAGGTGAACGGCAATCTGCTCGCGCTGATCGGAAACCGCGCCTCTGCAGGCTTTGAAGCCAGGTGGACGGAAATTGCGGGCGGCCACAGCATGACCACTGCCTCTGCGCGGGCGCAGGCAAAGCTACTCGATGCCACACTGGAGGCTGCGACACTCAAGCGGGCTGAATTGAGCGGCGTCGACCTTGATCGGGAAGCGGCGGATCTGATGCGCTACCAGCAGGCATATAATGCCGCAGCGAGGATCCTGAAGACCGCTGATGACGTGATCAACACCATTCTTAACATCGCATAGGTGAAACGATGATCAGTGGATCCTTGGTCAGAAGCACGATCGAAATCGGTCGGCAGGTCAGTCTCGCGAAGGGCATCGCGGAGGAGCAGCAGAAAATCAGTCTCGGCACACGGTTGCTGCGCGCGTCGGATGATCCGGCGGCGGCGGTAAAGGTGGAAACGCTGCGCAAGGGTATCGATGGCCTGTCCGTGATCCAACGCAACATCGGTCAGGCCAGCAGCATGGCGAGCCTCGCCGAGAGCAATTTGGCGACCGCCCAGACCATTCTCGATCAGGCCATGGAAAGCATTCAGGCGGTGGTGACGGGAACTGCGTCGGACAGCAATCGGGCGACCGCGGCGCAGGCAATCCGGCAGATGGCCGCAGATCTCAGGGCGCTGTCCGCAGCCAAGGGGCCGACCGGTGAGGATCTGTTTCCTGAAGGGACGCCGATCAGCATTCCCCTTGGCCCGACCTCGTCTCCGGCGACGATTGCACGCGCCCAGGCCTTTACGGCGGAGGTCAATGGCCAGTCGCTCTCCATCGACGCTGTTCTCGACCAGGCAGCCGATGCTCTGACCGATCCATCGGCCTCACCGCGCGATCGGGCGGCGTTTCTCGATTTCGTGCGCGATGGCAGCCAACGCATGGCGGAGGGCCGTTCGGCGCTCGGTGCCATCGGACTTGGCCTTGAACGCCTGTCAGCCGCGACGGCCGATCGGGAGATTTGGTTCAAAGCCCGTCTGGGTGAGGTCATGGACACCAACATCGCGGAATCGGTGAGCCGCATCACCAGTGGGCAGGTAACGCTGCAAGCGGCGCAGGCTGTCTATGCGCGGCTCGGGCAATCGAGCCTGTTCGATCTGTTGCGTTAGGGCCAGAGCGGGCCGCCGCCCGGCGTCCGAAATCCGCGCTTAATGACACCCGCAAAGTGGCGTTCAAGACTCTGACCCGAGCAAGCCAAGGACCAACCCGTGTTAGCTGCAGCAGGCGTTGTAATCGTCATCATCATGGTTTTTGGCAGCTTCCTGGTGGGAGGGGGCAGCCTGGGCGTGATCCTGCGCGCACTGCCGCTGGAAATGTCGATCATCGGCGGGGCTGCTGTCGGCGCTACTGTGGCAGGCCATTCGCTCGCCGATCTCAAGGCGATTGGCGGCGCGGTGAAGCGCGTCTTCAAGGGACCAATCTATAACAAGCAGGACTATCTCGACACGATTTTCTTGGTTTCGAAGCTGATGAAGATGCTCAAGGCGGAGGGCCCGGTGGCCCTCGAACCGCATATCGAGAATCCTGAGACCAGCGCGATCTTCTCCGAATATCCGAAGCTGATGCAGGACAAGACGCTGATCCACCTGATCTGCGACACCCTGCGCTTGGTGGTCGTTTCGTCCGGCACGCTGGATCCCCACGCCGTCGAAGACGTGATGGATAATGCCATCAAGACGCACCATCATGAGGCGGTGCGGCCGGCCGGTTCGCTGCAGACGCTTGCAGATTCCTTGCCCGCCCTGGGCATTGTTGCCGCCGTTCTTGGCGTCGTGAAAACCATGGCGTCGATTGATCAGCCGGCCGCCGTCCTCGGCGGCATGATCGGCGCAGCGCTGGTCGGTACTTTTCTCGGCGTTCTGCTGGCCTATGGCATTGTCGGGCCCTTTGCCAACCGGGCCAAAACCGTGATCGAATCCGACGCTGCCATCTATCATGTGGTCAAACAGATCATCATAGCCTGGCTGCATGGGCACCCGCTGCCGCTGGTGATCGAGGCCGCGCGTTCGGGCATCGCACATGCCAACCAGCCTGCATTTGCTGACGTATTCGACGGCATGAGAACCCGATGAAGCCGGAGCTTTTCAGTCAGGGACGTGAAGCGCTTCGGCCCATCATCGTAAAAAAGGTCATCGAGGCCGGGCATGATGCGCACCATGGTGGCGCATGGAAGATTGCCTATGCCGATTTCGTGACTGCGATGATGGCCTTCTTCATGCTCATGTGGCTGCTGGGCATGACTGATGAGCAGAAGCGCAAGGGCCTGGCGGACTATTTCGCTCCGACCTTGATCGAATATCGACAGGAAAGCGCGGGCTCCAACGGAATATTGGGCGGCGATAGCATCATCGCCTCGGGGAATTACCCCAACCGGATGCAGCAAACCGGCAATCGTTCGATTGTGGTTCCCCATGATGCGACAGGTGGGCCGAGCGAAGCCACACCCAACGCCCCGACACCTGAGTCCCGCTTTGTCGGGGTGCGGGAAAGCATCGAGCAGGCAATCAGGAGGGACCCGGGGCTGCGCCAGATGCAGGACCATGTTTCACTGACCATGACGGCGGACGGCCTCAGGATCGATCTCATGGATCAGGCGCGTTTCTCCATGTTCCGCCTGTCTACGACAACATTGGAGCCGGAAGCCATGCGGCTGGTGCGAGCCGTCGCGGGTTCCCTGAGCGGTCTGGATAACAGGATCATCATCCGGGGCCACACCGACAGCCGCCCCTATCCGCGGGGCGCGGAGGTCAATAACTGGACGCTGTCTTCCAGCCGAGCCGAGGTCACACGACAGACCCTGTTGCAGAGCGGAATCGCGGCCTCTCGCATCTATCGTATCGAAGGCGCCGCCGACCGGGAGCCCCTGATTGCCGAGGCACCATTGGATCCCAGAAATCGCCGCATATCGATCACTGTGATGCCGTAAGGCGCGATCAGCCTGGGCCTCTGAGAGGCGTTTCGCGAACGCAAAGGCCTATGCGGCGGGAGCGCTGCGCGGCTTGCCGTGCAGCAGCGTGATGCAACAGACCCCCATCCCCGATCGTTAATCGCCAAGGACACCCGGCAGCCAGAGCGACAGGGCGGGGATGTAAGTGATCAGCATCAGCGCCGCCACCAGCGCGAGATAGAAGGGGGCAATGGTCCGCATGAGTGCGGTGATCGGGATATTCCCCACCGCCGAACCGACGAACAGGACCGACCCTACTGGCGGGGTGACAAGGCCGATGCCCAGGTTGAGCATCATGATGATGCCGAAATGCACCGGATCGACGCCTACGCCCATCGCCACCGGCAGGAAGATCGGCGTGGTGATCACAATCAGCGGAGCCATGTCCATGAATGTGCCAAGGGCAAGCAGCATGAGGTTGATGATCAGCAACGTCAGCAACGGGTTCTGGGTCATGAACCCGATCAATCCACCCAGCTGCTCGGGCACTTCCAGCAAGGCCATGGCAAAGCCGAAGGCGGTTGCCGCAGCAATGATGAGCAGCACCATCGAAGCCGTCCGCACCGATTTCGCCGCCGCTTCCCAAAAGCTGGCCCAGCCAAGACTGCGATAGACCAGCACCCCGATCAATATGGTGTAGACCACTGCCACGGCTGAGCTTTCCGTTGCGGTGAAAATGCCGCTCAAAATGCCGCCCATGATGATCACGGCGGTCATCAGGCCAGGGATGGCGTAGACCGCTGCCAGCGCGAACGCGCGCCAGCCGGGGAAGCTTCCGCGGGGCAGGTTGCGCCTGCGCGCCACCAGCCAGGTCGTAAACATTAGTATGAAGCCGGTCAGCAGGCCCGGAATGACCCCGGCAAGGAACAGGTCGCCAATCGAAACACCCAGCCCTGATGCGGCCGAATAGATGATCATATTGTGCGAAGGCGGGATGAGCAGGCCCACGATCGCCGCCGTAACGGTCACGTTGACTGCGAAATCGGTGGGATAACCCTTTTCCTTCATCAGCGGCACCATGGTGGAGCCGATGGCCGAGGCGCTGGCAATGGGGGACCCCGATACAGCGCCAAACATCATTGAAGCGCCTACATCGACAAGGCCTAATCCGCCGCGCATGCGCCCGATCGCGGCATCGGCTACGCGGACCAGCCTGTCGGCGATGCCAGCGCGATACATCAGGTCGCCTGCAAAAATGAAGAAGGGGATCGCCATCAGCGAAAATACGCTGATCCCGGCAGCCGCCCGCTGCACCGCGACAATCGGCGGGATCCCCATAACAATGAAACAGGCGAGCGCGGCGCCCAAAAGGGCAAAGGCAACCGGTACCCCGACGATAAGCAGGAGGAACAGGGCCCCGAATAGGACAAGCATTTCCATCAGCTGTCGTCCTCTATTCCACGCTGCTTGCCATCAAGGATCTGCGGCAAAGCGAACAAGGCCATCAACAGGCCGGAAATTGGCATCGGGATATAGGCGACCGACCGGCTTATCCCGAGCGAGGGGATGGTGGTCTCACGCACCAGCCAGGTCATTTGCGCGCCATAGATTAGCAGCACCAACCCGAGCAGCAGCACCACCAGCGCCGTGAACCGGCGGACCATCGCGGCGTGTTTGCCCAGCCTTTCCTCAAGCATAGCAATCCTGATGTGAAAGCCCTCATGAACGCCGGCGGCGGCAGCGAACATGACATACCAGATCATCAGGACCAGCGAGGCCTGTTCCGTCCAGGAGGGACTTGAATCAAGGACGAAACGGCCGAAAATCTGCCAGCTGATGATCGCGGTCATGGCCACAAGGCCAATCGATCCCAGCCCGACCAGCCAATGGGAGACTGTGGTCGCCATTGTCTTCGCCATGGTCATTCTTCCCTCATCGCGAGCACCTGTTCGACAACCCTCTTTTGTTGGGGCGAGGTGATGAATTGATCCCAGACCGGTCGCATCAGCGCGGCGAATGGCTCCCGGTCAACCGTGTCGACCTGTACCCCCGACTGCACCATCTCTGCTTCAGCTTGCGCCACCCGGGCATCCCAAAGCCCGCGCATGAAGGGAACAGATTGCCTTGCGGCCTCGCGCATCAGCTGCTGGTCGTTTCCGGACAGATTGTCCCAGCTTGTTTTGCTCATCACCAGCGCTTCGGGGGTGAACAGATGTTCGCTCCTGCTCAGGAACCCGGCAACTTCATTGTGTCGCCCGCTGACAAAGGATGGAATGTTGTTTTCGGCCCCGTCGATCACCCCTTGCGCCAGCGCCTGATATACTTCGCCAAGAGGGATCGGCACCGCATTTGCGCCCAGAGCATTGACCATCGCCACCGAAAGGTCGGACGGCGGGACGCGCAACTTCAACCCGGCCATATCGTCCAGCGTGCGGATGGGTCGCCTGGCGTTGTAGAAATTGCGCGCGCCGGAATCGTAGATGCACAGGCCGATAAGACCATGCCTGTTGAGCGAGCCCAGCACATCCGCGCCCACCTCGCTGTCGACCACGCGCCGCATGTGGGCGACAGAATCGAAAAGGAATGGGAGGGAAAACGTCTGCGTCATTGGCTCGAATGAATTCAGCGGGGCAAAGAAGACCCGGTTGAGATCGATCCCGCCGAAGCTGGTAATCTCCAGCGTATCGCTTTCACTGCCGAGTTGGCCGCCTGAGAAAACCTTGATGTCCAGCCGTCCGTCTGTCCGTTCCGCCAAGAAGCGGCCCATGAACTCGACCGCTTGGACCGTCGGGTAATCGGCTGGGTGGGTATCGGCGGCGGTAAGCTTGCTGCCCAATTGCGGACTGCATCCCGGCAAAGCCATCGATGCCGCAAGGCCAAGGCCTCCGCCCAGCAGCTTGCGCCGCGATATCCGGCTGCGAAACGAGAGGGATTGGCGATCTTGTGGCATGTCAGTCACCGTTCCGTCCGCTCTTCGGGCCAGTCCGAGCCCGTTGGCGCTTCGGACAACGCGATGGTGGGCGAGGTGAGGTTTACCCCGATGGCGGTGGTGAGAAACGGGAGCGCAACGATCGACCAGCGATATCGGCCTGCCTTTGGCGCCATGACCTCCTCTCCCGTCATCGACCCTCTTCCTCTGTTATGCCGGGTAGGGTGACCCTGCCGGCTGTGCTGCCGCGATCGTGCACTCGATCCGGTGAGTATCACCGAACAATGCGGTGACTTTCTGCCCCACCGCGACCCGGTGGACGCCTGTGATGGCGCCGCTCGAAATCCACATTCCCGGCGTGATGGCGATGCCGCGCGACGCCAGGTTGCGCAGTAGAAACAGCACGGCGCCCAGCGGTCCGTCAGGGAAACTGGCGGCGCTGCCGGTTCCTGTCTCCACGCCATCGATCAGCAATTTCACAGGCCAGTCAGCAAAGCCGGCGTCCTGCCAATCGGCGATCTCCGGCCCGATCAGCAGGCCGTTGTTGTTGCCGAAATCGGATACGGTGACCGCAGGGCCCATGTCGTTGATCCCGGTGAAGGGAGAGCTTGCGATCTCGATGCCGACATGGACGGCGGCGATCAGCGCCGGCACGTCGCCAAGCTGGAGCGATCCGACCTTGGCTGATGAGACGTTGCCCAGCTTGAACAGAAACTCGGCTTCCGCCGCACCGAATCCGTCGGCAAACACGCGCCCGACCGGAGCGTCACCATTGCCGATGCTGCTCGCGAAAATCGGTCCAGCAAGGCGATCCGCACCGAATGTCTGGTCTAGCGGCGGCCAGATCCGGCCCACTTTCCAGCCGCCAATTGGCTCCGCCGCCAGTCGCAGGGCATCAGCCTGTATCGCATAGGCGCTGGAAAGATCGGTTGGCGGGGTTCCCGGATAAGTGGACAGGGAAGTCGCCCGGCGGCGGGCATCAACAAATGCCCGCGCGGTCGGGTTGATACCCAGGTCCGCCGCCATGCCCACTCTCCTCTTCTTCCCCTTGAGCCTCGTGGAGGTAATGGAAACCGGTGTCATAAGCAAGCCATCGATGCTGGTATCAGGCGGGCGACATGCTAAAAGGCCGTCATGCCGTCACAATCCAAGCCCGCCAAGCGCGCCGCATCGAAGCCGACAATCAACGATATCGCGCGGCTTTCAGGCGTTTCGAAAAAGACCGTCAGCCGGGTGATCAACCGCGCGGATTCCATCAATCCGCAAACCCGCGCGAAGGTGGAGGCGATGATTGCCGAAACCGGCTATGTCCCCAATCCGCAGGCGAGAGCATTGGCGCTGGGGCGCAATTTCCTGATCGGCCTGATCCACGACAACCCCAATGCGCAGATGATTCTGAACATGCAGCAGGGGATATTGGAAGGGCTGCGCGACACTGAATTCGAAATGCTGGTTCGTCCGGTCGATCGCACCTCTCCAGCGCTGTTTGAGGATGTCGAGCGTTTCATCTCCCGCCAGCGCCTGTTCGGTGTGGTCATCCTGCCTCCGCTGTCGGAGAATGATAAACTCGCCAAATTGGTGGAGAGCCTGGGCTGCCGCTATGTGCGCATGGGTTCGGCGGAGCTCGATGATCCCCAGCATATCGTCGCATCGAATGACCGAGACGCGGTGCGGGAAGCGGTTCAATATCTCATCGAGCAGGGCCACCGGCGCATTGGCCACATCACCGGTCCTAACGGCTTCCGCTCGGCGATTGAGCGGCAGAAGGGCTATGAGGAGGCGCTTGCGAGGGCCGGCATCAAGGTGCCGCAGAGTATGGTCGTCGCAGGGGAGTATACCTTCGATTCGGGCGTTCGGGCGACTGAAAAGCTGCTCGATATGTCGCCGCCACCGACCGCCATCTTTGCCGCCAATGATGAAATGGCGGCCGGTGTGCTGTTCGCCGCCAGGCTGCGCGGTCTGCAGGTCCCGGGACAGCTATCGATCATCGGGTTTGACGACACGCCGATTGCATCGCGCGTGTGGCCGCCGTTGACGACAGTGCGCTGGCCGATTGTCGCCATGGGCCGCTCCGCCGCGTTGAAACTGATCGCCAGTGAGGCCGGACGCGCCGATGCCGCTGAGGAGCCGTGGCGTTTCGTTTCCACCCTGATCCGGCGGGGTTCCGTCACTTCACCGTCGGCATAGGCTTGCCGGCTGCCGCTTTGCTTGCTTTCCCCTATGACACCGGTTACCAATATTCTTCTGTTCCGTTCAGCACGGGCCAAGGATGCAACCGCGGGAGAGCAAAGTGAAAATCGCGCTGATTACCGAAAACAGCCAGGCGGCGAAGAATGGCATCATTCATGACGCGCTGACCGCCGTTGCCGAACCGCTCGGGCATCAGGTGTTCAATTACGGCATGTATACGCCGGAGGACAAAGCCTCGCTCACCTATGTGATGAACGGCCTTTTGACCGGCGTTCTGCTGAATTCGGGTGCGGCGGATTTCGTGGTGACAGGCTGTGGCACCGGCATGGGGTCGATGCTCGCCTGCAATGCGATGCCGGGTGTGTTCTGTGGCCTGATTGTCGATCCGACCGACGCTTTCCTGTTTGGTCAGATCAATGACGGCAACGCCATTTCCATGCCTTATGCCAAGGGTTTCGGCTGGGCGGCAGAGCTCAACCTGCAGGATGTCTATCGCAAGCTGTTCGATGGTGAGCGCGGTCTTGGCTATCCCAAGGAACGTGCGGAGATCATGCGCACCAACCGCGGCATCCTCCGAGGGCTCAAGGAAGCCTCCTGTCACGACATGCTGACCGTGCTCAAGACAGTCGATCAGGATCTGCTGCGTGCAGCCATCGCTGGAGAGCGGTTCGCCGACTATTTCTACGCCAACGCGCAGGATCAGGCGATTGCGGACTATCTGAAGGCGCTGTGATCCGGCGGGGGAGGGGGCAATGACTGCGATGTTCGATCTCGCCGGCAAGGTGGCTCTGGTGACTGGCGCCAACACCGGCATTGGTCAGGCGATTGCTGTCGCATTGGCCGATGCGGGGGCTGATGTGGCCGCTGCCGGCCGTTCGCCCGCTGACGAAACGGTGGCGCGGGTGTGCGATGCCGGCCGCCAGAGTGAGAATTTCGCAGCGGATCTCTCATCGACCGTGGCGGTCCAGCCACTGGTCGATGCCGTGCTCGCCCGCTTCGGCCGTATCGACATTCTCGTGAACAATGCCGGGATCATCCGGCGTGCCGACTTGCTGGAGTTCAGCGAGGAGGATTGGGACGCGGTGCTTGATACCAATCTCAAGTCGCTGTTCTTCCTGTCCCAGGCGGTCGCCCGGCATATGGCACAGCGCGGTTCGGGCAAGATTGTGAACATTGCCAGCCTGCTCACCTTCCAGGGCGGCATTCGTGTTCCCAGCTATGCTGCGGCCAAGTCAGGCGTCGGCGGGGTAACAAAGGCGATGGCCAATGAACTGGCGGCAAAGGGCATTCAGGTGAATGCGATTGCCCCCGGCTATGTGGCCACCAACAATACGGCGGCCCTGCAGGCGGACGAGACACGCAACCGTCAGATCCTTGAGCGCATTCCGTCCGGTCGTTGGGGCAAGCCGGAGGATATCGCAGGAGCTGCTGTTTTCCTCGCCGCGCCGGCTTCTGACTATGTGACCGGCCATATCCTCGCCGTGGACGGCGGCTGGCTCGCGCGGTAGCTTCGCGCGCATGACCATTACCTGCTTCGGCGAAATCCTGCTGCGGTTGTCGCCGCCCGACCGCCAATTGTTGGTGCAGGCGGGCAGCCTTGATGTTGTGGCGGGTGGGGCAGAGGCCAATGTCGCGTCCGCGCTCGCCTCGCTCGGGCACAAGGTGCGCTTTGCCAGCCTTCTGAGTGACAATTCGTTGGGCGACCGCGCTTTGGCCGCGCTGCGCGGCTGCGGCATTGATACCGGCTTTGTTGCCCGCGCGCCGGGGCGGATGGGTCTCTATTTCCTCGAAGCGGGCTCGGGGCCGCGCCCGGCGGCCATCACCTATGATCGCGCAGGCAGCGCCTTTGCCAGCGCAAAGCCGTCCGCGATCGATTTTGCCGGCGCGCTGGTCGATGTGCGGCTGTTCCATTGCGGAGGGATCACTCCCGCGCTTGGTCCCGCTGGCGTCGCGCTGGCCAAGGCCGCAAACAAGGCGGCAAAGGCCGCGGGCGTCCCGATCTGTTTTGACGGCAATTACCGCGGCCAATTGTGGGCGGCGTGGGACAGTGACCCTGCGGCCATCCTGCGCGAACTGGTCGCCGATGCCACGATCCTGATCGGCAATCACCGCGATATCTCCCTGCTGCTTGGCCGCGCCTTTTCCGGCGATGGAGAGGATCGGCGGCGCGAAGCGGCAGAAGCTGCCTTTGCCGCCTTCCCGAACTTGCAGCTGATTGCCTCGACCGCGCGGCATCTGGTGACCAGCGACCATCACGGCATATCGGCGCGGGTCGATAGCCGATCGGGCAGCCACCAGACCGAAGAGATTGACGTGACCGGTATCGTCGACCGGATCGGCACCGGTGATGCCTTTGCCGCAGGTGTGCTCGACGGCTGGCTCGAAGGCGGTGATCTGGCAGTGATGGCGGAACGCGGGCTGGCGCTCACTGCCCTCAAACACAGCATTCCGGGCGATATGTGCCCGGTCAGCCGGAGCATGCTGGACAGTTTCAGCGCAGGCGCGGGCGATGTCCGCCGCTAAGGGCTACAGCCGCCGCGCGGTGCTCGCGGGCGGGGCGGCGGTTGTTGGGACGATGGCGGCAGGGGCGGGAGCCACCACCATTCGTCTGCCGCAGGTGCGCGCACCATCGGGTGAATATCTCGGCACCTTTTCCGGTGACCCTGTCGATCAGGTCACCGTGCGGGCCTTTGGGTTTCGTGGCATCCGCTACGCCCGGGCTGAGCGGTTTCGGCCGCCAGTGCCGGTCACTTCGACCGCGCTGATGGCTGAACAGGCCCCGCGGTTCGGCCCAGCCTGTCCACAGCGCGGGGATGCCTATCAGCCGCAGTCGGAAGACTGTCTGTTCCTCAACGTCTGGACGCCCCCAACCCTCGCTGCTGCGGGGCGCCCGGTCATGGTCTATTTCCACGGCGGTGCCTATTCGACCGGCAGCGTGACCGATCCGTTGAATGATGGCGCCGCCTTGGCCGCGCGGGGCGATGTTGTCGTGGTCACGGTCAACCACCGGCTTAATGCCTTTGGCTATCTCTATTTGCCGGACCGTTTTCCTGACAGCGGCAACAATGGTCAGCTGGACCTTATCTGCGCGCTGCAGTGGGTTCAGCGGAACATTGCATCCTTCGGCGGCGATCCCGGCAATGTCACCCTGTTCGGTCAGTCCGGCGGCGGAGCGAAGATCGCGACACTGATGGCGATGCCCGCCGCTGAGGGTCTGTTCCACAAGGCGATCACCATGAGCGGGCAGCAGGTCACTGCTTCCGGTCCGCTCAACGCGGCGCGCCGGGCGAGGGCGTTTCTCACCGCGCTGGGGGAGGAGGGCGATCCCGCGACGGCGCCAGTCGAGCAGCTTGTGGCCGCTTTGTCTGCCACTGATCCCATCCTCGGCGGCGGCGTTTATATGGGCCCGGTGCTCGACATGCGGCACCTGCACCGTCACCCCTTCTGGCCGGATGCCCCGCCCCAGTCGGCCCATATCCCGATGCTGCTAGGCAATACGGTGATGGAGACCCGCGCCTTCTATCCGCCCGATGGGCGGGTGCTGTCCGGGCTCGATTGGGGCAATCTTGCCGAGCGGATCGCGCCCGAGATGCGGATAGACGTGCACCCGGGCTGGGTGGTGGATCAATTCCGCGCGCGCTATCCTGATGCCTCTCCGCTCGAATTGTTCCACCGCATCGTCACCGCCGCGCGCAGCTGGCGCGGGCAGGTCGAAGAGGCCGAGGCGCGCGCGCGGGACGGGCGGGCCAACACATATGTCTACCAGCTCGATTTCCGTCAGGCGCAGCATATGGATGACATTGCGCTTGCCTTCGGCAACACCGAAGCGCGCGACCGGGAGCAGCGGGCAATGAGTAACCGGATGATGGACGCATTCGTCCGTTTCGCACGGACTGGCGATCCCGGCTGGCCTGCCTATGATCTGTCCCACCGGCAAACCATGATCTTCGATCGCGAAAGCCGGGTGGCAAGCAATCCCCGACATTGGGAGCGCGAGCTGTTTGCTCGCATCCCTTATGTTCAGCCCGGCACCTAGGGCTGCTGTGGCGTCACCGGATAGCTGATGATGATGTTGAGCGGCTCATCCCCCAGTGGACATGCCGATGGCGCCATGCGGGGGAGCCTCACGCCGCGCCACATCTTCTTCGCGCACGATGATCATCGGCGGCGCGGCGGATGCGATCAGGGCAAGTGCGCCGATCACGCGCCGACCCGCGACGAGCGGTCGCGCGGGGTCAGATGCTCCTGCGGCAGCGGTGCGGTCTGCGCAGGGTAAAGGCCAGATCGCGGCGTCATGGTGGTGAGGTCCCAATCGGCCTCGACAAAGGGCGCTCGAACAGGCTCGATCACCGGATAGGCGCTCACTTCCCGTTCGTCGTCGATAATCTCTCCGCGGCCTTCGGCGATAAAGAATAGGACCCGGATATCGTCCGGGCTGCGCGCCCAGGGCCGAGCGCCGGCGCTCGCCAGCACCGCGGTTTCGACATCGCGCGCCGGAAGCACGGGGATGCCGGCGAGCGGGATGTGCGGACGCGAACGACGGATGATCCGCGCGCGTGTTTCGCCGTAGCGACCGAACAGGGGCAAGGGCTGGCCGTGCCGGTCGACCGCGATGGTGTCACGATCATGCCAGCCCAGATCGCCGTCGCCACCCAGCATCAGGAAAGGCAGGCCCTCGTCCGTATCGTTGCCGCCGCGCATCACATTGCCGATGGTGGTCAGTTCGCCCGTTACATAATCCTGACCGACCCATTCCAGCGCCATGAGATTGTACTGAACCGCGCGATGGCCGGGATTGTAGATGAGGTTGTTGACCATCAACACCTGCGCACCGCCCTTGACCAGCGGGTGCCGCTCGACATTATGTGCCCACACATTGCGGTAAAAGATGATGCCGGTGGCATTGTCATGCACCAGCGAACCCTTGCTGTGCTCGCCCTTGGGATGGCTGGCGTTGGCGAGGCCCTCTGCTGCCAGATTGTTCACGAAAACGATGTTCCGGCTGGTGCCTGCGCGCCATTGGTCGACTGTCGAGCCGGTAAAGCGCGGGCCGGAGGCGGACATATTCTCGTCCACGCCCCACAGGAAGGAACAGTTGCGGATGATGACGTTGCGGGCGGCCACAGTGGAAAGGGCGTCTGTTTCCCAGCCGCTGCGCTGCGGCTGTCCGTCCGCACCGGTGTAAACGCGGATATGGCTCAGGATCACGTCATGCGTGCGGATGTCGATGCCGCCGCGGATGATGGTGATGCCAGGGCCGGGCGCCGTTTCACCTGCAATGGTCACCTGTCCTTCGCGGATGTCGATGCTGCTCCGTCCGAGGTCGATAACCCCGCCGATTTCGAAGACGATGATGCGCGGGCCCTGCATCGCCAGCGCCTCGCGCAGCGTGCCCGGGCCTTCGGCGGCCAGGCTGGTCACGCGGATGATGCGCCCCCCTGCGCCACCCTGGGTCACCTGCAAAGGTTCGGGCAGTGGTGAGGCGGCGGCCGGCGCCGCGGTAAGACCGCAGCAAATCAGCGCTGCAAGGGCCAGAATCCGGTGCTTCAATCGGTTCATCTGCTCATCTCCCGAGGCATGCTTGACATAGCATGGCGCCGTCGGCAATAACTAATGACACCGGTTACCTTAGTTCGCCCCAAGGTGGGCAAAGGTCGCTAGCCGCAGACGCCAGACAAGAATTGGCGCGCGTGTAGAGAGAGTGGTGCTCAGGCATGGCCGCCGGTTCATATGCCGCGGCGCGCTCTCCCTGCACAGTCGATGGGAGGGAAATGTCATGATCCGCGCAAAGTCTAGAATTTCTGTGCTCCGTACCGCTCTGACGCTGTCATGCGCGGTTTTTGGTTCGACCGCGGCCTACGCGCAATCCACCCTTCCGCCAGCTCCGCCGCCAGCGGAGGAGGAGGCAGTCGATGACGCTGGTGACATCGTTGTCACCGGTTTCCGCCAGTCCCTCGAAGCTGCGCTTGATGTGAAGCGCGACTCCATCTCCGCTGTGGACGCGATCGTTGCGGAGGACATGGCCGATTTCCCCGACCAGAACCTCGCCGAATCGCTGCAGCGCATTCCCGGCATCTCCATCCAGCGCGATGGCGGCGAAGGTCGCGCGATCACCGTGCGCGGACTTGGTGCGCAATTCACCCGCGTGCGCCTCAACGGCCTGGAAACGGTGGCTACCTCGACGGATGGCGCATCCGCCAACCGCGATCGCGCCTTCGACTTCAATGTCTTCGCATCGGAGCTGTTCAACTCGATCGTTGTCCGCAAAACGGCAGAGGCCTCGCTTGACGAAGGTTCGCTGGGTGCGGTGGTTGATCTCAACACCGGCAATCCGCTCGCAGCCCGCTCGGGCCTGACTGGCGCCTTCTCGGCTCAGGCTTCGTACAATGACCTCGCCGAAAGCTGGGGGCCGCGTTTTGCCGGTCTGCTCAACTGGGCCAATGATGCCGATACCTTTGGCGTCAGCGTTTCCGGTGCCTATTCGCGCGGCGATACGCTCCAGCTCGGCAACAATACGGTCCGCTGGGCGCAGGCGCGGTTTGACTCGGTCGATGGTACGCGCTGTTTCACCACGCAGAATAGCGGTGGCACCTATGTTCCCAGCGCGGCTTGCGACCGGGCGTCGCTCTCCTTCCACCCGCGCATCCCGCGTTATGGCGAGATCGCCCATGACCGCGAGCGTCTGGGTCTGACCGGCACCGTGCAGTGGCACCCTAGTGACCGCACCGAGCTTGAGATCAACGCCCTCTATTCGCGCTTTAGCGAAACCCGCGATGAGCGCTGGGGCGAAGTGCTGTTCCGTTCGAACGAACGGGCTATCGACGTGATCAACCCGGTCTATGACGCGAACAACAACATGATCGCGGGCCGCTTTAACGACGCGTGGGTGCGGACGGAAAACTACAGCCGCCAGTCGGAAACCGAATTCTATCAGATCGGCGCGACGCTGAAGCAGGAGTTTTCTGACAGCTTCCGCATCGAGCTGCTCGGTGGCTTCTCGCAGAGCGATGCCAATATTCCGGTGGAAACGACCATCGTCTTTGATGACCGTGATGCCCAGAATTACCAGTATGACTACAGCAACATGGCGCGCCCGGTCCTGACCTTCGGTACCAGCGTTGAGGATCCTGCCAACTTCCAGCTGGCTGAAATCCGTGATCGTCCTTCAGGCGTCACCAACGAGTTCGAGACAGTGCAGCTGCGCTCGACCTGGGATGTGGCGGACGATGTTTCGGTCCAGGCTGGCGGTGTCTATCGCCAGTTCCAGTTCGAAACCGCTGCCTTCACCCGCGATACCGTGGTGTGCGGCAATGGCGGGGTGGACCGGGTTCTCGGCACGCTGACCTGCTCGCCCAGCTCGTTGTTCGGGCCGACGGCAGTCGTCGGCTTCCCGGTGACCCCTGCGCTCAGTGAGCTGTTCCAGCTCGGCAACGCAGGCCAGCCGGCGGGCACCACGACCCGCTGGATTGTTCCCAACCTCCCGGCCGCGACCGAATTCACGCGCCTGTATTCGCGCGTTCCGGCGGTCGATGCTGGCAACACTCGCGCCGTTGAGGAACGGGTTTTCGGCGGCTTCTTCCAGTTCGATGCCCGCGGCGAGCTGTTCGGCCTCGAATATGCGCTCAATGCCGGCCTTCGCTATGCGGAGACCCGCCAGCGTTCCACGGGCCTCAACAATGGCGCGGCGGTCACTGTCGAGCGTACCTATTCCGACTGGCTGCCCGCTGCCAACCTCGCACTCTTCCCCGCTGACGGCCTGATCCTGCGTCTTGCGGCGGCAGATGTGATGACGCGTCCGACGCTGGGCAATCTGACGCCCGGTGGTTCGGTGGACGGGTTCAACTATCGCGTGACTTTCGGCAACCCGTTCCTGGAGCCGTTCCGCGCGACCGCGTATGACCTGGCCCTGGAATGGTATTTTGCGGAAAACTCGATCTTCTCGGTCGCGCTGTTCCGCAAGGATGTGTCGAGCTTCCCGGTGGCGGTGACGCGCAGCGGCACCTTTGCCTCGACTGGCCTGCCGGTTTCGGTCATTCCGCCGAGCTCGCCGGCCGCGATCAACCCCGAAGGCCAGATCTGGACGATCAACTCCATCGGCAACGGGGCGGGAGCGACACTGGAAGGCGCGGAAATCGCGCTGCAGGTTCCGCTCACCTTCCTGCCGGGCTTCCTGTCCAACTTTGGCATCATTGCCAACGCCACTTTCGTTGACTCGGACGCCGACTACACCGTCAGCGGTCCGGCCATTGTCCCGGGTGGACCATTGGTTGCCCGAACGGAGACAGCAACGCTGTTCGGCCTGTCCAAGCGCGCATTCAACGGCACGCTCTATTATGAAGATGGCGGGTTCAGCGCCCGCGCTTCGGTCAGCTACCGCAGCCGGTTCATCGATGCGAACAGTGGTACCGGCAACGTCTTTGAAGGCTATGGCTCGTCGCTCAATGTCGATGCATCGGTGCGCTATGCGATTACCGACAATATCGAGGTTTCGGTCGAAGGCATCAACCTGACGGACGATTACCGCTACCGGTTCACCGACTTCGCGGCGGACCGCAATTACGAGAATAACCACTTCGGCCGGACGTTCCTGTTCGGGGTGCGTTACCGCCTGTAACCCATCGGCTTTGTGGCCAGGCGGGGGCGGGGACAGGTTCGATGCCGGTTCCCCCTCTGCCTGGCCACTCGCTGTGCAGGGGGCCTCATGATTGAAAGACGCGCCCTGTTTGCATCCGCTCTCGCCGCTTTGGTGGCGGGCACCATGGCCCGCGGACAGGAAGTGGCCAGTCATGCTGCTGGCGGTCAGGGCCTTGTGCCGCCGCCATCCACCCACACCATTGGTTTATGGCCGGACGGCGCCATTGCGCGCACCGGGCCACCGCTCGTCGAAACGCTGATCGACCGTTCGTCCGGGGGCAGCGTGCCAGACCGTGCTGTCTTTGGCATCAGCAATCCGCGCCTTGTCGTCTTCAAACCGGCGCAGCCCAACGCTAGTGCCGTGCTCGTCATTCCGGGCGGCGGATATCGCCGGCTAGTGGTCGACCGGGAGGGGTTCGAGCTGGCCGAATGGCTGAGTGCGCGGGGCTATACCGCTTTCGTGCTGTTCCACCGCCTGCCCGCCGACGGATGGAGCGAGGGGCCAGACGCGCCTTTGGCTGATGCCCAGCGCGCCATGCGCATCATCCGGCACCATGCTGCCGCTTTCGGCATTGATGCCGGTCATGTCGCTGCGCTGGGTTTTTCAGCCGGCGGTCATGTTTGTGCGGATCTCGCTGCGCGCTTTGCCTGGAACATCCGCCCCGCCATTGATGCTATTGATGCCTTGTCGGCGCGTCCGGATGCGGCAGCGCCCATTTATCCTGTGGTCAGCATGGACCCTGCGATTGCCCATGCCGGGTCACGCCAGCTGCTGATTGGCGATACGCCGGATGCGGCTTTGGAGCAGCGCCATTCGCCTGACCGCAATGTTCCCGCTGATGCGCCGCCGCACTTCCTGCTCCATGCCGAGGACGATCCATCGGTGCAGGTCGAAAACAGCCTGCGCCTGCGTGCAGCCCTGCGCGCGCGCGGCGTGCCGGTGCGGATGCATCTGTTTGAAAGCGGTGGCCACGGTTTCGGCATCAGCCGTTCGCTTGGCAAGCCGGTCGAAGGGTGGCCCGATCTGCTCGAAGCCTGGCTGAGGACACAATTTGGATGAGCGGGGAAAGAGACCAATGAACGACCGGACAGAAGGTGCGCGCAGAGGCTTCCTCCCCATCACCCGGCGTCAGGCGCTGGCGGGCGCTGGTGCCGCGGCGATCGCGCCAGCCGTTCCTGCTTTTGCGGGGGTGTCAGCGAACCCGGGCGCTGCTGCTTCGTCCCTGCCGCTATGCTCGCCTGCGCCTGACATCTGGCAACGCGGTTTCGACAATCAGCGCATTCCCGATCTTGGCAATGGCACTTTCCTTAATCCGCTGATGTCCGGCGACCATCCCGACCCCACCATCCTCAAGGACGGGCGGGATTACTACATGACCTTCTCGTCATTCGATTCCTATCCCGGACTGGTCATCTGGCATTCGCGAGACCTGATCAACTGGCAGCCTGTGACTGCTGCGCTGACCCGTAATGTCGGGTCCGTCTGGGCACCGGAGCTCATCAAGCATGAGGGCCGTTACTTCATCTACTTGCCCGTAAAGGCGAGCCCCAACACCAGCTATGTCATTTATGCCGATGACATCCGCGGGCCGTGGAGCGATCCCATCGACCTGCACCTGCCCAATCATATCGACCCTGGCCATGCGGTCGGGGAGGATGGGTCGCGCTGGCTTTTCCTCTCGGGGGGTGACCGCATCCGCCTGACCGATGATGGCCTCGCGACCGTGGGGGAGGTCGAACATGTCTATGATCCATGGCGTTACCCCGACGATTGGGTGGTGGAGGCTTTCGCGCCCGAAGGGCCGAAGATCACGCGCCGGGGCGACTGGTTCTATATGATCACCGCTGTCGGCGGGACGGCCGGGCCACCCACGGGACATATGGTCATTGCCGCCCGCTCGCGGTCGATACATGGCCCATGGGAACATCACCCGCGCAATCCGCTGGTGCGCACCCTCTCGGCGGCAGAACGCTGGTGGTCGCGCGGCCATGCGACGCTGGTTGAGGGGCCGGCAGGCGATTGGTGGTCAGTCTATCATGGTTATGAACAGGGGTTCTGGACGCTCGGCCGCCAGGCGTTGCTCGATCCGGTCGTCTGGACAGACGATGGCTGGTTCGAAATGCGCGGGGGTGATCTGTCCCAGCCGATAGCCAATCCTGTGGGCGGAGAGAAATCAGGCCCACATGGCCAGCCCTTGTCGGATGATTTCGATGCGCTGCGCCTCGGCACCAAATGGAACTTCTTCAAGCCCGCCCCTGATGAGCAGACGCGAGTGCGGGTGGCAGACAATATCCTCCATCTCGCCGCACGCGGGGTGGCGCCGTCCAGTTCATCGCCTTTGCTGCTGATTGCCGGTGATCTGCGCTACAGTTTCGAATGCGATATCGAAATCGCACCGGGCGGCACCGCCGGTCTGCTGCTCTTTTATGATGAGCGGCTGTACTGCGGTCTCGGCTTTGACGAGCAAAGGTTTGTGACCCACCAATATGGCATCGAACGCGCCCGCCCCGCCAACCCGCATGGCCGCCGTATGCGGATGCGCGTGACCAATGATGCCCATATCGTCACTTACGAGACGAGCGGCGATGGCGGCCGGAGCTGGCGCCGCTTTGACCGCGGCATGGAGGTGTCCGGCTATCACCACAATGTGCGCGGCGGGTTCCTGATGCTGCGCCCCGGCCTCTATTCAGCCGGAGCAAGCGAGGCACAGTTCAGCAACTTTCGCTTTCGCGCCATGTGAGCGGACGGCTGCTACCGGCGACCTTGGCTCTTGCCGCAGTCGCCGGCTGGATGGTTGCGCTTTAGGTTCAGACCCGCTCGATGATGATTGCCGGGGCCATGCCGCCAGCGGCGCACATGGTGACGAGGCCGCGCTTGAGGTCGCGTCGCTCGAGCTCGTCGAGCACCGTGCCGATGAGGATGGAGCCGGTCGCGCCGATCGGGTGGCCGAGGGCACAGGCGCCACCGTTGACGTTCACCTTGTCGCGATCGAGCTTGAGGTCACGGATGAATTTTTCAGCGACCACGGCGAACGCCTCGTTGATCTCCCACAGGTCGATGTCGTCGGGCGTCAGGCCCGCTTTGGCCAGCACCTTCTTCGCTGCCGGCACCGGGGCGTTGAGCATCAGGGTCGGGCAGTCGCCGACATTGGCGAAAGCGACGATCCGCGCGCGGGGCTTCAGGCCGTTCTTCTCGGCATAGTCCTTGGACGCGAGCAGCACTGCCGCCGCGCCATCGACCACACCTGAACTATTGCCCGCATGGTGCACGCCCGACCATTGCAGGTCGGGATATTTCATCTGGATGAGCTTCCTGAATGTCATGCCGCCCAGATCGAAATCGGCAATCCCGTCAAAGCTCGCCTTGAGGCCTGCAAGGCCCTCCAGCGTCGTGTCGGGGCGCGGGAACTCCTCATGGTCGAGCGCGACCGAGCCATCGTCATTATAGACGGTGACCAGGCTCTTGGCGAAGCGGCCTTCCTCAATCGCGCGCTTGGCTTTCTGCTGGCTGTCAAAGCCGAGCGCGTCGACATCGGCGCGGCTGATGCCCTCCATCGCCGCGATGGCGTCACCGCACACGCCCTGATGGCTCTGCGGATGCTTCATCATCAGACGCATATTGCCTGAACCGATACCCATCGGCTTGATGCCGGCATTGGCCTCTTCCGCGGCGATGGTCTGGGTATAGCTCATCATCTCGGTCCCGCCGCCGATGACGAGGTCTTCCATGCCGGACATGATTGTCGCTGCGGCAAGGTTCACGGAGGTGATACCGCCGCCGCAGAAACGGTCGAGCGTCACGCCCGATGCCCGGACATCATAGCCGGCGTCGAGCGCTGCCATGCGGCCGAGGTCGCCGCCCTGCTTGCCCTTTTGGGTGGAGGTCGACCAAATGATGTCATTGACCTCTTCGGTCTTGAGGTCGTTGCGATCCTTCAGCGCCTTCAGCACGGCCGCAGCCAGATGCTGCGGGTGCAGGTGCGACAGCGCGCCCTTGCCCGGCTTGCCGATCCCGCGCGGGGTACGAACAGCGTCAATGATATAGGCTTCGGGCATTGGGATACTCCTTCGGAAAACGGCAGCGATGGGGTTAGCGCGGAGCCATGCGGATGGCACCGTCGAGACGGACAGCCTGACCGTTGAAATAGCCGTTACGGGCCATTTCCAGGGCAAGGCTGGCATATTCTTCGGCCCGGCCAAGCCGCTTGGGGAAGGGGACCGATGCGGCCAGGCTTTCCTTCACCTTGGGGTTCATATTGGCGACCAGCGGCGTTTCGAACACGCCCGGCATGATTGCATTGACGCGGATGCCGATGTCCATGAGGTCGCGCGCCATGGGCAGGACCAGTCCGTTGACCCCGGCCTTGGCCGAACCGTAGATAACCTGTCCGATCTGCGCATCCTCCGCCGCTACCGAAGCGGTGAGGATGATGACCCCGCGCTCGCCATCCTCCATCGGCTCTGCACCCGCCATGCCTTCGGCCGAGATGGCAGCGATGCGATAGCTGGCGACAAGGATGCCATTGACGCCATAGGCATAATCTTCGGTCGGGGTGCGGCGGTAGCGTCCGGTTTCCTTGTCCCAAGCGAGCGTCTTGCCCCGGCGGGAGGTCATCGCGCAGTGGACGGTGATGCGCTCCTGCCCGTGTGCGGCGCGCGCGGCGGCAAAGCCGGCGACGCAGCTGTCCTCGTCAGTGATGTCCACCCGCACGAACAGGCCACCGATTGATGCCGCAACCTCGGCCCCCAGTGGTTCGTTGATGTCAAAGATGGTGACCTTCACGCCTGCAGCGGCCAGTGCCTCTGCCGTTGCGCGACCGAGGCCGGATGCGCCGCCGGTGACGATGGCCGAAATGCCGGATCCCAATTGCATCTTTTCTTCTCCCGATCAGGCCGGAATCTGGTTGAATGGCACGCCCTTGTCGGGCCGGTGGTCCTGCGGCAGGCCGAGGATGCGCTCAGCGATGGTGTTGAGCAGGGTTTCGTCCGATCCGCCGGCAATGCGCCCGGTCGGCGCGTTGAGCCAGCTGAAGGTCCAGTCCTCCTTGCCGAACGCGTGATCGTCGTACGCGATCCCCGGTGCGCCCTGCAGGTCGATGGCAAGTTCCGACAGCTTCTGGCGTGAGCGGACGGCGACCAGCTTGTTGAGACTGCCTTCGGGCCCTGGCACCATGCCGGCCTGCATCATCAGCATGGCCCGTGCGGTGATCGCGTCGAGCCCGCTGCGCATCGCATGGTTGCGCGCGATGGCGGAGCGCACGCGCCCATCCTCGATCGCCGGGCGACCGTTGAGCATCGTGTCCTTGGCGAGGCTGACGAACAGGTCGAGGTGCGGGCCGAAACCGGCACTGTCGGTCGCGACATAGCGCTCGATCATCAGCGTCGTCATCGCGACTGCAAAGCCCTCGTTGACCGGGCTCATGCGCTGGCTGTCTTCGACACGGACATTGTCGAAGAAGACCTCGTTCACATGGCTGTCCCCGCCGGCGAGCTTGATCGGACGGACCGTGACACCGGGGGCCTTCATGTCGACCCAGAAATAGGTCAGGCCCTTGTGCTTGGGCACGGTCGGGTCGGTGCGCACGACGATGACGCCATAGTCCGAATAATGCGCCCAGCTGGTCCACACCTTCTGCCCGTTGACGCGCCAGCCATTGCCGTCAGGCTCAGCCTTGGTGCGCAGCGCAGCAAGGTCCGTCCCCCCCGAAGGTTCGGAGAAAAGCTGGCACCAAATCTCTTCGCCCTTGAGCGCTTTCAGCACCCGTTCCTTCACAAAGGCGGGGTCGGATCCGTAGCGCATCAGGATCGGCACCGGCATGCCGAGCGAGATGCCGAAATAGACATTCGGCATGCCGAACTGCATTTCCTCGGCCTCGAACGTCACCTTTTCGATATGGGTCAGGCCCTGTCCGCCGATTTCCTTGGGCCAGTTGATCCCGGCATAGCCGGCATCGAACTTGGCGCGCTGGTAGCGGCGGCCGAGCGCGAGATCCTCGGCTTCGGAAAGGCCGCGCCGGGCTTCACGCCCGAATTCGCCCGCAACAGAGGAAAGCCAGGCGCGGGCGTCGCTGCGATAGGTGTCGAGCGCGGTCATGCCATTTCTCCTGCCAGATCATCGACCAACCGGTCTTCCCAGAAGATCATATTCCCTCCCTCGATCGCGAGTGTGCGGGTGCGGCGCATATGAAGGTGCAGCCCGGCCTCCCACGTAACGCCGATTCCACCATGGATTTGGATGCAGTCGCGCGCTGCCGTGTCATAAGCTTCGGTGGCGGCAAGCCGTGCCGCTGCGGCATGCCGCACCAGCTGGGGCCCTTCGGAATTGGCAGCAGCATGGAGCGCATTGGCGCGCGCGATTTCGACCAGGCCGTAAAGCTCTGCAATGCGATGCTTCACCGACTGGAAGGCACCGATCGGTTGGCCGAATGCCTTGCGCGTCACGGCATAATCGCGCGCGCGCAGCATCAGCGCCTCGGCCCCGCCCACCTGTTCGAAGGCGGTGACGATGGCGCAACGCGCCAGCACATCCAGGGCAGCGCCAACGGCATCCGCGCTGCCGAGTGGTGTTGCCGGTGTGTCGTGGAAAAGGATATCGGCCACGCCCCGGCTGTTGTCGAAACTGGTTATCCGCCGCCGTTCGACGCCGGCCAGATCGGCCAGGCACAGGCGGGGCACACCAGCATCATTTGCCAGCACCAGCGCGACATCGGCATGAAGGCCGCCGGTGACGGCAGTCTTCACACCGGTCAGCTTGCCGTTCGTCAGCGTCACTGCGGGGGCAAGCGGCAGCGGGTCAGCGCCTTCGCCGATAGCCACGGCGCCACGTGTCTCGCCGCTGGCAAGGCCGCCGAGCCAGCGAGCCTTGGCCCCATCATCACCATGCCGCGCAATCGCATCCGACAGGGCATAGCCGCCGGTCAGGAAAGGCGCCCCGGCCAGGGTCGCTCCAATGCCGAGCGCCACCTGACCCAGTTCGACAAGCCCAAGGCCCAGGCCGCCATGTTCCTCTGGCACGGCAAGGGCGCTCCACCCTTGCTCACCCGCCATCGTCCACCAGCCTTCATCATAGCCGCCGTCGCCTTCAAGCAGCGCCAGTGCACGGGCCTGATCGGCGCGTGCTTCGGCGATGCGCCGTGATTCAGTGGCGATGGCCTGCTGGCCTTCGTCGAGCAAAATGGTCATCGACTCCGCACTCTCTCATGTTGTGTTATCGCGCCGATTGAAATGGCCGTTTACGTAAACGTCAAGCGGGATTATCGTCCCGGCCACAACATTTGGATCGAGAGGAGGGCAAGGGCATGGCTTTCAGGACGCGCATCACGGACATGCTGGGGATTGAGCATCCCATCGTTCAGGGCGGGATGCAGAGCGTCGGCTATGCCGAGCTGGCCAGCGCCGTTTCGAATGCCGGGGGCCTTGGCATCATCACCGCACTGACCCAGCCCACGCCCGATGCGCTGCGCGAGGAGATTGAGCGCTGCCGTGCAATGACTGACAAGCCGTTCGGTGTGAACATGACCGTGTTCCCGACGATCAACGCGCCCGATTACCGCGCCTATGCTCAGGCGATCATCGATGGCGGGGTGAAGATCGTCGAAACCGCCGGCACACAGGCGGTGCGGGAAATCTGGGAGATGCTGAAACCGCATGGCGTCATCATCCTCCACAAATGCACCGCTGTGCGTCATGCCCTGTCTGCCGAACGGGCCGGCTGCGACATCATCTCGATCGATGGTTTCGAATGTGCGGGCCACCCTGGGGAAGATGATATCCCGGGGCTCATCCTCATTCCCGCGGCGGCGGACAAGGTGAAGATCCCGATGCTCGCTTCGGGCGGCTTTGCCGACGGACGCGGCCTCATCGCGGCGCTTTCGCTCGGGGCCGAAGGGATCAACATGGGCACGCGTTTCTGCGCGACCGCGGAAGCGCCCATCCATCCCAATGTGAAGCAGGCCTATGTCGATAATGACGAGCGTGGCAGCTTCCTGATCTTCCGCAATTTCAAGAACACGGCGCGCGTGGGCCGCTCTGCGGTATCCGAAGAAGTGGTGCGCCGCCTGTCGCAGCCCGATGCGCAGTTCAGCGACGTGCAGGAACTGGTCTCGGGCAAAGCGGGTGCGGAACTGCTCAAGACAGGCGATCTGTCCAAGGGCGTGTTCTGGGCCGGCATGGTGCAGGGTCTTATCCACGATATTCCGACCTGCCAGGAACTCATTGACCGTATTATCGGTGAGGCCGAGGCGATCATGGATCAGAGGCTGTCCGCTTTTCGGACCTGATTCTGGCGAGGGCGGTTGAAACATGCCGTGCTTTTGCTAGCCATAGGCCCATGGCCAGCTGTGACACCTGCCTCGTCCGCAATCGCGCCATCTGTGCGGTGCTCGATGGTGATGAACTGCAATCGCTCAACAAGATCGGTCGCACGCGGAGCATATCTGCTGGACAGGCATTGATTTGGGAGGGCGATGACTCGCTGCTCGTCGCCAATGTCATGGAAGGCGTACTGAAACTTTCGACGGGGACCGGGGACGGGCGCGAGCAGATTGTCGGCATCGTCTATCCGGCGGATTTCATCGGCCGGCCCTTCGGTGCGCGCAGCCAGCACACCGTCACCGCACTGACTGACGCACGCGTGTGCACCTTCACCCGGGGTGACTTTGATGGATTCGCCCGCCAGCATCCGGAGCTGGAGCACAAGCTGCTGCAACGCACGCTCACCGAACTCGATCGCGCACGGCACTGGATGCTTCTGCTTGGCCGGAAATCGGCGACTGAGAAGATGGCAACCTTCCTTCTCGAAATGTCGGAACGGCTGGTGGACGCAAGCTGCCGTGCGACCGATGGGCCGCTTGACCATTTCACGCTTCCGTTCGGGCGCCAACAGGTGGCCGATATCCTGGGCCTCACCATCGAAACGGTCAGCCGCCAGCTGACGCGGCTCAAGGCCGATCGCTTTATCGATCTGCCGTCGCGTCGCGACATTGTCATTCTGGACAGACAAGGCCTCGCCGATCTCGCGGGGTAGGAGCAGCGAGACCGGCGAGGCAGTAACGCCCGGCGTGTCGGGGAGGGCCAGATCCGCCGGGCGAAGTGGACTCAGAAGCGGAAGGCGATGCCTGCGCTTAGAACCCACGGATCGAGCCGGTGCCGCGTCTCCAGTACTTCAGTGCCGGCGGCATTGAACCAGCGTGCGGTGGTGCGCAGGAAATAGCGCTTGGCATCGAACGAGAGGGACATGCCGCTGTCATTGACCGGAATGTCGACCCCTGCTTGCAGTGCCACCCCGAAATGGTCGTTCAGCCGCTGGCTGGTTGCACCAAGCGTGCGGGCGGTGGCGCCGGGCTTTTCATCGATGAAGATGAAATAGGTCGGGCCGGCGCCGACATAGGGGCGAATGCCGCCCGCTTCGCCGAAATGATATTTGGCGGTCAGTGTCGCGGGAATGATGTTGGCATTTGAAACCAGACCGGCCCCGGCCAGCGCGCCGCGCCCGTCGACATCATGTTGCGTCACGCAGCAGATGGTTTCGAGGCTGAAGTTCGGGCTCACGAAATATTCCGCTGCGATGGTCGGCACATAATTGTCGTCGGCGGCTGTCTGCGTGCCGGCCGGTAATCCCAAACCATCATTGACGACCTCAGTGATCTTTCCGTCAGGCAGGACTGCGGTTGCGAACAGCTTCAGCTGGATATCGCCGGCCTCCTGCGCTGAGGCCGGGCTGGCGGCGAGGGCGAGGGCAGCAACGGTGCCCGAGAAGAAAGCAGCCTTGATCATTGTGGGTTCTCCGATTGCGGATGCCGTCCCGGTCGTGCGCGGTCATCCCGCGCAGTGACCCGTCCGGCCCGGAGCGTCCTTTGCCGCCGCGACGCATGGCTTACATTGACGATGCTCAAGACTTTTCTTGACCTCGCGCAATGAAGCGGGGCCTGGTTTGGGCGAAACAGGCCCCCATGTGGCCCTATCATCCTGATCTGCTCGTCCGGCCTGTGCCGCGTTACACCAGCTTTCCGACCGCGGCGGAATTTGGCCCCGGCGTCGGTAGCGCCGAACAGGCCGAAGCGATTGGTGAGGTGCAAGAGCCTTTGTCGCTCTACCTCCACATCCCCTTCTGCGAACAGATCTGCTGGTATTGCGGGTGCAACACCGGAGCCGCCAACAAGGCGCAGCGTCTTACATCCTATCTTGATGCGCTGGGGTCGGAGATAGACCTCGTCGCCAGCATGATGCCTGACGATGTCGGCATTGCCCGCATCTCCTTTGGCGGGGGCAGCCCCAATGCTATTCCGCCGCTGTCCTTCGTCCGCCTTCTGGACCGCACCAGCACGGCATTCGGCGCCAGTGCGCCGGTCCTTTCGGTCGAGCTGGACCCTCGCGGATTTACGCCTGAATGGGCTTCGGTGCTCGGCGCGACCGGTGTAACCAACGTCAGTCTGGGCGTGCAGACTTTTGAGGATGCCATCCAGCATCGGATCGGGCGGATCCAGCCAGCGCGGTTGATTGACTCCACTGTCCAGCAGTTGCGCGGCGTAGGCGTCCGTTCGATCAATTTTGATCTGATGTATGGTCTGCCCGGACAGACGATGGGCGACCTTGAGGCGACTCTAGCCCACAGCATTGGCCTCGCGCCGGAACGGATCGCGCTGTTTGGCTATGCCCATGTGCCGCACATCCTGCCGCGTCAGCGCCGCATCGATGACAGCGCGCTCCCTGATCAGGCGCTCCGGTTCGCCATGGCCGAGCATGGCTATGATCAGCTGACAGCAGCGGGCTATGTCCCCATTGGCTTCGACCATTTCGCTCTGCCGCATGATCCCATGGCCAAGGCTGCGGCAGCGGGCGAACTGCGCCGCAATTTCCAGGGCTTTACCGATGATCCTGCCGAACGGCTGATCGGTATGGGCGCGAGTGCGATCAGCTGCTTTCCCGACCGGATCGTCCAGAATGAGAAGAATGCCGGCCGCTATCGCATGCGCCTGTCACAGGGTCAGCTGACGGGCACGCACGGCATCATGCGCAGCCGTGATGATCGCGAACGCGCGCTGGTGATCGAAGATATTCTGTGCGGGCGCAGCGCCGACCTGTCGATGGTGCTGGAGACACCGGGCGCAGCCGAAGGACTGTTGCCCTTCATCGATCGCGACTTGGTCCGGCTTGATGGCATGCTGCTGTCACCCGTTGACGCAACACGCCCCTATGCGCGCACCATTGCCGCGCTGTTTGATCCCTATCGCGTCGATGCCGCGCGCCGCTTTTCGAGCGCCGTATGAACCGCTTTCCGGCTGCTTTTTGCTGCACCGCCGCATTGTTTGACGCCGGTCAATGTTTGCCGCCGGCGCGCGGGCCAATGCCATCCCATCAGCGGGGAATGACACCATGACACTCGAATCGACTGTGACACGCGCCGGCCTCTGGCTGCTCGTTGTCTTGGGCGCCTTTGCCGCGCTCGCCGTAACAGCGGACTCAGGTTTCGCCATCCATATGGGCATTGTCATGGCCGCCGGCCTCATCGGTCTGTGGCTGACCATCAGCGGGCAGGATTATGCGGCGATGGGGCGGGGCATCCTCAATGCGCCCGATGAATCGCGCTATGATGACGATGTCATCCGCTGGGGCGTCATCGCCACTGTCTTCTGGGGCATGGCGGGGTTCCTCGCCGGCCTGTTCATTGCGCTCCAGCTTGCCTTTCCCGCCCTTAATCTGGGGCTTGAATGGACCAGCTTCGGGCGGGTGCGGCCGCTGCACACATCGGCGGTGATCTTCGCCTTTGGGGGCAATGCGTTGATCGCCACCAGCTTCTACGTGGTGCAGCGCACCAGCCGTGCGCGGCTCGCTCTGCCCGGCCTCGCGAAATTTGTCTTCTGGGGATACCAGCTGTTCATCGTGCTGGCGGCGACCGGCTATCTGCTCGGCATCTCGCAGGGCAAGGAATATGCCGAGCCCGAATGGTATGTCGACCTGTGGCTGACCATTGTTTGGGTCGCCTATCTCGCGGTGTTCGTCGGCACGCTGCTGAAGCGCCGCGAACCGCACATTTATGTCGCCAACTGGTTCTATCTCGCCTTCATTGTCACCGTGGCGATGTTGCACGTGGTCAACAATCTGTCGTTGCCCGTCAGCCTCGCCGGATCGCACAGCTATTCAGTGTTCGCCGGGGTGCAGGGTGCCCTGACCCAATGGTGGTATGGCCACAATGCGGTGGGCTTCTTCCTCACCGCCGGCTTCCTCGCCATGATGTACTATTTCGTGCCGAAGCAAGCCGAGCGGCCGGTCTATTCCTACCGCCTTTCCATCATCCACTTCTGGTCGCTGATCTTCCTCTACATCTGGGCCGGTCCGCACCACCTCCATTACACCGCGCTGCCTGACTGGGCGCAGACGCTGGGCATGGTCTTCTCGATCATGCTGTGGATGCCGAGCTGGGGCGGGATGATCAACGGCCTGATGACGCTCAACGGCGCCTGGGACAAGATCCGCACCGATCCGATCATTCGCATGATGGTGATGGCGCTCGCCTTTTACGGCATGAGCACTTTCGAAGGGCCGATGCTGTCGATCAAGGCGGTGAATTCCCTGTCGCACTATACCGACTGGACCATCGGCCACGTCCATTCCGGCGCCCTCGGCTGGAACGGCATGATCACTTTTGCCTGCGTCTATTATCTGGTCCCGCGCCTGTGGAACCGCGAGCGGCTCTACTCTGTGCGCATGGTCAACTGGCACTTCTGGCTCGCGACTGTCGGCATCGTTTTCTACGCCGCTGCCATGTGGGTCGCCGGCATCATGCAGGGGCTGATGTGGCGGGAATATGGGGCGGACGGTTACCTCGTCTGGGCCTTTTCTGACACCGTATCCGCCATGTTCCCGATGTATCTGATGCGGGCTTTCGGGGGCCTCCTGTACCTCGCTGGATCCTGCATCATGGTCTGGAACGTCTGGCAGACGATCGCTGGCAACCGTCGCGAGGAAGCCCCGATGGGCGAAACCCGCCACGATGCGGACAAGGATCGTCCGCTGCCCGCCCCCGCTCTCGCAGCTGCTGAATAAGGGATCAGACCCATGTCCACGATGGTAGAAGGCCACAAGAAGCTCGAGCGTAATGTGACGCTGCTCGGTGCGCTCGCCTTCCTCACGGTGACGATCGGCGGCATCGTCGAAATCGCGCCCCTGTTCTGGATCGACAACACGATCGAGGAGGTGGAGGGGATGCGCCCCTATACCCCGCTCGAACTGGCGGGTCGCAACATCTACGTCCGCGAAGGATGCTACAGCTGCCATAGCCAGATGATCCGCCCGTTCCGCGACGAGGTGGAACGCTATGGCCACTACAGTCTGGCGGCGGAATCGATGTACGACCGGCCGTTCCAATGGGGGTCGAAGCGCACCGGGCCGGACCTCGCCCGCGTCGGCGGCCGCTATTCCGACGAATGGCACGTCCAGCATCTCATTGATCCGCGCTCGGTGGTGCAGGAATCGATTATGCCGACCTACGCCTTCATGCTCGACCGTGATTTGAAGGTGGAGGGCATCGGGGCTGATCTGCTGGTCAACAGCCGGCTCGGGGTGCCCTACACCCAAGCAGCGATCGATGCGGCAGAAGATGATCTGAGGGCGCAGGCTGATCCCAATGCCGATCCTTCGGATCTGCGCTCGCGCTACCCCAATGCCAACGCCCGCGATTTCGACGGACAGCCTGACCGCATCACGGAAATGGACGCCCTGGTCGCCTATCTCCAGATGCTCGGCACGCTGGTCGATTTCGAAAGCGCCCGCGCTCAGGAAACGCCGCGATGAGCGATCATTCCACATATGACATGCTGCGCCATCTGGCGGACAGCTGGGGCCTGCTGGCGATCTTCATTGCCTTTCTCGTGCTCGCCGCCTGGCCGTTCAGGCCGGGAGCCGCGTCCCGCAACCATGCCGCAGCCAATCTGATTTTCGATGAGGACGACTCCCATGGCTGAGAACAAGCGCATCGACGAGCCGACCGGCACGCAGACTGTGGGCCACGAATGGGACGGTATTGAAGAGTTGAATACGCCCCTGCCGCGTTGGTGGCTGTGGACCTTTTATGCCACTGTCATCTGGGGCATTGCCTATACTGTCTTTTATCCCGCCTGGCCGATGCTCAGCAGCGCGACGGCCGGCACTCTCGGCTGGTCGAGCCGAGGGCAGTTGCAGGCGGAAATGGCCGCCGAGGCGCAGCGCCGCGCACCGATTGTCAGCGCCATTGCAGCGACGGACATCGCTGCGCTGCCTGCCAATGCCGAACTGATGCAGGCTGCGGTCGAAGGCGGCCGTGCTGCCTTCCGCGTCCATTGCGTCCAGTGCCATGGCACAGGTGCCGCCGGATCGCCCGGCTACCCCAATCTCAATGACGATGATTGGGTGTGGGGCGGTGATATCGGGGCGATCCATTATTCGATCGTCCACGGCATTCGTAACCCCGACCATGCCGAAACGCGGATGTCGATGATGCCTGCCTTCGGGCGCGATGGCATTCTGACCTCGGCACAGGTGCAGGATGTGGTGAGCCATGTCCGCGTCATCAGTGGGCAGGAACCGGCCAGCCCGTCGGCGGCCAACGGCGCTGCCCTTTATGCCGCTAACTGTGCGGTCTGCCATGGTCCGGCCGGTGCCGGGGATCGGGCGCTCGGCGCACCGCGCCTTGATGATGGCATCTGGCTCTATGGCGGCTCGCGTGAGGCGCTGACGGCAACCATCAGCAATGCGCGCCAAGGCGTGATGCCGCGCTGGGGCCACCGGCTTGATGAGGCGACGGTCAAGATGCTTGCCGCCTATGTCCACTCGCTGGGTGGCGGTGAAGCCAACCCTGCACCCGTAACCGCGGCGACCGTGGCTGTGGCAACGCCAGCGGAGGCGGTGCCAGCCGCAAGCCGATGAATGCCGCCAGTGACATCACCAATTCGCCCCTGGGCCAGTACCAGAAGCGCAAGGGCGTCTATCCCAAGGCAGTCGACGGGCCTTTCCGCCGCCTGAAATGGGCGATCATGGTGGTGACGCTGGCGATCTACTACATCACCCCTTGGCTGCGGTGGGACCGCGGGCCCTATGCCCCTGATCAGGCCGTGCTGGTCGATCTCGCCAACCGCCGTTTCTTCATGTTCGGTATCGAGATCTGGCCGCATGAATTCTACTATGTGGCGGGCCTCCTCATCATGGCGGGGATCGGCTTGTTCCTCGTCACCTCCGCGGTCGGCCGGGCCTGGTGCGGCTATGCCTGTCCGCAAACGGTGTGGACTGACCTCTACCAGCATGTCGAACGCTGGATTGACGGGGACAGGAACGCCCAGATCCGCCTGGACGCCGCGCCCTGGGGTCTCGGCAAGGCAGCCAAACGCCTCAGCAAGTGGGCCATCTGGCTGCTGATCGCATTTGCGACTGGCGGCGCATGGATTTTCTACTTCGCCGACGCGCCGACGCTCGCGCGCGATCTTGTGACGCTGGAGGCCGCACCGGTTGCCTATGCGACCATCGCTGTCCTGACGGCCACAACCTTTATCCTCGGCGGTTTCATGCGCGAACAGGTGTGCATTTACATGTGCCCCTGGCCCCGCATCCAGACCGCGATGCTCGACGAACAATCGCTGACCGTCACCTACAAGGATTGGCGTGGGGAAAAACGGGGCAGCCTAAAGGCGGCACAGGCGCATCCGGGTGACTATGGCGACTGTGTCGATTGCAACCAGTGCGTCGCCGTCTGCCCGACCGGCATCGACATCCGCGAAGGGCCGCAGATCGGTTGCATCACCTGCGCCCTGTGCATCGACGCGTGTGACACGGTGATGGCGCAGGTCGGTCGGCCCCGTGGCCTCATCGACTATGTAACACTGTCGGATGCGGAGACGGAGAAGGCGGGAGGCGTCGTGCCGCCGGCCTGGCGCACCATCCTGCGTGCGCGCACCCTCATCTATTTCGGCATCTGGGCGGGGATCGGCCTCGGCCTTCTGTTCGCGCTCGGCAACCGCACCCGCATCGACATCAGCGCGAGCCAGGAACGTAACCCGGTTTATGTCCAGCTGTCGAACGGCGATGTCCGAAACAGTTACACCGTGCGCCTGCGCAATATGGAAACCCGGCCGCGCCGCATGGAAGTCGGCATGACCGGGCTGGCCGGTGGCCGACTGTGGCAGAGAGGCGGCAGCGCCGACACTGCCGCCCGCACGATCAGCGTCGCTGTGCCGGCAGACAGCGTTGCCAAGCTGACCCTGTTCGTCGTCGCGCCGGGTTCCGGAGAGGAACGGGAGGATTTCGCCCTGACCGTCCGCGCGCTCGATCGCGAAGGCGGCGGGGATGCCCATGAAGTCATTTTTGATCGACCGGAGACCTGATCGCCATGAAAGCCCCCCGCACCTTCACCGGCCGTCATATGACGATGATCCTCGTCGCCTTTTTCGGCGTGGTGATCACGGTCAACATGGTCATGGCGCGAGCCGCGGTTGGCACCTTCGGCGGTACAGTCGTCGACAACAGCTATGTTGCCAGCCAGAATTACAATGACTGGCTGGCGCAAGGCCGGGCGCAGCGGGCGCTCGGCTGGGATGCCGCGCTCTCGCGGGATGCCGCGGGTCATCTGCTGGTCACGCTGACCGCGTCGGGTCAGCCGATGGCTGAAGGATCGGCTGTCAACGCCACAGCCCGCCCGCCGCTTGGCCGTGCGGAAACCAAGAATGTTCGTTTCACGGCGCTGGGCGAAGGGCGCTACCGCTCGGTCGATCCGCTGGCGGCAGGGCGCCAGGACGTGAAGCTGACCGTGGTGCGCGGGCCTGACAGCGCGCTTTTCGACGGCGAGGTCCAGTGAACACGATCGCTCTCCAACGGCCAACCACGGCCCGGCCCGCGCCCCCCGTCCCGCCGCAGGCTGGCGCGGATAGCCGATTGTCTGTGCCCGGCATGATGTGCGCTGGCTGCATCGCGAAGATCGAACATGGCCTCGCCGCCAATGCCGGCATCATCTCCGCGCGGGTGGATTTCGGCGCGAAGCAGGTACGCATCGCTCACCTGCCGGAGGTCGAGTTGCCGCAGCTGGTGACGATGCTCGACCGGCTGGGCTTTGCTGCCCACCCGCTGGCGGAGGCGCCACCGCCTGATGCCGAGCAAAGGCGGCTCGTCTCTGCGCTTGCTGTTGCCGGCTTCGCCTGGATGAATGTTATGCTGCTCTCGGTCAGCGTCTGGTCGGGCGCGGCGGGCGCGAGCAAGGATATGTTCCATTGGCTCTCCGCGCTGATCGCAGTGCCGGCGATTGCCTGGGCGGGCCGGCCCTTCTTCGTTTCCGCATGGCGCGCGTTGCGGCGCGGGCGCACCAACATGGATGTTCCGATCAGCATCGGCGTGACGCTGGCGACGGCCATGTCACTCTATGAAACGGCGACGAGCGGCCAGCATGCCTGGTTCGACGGCGCGATCATGCTGTTGTTCTTTCTGCTGGCAGGCCGCGTCCTGGATGGTGCGATGCGCGCGCGGGCAAGGGCAGGGGCATCTGCCCTGATGGAGGCGAGCGCTCCCGGGGCCACCATCCTCGCTGCCGACGGCAGCACCCGCTGGGTTCGCGCCGATGCCATCACGGCCGGGGCAACAATGCTGGTGGCAGCTGGCGAACGGGTGGCCGCGGACGGGCGCATTGTCGCGGGCGAAAGCGCGGTCGACGCCTCGATCCTCACTGGCGAAAGCGCCCCGGCATCACTCGCGGTCGGGGATCATCTGCTCGCGGGTATGCTCAACCTCGGTGGGCCGCTGACGGTCGAGGTGACGGCAGCAGGCGAGGACCGCACCATCGCCGGCCTTGCCCGTGCGATGGAGGATGCCGGGCAGCATCGCTCGCGCTACGTGCGCATCGCCGACCGCGCCTCGCGCCTTTATGCGCCTGCTGTTCACACGCTGTCCGTGCTGACTTTCGCTGGGTGGCTGTTGGCGGGCGCTGGCATTTATGAAGCATTGCAGATCGCGGTCGCGGTGCTGATCATCACCTGTCCGTGCGCGCTCGGCCTTGCCGTTCCGGTGGCGCAGGTGGTCGCGTCCGGCGCATTGATGCGCGCCGGGATACTGGTCAAGGATGGCAGCGCCCTTGAACGGCTGGCGGAGGCAGACCGGGTGCTGCTCGATAAGACCGGCACGGTGACGCTCGGCCGACCCCAGCCGGTCGATCTCGACCGACTGCGCCCCGAAGACCGGCCCGCCGCGCTTGCGCTGGCGCAGGCAAGCACCCACCCGCTGAGCCGCAGCCTCGCGCGCGCGCTTGCTGCAGACGGTGTTGTCGCGGCCAGGCTGTCCGGCGTTGCCGAAATGGCCGGCGAAGGGATGACCGGGTTCGACAGCGATGTTCCAGTGCGCCTCGGCCGCCCGCACGGTGCGACGCATGGCGATGGCAGCCATGTCGCCTTCGCGCGCGGTGAAGGCGTGCAGCAGATCATCGTCTTTGCCGACTGCCTCCGCCCGGAGGCGGCAGCGGCGGTGGCCGGTCTCGGCCAGCTCGGCCTTGGTTCGACCCTCGTTTCGGGTGACCGTCTCGAAGCAGTGTCTCCGGTGGCACACAGTCTCGGCATCACCGCGATCGCCGAAGCCCGCCCCGCCGACAAACAGGCGCTGGTCGAACGGTTGGGGCAGGGCGGCGCGCGCGTGCTGATGGCGGGCGATGGCCTTAATGACGGCCCGGCGCTCGCTGCGGCCCATGTCTCGATCGCGCCGTCAAGCGCCAGTGACGTCGGGCAGCAGGCAGCGGACATGGTGTTTACCGGAGACAGCCTGATCGCGATCCCCCGCGCCGTGCGTGCCGCGTGCGCGACGCAGGCTGTGGTGCAACAGAATTTCCTGCTCGCCATCGGTTACAATGTGCTTGCTGTCCCGCTGGCAATGGCGGGTCTGGTGACGCCGTTGATCGCCGCGCTTGCAATGTCGCTCTCCTCGCTCATCGTTGTCGCCAATTCGCTGCGGCTTGCCGGGGTGGCGAAATGACCGGTCTTGTTTTCCTCATTCCCATTGCGCTCGGCATGGGCCTGATTGGGCTCGTCGCTTTCCAGTGGGCGCTGCGCTCGGGGCAGTTCGATGATCCCGATGGTTCGGCGCTGCGCATCCTCGTCGATGACGATGAACCGGACCGGATCCTGTGAGGAGCCCGCTCCCCGCCCTTTTCGGCGCGCTCGTCTTTGCGCTTCCCGCCCCGCCTGTTGCGGCTGAAAGCCTGACGGTCGGCTGGTGTGGTGGCGGTGTTGCGGCCAGCATCACCATCCCGATGGAAGGCCCGCCGATGGGCGATCATGGCTGCTGCACCAACCGCGCCTGTCACGCAGCATGCGAACGCAAGCAGCAGAAGCGGCGCGGCGCGGAATCCTGACTCCCATTGCCGACCAGTCACCCGCTGGGCTAACGTTGCGCCTTCCTGACGCAGCGAAAGCCCTGCCATGCCCTCCGGTCTCGCCGCCCTGCTCGATGATGTTGCGAGCATCACCAAGATGGCCGCCGCCTCGATAGACGATGTCGGCGCCGCGGCGATGAAGGCGGGCAGTAAGGCGGCCGGTGTGGTGGTTGACGATGCGGCGGTGACCCCGCGCTACGTCACCGAATTCACGCCCGACCGTGAACTCCCCATCATCTGGCAGATCGCCAAGGGTTCGCTGCGCAACAAGCTTCTGATCCTTCTCCCCGTCGCGTTGCTGCTCAGCGCGTTCCTCCCCTGGGCGGTGACTCCGCTGCTGATGCTGGGCGGCGCCTTTCTTTGCTTCGAAGGCGCGGAAAAGACGATCGAGGCCTTGGGCGGCCAAAAGCATGGCAAGAGCATCACCGGCCCGATCGAGGATATGGCGGCGTTCGAGCAGGAGCGCATCTCGGGCGCCATCCGCACCGACTTCATCCTCTCGGCGGAAATCATGGCCATCGCCCTCGCCGAAGTTTCGCCTGAAAGCCCTGCTGCGAACAATGGTGGCTGGCTCGGTCTCGACTGGTTTCTGCTTGGCGAGCAGGCGGCAGTGCTCGGTGTCGTGGCGCTGGGCGTCACGGTGATTGTCTATGGCGCTGTCGGCCTCATTGTGAAGATGGACGATTTCGGCCTGCATCTGGCGCAGCGCGCTGATGCGGCGTCCCGCGCTGTGGGTCGCGGCCTGCTGATCGGGATGCCAGTGGTGATGCGTGCCCTGTCAGTCATCGGCACCGCCGCCATGCTGTGGGTCGGCGGCCAGATCCTTGTTCACGGATCGGCCCTGCTGGGCTTTGCAACGCTCGAACATCTTATCCACGATGCCGCGCACGCGGTTTCCGGTGCGCTCGGCTTTGCCAAGGGGCTGATCGAATGGA
>ERZ1022756.5-NODE-5-length-105100-cov-9.394926_pt1 | contig 105100 bp, 92 predicted proteins | sample MGYA00520902_ERZ1022756 | MGnify/ENA primary metagenome ERZ1022756 (study PRJEB33162, sample SAMN09537601) | freshwater metagenome | isolation source: freshwater | place: Canada:Alberta | collected 2017-07 | study: EMG produced TPA metagenomics assembly of the...
CAGCGTCAGATGTGTATAAGAGACAGGGCAGTGACGCATCGGCCGCGGTTTCCCTCGAAACCCGTGTGGCTGTCACAACAACCCCGTCGCCATCACCGCCGTCACTGTCCTCACGGCTGCTGTAGCCTGCCGCCTTGCGCCGTTGCTGCTCCCGCACGCGCTCATCCGGTAGGCGGGGCATAGCTGCTGGAAGCCGGCAATATCCCTCGCGAACCAATGGAGTCGTATAGGCGAGTGCCACCCCGGTCGAACCAGTCGGCATCAGTATGGCAGACACTGCCAATGCGGAAACTACTGCACGACCAATCATGGCTCGGCCTCCCCCAGTTCACTTGTGGCAAGGCTTGGCAAGACTGGCGTGAACTGCAGGTGAACTCCGCCGGCAAGTCAGATGAGGCTCACGCGGCTGCCCGCATGGCGTTCTAGCCTTCCCGCCAGTTCAAGCTCCAGCAGGATCAATTGCACGACCGGGGCAGCAAGGCCAGACTGACGAACAAGCTCATCAACCGGAACGGAAACAGGCCCAAGCAGCGAGAGAAGCACCTCGCGCTCGCTCGCTTCCGGCTCATCATATGCTCCAGCGCTGTAATCCGATGCCGGTTCGCGCAACATACGGGGGTCGATACGGCTAACCGCCTCCATGATGTCCGCTACCGATTGAACCAAGGTCGCGCCTTCGCGGATCAGGCTGTTGCACCCCTGAGCACGCGGATCGAGGGGAGAGCCAGGGATAGCCATCACTTCCCTGCCGGCTTCTGCGGCCAACCGCGCGGTAAGCAACGAGCCGGAACGCGGCGCAGCTTCGACCACCACCGTGCCGGCAGCCAGCCCAGCAATGATGCGGTTGCGGTGTGGAAAATGCCGTGCGAGCGGTTGGGTGCTTGGCGGATACTCGGTAATAAGCAGATGCTTTTCGGAAATTTGATCTTGGAGATCGCGGTTCTCGGGCGGGAAATACTGGTCAATACCGCAGGCGATGACGGCGATCGTACCCGTCATCAACGCACCCTGATGCGCTGCGGTGTCGATCCCGCGCGCTAGGCCGCTTGCAACAACCTGCCCTTGTTCACCCAATCCTGCGGCAAACTGCCGCGCAAGTCTGCAGGCCGCAGCGGAGGAATTGCGGGCGCCGACCATGGCGATAGCCGGGCGCCGGAGAAGCGTGGCATCCCCCTTCAGAATCAAGGCAACAGGTGCGTCAGGCAGTTCGTTCAGGAGAACTGGAAATTCAGGTTCGTCCGCAAAGAGATAACGGCCCCCTAGTGCCTCGACCTTCGCCATTTCTTCAGAGACAAGGTCGCGCGAGGCGGGACGGAAAGGCGCGCCTCCACCCCGGCGCACAAGGTCGGGGAGCGCCTGCAAAGCGGCAGCTGCGGTTCCGAACCGTCGTATCAGTTGGCGGTAGGTGACAGGCCCGACCCGCGGCGTGCGGGCCAGTTGCAGTCGATCCGTTGTTGTGGTTTTTCCCGAGACCCCTTGGGCCTCAACCATCGGCAACCTTCGGCGCAGAGCGGCCGACACGCGGCTCCTCGCCGCGCAAGAGACGACCAATGTTTTCCTGATGCTTCCACAGCACGATGATCGCGAGTGCAGCCATCAGAGGTACGAGGTCCGGACGGTCGAACGCCCAAGCGCTAACCGGAACACTGATCGCCGCGACCAGCCCTCCAAGCGAGCTTAGCCGCGTGACCATGATGGTGCCGATCCAAAGCCCTGCGTAAATGGCGCCCATCCACGTCTCGAAACCGGTCGTCAGGTCAAGGCCTAGTGCCACCCCCATGAACGTCGCAACGCCCTTGCCGCCTTTGAACCGAAGCCAGAAAGGATAAATATGACCGAGCATTGCGCCGGCACCGGCAAGCTGTTCATTGCCGGGAGACAGCGAAGCGGCAATCCACACCGCAACCAAACCCTTGGCTAGGTCGAGAAGCAAAGTCGCTACTGCCAGACCCTTCCGGCCTGTGCGCAACACATTCGTCGCACCAATATTGCCCGAACCAATGGCGCGCACATCTCCGGCACCACCCAGCTTGGTAAGGATCACCCCGAAAGGGATCGAACCCAGCAGATAGCCAAGCAGCAACACGCCAAATGTCGATTCAGCAAAATTTGCCATGCTTCTCCCCGCCATTGGCAACGATTCCACACCCTTACCGCAGAAGGAGCAGGGGGCAAGTGGGATTGCCGGTGCAGTGCGCACGGGCTAGTCGGATAACCATGTCAGCCACGCCCCACCCCGATGCCCCGATCCTTGTCTTTGATAGCGGGATTGGCGGGTTGTCCGTCCTGCGTCCGATCCTTGATCTGCTGCCGCAAGCCCCATTGGTCTATGCCTGCGACTATAAAGGTCTTCCGTATGGCGAGAAGAGCGAGGCTGAGGTCGCTACCCGCGTATCAGCTCTGCTCGGCAGGCTAGTTGAAAGGGTGCGTCCTCGGCTGGCGGTCATTGCATGCAATACGGCTTCGACGATCGCTCTCTCACACGTCCGCGCCGCACTCGACATTCCATTTGTCGGTACAGTTCCCGCAATCAAGCCAGCAGCGGAGCGAAGCACGAGCCGGGTTATCGGACTACTCGGGACATCCGCGACGATCCGACAGCCCTATCTCGACCGGCTAGCTGCGGACCATGCCGCGGATTGCTTGATCCTTCGCCACGGCGCAGGCGAACTTGTAGATGCCGCCGAAGCAAAGCTAGCCGGCAACAGAGTGGATCTGGAAGTCATCAAACAGGCGATTGCAGCACTCCGCAGTCAGCCCGGCGGAGAAGCTATGGACGCGCTAGTGCTGGCCTGCACTCACTTCCCGCTGCTGAGCGAGGAATTGGCAGCAGCCGCAGGGCCAGGGGTCGCATTGGTCGAAGGCAATGCCGGCATTGCCCGGCGCGTCGCCCATCTGGTTGCCGGGCAGGACTGGCCTGAAGGGGTGCCCCCGCGGATGGTCATCGGCAATGGCGGGCGCGACAGAATAGAGGCGGCTTGGCCGGCCTTTGCAGAGCTCGGCTTCACCAGCATCGATCTCGTCTGATCGACATAAGCGATCTGACTGACGGTGTTTTTGCGAGCGGTTCGCGCTGGCATAGGCGCAATCTCGGCGGTATGGGCGCCGCTGACGCCAGATAATGGTGGAACGCGCGGGAACGGGCATGAATTACAACCATGTTTTCGAAAAAGCGATTGAGCGGCTCCATGCGGAGGGCCGTTATCGTGTTTTCATCGATATCCTGCGCAACAAGGGGCAATATCCTAACGCCCGCTGCTTTGCCGGCCACAATGGTCCCAAGCCGATTACGGTCTGGTGTTCCAACGACTATCTGGCGATGGGCCAGCACCCCGATGTGATCACCGCGATGGAAGAAGCGCTGCATGACGTGGGTGCCGGTTCCGGCGGCACCCGCAACATTGGCGGCAACACCCATTATCATGTTCAGCTCGAGGCCGAGCTTGCAGACCTGCACGGCAAGGAAGCCGCGCTCCTGTTCACCTCTGGCTATATTTCGAACGAGGCGACGCTGGCGACGCTTGGCAAGATTTTGCCGGGCTGCATCATTTTTTCCGACGAGCTCAACCACGCCAGCATGATTGCGGGGATACGCAATTCCGGGTGCGAGAAACGTGTTTGGCGGCATAATGATCTCGCCCACCTCGAAGAATTGCTCGCCGCTGAAGATGTTGATGCGCCCAAGCTGATCGCGTTCGAAAGCGTTTACTCGATGGACGGTGATGTGGCGCCGATCGCAGCGATCTGTGACCTTGCCGACAAATATGGCGCGCTCACCTACTGTGATGAAGTGCATGCTGTCGGCATGTACGGCCCGCGGGGTGGCGGCATCACCGACCGGGACGAAGTGGCTGATCGCGTGACTATCATCGAAGGCACGCTCGCAAAGGCGATCGGCGTCATGGGCGGCTACATCGCCGCCGACCAGGTGATTGTCGATGTGATCCGCAGCTATGCGCCGGGCTTCATCTTCACGACATCGCTATCGCCGGTGCTAGTTGCCGGCGCGCTCGCGAGCGTCCGCCACCTCAAGGGATCAAGCATTGAGCGCGACGGCCAACAGGCTGCCGCTGCCATGCTCAAAGGGTTGATGCGCGATGCCGGCCTGCCGGTGATGGCGTCGGAAACGCATATCGTTCCCCTCATGGTCGGTGATCCGGTGCGCGCCAAGCGCATCAGTGACATCCTGCTCGCCGAATATGGCGTCTATGTTCAGCCGATCAATTTCCCGACAGTTCCTCGCGGTACGGAGCGCCTGCGCTTCACCCCCGGCCCGAGCCACAGCGAAGCGATGATGCGCGAGCTTGTTGCCGCACTGGTGGAAATTTGGGGTCGCCTCGAGATGCCGATCGCCAAGGCCGCCTGACCGGGATCAGAGAGCCGCGAACCCCAATAGGGCTGTAGCTGCACCTAACCCATAGGAAAGTGGTCTACGCAGCCTCAGCCAGCCGGTCGGGGCTATGCCCTGCGCATCAGCACGCTTGTCTACTGCAAACGATGTGGCGATGGCGAGGCCCAGCACTATCAGCGAATATCCCGGCCAAGGCCAGCCCAAGACCCAAGGGACAAAGGTCGCCAAAGCCAGCAGGCTAGGCGCAACAGAAGCATACCAAAGCCAGTTCGGCGCATTTTCTGCCCGCGCCGCGAGGCCCCACCACAGACCACCCAAAAAGCTGAAGATCAGCGCAGCATAAGCATGTCCCAGCGCAAAGGCGGCGAACTGGAAGCGCGGTTCCCCCGAGACAGCGGCAAGGAGCGCTCCCACCATCGGCAGGATACCGGCCCAACCAAGCTGCATGGCGAGGGGCGGCAGTCGATCTGGTTTTTCAGGTTCCATGGCGCCTTCCTCGATCCAGACTGCCGGAAAATCGAGATAGACCTCGGTCCATATGCTTGCGAGGCGCGGCCTTCATCCACAGCCTCGCGCTGGACTAAGCACCAATAGCTGTCAGCTGGTCTATCAGTCGGCTTCAGCCAACACTGCTGCAAAAGCCGCGGCGTCGGTATTGCCCCCCGACAGCGTGACTAGGCTATGCTGGCCCAGCGATACCTTTCCGGTCATCGCAGCGGCGAGTGCGACAGCGCCGCCGGGTTCAAGGACCAACCGCAAGCGGCGGAAGGCGAGCCGCTGTGCCGCTCTCACCTCTGCTTCGCTAACGGTAATGGCTGTAGCCTTCCGCGCGCTTAGTACCGCGAAATTGATCGGGTATGTCGCAAGGGTTTGAAGAGCATCGCACGCAGTCGTCGGCGGGTCGATGACGCGCTGGATTGTTCCGCTTTCCAGACTGCGCCTCACATCATCCCAACCGCAAGGCTCGACCGCGAACAGTTTTGTATCAGGCAGCGCCAGGGCAATCCCGGAGGATAAGCCACCGCCTCCACAGCAGGCGATAACGGTATCGAACTTCTGGCCGGTCGCAGTGGCGAGTTGCATCTCTGCCTCGACCGCAAGGCTGCCCTGCCCTTCAATGACCCACGGGTCACCGAAAGGATGAACAAGCGTACGGTGGCTTTTCGCCATCAATCGGGCCGCCACCTCGTCACGATCCTCGCCACCGGGCCGGTCGTATAGAACGACTTCGGCGCCCAGCACGCGTGTAGCCTCCAACTTTGCGACCGGAGCGTCATTTGGCATAACGATGATCGCAGAAATGCCGAGCCGCCTAGCTGCCCAAGCAATCCCCTGCGCATGATTGCCGCTTGAGACGGCTATCACGCCCTGTCCGCGTTGTTCGTCATCCAGATCGGACAGGCGGTGCCAGGCCCCCCTAATCTTGAATGCGCCGATCGGCTGCAGGCATTCGGCCTTGCACCAGATGGTCTGACCGTCGATTTCGAGCGGCAATAGCGGAGTAGGCGGCAGAATTTCTGCGACTTTGGCTGCCGCGCGCAGCACGCCTGCGCGACTTGGAACCCGAGCCGGATCGAGAAGGCTTTGTTCGGTCATATTGTGCCCCTATATGCCGCCGCCACAGGCGCGCAAAGGCGCATCCGCAGGAGAAGACGAGTGAGCAAGGTTCTGGTGATCGGCGCAGGCGGTGTCGGATCAGTCGCGGTGCACAAGATGGCAATGAATGCGAGCATCTTCACCGGCATCACACTCGCCAGCCGTACCAAGTCCAAGTGCGACGCCATCGCCGAATCGGTGAAGGCGCGCACTGGTGTCACTATCGCCACCGCCCAGATCGATGCGGACGATGTTGCGGCAACGACCGCCCTCATCCAGTCGGTGCAGCCGAAGCTCGTGGTCAACCTCGCCCTACCCTATCAGGACCTTTCCATCATGGATGCCTGCCTCGCCGCCGGCGCCGACTATCTCGATACCGCCAATTACGAGCCGATCGACGAGGCGAAGTTCGAGTATAAGTGGCAATGGGCCTATCAGGACCGCTTTGTTGCCGCGAAGCGCATGGCGCTGCTCGGCTCGGGCTTCGATCCCGGTGTCACCAGTGTCTTCACCATGTGGCTGAAGAAGCATCATTTTGCCCGCATAGACACGCTCGACATTCTCGATTGCAATGGTGGCGATCACGGGCAGGCCTTTGCCACCAACTTCAATCCGGAAATCAACATCCGAGAAGTGACCGCGCCTGCCCGGCATTGGGAGAATGGAGAGTGGGTGGAAACCCCGGCCATGTCGACCAAGGTAGAATTCGATTTCGAAGGCGTAGGCCCCAAGAATATGTACCTCATGTATCATGAGGAGCTTGAAAGCCTCGCCACCCACCTGCCCGAGCTCAAGCGAGCGCGCTTCTGGATGACCTTCGGCGACGAGTATATCAAGCATCTGACCGTGCTGAAGAATGTCGGAATGACGCGGATTGACCCGGTGATGTACCAAGGCGTCGAAATTGTGCCGCTTCAGTTCCTCAAGGCCGTGCTGCCCGAACCTGCGTCATTGGGTCCGACCACCAAAGGCAAGACCAATATTGGCTGCATCGCAACCGGCATCGGCAAGGACGGTCAGCCGCTCACCATGTACATCAACAACATCTGCGACCATGAGGACGCCTATGCCGAAACCGGCAATCAGGCGGTCAGTTACACGACGGGCGTACCCGCTATGATTGGCGCCGCGCTGATGGTTCAGGGTGTGTGGGCCGGCGAAGGCGTATTCAACATGGAACAGATGGACCCTGATCCCTTTATGGACATGCTGAACCAGCATGGCCTGCCATGGCAGGTGAAGACGCTCGACGGACCGGTTACCTTCTGATGGAAACCAGAGCCGGTGACCCCGGAGCATTTGCACGCTTCGATCTTAGCCGAGTCCCCTCGCCCGCCTTCGTCGTCGATGCCGCGAAGGTGCGGGCGAACCTGCGGGTGCTGCGGGATATCGGCGACCGTTCGGGCGCAAAAGTGCTTGCCGCACTCAAGGCATTCTCGATGTGGTCGCTGGGGCCGACTGTTGCCGAACATCTCGATGGCGTGTGCGCGTCGGGCCTGTTCGAGGCGCGGCTGGGCCATGACCATTATGGCGGCGAGGTCGCGACCTATTGCGCCGGGTATAAGGCATCAGACCTGCCAGAAATCCTGCGCCTCTCTGATCACATCATCTTCAATTCGCCAGGACAGCACAGCCGCTTTCTCCCGTTGCTTGCTGAAGCACGAGCAGCCGGCAACCAGTTTGATGTAGGGCTACGCATCAATCCGCTCCACAGCGAAGGCGAGGTGCCGAAATATGATCCGGCGGCGCCCTGCTCCCGCCTCGGTTTTCCCGTCAATCATCTGACGGCAGAGCATATGGTCGGCATCGACGGGATCCACATGCACACGCTGTGCGAGCAGGACTTCCCGCCGCTGGCGCGGACCTGGACGGCAGTGAAGCCTTACATCGAACCCTATTTCGGCCAGCTCAGATGGATCAACTTCGGCGGAGGACACCATGTTACCCGCGCCGACTACCAGATCGACGACCTCGTCGATTTCCTGCGCGGCGTGCGCGAGGAAACCGGCTGCAACGTGATGATCGAGCCGGGCGAAGCAGTGGCACTCGATGCCGGCATCCTGGTCGGCGAAATTCTCGACCTGTTCGACAACGGAATGACCATTGGTATCACGGATATCAGCGCGACCTGCCACATGCCTGATGTGATCGAGGCGCCCTACCGTCCGGCGATGCTGGGGGAGGAAACCGGTGGCGATGCCGTTCGTCTCGGCGGTCCATCCTGCCTCGCGGGGGATGTTATCGGCGATTACCGCCTTCCCGGCGGTGCAACGGTGGGACAGCGTTTCGCCTTCCTCGATCAGGCGCATTATTCGATGGTCAAGACAAACACCTTCAATGGCGTGCCGCTGCCCGCCATCTGGCTGTGGGACAGCGAGACAGACGAACTGCGTGAAATCCGCAGCTTTGGTTATCCGGATTTCCGCGACAGGCTGAGTTGACCGCCTGCAAGTTGCAGAATTGCCATGGCTACCAGCTCCGTTTAGCCGTCAACTGTGATCCGCGACGAGGGGGGGATTTCGACATGAAACTGTTTGCAGCCGCCATTGCGCTCATAGGCACAGCGATTGGCCTGGCCACTCCGGCCTATGCCCAAAAGGACAATGTCGGGCTTGCCGCTCCAACCCGGATCCTGACCTCGGTTACCGAAGCGGATCTGCGTGCGATTGTTCTGGCGCAGGGCCTCACAATCGAGATGGCTCGACCGCACGGGGATGTCAGCGTCCAGGGGCGCACCGCCGACGGCTTGTTGTTCGTGCTGATCGGCACGGCCTGCGCTTCTGACGGTGTGACCGACTGCCAAGGCGTCCTGATGCAGATCCGGTACGACTCAGACAAGCGCGTGACTTTGGAAAATGTGAATCGCGCCAACGTAGACTATGCGTCAATCACCACTTGGTGGGACCAGTCGATGAATACCGTCGGCTTTACCCGCTACGTCCCCCTCATCGGCGGCGGGGTAACAATGGCTTACCTCCGGCAGAACCTGCAGACCCTTTTCGACGTCGAACCGCTGCCGCGGGCCATCGTATTTCCATGATTTTTCACGGTCAGAAAAACACTTTACAGGGGGGGACCCCGACCATATATGCGCCCCCGCTGCCCCATGGGGACTCCCAATAACCGCAAGGCAGCCTTGTCCGCAGTAACCGTCTTGGGGGTCTCTTGAGTTGCACGAGCATCATAGCGCGCTGGGTCTAGTACGCGACCTGAAGCCAGTTGAACCTGTCACCCTCGTGCGTCCGCACGCGGCGCGCAGGGCAGCCCGTTTCTTCGCTGACCATTTTCCGGGAAAAACACTGTACGCGGTAAAGGCGAATCCGTCGCCCGACCTGCTGCGTGTTCTTTGGGATTCGGGTGTGACGCATTATGACGTCGCCTCGATTGCGGAGGTGCGCCTTGTTGCGCGCACCCTGCCCGAGGCGGTGCTTTGCTTCATGCATCCGGTGAAGGCTGAAGAGGCAATCTCCGAAGCCTATTGGAAGCACGGTGTCCGCACCTTCTCACTCGATACCATGGACGAGCTGGAGAAGATCGTCCGTGCCACTGAAGGCGCGAGTGACCTCAACCTGCTGGTGCGCATTCGGGTTTCTTCCGACCATTCGAAGCTAAGCCTTGCCGCGAAATTCGGTGCAGAGCCCGATGATGTCGCCGAGCTGCTCGTCGCGGCCCGGCAGGCGTCCGACGCGCTCGGCATCTGCTTCCATGTCGGCAGCCAGGCGATGACCCCGCACGCCTATTCATCGGCACTGGAGCGCGTCCGCGCGGCGATTGTCGAAGCTTCGGTTACGGTCGACATTGTTGATGTCGGCGGCGGTTTTCCGTCTTCCTATCCCGGCATGGAACCGCCCCCGCTGGCCACTTACTTTGACGTCATCCACCGCGGGTTCGAAAGCCTGCCGATCAGCTATTCGGCCGAGCTCTGGTGCGAGCCGGGCCGTGCGCTGTGCGCGGAATACAGCTCGCTCATCGTGCGCGTCGAAAAGCGGCGGGGGGACGAGCTCTATATCAATGATGGCGCCTATGGTGCCCTGTTTGATGCTGCGCACGTCGGCTGGCGCTTTCCCGTGACCCTGCTGCGTGAGAGCGAAGCCGGGAGTATGACCGCGTTCAGCTTCTATGGACCGACCTGCGACGATCTCGACCACATGGCAGGCCCGTTTCTGTTGCCCGACGATATCGACGCGGGCGACTATATCGAAATCGGTATGCTCGGTGCCTATGGCTGCGCCATGCGCACGCGCTTCAATGGCTTTGGCGCAGAAGATGTGGCGGTGGTCAGCGATGAGCCAATGGTCAGTCTCTACACTGGCCAGACAGCGTCTGAAAAACGCAGCGCGACCGTTACCAAACTCTATTGACCTGAACGCCAAGGGTTGCGTTTCGCAACCGTTGCGATAGCCTTCCCTCGCCATCCGATCGGTCCCATACCGACGATGGCGGGGAGGGTATTTTCATGGATAACAATGGATTGCTGGCACCAGCAGCAGTGCTGGTCCTGTGGACGTGCATCATGCTGTTCTGGTTGGCGGCTGCACGTATGACTGCGGTCAAAAAGTCAGGCGCAGATTTGTCAAAGAGCCCCCCGGGCGGACGCGGGCAGGATATCGATCCAATGCTCCCGCAGGGAGCACGCTGGGCTTCGCACAACTACACCCACCTACTTGAACAGCCCACCATCTTCTACGCTGTGGTGCTTATCTTGACGGTTGGCGGGGGCGGCGCAGACGCAACCAATGCAGCGCTGGCATGGGCCTACGTCGGCCTCAGGGTCGTTCACAGCCTTTGGCAGGTGCTGGTCAACACCATTCCGGTGCGCTTCCTGGTCTTCCTAGTCTCATCCCTGTGTCTGACCGTCCTTGCGGTCCGCGCTGTCATGCTCACTCTCGCGTAAGGAACACCAAGACATGCATCATCACGCTGAAATCCTCGGTCCTGTAGTCGCGCTCGCGGCCTGGACCATGCTCATCTGGCTCTGGATGTATGCCACCCGCATACCGGCCATGAACCGCGCTGGCATCGACGGTGCAAAGATGGTCGGATCAACGGGCCGCGGCCTCCGGGATGCGCTCGTTGAGAAGGGCGAGGAAAAAGCCTCCTGGGTTGCAGACAATTACAACCATCTGCATGAGGCGCCGACGGTGTTCTACGCCGTTGCCATTGTGCTGGCGATGATTGGCCAGGGGGATGGCCTTAACGCAACCCTCGCTTGGGCCTATGTCGGCTTCCGCATCGCGCACAGCCTGCTCCAGATCCTGTCAAACCGGGTGCTGTTCCGCTTCCTGCTGTTCGTGCTGTCCACCCTCGCCCTTATGGCGCTTGTGGTGCACGCCGTTATCGCGGTCCTGCTAAACTAATCTGATCGGGAAATTCGTGCGGCCAGTTCCATATGGGTTGACCAGCGGAACTGGCCCACGGGCTGCACCCAATCAATATGGTATCCACCGGCGGCCAAGATAGCCGCGTCACGTGCGAAGCTGACCGGATTGCAACTGACATAGGCGATCACCGGCACGCGCGAAGCGGCCAGCGTGCGCACTTGTTCCTCAGCGCCGGCACGAGGCGGATCGAGCACAACAGCGTCATGACCGCTTAGCTCAACCGCAGTCAGCGGACGGCGATACAGGTCGCGATGCTCGCAGCGGATCGAACTGCGGTGGCGATTTGCGGCCACCTGCTGTGCCACCACTGCTGAACGGCTTGCCTCGACAGCCAGCACGGACGCCGTCCCGGCAAGCGCCAAAGAAAATGTTCCAAGGCCAGAGAACAAGTCGGCCACCGACTTGGCTTGCCCCACCGCTTCTTGCACTGCCGAAACCAGAGCTGCCTCACCGTCACCGGTCGCCTGCAAAAAGCCACCATGGGGAAATGAAACGGGCACTGCGGACAGGGTGACTGTAGCGGGATCAGGCGCCCAACGGTCTTCGGGGCCCTCACCACTGTCGATTGCTAGCCGAGCGAGGCGATGATCGGAAGCGAACGCTAGAAGGGCCTCATGCGCCTCCAGCCCTTCGGCCGCGATGCCAGTCAGCAGCACATCCACTCCGCCATCGATCAACGTCATCTGGACACTGCCGCTGCCACGGCGCGGCAAGAGCCTTCCCATCAGCGCCCGGACCGGCGCAACGAGCGCAAACAAAGCCGGATGCAAAATTTCGCATTGTCGCATGTCGATGATGCGATGGCTGCGCGCTTCGGTGAAGCCGACAGCAGCTTCGCGGCCGAGCGACTGCGCCTTGAGGACCGCCCGGCGCCGGCTACGCGGGGGCGAAAGGTAGGGTTCCCGGATGATGGGTGTATCGATCCCCTGCCCAGCCAACGCTCCTGCAACACGATCGGACAGGTACTGGCGATAGGCCATATCATCGACGTGCTGGAGCTGGCATCCGCCGCATCTCGGGAAATGGCGGCACGGTGGCACTTGCTGGTGGGGGCCGGCGACCAGATGACCTTGCGCATCAAGACTGTCGCCAGGGGCAGCCATCGGCACATGCCGCCCTGAGACCGTCACGCCATCGCCACGCGCTGCAATGCGCACTATCGGATCAAGTGCGCTCACAGCCACACCGGACCAGCGACTAAATCATCAGCAACCAACCCGGGCCCAGCATGGAAGGCTGCGCGTTGATGCAACAAAACTGCGCTCTGGGCCGCCTCAAATGCGGGTACTCCCCGTGCCAGCAAGGCACCGGCGATCCCCGCCAAGGCATCGCCTGTCCCTGCGGTCGCCAGGCAAGGCGCGCCAGGACAATGGATGGCAACCCGACCATCAGGAGCAGCGATAACCGTATCGGAGCCCTTGTGTACCACGACCGCACCGAGCCGTTTTGCCATCGCCTTTGTTCGCACTATCTTGTTCCCGCTGGTCTCACCCCCCAGCCGGTCAAACTCCCCGGCATGCGGGGTTAGGATGCAGTTCAAAGGCAAGGTGGTTCCATTCACATATGCCAGAGCATCGGCATCGATCACTATCGGACGGTTCGCCGCGACCACTGCATCAAATCTCTCGGCGGCATGGGGACCTGTGCCGTATCCGGGTCCGATGACGATGGAACCGATCCGAGGGTCAGCAAGAGCATCGCCATCGCGCCAGGCTTGTCTAACTATGGCGTGCGGCGGCGACGGCGGCAGGGCCGAACCGATCAAGCGAACATAGCCTGCCCCTGCCCGCAAGGCACCGCGCGCGGCAAGTTCGGCTGCACCGCCCATTGATCCTGCGACCACAGCGACCAAACCGCGACTATACTTGTGCGATCGATAATCGGGGACACCAAGGTCAACCATTTCAGCGGCTGACACGTCCGAAGCCAGCAGTTCAGGCACAATGCCGATGTCCGCTACACGAACGACGCCACAATGGCTGGTGGCCGGCTGCAACAGATGCGCCGGCTTCAGTGCTCCGAAGGCCAGCGTAATGTCCGCACGGTGTGGACAGCCTGATGCCTCGCCGCTGTCGCTGGCAATGCCGCTGGGCAAATCTGCTGCCAATACCCGCGCGGCAACGCCGGCGTGCGCCGTAATTTCCTGTGCCAAACCACTATCTAGAGGGCGGGTAAGACCGGTACCAAAACCCGCGTCGATCAGGACTGCACCGGCTTTCGGCATTGCCCCGAACCCGAGGACGGGGCCTTCGAATGCTGCCTCCGCCGCCCGACATAGTGCGCTCGCGGGCACGGCAAGGGCAACCACATCCACATCCGCACCCTGGGCCCTAAGCCAAGCTGCTGCGACATAGCCGTCGCCGCCATTGTTCCCCGGCCCACACAGGATGCGCACCGGGCGACCCGCAGCCATCCGCCACGCAAGCTGGCCAAGCGCCTCGCCAGCATTGTTCATCAGCATGGCGAGCGATGTTCCGGCATCAGCGGCAGCCTGCTCAGCAGCGCGCATCGCAGCGGCATCGAGAACCGGAAGTGGCAGGGTCATCCTTCGCCCCTACGCCGGGGCGACAGTAAAGGAAACAGCCTGACCGGCTATTCGCCCTTGAGCGTAGCCGGCAGGCGATAGCGATCCTGCGCTACCGTCACCTCAATCATACCGTCCTCGATGATCCGAACTGTTGCCGGCTCGGCGCCGTCAGCTGCGACGATACCACGCCCGTCTGTCACGACACGGAACCGACGGAAACCAGCATCAGGGCGACCGAGCACGAGCGTCTCTCCTTCCGCACCGGCAATCCGGTCCATGGTACAGTCAAGACGGAAACGTTCTGCGCCGGCGAGTGCACAGGGAATCCTGCCGTCCGCTGCGGCATCGCGCACTTGCGCCGCCTCTACCTCAGCAAGAACAGAATTGTCTGGCTGTTCGTTTGAGCATCCAGCAATCCCTACCGCCACAGCGGCAATGAGCAGTGATTTAGATATCCGCAAAGACATGAGTTTCCGCTTTGGCTCCTGGATGAGTCAGCGCGCCCTGCCATGCAGGGCCAACGGTCTGTGAATAGCGCCAGAGCGCACCCGACTGATGGTCATGAACACGCGGCTTCCACTGCTCCTTGCGAGCTGCAAGCACGTCTGCGTCGACGACCAAGTCAATCGTGCCTGCCACAGCATCGATCGCGATGATGTCGCCATCCTCAATCAGCGCAATGGGCCCGCAGACAGCCGCTTCCGGGCCCACATGGCCAATGCAGAACCCGCGCGTCGCGCCAGAGAACCGGCCATCTGTTATCAGGGCCACCTTCTCGCCCATGCCCTGCCCATAGAGCGCAGCTGTGGTCGACAGCATTTCGCGCATACCAGGCCCGCCACGCGGACCTTCATAGCGGATAACGATAACGCTGCCTTCACGGATTGTGCGGGCCTCGACGGCGGCGAAAGCGTCTTCCTCGCAATCGAACACTTGAGCAGGACCGGTAAACTCCAACCGCTCCATGCCGGCGACCTTTACGATCGCGCCTTCCGGGGCGAGGCTACCCTTCAGACCCACGACCCCGCCTGTCGGCGTAATTGGGGTGCGCGCATCATAAATCACCTTCTGGTCGGGGTTCCAGGTCACTTGGTCAATATTCTCGCCCAAGGTCCGCCCGGTCACGGTGATGCACTCCCCGTCAAGGAGATCGTTCTCAAGCAGAGTCTTCATCAGCATGTAGACGCCACCGGCTTCGTACATATCCTTGGCGACATAGCGCCCGCCAGGCTGGAGATCGGCAATATAGGGCGTTGATTTGAACATCTCTGCGACGTCGAAGAGCGTGAAGTCGATCCCCGCCTCGCTGGCCATCGCCGGCAAGTGGAGCGCCGCGTTCGTGGATCCGCCGGTTGCAGCAACCACCCGCGCAGCGTTTTCGAACGCAGACCGCGTACAGATATCACGAGGCCGGAGATTGCGAGCCAGCAGTTCCATCACCTGCTCACCCGCAGCAACGGCAATTTCAGCCCGGCTTTGGTAAGGCGCTGGCACCATATTGCTGTTCGGCAGCGATAGGCCGATAGCCTCACCCACACAGGCCATGGTGTTGGCGGTATATTGCCCGCCGCACGCCCCATGCCCGGGGCAGGCGACCTTTTCGAGAGCGATGAGATCCTTAAGCGGACAATTCCCCGCTGCATGGTGCCCAACCGCCTCGAACACATCCTTCACAGTGACGTCATGACCATCAAAATGGCCAGGCAGGATCGACCCGCCATAAACGAAGATCGATGGCACATTGAGGCGCAGCATGGCCATCATCATGCCGGGCAGCGATTTGTCGCAACCAGCAAATCCAACCAGTGCATCATAGCAATGGCCGCGCACGCTGAGTTCGATAGAATCTGCAATAACCTCGCGGCTGACCAGACTCGACTTCATGCCTTGATGGCCCATGGCGATGCCATCAGTGACAGTGATGGTGTTAAACCGGCGCGGCATCCCACCGCCTGTTTCAACGCCGGCGCGCGCAGCCTCCGCCTGCGCATCGAGCGCGGTGTTGCAGGGCGCGCTGTCGTTACCAGCGCTGACCAACCCGACAAAGGGCCGGGCAATTTCTTCTTCGGTCAGCCCCATCGCATAATAATAGCTGCGGTGAGGCGCACGGGCGGGACCCACCGAAACGTGGCGGCTGGGCAGGCGAGATTTGTCGAAACGATCTGTCATAGCCCATCGGCTATGCCGTGACGCGCAGCGCCTTTCAAGCGCAACGACGTTACAAAGCGCCGCTACGCGCCTTGCCGAAAATGTCCCAGCTCGCAATGAACATCGCGGCAATGACAGGACCAACAATGAACCCATTGATTCCCATCACGCTTATCCCGCCCAAAGTGCTGACCAGCACAACCCAGTCTGGCATGCGCGTGTCTTTGCCGACCAGGATAGGTCGCAGCACATTGTCGACCATGCCAATGATGAAAATGCCGCACAAAACGAGGATCAAGCCATCGCCATAATTGCCTGAAGCGAACAGGAAGATCGCGACCGGGATCCAAACCAGACCCGTGCCAACAGCGGGCAGAAGCGAAAGGAACCCCATCACCACGCCCCACAGCAATGCAGCCTCTATCCCGAGCGCCCAGAAAACGGTGCCGCCGATCACTCCCTGGACAATGGCTACGACGATACTGCCCTTGATAGTCGCGCGCACGACCGTGGCGAACTTTTCAAACAGCTCGCGGCGCTGGCGGGGCTTCATGGGAACTCGTTCACCGATCGCGTGAAGCAGTTCCTCTCCATCCCGTAGCAGAAAGAAGGTGAGATAGAGCATGACGCCGATGGCCACGACGAAGGTGAAGGCGCCCTGCCCCACGCTTAGCGCCTGCTGCGCAACCAGCGACAGCCCACTTTCGATGAAGGAGGAGAGTCGCTCCTGAACGGCCGCAAGATCGACCAGCCCCATCTGATCCAGCGCACCGCGCGCCGAAGCGGGAAGCCCATCCCACAGAGACTGCAACGCCAAGCCGACGTCGAGCGGATCGCGCTGCAAGCGCGCATAGGTCGTGATCGCCTGATCGACGAGCAGCGACCCGATGGCCACCGCAGGCAGAATGACAATGGCAATAATGATGAGCAATGTCGTGAGTGCCGAAGCGTTGGGCCAGCTCGGGATCCGGGCATAAATGCGCCGGTTGAGCGGCACGAACAATATGCCCGCGACAATCGCCCACAGGATCGCGCCGGCGAACGGCGCCGCCACCCACAGTGCCGCGACGGAAACGACGCCGACGAAAAACAGCAGTACCTTGTCTTCGAAATCGTGCATCAATTGCCCGCCACGCTGTCGTTATGCTTACCTTAGCGCGTTGAGCCCACCGCTGTCACCTGCGCCAGACATTCCTGCAGCAAGGGAGCAAGGGTATCGGCAAAACGCACTGCGCCCGCCGGCACACCGGCAATGTCCTGCCGCATCTCCACGCCTAGATAGGGAATGCCATTTCCCTCTGCGTGGAGGTTCATCGTGTGGTTAAGCAGCCGACCCGAATAGGGTTGCTGATCACCAACCTGCCACCCTGCGGCGGTAAGCCAGGGGATAGCAAAACGCGCCAGGCGACTGTCCTCATTGTATAAAATGCCGATCTCCCAAGGGCGCTGTTCGTCAGGATGACTGGCAAGCTTTGACGTAAAGCTGTGCAGCGAAAGGATCATCGACGGTCGGCACTCCGCAATCAGCGAGGCAAGTCCTTCGTGATAAGGATGGTAGTAGCGAGCCAGGCGCTGCACATGTCCGTCATGGTCCAGAAGATTGCCCGGAATGGCATGACCATCGCTGGCGATCGGAATGATGCCAGGCGCATGCACGTCGCGATTGCAATCCACAACAAGCCTCGAAACCGCGCCCAGCCAAGCGGCATCGACAGCGCCACGCCCGACCAGAAGCGTCGCTACCGCAGCAACGCCGCGGTCGACAGCAATATGGTCTTGCAGGAGAGCGGGCGCGATGCCGAGGTTGATATCCTTCGGGACATGGGCTGAGGCATGATCAGCGACGAGCAAGATCCCTCCGGGCAGCGGGCGACCGAGGATATTTGCTGCTGAATTCACCGCAGACGTCCCGCCATGGTCCACCATTCCGGGTGGTCGGTGACTATTCGCTCCTGCGCGGCAAGGCACGCTTGCTCATCGTGGAACAACGCAAAACACGTCGCACCGGAGCCCGACATCCGCGCCAGCAGCGGCAGTTGAGCACGCAACACCGCCATGACGTCATCAATGTCCGGGCAAAGAGCGCGAGCCGGCGCCTCAAGATCGTTGCGGCCCGCCCGCGCCGCAGTCAGCACGCTTCCTTCAGCAAGCAGGCCGCGGTCGATTCCGTCCCACGCGGCAAAGACAGGTCCTGTTGGAACCGGGACCAGCGGATTGACCAGCAATACAGCTATGCCAGTGGCGTCATCCTGTGCCGGAACTGACAGCTCGTCGCCCAATCCTTGGCCGATCCTGGTCTGGCTGACGATACACGCCCCGACGTCGGCCCCCAGCGCCCGAGACGCCAAGATGAGCTCGCGATTGTCGCCGGCAGCCCAGACAGCAAAATGGCGCGCAACCAAACGGATGAGCGCGGCAGCATCGGCTGAGCCGCCACCAATTCCGGAGGCCACTGGCAAGTTTTTCTCCAGCGCGATGGCCAGGGGAGGAATCGGTGCAGCACCCGGAGGTGTTATCGTGCGCAACAGGCTGAGCGCCCGAAGCACCAAATTGTCGGAGCCGCCCGAGAGTCCTTCAGCGAACGGGCCGGTTATGCTGAGGCTGTCTGCCGCCGCCTCCTCAACCGTAAGCAGGTCACCCCGGTCCACAAAAGCGAAAAGGCTTTCAATGTCATGATAACCATCCTCGCGCCGACGCCGGACGTGGAGCGCGAGGTTGATCTTGGCGAAAGCAGGTTCGCTGAAGGCGGAGCCCATCACATATTCGGATAATTGGGTCCGCCGCCACCTTGCGGAGACACCCAGTTAATATTCTGCGTCATATCCTTGATATCACAGGTTTTACAGTGAACGCAGTTCTGGGCGTTGATCTGGAATTTCGGATCGCCGTCATCCTCACCGACAATTTCGTAAACACCTGCCGGGCAGTAACGCTGGGCGGGTTCGTCATAGAGCGGCAGATTATACGCTATCGGGCGTTCCGGATCGGCGAGCTTGAGGTGGACCGGCTGGTCTTCCTCATGGTTGGTGTTCGAAAGGAACACCGACGACAAACGGTCGAAGCTGATCACGCCATCAGGCTTCGGATAGTTGATCTTGGGCGCAATATCAGCGCGCAGCATGCCGACATGGTCAGGCTCATGATGCATCGTGAACGGCATCCGGATCCTGAGATATTCCGCCCACATCGTCACGCCAGCCAGAACGGTGCCAATCACTTCCCCGAACTTCTTGACCAGCGGCACGGAGTTGCGGACGCGGCTTAGCTCCTCATAGACCCAGCTTGCCTTATAGGCAGCAGGATAGGCATCCAGCGTATCGCCCGAACGATCGGCGACCACAGCTTCGAAGGCGGCCTCTGCAGCCATCATGCCCGATTTCATGGCGGTATGCGTGCCCTTGATCCGCGGCACGTTGAGGAAACCTGCCGTACAACCAATCAGCGCGCCTCCCGGGAAAGCGAGCTTTGGCACCGACTGCAAACCGCCGTCGGTGATGGCCCGCGCACCATAGGAAACGCGCTTGCCGCCTTCTAGAATCGCGCGGATCGCGGGATGCGTTTTCCAGCGCTGCATCTCGTGGAAGGGCGAGAGGTGCGGGTTCTTATAGGAAAGCCACGTCACAAAACCCAAGGCGACCTGTCCATTGGCCTGATGATAGAGAAAACCGCCCCCGTTGGCGAAACTGTCGTCATTGAACGGCCAGCCCTGCGTGTGGATCACCCGACCCGGGACGTGCTTATCCGCCGGGATATCCCACAATTCCTTGATGCCAATGCCATAGATTTGCGGATCGCAGTCAGCCTCCAGATCGTAGCGCGCCTTGACTGTCTTGGTGAGGTGGCCTCGCGCGCCTTCGGCAAAGAGTGTGTAGCGAGCATGAAGTTCAAGCCCTGGCGCATAGTCCGGCCCTTGCTCGCCATCGCGAGTGATGCCCATGTCGCCGGTAGCGACCCCCTTTACGGCACCTTGATCGTCATACAGCACTTCCGCTGCGGCGAAGCCGGGGAAGATTTCCACGCCCAGCCCTTCCGCCTGTTCGGCAAGCCAGCGGGTGAGACTGCCGAGACTGCCGGTATAGGTGCCCTTGTTGTTCATGAACGGCGGCAGCAGGAAATGCGGGAAATCGATCTTCTTGCGCTCGGTCAGGACCCAATGATGGTTCTCCGTGACCGGTGTCTGTGCAAGCGGGCAACCCATAGTCCGCCATTCGGGGAGCAGTTCGTCTAGCGAACGCGGATCAATGACCGCGCCGGACAGGATATGCGCACCGACCTCTGAGCCCTTTTCGAGCACGCAGACGGACAAGTCGCGACCGGCATCATTTGCCAATTGTTTGAGGCGGATAGCCGCAGACAGGCCAGCTGGCCCTGCCCCCACGATGACGATGTCATACGGCATCGATTCCCGTTCGCTCATGCTCGCTATCCTCTTTTCCGGTGCCGACGGCTCCCTTTGCCGCGTTCACCGCTCCATTGGTCTTGGAAGGCGATGCCCGCGAATTGACGCAAAGGTCAACTGGCTGTTTGAGTTGAATGATGTTCGGCGGTGCGAAAGATACTATCGAGAGCTATCTCGGCTGGTGGCAATCGGCTGGCTACGAGCTGCCGGTCAGCAACGATCGGAGAGATTGGCTGGCGCCTGCAGCCGCAGCCAAGGCGGTTGAATCATCAGCGCATCTGGAAAAGCCGAAAGCAGTAGAGGGGATCAGACCAGCCCCCCCTGCCCCCGTTGCAGCGGCTCCGATTGTCATTGGCCATGCCGGGCCGCTGCCAGCCACTGTTGAGGCATTCGACCATTGGTGGATGCATGGCGATGATGCGCCGGGTGCTATTCCCGGCACCCCCCGCCTCGCCCCCTCTGGTGCAGGTGAAGCGTCCCTCATGGTGCTAACCGATTGCCCGGATGCCGAAGACGTCCAATCCGGCAAGTTATTTGCTGGCAGGACCGGCGATCTACTGGACGCCATGCTGGCGGCCATAGGCCTCGCCCGCAGCGACGTCCGCCTCAGCGCGCTGATCGCCTGCCGCCCGCCGGGTGGCCTTATCGACCCGTCCTCTTCCGGCCGGCTTGGCCAGATTGCGCGTCATCAGATCAAACTGGTTCGGCCAAAGGCCCTGTTGATACTCGGCCAGAACGCCATGCGCACAATCGAATCCGTCGATAATCCGTTAGGTAAACCGCAATTTAACCAAGATGACGGTAACGTTGTGGTGCACGGCATCCATCACCCCCGCCTGTTGATCGAAAGACCGCTACTCAAGCGTCAGGCATGGGAAAGTTTGAAGCAGTTGAGGACAATTTTGTGAGCGTTTCCGTCCGCGTTTATCGCCTCTCCTGCGCCGCTTTGCTCCTTTCAGGCCTGTCCCTCGGCACTCTTGCCGACGCGCAAACCCGTATGGCCTTTGCACCTGTGGCAAGCGATTCTGCGCCGCGGGATGGCGAGAATGCCGATGTGGCATTCCAACGCGCCATTTCTCTTATCCGCGCAGCCCAGTGGGATAACGCTCGTGCGCAGATCGATGCGATAGCAGACCGCACGCTTGCTAGCTTCGCCCGTGCCGAGCTGTTTCTTGCGGCTGGCAGCCCGCGCGTCGACGGCAATGAACTGCGTAGCCTGATCATCGAAGCACCCCAGATCCCGCAAGCCGCACAATTGGGGCGCCTCGCCCAGACCCGCGGGGTCAGTGACATTCCTTCGATACCAGCAGCACAACGACTGACCTGGGCTGGATCTTCGCCGCGCCGGGGCAACCCCCGCAGCATTCAGGACAGTGCGATAGGGCCCGTGCGTTCGGCCATTCAGCGCCGCATCACCGAAGATGATCCCGCTGGCGCCGAAGCAATCCTGAGCGGTGTCGAATCCAGCCTGTCAAACGAAGCGCTGACCGAGTGGCGACAACGCGTTGCCTGGTCCTATTATATCGAAAATGATGACACCAATGCCCGACGCCTCGCCGCACTTGCTCAGATGGGGAGCGGTGACTGGGTGGCGATGGCTGACTGGACCCAGGGATTGGCGAGTTGGCGGCAGAACGACTGCCGCAGCGCAATGGCGGCGTTCCGCAATGTCGCAGGGCGCGCGCATGACCCCGAAATCGAGGCGCAAGGCCATTTCTGGTATGCGCGGGCTGCCACGGCATGCGGTGAAGCACATGAAGCACAGCCTGCCCTGCGCCGTGCCGCCACACTCGACGAAACATTCTACGGCCTGCTCGCAGCCGAAATGCTCGGGATCGAGCCGGACATGCGCACCCCGGAAACCTCGCGTTCGGCCCGTCAGCGGATCGAATCGCACCCCAATGTCCGTGCTGCCAAGTTGCTGGCGGGCAGTGGCGATTATGCGTTGGCTGACGAAACGCTGCGCCATCAAGCACGCATCGGCGATGCATCGGACCATGCAGCCCTAGCCTCTCTCGCTGGCGAGTTAGGGCTTCCTGAAACCCAGCTCTTTCTTGCGCACAACGCTCCGCGCGGCGTGCGGCCGGCTGTCGCGGCACGCTTTCCTGCACCGCAGTGGGTGCCCGCTGGCGGTTGGCGTATCGACCCCGCATTGGTCTTTGCCCACACGCTTCAGGAGTCACAGTTCCGGCGCAATGTCGTGAGCCCTGCCGGCGCCGTTGGCCTGATGCAGCTTCGCCCCGGAACGGCCGGTGACATGGGCTTGCGCAACATGGGCGGCAACCTGACCGACCCGGCCACCAATCTGGCGCTCGGGCAGGCCTATATCGAATATCTGCGCGACGGCAACGTGACCGGGGGACTGCTCCCCAAGGTGATCGCCGCCTACAACGCCGGTCCGGCCCCTGTCGCCCGCTGGAACACCGAAGTGCGCGACAATGGCGATCCGTTACTGTTCATCGAATCCATCCCTTATTGGGAAACGCGGGCCTATGTGGGCATCGTGCTGCGCAACCTCTGGATTTATGAAGCACAGATGGGGCGTCATTCGGCAAGCCGCGCCGAACTTGCGCAAGGGCGCTGGCCGCGTGTTCCTGCTGCACCCCGCGAACTGGCGAGCGGCGGTAGCGCATCAGTGAGCACATTACAGTCCAACTGACGTTAACCTGCGTCGCGGTTTGCAGTTGGAAAACACTGAATTCGGCCAAGGGTCCGCTTGCATGGGGCGATGATGTTCCCTACCCGTTCGCGCGTGGACTCGGCCGCTCCCCCTGCCCCGCCCGCCAATGAGCGGCGCAATTATCCGTTTCTGGACGGGCTAAACCCTGCGCAACGCGATGCGGTGCTGACCACTGAGGGTCCGGTATTGGTGCTGGCGGGTGCGGGTACAGGCAAGACATCGGCATTGACCGCCCGGCTCGCCTATATCGTGGCCGAGCGGCTAGCATGGCCTTCGCAGATACTGGCCGTCACTTTCACCAATAAAGCGGCGCGCGAAATGCGCGAGCGAATTGCCCGACTGATCGGTCCGGCGAGCGAGGGCATGGCATGGCTAGGCACTTTCCACGCCATCGCTGCCAAGATGCTCCGCCGCCATGCTGAGTTGGTGGGACTGGAAGCCAATTTCACCATCCTCGACCCGGACGATCAACTGAGAGTGATCAAACAGATCCTCACTGCGGAGGGGATCGACGATAAGCGCTGGCCTGCCCGGCAGTTCGCAGGGCTCCTCGATCGTTGGAAGAACCGTGGTAGTGGCCCTGATGACCTCAAACCGGGCGATGACGATGGCTATGCCCATGGCAAGGGTCAGGCGATCTACCGTCTCTATCAAGACAGGCTGAAGACGCTGAATGCCTGCGACTTCGGCGATCTTTTGCTGCACATGCTGACCATCTTTCGCGCACATCGTGGCGTGCTGGAGCAGTATCAGGAGCGGTTCCGCTACATCCTCGTTGATGAGTATCAGGATACCAATGCCGCGCAGTATCTTTGGCTGAGGCTGTTGGCCCAAGGACGGCGCAACATTGCGGTGGTCGGAGATGATGACCAGTCTATCTACAGCTGGCGCGGGGCGGAAGTGGCCAACATCCTGCGCTTTGAAAAGGACTTCCCCGGCGCCAAGACCATCCGGCTCGAGCAGAATTACCGTTCGACACCGCACATCCTCGGCGCGGCGTCAGGCCTCATTGCCCACAATGGCGAACGGCTTGGGAAGACGCTGTGGACGGATGCCGAGGCTGGCGAGAAAGTCCGCATTGTCGGCGTGTGGGATGGCCCCGAAGAGGCGCGCCGGGTCGGCGAAGAAATCGAGGCGCTGGAACGGCGGGGCATAGCGCACGATGCCTGCGCCATCCTTGTCCGGGCGGGTTTCCAGACCCGTGAGTTTGAAGAACGCTTCATTCAGATCGGCATGCCTTATCGTGTGGTGGGTGGCTTCCGCTTTTACGAGCGCGCTGAAATCCGGGATGCCATCGCCTATCTCAGACTGGTCAACCAGCCGGCAGACGATCTCGCCTTCGAGCGCATAATCAACCAGCCGAAGCGCGGTCTTGGCGACAAGGCAATCGCCAACCTGCACCGTTTGGCGCGAGCAGCGGGTGTTCCTCTGCTCGGTGCATCGGCCATGATCGCAAACAGCGACGAAGGGACCCCGCAAGCACGACGTTCGCTCGGCGGTTTCGCCACATTGATCGCCCGCTGGCGTGACAGCGCATCGACACTTCGCCATCCGCAACTGGCGCAGCTAATCCTTGACGAGAGCGGCTATACCGCAATGCTTCAAGCGGATCGGACCGCGGAATCCGCTGGGCGGCTGGAAAACCTCGCCGAACTTGTACGGGCGATGGACGAGTATGAGACGCTCGCCGATTTCCTCGATCATGTCAGCCTGGTCATGGACAATGAGGGCGATGCGGACGAGCCCAAGGTTACGATAATGACCGTCCATGCCGCCAAGGGGCTGGAATTCGCATATCTGTTCCTAGCCGGCTGGGAAGACGGGCTATTCCCTTCACAGCGAGCGCTCGATGAAGGGGGCCTCAAGGCACTCGAGGAAGAGCGGCGCCTCGCCTATGTCGCCATCACGCGCGCGCGGGAACAATGCACTATCCTCCATGCCGCCAATCGCCGCGTCTACGGTCAGTGGCAGAGCGCAATACCATCACGCTTCATCGCCGAACTGCCGGAAGAGCATGTCGTCAATGAAACAACCATGGCGGGAGGCGAGTCGTTGTGGCGAGCCAATTGGAGCGCACAGGCCGATCCTTTTTCGCACCTCGGCCGGGGAGCCGGACGTGGCCCTGGTTGGCAACGAGCCGCGACGGGTGGGTACCAGACCTCCCAGCTGCGTGTCGTCGAAGCGCGGGGGAGCGCCATCAGCCTTGGGAATCCGGGTCGCAAGGATCTCGCCATCGGCATGCGCGTGTTTCATGAGAAGTTCGGCTACGGGACCATTGGCGACATCGAAGGGAATAAGCTGCTCGTGCAATTTGAAGGCGGCAGCGAAAAGCGGCTCCTCGACACTTTTGTGACAATTGCCTGATCGCCAAGGTGTTGCCTTGGCATAGTCCGCAAGGCTACCGCAGCGCTTATGGGGGCTGATCTCGATCCTGTTGAAGCGCTGCGTGCGGCGCAGAATGCGCTGTCGCGGGGTGAAGGTTGCACTGCATACTGCCTGCTCGCACAAAGTGAGTTCATTCCAACTCGCTCCACGAGGGATGCGGTCAATGCCGCCGAACTCGCCGAGGAACAGGCATGAGCGACTCCTCCGCTCAACATCCGCTGCGTATCCCGGCATTCCGCGCCTATTTCGCTGCCCGCCTTGGATTGACGCTTGGAATCACATCCCTCGTGCTCGTCATTGGCTGGCAGGTCTATGGCATCGCTCGGGAAACTTTGAGCATCAAGGAAAGCGCATTCCTGCTCGGTCTGGTTGGTCTCGCGCAGTTTGCGCCGCTGTTTGTGCTGACCCCCGTCACCGGCTGGGTCGCAGACCGCTATGATCGGCGGCTGATCGCTCGCGCGATGATGATGCTTTATACGCTTGTTGCTGGAACGCTTGCTCTGGCCAGTCTGGAGGGGTGGGTCGATCTCTGGCTCCTATTCGTGATGGCTGGTCTGATCGGTGTGGCTCGCGCCTTTTCAGGGCCGGCAATGTCAGCGCTGGCTCCCAATCTCGTACCGAAGGCGGTGCTCCCCACAGCCATCGCGATCAACTCTATCGCTTGGCAGACCGGATCGATCGCAGGCCCCGGAATCGGGGGAATACTGCTCGGCTACGGTCCTGATGTTGCTTACCTGGCCAGCTTCCTTCTGTTTACCGGCGCTCTATTCAGCTTTTTCCTGATCGGGCACGTCCCGCAGCCGTTGATGGACCGGGAGCTTCATCCCATCCGGCAGATGATCGACGGGCTCACTTATGTGCGCCGAAACCGGATGGTGTTTTCAACCATCACGCTTGACCTGTTTGCCGTCCTTCTTGCCGGATCAACGGCACTGCTACCGGTATTCGCGCGGGATATCCTCCATGTCGGGCCGCAAGGTCTCGGCCTGCTGGCGGCAGCGCCCGCTGCGGGTGCCACGCTGATGGCGCTCTGGTTTTCCTTCCGTCCAATGAGCGACAATGTCGGCCTCAAGATGCTGGGCGCGGTGATATTGTTCGGCCTCGCGACCATTATCTTCGGTCTTTCGACCATCTTCTGGGTCAGCCTCGCGGCGCTATTCGTGGCCGGTGCATGCGACATGGTCTCGGTCTATGTCCGCCAGACCCTGATCCAGATTTATACGCCAGATGCGATGCGCGGTCGGGTTTCCTCGGTATCGCAGATGACCATTTCTGCGTCGAACGAGCTCGGCGAGGCCGAAAGTGGCTTCCTCGCGGCCTTGATCGGCCCGGTCGGAGCTGTTGTTGCCGGCGGGGTCGGCGCAATCGTCATTACCCTTGCCTGGGCAGGACTTTTTCCCGAACTCAGGCTTGCCAAGAGCTTTGATCCACCCAAGATGCCGGATAGCGAACCACCGGCGAAGGAGCAGCCGTCATGAAGGCCCAGACGATCCTCGACACGATCGGCGGTACGCCGCACATCCGGATGCAGCGGCTATTCAGCAATGCCGAAGTGTGGATCAAATCCGAACGGTCCAATCCCGGCGGGTCGATCAAGGATCGTATCGCTCTAGCCATGATCGAGGCGGCCGAGCGCGACGGCCACCTCAAGCCCGGCGGCACGATCATCGAGCCGACAAGCGGCAATACCGGCATCGGCCTCGCCATGGTCGCTGCGGTAAAGGGATATCGATTGGTCCTGGTCATGCCCGAATCCATGTCGCTGGAACGGCGGCGGCTGATGCTCGCCTATGGTGCGACCTTTGATCTAACCCCGCGGGAAAAGGGCATGAAGGGCGCGATCGAACGCGCTATCGAACTGGTCGAAACGACGCCGGGGGCATGGATGCCTCAGCAGTTCGAAAATCCCGCCAATATCGACGTCCATGTTCGGACTACGGCCGAGGAAATCATGGCGGACTTTGCAACGGCCCCGATTGATGCGCTGATCACCGGGGTCGGCACCGGCGGGCACATCACCGGCACAGCCAAGGTGCTGAAGGCGCATTGGCCCGCGCTCAAGGTTTACGCGGTCGAACCGACCCTCTCTCCAGTGATTTCCGGCGGCGCACCCGGTCCGCACGCTATTCAAGGCATCGGCGCAGGTTTCATCCCTGCAAACCTGCATACCGACCTGCTCGATGGGGTCATCCAGGTGGATCCCAATGACGCCAAGGATATGGCGAAGCGTGCGGCGCGTGAGGAAGGCATGCTGGTGGGCATCTCATCCGGTGCAACCCTTGCCGCCATTGCGCAGAAGCTGCCCGACCTGCCCGCGGGAAGCCGCGTGCTGGGTTTCAACTACGACACCGGAGAGCGCTACCTGTCGGTGCCGGACTTCCTGCCGGAGATCTAAGGCTCGATCATGGCCCTAAGGGCGAGCCTGCGCCGGCCTCTGATTGCAGTCAGCGCGATGCTGACGGTGGTCATGATGGTGCTTTTCTTGGTGAACAGCAGCACACGCCCTTCCCTCCCTAACCTCACGGCAGACGATGCCCTGCCGCCCGGCCATGTTCCGCCCCCTGTCGAGCCGGTCGCTCTGATGGCGCTGGACCCGGCAGACGCTAGGGCGGCCAATGCACTGCAGCCGTTCGTCACCGGCGGATTTCCTGCCGCCGCCCCTTTCCGCATGAGCGGCGACGCCGCCGCGCAGGCACGGGCCGTTGACTGTGTGGCAGCAGCTATCCTGTACGAAGCCGGCGACGATCCGGAAGGACAGCGCGCGGTCGCACAAGTAATCATCAACCGGGCGCGGCACCCGGCCTATCCCAAGTCCATCTGTGGTGTCATTTTTCAAGGGAGCGAACGGGCAACCGGCTGCCAATTCACCTTCACCTGTGATGGCGCGCTCAACCGCCGCTATTCTGATTCCGTGTGGCAGCAGGCGCGCGGTATCGCCATCGATATGCTGACCGGATCAGTTTACGCGCCCGTCGGCCTCGCCACCCATTACCATACCGATTGGGTGCGTCCTTATTGGAGCCCCAATCTCGAAAAGCTGGCGCAAGTCGGCACACACCTCTTCTTTCGCTGGCCGGGTTTCTGGGGGAGCCCCCGCGCAATGCAGGGCAGTGTCGGCGGGGAAGAACCTTGGATCGCGCAACTGGCAGCGTTGTCGCCTGCCCATGCCGCCATGCTGAGCCCAGAAGCACTGGCGGCGCTTGATCCGGCCCCAGAGGTATCGGCCGCTGCGGTGACCGCTGCTGTTTCAGCTGTCATTCCTCGCGACCAACTGGCCTTGGGGGATAGCATCATCCTCATGCTTGACCGCGGGCAGACGTCGGACGGGTTCCCCGCGCTTGCCAAAGCCGCGTGCGGAACGCGCAGCTATTGCAAAGTGATGGGCTGGACCAACCGATCGCTCATGCCGATGAGCGAGGTGATGAGTGATGCCGCGCGCGCGTCGATGAGTTTCAGCTATCTTCGCGATGAGCGGTCCGGACTTGAGCGTGCGCTTTGGAACTGCGAGCAGTTCCCCCGCGACAGCGCGCGTCAGTGCATGCGCCGCTAACAGCGGGGTTCAGGCGAAACCGCTGCCCACATCGAGCGATTGCATCCGTACCAAGCGACTGGTCAGTACAGCTGCCTGGCGATGCTTCACCGCCTCGCGATAGTCCGGGTCCGTCACCATGGCGAGAAAGGCACCGGCAGTGGGATAATGGGCGATGAAAATCGTATCCCATCGTTCATCTGCCGGGCCGGTCAGCATCAGCTGCATCGCCCCACGCCAAATCACCGAACCGCCGACACGAGAGAAGACAGGTTCACTGTCCTCCCCATAACGCCGATAGGCCTCTGCCCCACTCAACCCTGCCCCGTGAAGCGAATGTCCTTCCGGATAGGCCGCGACATCACGGTACCGAACCAGATTGAGCATCCAGATGGGTTGATCGCGCGGCAGCGCCTTAAACGCATCGAACGCCTCGCGGGTAGGATCGACATGGATCTCGGTCATGCAATGCTGGCGAGTTTGTACGTCTTATACTCGTCCCTCAGCTGGCGCTTGAGCAGCTTGCCGGTTGCAGTGTGCGGCAGGCTGTCGACAAATTTGATCTCGTCAGGGAGCCACCATTTGGCGACTTCTGTCTGAAGGTGTGCGAGAATTTCTTCGCGCGTGACCTCGCTGCCAGGCTTGCGCACAACGAGCAGCAGGGGGCGCTCATCCCATTTGGGGTGCGGCACGCCAACGGCGGCGGCTTCCGCAACGCCCGGAGCGCCGACAGCCGCATTCTCGAGCTCGATCGAGCTGATCCATTCGCCGCCTGACTTGATCACATCCTTGGCGCGGTCAGTAATCTGCATGATGCCATCGGTGTGGATCAACGCCACATCGCCGGTATCAAACCAGCCATCAGCGTCGGCAGCATTGTGCTCCGCCTCAAAATAGCGCTGGATGATCCATGGCCCGCGGACCTGCAGACGCCCGCTCGTCTTGCCATCGCGCGGCAGGACCTCGTCATTGTCATCAACGATGCGCAGCTCGACACCGAACGGCACCCGCCCCTGCTTGGTAACCATGTCAACCTGCTGGTCGAAGGTCATGTCGTCCCAATCATAGGGCTTTGCACCCATTGTGCCGATCGGGCTTGTTTCGGTCATCCCCCAGGCGTGGGCGACGCTAATACCGGCCTTCATCAGTCGCTCGATCATCGCACGCGGTGCGGCGGAACCACCAATCACCACCTGCTTCAATCGGCCCCAGTCACCACCATTGGCATCCATATCCGCGAACATCTGCAGCCAGACGGTCGGCACACCGGCGCTGTGCGTGACCTTTTCCTCGCGGATCAGGCGCCACAGCACGCTCGCATCATTAGTTGCGGAAAAAACCATCTTCGCGCCGACCGCCGCGGATCCGTATGGCAAGCCCCAGGCATTGGCGTGGAACATCGGAACCACCGGCAGCGCAACCGCACGCGCCGACAGATCGAACACATCGGGCTGGAGCAACGCATAGGCGTGAATGACATTTGACCGATGCTGGTAGAGAACGCCCTTGGGGTTCCCGGTCGTGCCGCTGGTATAGCACAGGCCGCATGGATCATCCTCGGCAAGCTCAACCCATGCGAAGTTCCCGTCCTCGGCGCCAACCCATTCCTCAAAACCGAGATATTCACCCTCTGCGGCGCTGTCGAAAAGGATGAAATGTTCGATCGTCTTGAGTTGCGGACGCAGACGCTCGACGATCGGCAGGAAGGCACGGTCAAACAAAAGCACGCGGTCAGAAGCGTGGTTCATGATGTAGACCAGCTGGTCATCGAAAAGGCGCGGATTGACCGTGTGGAGAATGCCGCCCATCCCCGCGCTGCCATACCAGGCGGCGAGATGATGGACATGGTTCATCGCCAGCGTCGCAATACGATCGCCCTTGGTCATGCCCAGCCGCTGCAATGCCTGCGACATTTTGCGAGCGAGCAGATGCACCTCGCGCCAATTGCTGCGCTGCAACCGCCCATCAGCCCAATAACTGACAATTTCGCGTGCACCATGTTCGCGTGCAGCATGGTCGATCAACATCGTGACGGTCAGGGGTTGCGCCTGCATTCCTCCGATCGGCATCTTCACACTCTCCTTGTGTCGCGCGCGGCTTTGTACCGCCCATCTTGTTTCAAATTCATATGCTTAGCTGGCTCGGCTGACACCGCCAGCTAGATTCAGAGCAACATGGGTTACCCCAGCCACCCGCTCAATGCGGTGCACAATTTCTTGGTCGAGCACACGATTGGTGGCCACACGAAGACACGCCAATGGCTCTTCCTCCGCATCAGGCCGCAGCATCACCACCACCTCGCCTTTGCCCTCGGGTGTAGCCCGCACCAATTGGGCCAACTCCGCGAGCGGAGCCTCGCGGTCGATGGCAATATTGAGGCGCAGCGCCGATCGCGCGGCGAGATTCTCCAATGCTTGGGCGCTGCGCACGGCCACCCTTGGGGTTTCCTCGCCTTCGCGCCAGTCGAGCTCGACCGAGAGCAATGCGCATTCGCCACGCTCCGCCAACCCTTCGAGCAGATTGGCCGCGCTCTCTTCAAAACAGCTGGCTGGAAACTGACCCGACCGGTCGGACAGCGTCAGCATCTGGTAACGGTTGCCTCTCTGCGACGTCCGCCAGCGCGCCGTCTCGACCAGAGCTGCCATGGTTGCGGGGCGGCGCTCGCCGGCAGGAGCCGGGGTGCTGTCGGCAAGCTCGCCATAGCTCCGAGCGCGCAAGGAAGACACCAACGCCCGATAACGCGAGACCGGATGGTCAGAAAAATAAAAGCCAAACGCTTCCTTCTCCTGCGCCATTGTTTCCGCCATCGACCACGGCTCCGCCTGCGGTAGTTGCAAAGCGGGCATGGCGATAACATCGCCGCCAAACAGACCGCCCTGTCCGGTCGCGCGGCTCTCGGCGGTGCGGGTGGCTGTCGCTAGGATCACTTCAGCACCGCCATGCACGCGAGCTCGGTCCGGCTCGACGCAATCGAACGCACCTGATCCCGCCAGCGCCTCAATCTGCCGCCGATTGAGCAGGCGCGCGTCAATACGTTCCGCAAAGTCCTCAAGGCCGCTGAATGCCCCGTTGCTGTCACGCTCTGCAACCAGCTGCTCCATGGCCTTCTCACCGACGCCTTTGAGAGCGCCAAGCCCGTAGCGCACCTGCAGCCCTTGGCTGACCTGCTCCACAGAAAAAGCGGCCTCGCTCGCATTGATGCAAGGGCCTGCCACCGCGACGTCGAGCCGGCGAGCGTCATCCACGAAAACTGCCAGCTTATCGGTGATATGAATATCAAAACTCATGGATGCGGCGAAGAATTCATGAGGGTAATGCGCCTTCAGCCAAGCAGTCTGATAAGCGAGCAAGGCATAGGCCGCCGCGTGGCTCTTGTTGAAACCATAGCCGGCAAATTTGTCGATCAAATCGAACAGCTCATTGGCCTTGCGCCCATCAATGCCATGATGCTCGGCACATCCGGCGACAAATGTCGCCCGTTGCGCATCCATTTCGGCCTTGATCTTCTTGCCCATCGCGCGGCGCAGAAGGTCTGCACCGCCAAGGCTATAGCCCCCCAAAATCTGGGCGGCCTGCATCACCTGCTCCTGATAGACGAAGATCCCGTATGTTTCGGCGAGCACAGGCTCCAACAAGGGGTGAGGATAGACGATTTCCTCCTGCCCGTTCTTGCGACGGCCAAAGCTCGGGATATTATCCATCGGCCCCGGTCGATAGAGCGAAACCAGCGCGATAATGTCCCCGAAGTTCGACGGCCGCACGGCAGACAGCGTCCTGCGCATACCTTCCGATTCCAGCTGGAACACGCCCACCGTTTCGCCGCGCTGCAGCAGTTCGTAAACCGCCGGATCATTCCATTCGAGCGCATCGAGGTCGACCGCAATGCCCCGCCCGGCAAGCAGTCGCACCGCTTCCTTCAGCACCGACAGCGTTTTGAGGCCGAGGAAGTCGAACTTTACCAGGCCTGCACCCTCGACATATTTCATGTCGAACTGGGTCACCGGCATATCCGAACGTGGATCCCGGTAGAGCGGCACTAGTTCAGCGAGCGGCCTATCCCCAATCACCACACCAGCGGCGTGGGTAGAACTGTGCCGCGGCAGCCCTTCCAGTTTACGCGCGAGATCAAAAAGCCGGCGCACGCCATCTTCCTGGCGGTAAATGGTCTGCAGCTCTGACACACCATTGAGCGCACGTTCCAGATCCCACGGGTCAGTGGGGTGGCTTGGCACCAGCTTGGCCAGCCGGTCGACCTGATTATAGCCCATCTGCAGCACCCGACCGGTATCCTTGAGCACAGCACGTGCTTTCATGGTTCCGAAGGTGATGATCTGGGCAACCGTGTCCCGCCCGTATTTCTCCTGCACATAGCGGATCACCTCGCCACGGCGGGTTTCGCAGAAATCGATGTCGAAGTCGGGCATCGACACGCGTTCGGGATTGAGGAAGCGCTCGAACAGCAGTCCAAGCTTGAGCGGATCAAGATCAGTAATGGTGAGCGACCAAGCAACGAGCGATCCCGCGCCCGATCCGCGTCCTGGCCCCACAGGGATGTCCTGCCCCTTGGCCCATTTGATGAAATCGGCAACGATCAGAAAATATCCGGGGAACCCCATCCCGGCGATCACGTCACATTCAAAGGCGAGCCGCTCGAAATATTCGGGATAGCGCGCCTCCAGAGCCTCGTCCGTGAGCGCGGCCGCCTCACCCGAAATCTCGGCCCGACGCCTTAACCGCGCGAACAAGCCTTCCCGCGCATCCCGGCGCAATTGCTCTGCTTCTGCCTCTCGGTCTCCCGCAATGGAGGGCAGGATCGGCTTGCGCATCGGCGCGCGCACCGCACAACGCTGGGCCACCACAAGCGTGTTTGAAATTGCTTCAGGCAGGTCGCTGAACAGATCCTCCATGGCCTCGGCCGGCTTCATCCAGCTCTCGGCCGAGCTGCGCCGGCGGTCCTCGCTTTCGATATAGGCACCTTGGGCAATGCACAGCAGCGCATCATGAGCGGGATGAAAGTCCCGCTCGGCAAAGCAACAAGGGTTGGTCGCGACGAGCGGCAGGTTGCGCTCATAGGCGAGACCAATCAGCGCGGCCTCTGCCGCCTCCATAACCGCGTCACCGCTGCGCGTGATTTCAACATAGAGCCGGTCAAGGAACAGCGCCTGAAGCTCGTCGCAATAGGCAGCGGCGGCTGCTCCCTGCCCTTCAGCCAGCAACCTGGCCAGCGCACCTTCGCCCGCACCTGTTAGACAAATCAGGCCGCCGCTTCGGCCAGAGAGGGATGCAAGGGGGACATGGGGCTCGGCCCCATCTTCCGTCGAGAGGTGGGCATCGCTGACAAGAGCGCAAAGGTTGGCGTAGCCAGTCTCGTCCTGCGCCAGAAGCGCCAGCCAGTCGATCACGCCGCTTCCGGGACGCGCGACGCTGACAAAGGCACCGATCACCGGCTGAACACCCTGTCCGAAGCAGGCGTCCGAAAAAGGCATGGCCCCGTAAAGCCCGTTACGGTCGCACACCGCGACAGCCGGGAAACCGCGCGACTTGGCAGTTTTTGCTATCGCCTTCGGATCGAATGCGCCCTCGAGCATCGTATAGCTCGAAAAAACACGCAAAGGGACGAAGGCAGAGTTCGGCATGGGCCCTCGACCTTAGCTGAACGCCGACGATTCGGAAGCGTCAACTTCAGCCAAGCAGTGCTTCGATCTCGCGTCGCAGCATCTCCGGTCGCACTGTCGGCGCGTGCCGGGAAACAACATTGCCCTGACGGTCGACAAGGAATTTCGTGAAGTTCCACTTGATCGCGCCGATACCCATGAGGCCGGTCTTCTCGCGCTTCAACCAATCCCACAACGGGTCGGCGTTGCTGCCATTGACGTCGATCTTGGCAAACAGGGGAAAGCTGACGTCATACGTTAGGGAGCAGAAGTTCGCGATCTCCTGCGCATCACCCGGTTCCTGAGCGCCGAACTGGTTGCAGGGAAAGGCAAGCACTTCAAAGCCGCGATCCTTATAGTCCCGATACAGGCCTTCGAGTTCCCGATACTGCGGCGTGAAACCGCATTTCGAGGCAGTGTTGACGATCAGAAGTACCTTCCCGAGGTGATCAGCCATCGCTTCACGACCGCCATCGGGCAAAGCCACACTGAAATCTGCGAGTTCGGTCATTCCAATACCCCGTCATGCAAGCGGACAACCCGATCCATCCGTTCAGCCAGCCGCTCATTATGGGTCGCCACCAATGCTGCGGATCCATGTTCGCGGACCAGGCTGACAAATTCATCAAAAACCGCTTCTGCGGTCCGCTCGTCGAGATTGCCGGTGGGCTCATCGGCAAGGATTAGCCGGGGCTGGTTTGCCATCGCGCGGGCGACTGCCACTCGCTGCTGTTCCCCTCCAGAAAGCTTGGAAGGTTTGTGATCGAGCCGAGCAGCCAGGCCCAGTGCGGACAAGAGATCGGCAGCACGCTGCTCGGCGTCAGGCCCACTTCGGCCTGCTACCAGCTGGGGTAGCACCACATTCTCCAGTGCCGTGAAGTCAGGCAACAAATGGTGGAACTGGTAGATGAACCCAAGCTTTTCACGGCGCATCGCCGTTCGCTGTTCGTTGCCAAGGGACTCCGCTGCGACGCCATCAATGGCGATATGCCCTTCGAAACCGCCTTCGAGCAGACCCGCTGCTTGCAGCAAGGTCGACTTGCCCGAGCCCGAGGGGCCGAGCAGTGCGACAATCTCTCCGCTACCGAGAGTCAAATCGACACCACGCAGAACCTCTATCACCGCTTCCCCCTGACGGAAGGTACGGCGCAGATTGCTGATTTCGAGGATTGGGCTGTCACTCATAGCGCAGCACCTGGACCGGATCGGTGTTGGCTGCCTTGAACGCCGGATAAAGCGCCGCCAAGAAGCTGAAAAGGACAGCAAGCCCGCAGATAAGCATGATTTCGACAGGATCAGGCTTTGACGGCAATTCCGTCAGGAACCGGATCGATGGATCCCAGAGATTTCGTCCGGTGAGCCATTGAATTCCAGCGACGATAGGCTGGCGGAAAAAGAGGAAGAGGAAGCCAAGGGCAAGACCGGCAAGCATGCCGAGAACGCCGATGGTCGTGCCAATTGTCAAAAAGATGCGCAGCACTGAGGAACGCTCTGCCCCGATAGTCCGCAGGATGGCAATGTCGCGCGTCCGCGTCCGTACCAGCATGATCAGGCTGGACACAATGTTGAACGCGGCAACCAGCATGATGATGGAAAGGACAACAAACGACACCACGCGATCCACCGCCAGCGCTTCAAACAGGCTGGCGTTCATTTGCTGCCAGCTGGTAACGACCGCCCTGCCGGCAACGCTTTGCGCCAGAGGTTGCAGAATTTCGGCAGCGCGGTCCGGATCATCCGTCTTTACCTCGATCATGCCGACGCTGTCGCCCGAGAGCATCAGCAGCTGCGCGTCGGACATCGGCATGACGACATAGGCCTTGTCGAATTCAAACACGCCGATCTCGAAAATAGCACCAACGGTGTAGCCTATCTCCCGCGGAACGGTGCCAAATGGGGTCGAGCGGCCGGCAGGATTGATGATCGTGACCGTAGAGCCAATCTGCGCGCCCAGGTTCTGCGCCAACTGTGAACCAATGGCGATCTGCCCCCCACCCGGCGTGATCATGTCGAGATCACCTGCCAGCACCTTATCCCCGAGTACGGCATTGCTCCGAATGTCCGCCACTTCCATACCGCGGACAAGGACCGCTTCGACACGACCCATATGGTTGGCGAGAAGAGGCTGCTCGATCAGCGGGCGGGCACTGGTCACGCCAGGAGTGGCTCGCGCCTGTTCGAGCACTGCGCGCCAGTCATTCAACCGACCATCATATCCTTGCACCACGGCATGGCCATTCAGGCCGACAATCTTGTCGAATAACTCGGCCCGAAAGCCATTCATGACGCTCATGACGATGACCAGCGCCGCAACGCCCAGCATGACCGCAATGAAGCTGAAAATGGCGGCGACGAATATGAAGCCTTCGCCCTTCACCGGCAGAAGATAGCGCTTGATGATGAGACGCTCGTGAGCGGACAGGAGCATCAGGCAAGGTCATCCGGGCTAGGCGCTGCGAGCCATGTCGGTCGCGACGCGCGGGTTCTGTCCGGCGCTTACGGCCTCGTCCCGCGAAGCGCAACGGTATCGCAAATTGTTGCACTAAAGGCACAGCCACGGGATTTTCAGCCTGTATATGTCCGTGCCCCCGTGACAGCCGCGTCAGTCGGGTTATGCAGATCGCCGTACCGGCCACTGACAGAGCGGTCAGGTTCAGGGAGATAGTGGTGCTCCGTCCCTTAAAGGACGTTGAAAGCACCCATCAGACGGCGCTTCTTCGGGGGAAAGGCGCCATCGTCACGCGGGACCCCCGGATCGGAAACGGTCCGGGGGTTTCGTTTGTCCAGTAAAGACGCAGCGTCCCGTCCAAGAAAGAATTAGACCAGCCGGCTCTGCTTGACGGCCGCTTCGATGAAGCTGGCGAACAGCGGGTGCGGATCAAAGGGCTTGGATTTCAGCTCCGGGTGGAACTGCACGCCGACGAACCATGGATGGTCGGGCCGTTCGACAATCTCTGGCAACTCGCCATCGGGCGACATCCCGGAGAAAATCAGCCCGCCCGCTTCGAGCCGCTCGCGATAGGCCGTGTTCACTTCATAACGATGCCGGTGGCGTTCGGAGATATGCGATGCGCCATAGATGCCGGCCACATGGCTGTTGCCCCTCAACACCCCCTCATAGGCGCCAAGCCGCATGGTACCGCCAAGGTCCCCACCATCCTGCCGCTTCTGCAGGCCTTCGTCGCTCATCCATTCTTCGATGATGCCGACCACTGGCTCGTCGGTAGGGCCGAATTCGGTCGAAGAGGCATCACTGATACCGCACAAGTTCCGCGCGCCTTCCACGCAGGCCATCTGCATGCCGAAGCAAATACCAAAGAAAGGCACATGCCTTTCACGGGCGAAGCGGATCGCGGCGATCTTGCCCTCCGCCCCCCGGCTGCCAAATGCGCCGGGAACGAGGATGGCGTGCAGTGGTTCCAGTCGTGCAGCGACGTCGCCGCCTGCTTCCTCGAACAGCTCAGCATCAATCCACTGGATGTTGACCTTGACCCGATTGGCTAGCCCGCCGTGAACGAGCGCCTCGTTGAGGGACTTGTAAGCATCCTGCAGGCCGACATATTTTCCGACGACACCGATGGTGACCTCGCCTTCGGGGTTCATCTGACGGTCGAGGATCTCATCCCACCGGCGCAAATCGGGGGCGAGCCCAGGAGTAATCCCGAACGCGCGCAGAACCTCGTAATCGAGCCCCTCCGCATGATATTGCAAAGGCACGGCATAGATCGACTTTGCGTCCAGCGCGGGGATCACCGCTTCCTTGCGAACATTGCAGAAGGCCGCAATCTTGGCGCGCTCGCCATCGGGCAGCGGGTGTTCGCAGCGGCACAAAAGAATGTCCGGCTGGACACCCAGCGCGGTCAATTCCTTCACGCTGTGCTGCGTCGGCTTGGTCTTCAGCTCGCCGGCAGCAGCAATATACGGCACCAGCGTCACATGGACGAAGATGGTGCGGTCGCGCCCAAGATCATTCCGCATCTGTCGGATGGCTTCAATGAACGGCAGCGATTCGATATCGCCGACCGTGCCGCCAATCTCGCACAGCACGAAATCGAGCCCTTCGGTATCCGCCTGAGCGAAGGCCTTAATGGCGTCGGTTACGTGCGGGATCACCTGAACTGTCGCACCAAGATAGTCGCCCCGGCGCTCGCGTGTGATGATCGTCTGATAGATCCGGCCAGAGGTCACATTATCCGATTGTCGCGCCGATACACCGGTGAAACGCTCATAATGCCCAAGGTCGAGATCCGTTTCCGCCCCGTCATCGGTCACATAGACTTCGCCATGCTGATAGGGGCTCATCGTCCCCGGATCGACATTGAGGTAGGGGTCGAACTTGCGGATGCGGACCTTGTACCCGCGCGATTGGAGCAATGCGGCGAGGCTCGCCGCCATGAGACCTTTGCCGAGCGAGGAGACCACGCCGCCGGTGATGAATATATACCGCGTCATGGGAGGATGCGCCTAACCGGCCCTTGCGATTCGTTGCAAGCGCGAACGGGCAATATTCACACAAAGCATTGATTTTGTTTCGAACAAAGCTGACAACGGGCTCCATGGCCCGCCGTATCCGGCGTGCCAGACAAATTACTGCTGGAGCGGGACGCCCTGCGGCTCCGCGGGCGCGGCAGCGGCCCCGGCAAGCGGATCAGCAGCAACGCCACCGGCAGCAGGGGCCGGAAGCGCACCGGTCGGCGCAATCGGAACGCCGCCGGGAGCGGCGGGCAGCGCCGGCGCACCACCAGCAGCCGGAACGGCGATACGGTTTGCCGCATCGGCATCAATCTGGTTGGCCCGATGATTGACCGAGGCGATCACCGCCAGCGCGATGGAGAGACCCACAAACAAAGTAGCCAGGATGGCCGTCGAACGGGTCAGGAAATCTCCCGCACCGCGCGCGGAGAGGAAACCGGTGGGGCTACCGCCCACACCAAGGCCACCGCCTTCTGACTTCTGCATGAGGATGACGCCGATAAGAGCGGCGGCAACTAACCCCTGAAGCACGAGCAGGAAGGTGAACATTGGTGGGACTATCCGTGATCTGTTGGGAGCCGCAAGTCTGCGGCGCAATCCGCGGGCTCATAGGCGCGCGCGGCAAAGCAATCAACTATGGTGGTTCCGGCAGCCCTTTTCAGCCTAGTTCGCCGCAGCGATAATCGCCGCAAAACTTGCCGCCTTCAGGCTCGCACCGCCGACCAAAGCACCATCCACATCATCCAGCGCCAATATCTGCGCGGCATTTTCGGCATTCACTGATCCGCCGTAGAGGATCGCCATCTCTTCGCCTGCGTCCCCCAACGCGCCGCGGATTGCAGCATGCATTGCCGCGATATCCTCAAGGGAAGGGGTAAGGCCGGTCCCGATTGCCCAGATCGGTTCATAGGCGATGGCGACGCGGCTTGGCTCTGCAAGCAGCGCATAAGGAAGCGATCCTGCCAGCTGAGCGAGAACATATGCTTCAGCCCGTCCCTCTTCGCGAACAGACAGTGGCTCTCCGACGCACAGAATGACCCCGAGATTGGCAGCGAGCGCGGCTTCTACCTTGCGTCGCACCAACTCGTCGCTTTCCCCGAAGCCCTCACGCCGCTCGCTATGGCCTAGAATAACCAGCTTTGCGCCGGCTTCGGCCAACATTGCTGCGGCGACACTGCCGGTATGCGCGCCAGACGGAGCCGGATGGCAATCTTGCCCGCCTACCGCGAGCGTAGGCAGTTCCCTCGCCATACGCTCGATCAGCGTGAAGGGCGGACAGATAGCGACATCTACCTCCGGGTGGCGTGAAGCAGCCTCGGCAATAGACCGGGCCTCGGAAAGGCTGCTGCCGTCGCCATTCATCTTCCAGTTTCCGACAACATAACTGCGCCGCATTTCGCCTGATCCCTTTGGTGAACGTCAAACGCTGATGGCGTTAGCGGGGACCGATGCAGGATGTCGAGGGGCTCGGCCCTTTCTCGGACTTGATGCTGGGTGTCGCGCAGACTAGAGCGTCGCGGCGTGTGCCTGTACCCGTTCGGCCACGCCCAGTTCAGGACTCCGCACACCTCATGATCACCGCCATTCGCCGCGCCGTCACCTCCCGCGTAGGAGCTATCATCGGCCTTATCTTTTTGGGTGTAGTCGGTCTGTCCTTTGCGATGACTGATGTCAGCAACCTGGGCTTTGGCGGGACCAATGTGGGCGCGGGTAATGTCGCAAAGGTCGGCGGAGAAGCGATCACGATCAATGACGTCCGCTCGCGCTTCAACAATGCACTGCGGCAAGCACAGCAGGAGCAGCCGGGGCTGACCCCTGCAGCCTTCATCGCGCAGGGCGGGCTGGACGATGTCATCAAGGAACTGACCGATATTTCCGCGCTGGAGCAATATGCGCGGAGCATTGGTCTGGAAATGGACCGGGCGGCGGTCGATGCGCTGATAGCGCGCGATCCAGCCTTTGCAGGCATTACCGGCACTTTCGATCAGCAGACATTCGAAGCGCGTATCGCTCAGGAAGGCAAAAGCGCTTCCGAGGTGCGTGAAGAAGTCGCCGCCCGCGCCATCGTGCGCCAGTTGCTCGCTCCGATTGGTCAGGTCACCGCCATCCCGACTGGTATGACCGTGCCTTATGGGTCGTTGCTCCTCGAACAGCGGTTCGGTGAGGCAAGCTTCATCCCCGCCTCCCGCTTCGCGCCGACTGCCGCGCCGACGGATGCACAGCTGCAGGCTTATTACACCTCGCAGCGCGCCCGCTACACCCTGCCCGAACGACGTTCGATCCGCTTCGCGATCCTCGATCAGGGCGCAGTTCGGACATCGCCTGAGCCGACAGCCGCGGAGATCGAGGCCGAATATCGAGCCAATGCCGCACGCTTTGCCGCCAGCGAGACCCGCCGCCTCAGTCAGGTGATTGCCGGCTCACGCGAAGCCGCGCAGCGCATCGCCACCGCTGCGCGCACTGGCACGCTGGCAAGCGCAGCACAGGCTGCCGGTTTGCAGGCCGCAACCGTGACTGCAACAAGCCAGGCCGACTATGCCACCGGCACGAGTGCCGCGACTGCACAGGCCGTATTCGCTGCCTCCGAAGGCGCGGTTGTGGGCCCCAATCAGGTGGCGCTGGGCTGGGTTGTCGTAAAGGTTGAGGATATCACATCTCAACCTGCGCGCACGCTCGCGCAGGCGACACCGGAACTCGCGACGCAGTTGCGCGAACGCCAGCGGCGCGAAGCTCTCGATGACCTCTATAACGGTGCCCAAGAAGCTTTGGCAGAGGGTGCAGCCTTGACCGAAGTGGCTGAAGCTCGGGGGTTGCGCGTCGTATCAACACCGGCGCTGACCGCCCAGGGGCTGAACCCCGATGACCCCAGCTACCGCCCGGATCCGCTGCTCCCGGCCTTGCTTGACCCAGCATTCGCAACACAGGAAGGCGACCCGGGCCAGATAGTGCCGCTGCAGGAAAATGAGGTGTTCGCGCTCGTGGAAGTGGCGCAGATCATCCCTTCCGCGCCGCCTCCGCTCGCGCGGATCCGCGAACGGGTGGTTGCCGATTGGCGGCAAGCGGAGGGTGCAAAGGTTGCCCGCGCCCGCGCCCGGCAGATGCTCGCCGCAGTCGAGGGCGGTCAGGCGCTTCAGGCCGCTGCCACTGCTGCCGGTGTACCGGGCTCAGTCCAGACAATCAGCGGCCGGCGGATCGACGTCGCCCGTGCGCAAGGTCGCGTACCGGCAGAAATCTCGCTGCTGTTCTCAATGGCGCCCAACACGGTGAAGACACTGGAGATGCCCGGCAATACCGGCTGGATGGTGTTGCGCCTCAATCGCATCGTGCGCGGCGACGCGACAGGCAATCCTGACCTGCTCGCGGCTGTCGAACAACAGTTTGGTCAGGCCATTGGCGGCGAATATCTCGAAGTCATACTCGGCACGGCCCGCCGCGAGTTTGAGATCCAGATCGACGAGGAAGCGGTGCAGCGGCTGCGCGACGAGCTTTCGGGCGTCGCCACCGCCGGGCTTTGATGACGCCCCCCGGCGGCGCAATCGCTGGGCGCGAGGCTGCGCTAGCCGCGCTGACTGGCGGAAGGCCTGCTTTGTTGTGGGCGCGGCGCATTGCCGACACCGAAACGCCGGTTTCGGCCGCTTTGAAGCTGATCGAACCAGGGCGCGGCGACTGGCTGCTTGAATCGGTGGAGGGCGGCCAGACCCGCGGGCGCTACAGCCTGATCGGCATCGATCCTGATCTCGTGGTGCGGGGAAACGGCACCCATGCCGAAGTGAACCGGCAGTGGGCAACAGACCGCGTGGCCTTTACCGAAGTGGAGGGCAATCCGCTCGACGCACTGCGCGCGCTCGTCGCAGAATGTCGTATTGACCCCCTGCCCCAAGGATTGCCGCCAGCTCTCGCCTGCCTCGTCGGCTATTTTTCCTATGAGAGCTATGCGCTGGTGGAGACCCTGCCCCGACCGGCCCCGAACCCCATCGACGTACCCGACATGATTTTCGTGCGGCCACGCGTGATCCTCGTTTTCGACAGGCTGGCGGATGAGCTGTGGCTGCTCGCACCGGTGTGGCCGGGGGCAATGGCGGCGGATCGCACAGTCAACGAAGCGGCAGAGCGGATCGAGGCGGCAGCAGCGCGACTGGCAGGCCCGATACCCGCTTCTGCTCCTCGTGCAGCCGAAACTGTAGAACCCAGGCTCGCCCCAACGCTACCCGAAGGGCGCTATCGCGAGATGGTCCTGACCGCGAAAGACCATATCGTTGCGGGCGATATCTTTCAGGTGGTGCTGGCCCAGCGCTTCACCGCGCCCTTCGCCCTGCCCCCTTTCGATCTCTATCGCGCGCTGAGACGCATCAACCCCTCTCCTTTCCTCTATTTCCTCGACCTGCCCGGCTTCGCCATCGTGGGGTCGAGCCCGGAAATCCTAGTGCGCGTGCGTGATGGGGACATCACCATACGCCCGATCGCAGGAACGCGCCCGCGCGGCACCACGGCGGCGGAGGATATTGCCAACAGGGACGAACTGCTCGCCGATCCCAAGGAACTCGCCGAACATCTGATGCTGCTCGATCTGGGCCGCAATGATACCGGACGAGCGGCGGAACCGGGTAGCGTGCGTGTGACCGACAGTTTCACCATCGAATATTACAGCCACGTCATGCACATCGTCTCCAACGTCACCGGCAAGCTGGCGCCCGGCAAAGACGCGCTCGATGCGCTGTTCGCGGGCTTTCCGGCGGGCACTGTCTCAGGCGCGCCAAAGGTGCGCGCTGCGGAAATCATAGCCAGCCTCGAACCCGAAACGCGCGGCGCCTATGCCGGTGGCATCGGCTATTTCGCGCCCGATGGCAGCATGGACAGCTGCATCGTGCTGAGGACCGGTATCGTTCGCGATGGGACCCTTCACGTCACAGCCGGCGCAGGCATCGTTGCCGACAGCGATCCGGATGCCGAACAGCGCGAATGCGAGGCCAAGGCCGGGGCCCTCGCCGCCGCCGCGCGCGAAGCGGTGCGTCTCGCAGGCGAAGCGGGGTATGGCCAATGATCCTCGTTATCGACAATTACGACAGCTTCACCTTCAACCTCGTTCACTATCTGCAGGAGTTGGGCGCGGCGGTGGAGGTGGTGCGCAATGATGCCATGTCGGTCGGACAGGCGATGTCATCGGGCGCGGCCGGATTCCTGATTTCGCCCGGCCCGGGAACGCCCGATGATGCGGGGATCAGCCTCGATCTCATCGCTGCCTGTGCAGAGGCGAACCGTCCCTTGCTCGGGGTGTGCCTAGGCCATCAGGCGATTGGTCAGCATTTCGGAGGGCGGGTGGTGCGCGGGCATCTGATGCATGGCAAGACCGCAAGCGTGGCCCATGACGGCAGCGGGCTGTTCACCGGCCTGCCCTCGCCCTTTACCGCCACCCGCTATCACAGCCTGATTGTCGAGGACGTGCCCGAGACTCTGATCGTCAACGCCACCTGCGATGACGGAGAGCGCGGAACAGCAGTCATGGGTTTCCGCCACGCGAACCTTCCGATCCACGGTGTCCAATTCCATCCCGAAAGCATCGCCACCGAACATGGCCATGCCATGCTGGCGAATTTCCTCAGGATCGCTGGCCTCAATCCAAAGTCGCTCGCATGAGCCTGTCTCTCACGGAATCCGAAGCTCTGTTCGGGCGCATGCTCGATGGCGGCATGACGGATGACGAAATCCGCGACACGCTTCTTGCCCTTGCTGACCAGGGCGAAACTGCCGAGGAAATCGCAGGGGCCGCGCAGGCAATGCGCGCACGGATGGTGCGGATTACTGCCCCTGAAGGCGCGATTGATGTCTGCGGGACCGGGGGCGATGGCAGCCACAGCCTCAATGTCTCGACCGCTGTGGCCCTCGTGGTTGCCGCCTGTGAAGTGCCGGTAGCCAAGCATGGCAATCGCGCTGCATCATCCCGCGCGGGTGCTGCGGACACCCTCGAAGCGCTGGGACTCGATCTGGCACGGGCAGCAGCCCATGCTGAGGCCACGCTGGCCGATCTCGGCATCTGTTTCCTGTTTGCACAGGCGCATCACCCCGCGCTGAAACCGATCATGCCCATCCGCCGCGAAATTGGCCGGCGCACGATTTTCAATCTGCTGGGGCCGCTCTGCAATCCGGCCAGCGTGCGGCGGCAGCTGGTTGGCGTCAGCCATCCTTCGCTCATCGCAACCTATGCAAAGGCCATTACGCTGCTGGGCGCCGACGACGTCATGGTTGTCGCCGGGGATGAACCGATGGACGAACTGTCGGTCAGTGGGCCGAGCAGTGTTGCGCGGGTCACGGCCTTGTCGGACACGGAGCCCCGCATTGTCCGGTTGACGCCGGGAGACGCCGGCATTGCCGAACATCCGCGAGAAGCATTGCGGGGCGGAGACGCGGCCTACAATGCCGCCGCCCTGCGCCGGCTGCTGATGAGCGAAACGGAAACTGCGCAGGATCGCGCTTATCGCGATGCCGTGCTCTTCAACAGTGCCGCTGCGCTGATGGTGGCGGGCCATGCCGATGACTGGCAAAGCGGGGTCGAGGAGGCAGCCGAAGCCATCGACAAGGGACTAGCCAAGGCCCTGCTCGACTGCTGGATCGCATGGGAATGACAGACAAACTCGCCGAAATCTGCGCCACAAAGCGTGTCGAGGTCGCCCAGCGCAAGCGTGAGGGACTGTCGCACTGGCCAGAGCCAACGCCCGTGCGCGGGTTCGAAGCGGCGCTGCGTGCAAGGGCCGCTGCGGGATTTGCGCTGATCGCCGAGATCAAGAAGGCGAGCCCGTCCAAGGGCCTAATCAGGGAGGATTTTGATCCCGCAGCCCATGCTCGCGATTATGAGGCCGGCGGCGCCGCTTGCCTCTCGGTGCTGACCGACTCCCCCTATTTCCAAGGCCATGAGGATTATCTGGTGGCGGCCCGGGCTGCGTGCGCCCTCCCCGTCATCCGCAAGGACTTCATGGTTGATCCTTGGCAGTGCATCGAAGCGCGCAGCATGGGCGCTGACGCCATCCTGATCATCGTTGCGGCACTCGAGAATGCGGTGATGGCCGAAATCGAGACGGCCGCTTTCGAACAAGGTCTCGATGTCTTGGTTGAGGTGCATGACGCCCGTGAAATGGAGCGAGCGCTGACCCTGCTTCAATCCCAGTTGATCGGCGTCAATAACCGCAATCTCAAGACGTTCGATGTTGATCTTGCAACAACGGAACAGCTTGCTCCGATGGTGCCGGCAGACGTTCTGCTGGTGTGCGAAAGTGGCATCGCCACCCATGCCGATTGCCTGCGGATGGCGCGCGCCGGCGTGCGCAGCTTTCTGGTCGGCGAAAGCCTGATGCGTGCCAGTGACATCCAAGCGGCAACCAAGGCGCTGATTGACGGCTGACACAGCCACCGAAACGCTTGACGTTCTCATCGATGTTGCCTAGACGTTCCAAGAACGTTCCGTGACAGGAGAACGCATGATGCTTACGCGCAAACAGCACGAACTCATTTGCTTTATTGAAGACAGGCTGGCTGAAACCGGCATTTCCCCGTCCTTTGAAGAGATGAAGGAAGCGCTTGGCCTCAAGTCCAAGTCAGGGGTGCACCGCCTGATCAGCGCGCTCGAGGAACGCGGCTTTCTTAGGCGTTTGCCCAACCGTGCGCGCGCACTCGAAGTCGTCCGCAACCCCGAGCGTGGAGCAAAGACGGCGCAGGACAATGTCGTGGCATTCCCGCCGCGGGCCGCGCCACGCCCGGCCTTCGTTGCCAATGACATCATTGAGCTGCCGCTGCACGGCCGTATCGCCGCTGGCGTACCGATTGAAGCCTTTGAGGATTCAGCTCAGCTCGCTGTGCCAGCCGCGCTGCTCGGCCAGGGCGACCATTATGCGCTGGAAGTCTCCGGCGACTCGATGATCGAGGCGGGGATTCTCGACGGCGATTATGCCCTCGTGCAGCGTGCCGAAACCGCACGTGACGGAGAGATTGTTGTCGCGCTGGTCGACGGGCAGGACGCAACGCTCAAATATTTCCGGCGCGATGGACGCAACGTACGGCTCGATCCGGCCAACGGCGCCTATGAACCGCAAATCTATGAAGCGCACCGCGTCATGGTGCAGGGGCGGCTCGCCGGGCTACTTCGCCGTTATCACTGAAGGTTCGCCTCGGCCCTCCGGTTTCGTTTAAGTTCAGCGGGGGCTGAGGCATCACTGTCGGCGGGTTCCGCCAGGGCTTGCCAGCATCTGAGGCCATGGCGGCATCAATGGCGGGGGGAGAGTCGAGCCGAATGGCGAGGCCACCCGTTTGCGCCAGCAGCTTGCGGTCAGCCTTTAGCCATCGGGGGTTGCATCCTCTCGGCAGCCAGCGGTCAGCGATGACGATATCAACCCGCGCACAAGCCTCTACCAGCGGTTCCCAGTCGGTCCGGACACTGCTGCGGGTGGCCATGATGGTCCAAATCCGTTGCTCCCGCTGCATTGTCCACACGCAGAAATCGGGCGAACAACGCGCGTCTCCGCGTGCGGACAATGACGTCATGCCGCCATCTATCCCGGCAGCCTCGGCCAGCTGATCCCGAATGAAATCCCCGGCCCTGTCGCGCAGCAGAGCGTAACTGCCGTCCTCCAGCCGCACGGCAACATGACGACCATCACCGGTGACGAGCAGGTCAGGCGACTGCACATTCCATGCCCAGACCAGCCCCACCAACAGCGGCCCAGCGCCGAACCAGCGATGCGCCCGCTGCCACAGGCAAAGCCAGAGGCCTCCCGCAAGCGAAAGCGCAAAGGCAGTATCGGGCATCGCCGGAAGTGTAGCGACCGATCCGGGCGCGTTCGCCACCCAATGGGCCATTGCCAGCATTGCATCGAGCGAAACCTGAACCAACCACCATGCCGGCGCGCCCAATCCCACGCTATCCAGCACCAAGGCCAGCGCCTCGGCCGGCATCACAACGAGGGTCGTCAGGGGGATAGCAATCAAATTGGCCAGCGACCCATAGAGCCCGGCCTTGTGGAAATGGAGCAGTGCAATGGGCATCAATGCCAGTTCAACGGCCAAGCCGGTCAATAATAGGCCGAGAGAAGCGCGGAACCAACGCATCGCTGCGCCCTCCTCTCGCCGCGCCAGCAATGCCGAAACGCGCGGATGCCCATGCAAAGCTACAATGGCGGTGATCGCGGCAAAGCTCAGCTGAAAGCTTGGGCCAATCAAGGCCTCCGGACGCACCAACAGGATGATGCAAGCGCCCGCAGCGACCAATCGCAACGTAATCGCTTCGCGGCCGAGTGCGAGCGCTGCCAGAATCAGGAGCGCCGCCAAAAGCGATCGAACGGTTGGTACTTCGCTGCCAGTAAGCAATGTGTATCCCAATCCCGCCAGTGCCCCGATCCCTGCAGCGACCAGCGGCAAGGGCCAGCGCAGCGCCAGCGTTGGCGACAAGGCGAGCAGGCGCAAAGCCAGCCACATCACGCCTCCGACCGCCGCTGTGATATGAAGGCCGCTGATGGATAGAAGGTGCGCTAGGCCAGAGCGGCGCATTGCCTCTTCCTCCGCTTCGGGAATGGCACCGCGATCACCCGTCGCGAGCGCTGCGGCAATCCCGCCCGCCGGCCCCTCGACCCGGCTCTGGATATGGGCGGAGAGCCGCTGGCGGAAACCATCACCACGAGCCTGGACGGCGAGCGCTTCAACCGGGCCTATGGCGCTCCCGACGGCTCCGATACCGCTGAACCACGCTCGGCGGGCAAAATCATATCCGCCGGGCAGTGCCGCGACCGGTGGTGGAACAAGCCGCGCACGCAACCGCACCCTATCCCCCACAATCAGCGACGCCGCGACATCATCCTTTGCACCAATGGTGATCCGGACACGGGGTGGCAGCGCCGCGCCTGCATCGGGAGCGAGCAAAAGCCGCACCTGCCCCCGCGCGGGCCGATCCTCCCTCGCCTCGACCACTGCTGTAAATACAGTGACAACCGGTCGTTCGAGCACCGGCGCCGCAACAATGGCATTGCGTGTTGCTGCAGCCCCTAGCCCGAGCAGAAACGCGAGCGCCCCGACGAGGACAGCCCGGCGCAAGACGGGGCGAGCTTCCATAATGATGCTAGCCATAGCCAGCGCCAAGGCGACGAATGCCACGCCCGTCCAAGCCCGGTCCGATAGCAGGAACCAAGCTGCCACACCTGCGCCCAGCAAGATGGGGAGCCAATGAAACAGCGCGTCGCGCTCAGCGAGAAGGCCTCTCTCCAGCCGACCGGCGAGCTCGGCCGGCCACCGGATAAGGTCCTGCAAAAAGCTGGTTTGAAGCACCGCGATTGCCATGCTAGGCGGACCCCCGTCGTGCGGCTGGGCACGCCTGCCGCCGCAGTGTCCGGCGAACGGCTGCCGGAATGCCCCCGAGATCCAGGCAGCCATATTGGGAGAGTCGGCGCGTGAGCGCAACACAGAGCGAATTGAATGCGGCACCCGGCGGAATTGTTACCCGCTTTGCGCCCTCGCCTACCGGCTTCCTGCACATTGGCGGGGCTCGTACCGCGTTGTTCAACTGGCTGTTTGCACGCCATCATGGCGGCAAGTTCCTCCTGAGGATCGAGGATACAGACCGGGCACGGTCAACAGATGCTGCAATCGAAGCAATCCTTGATGGAATGCGCTGGCTCGGCCTCGATTGGGATGACGAGGAAGTCTACCAGTTCGCACGCGCAGCGCGACACGCCGAGGTCGCAGGGCAGCTGCTCGCTGCCGGCCATGCCTATCGCTGCTTCCTCACGCAGGACGAACTGGCGGAAATGCGCGCAACAGCCCAAGCCGAAAAGCGCCCTTTTCGGATCATCAGCCCGTGGCGCGATGCCGACACCGCCGCCCACCCGAAAGACATGCCAGCCGTGGTGCGGCTCAAGGCCCCGCGCGACGGCAAGATTACAATTCTTGATAGGGTTCAGGGTGAAGTCACCGTTTCTGCAGAAGAAATTGACGATTTTGTTCTGCTGCGATCAGACGGGACGCCAACCTATATGCTCTCCGTCGTGGTCGATGATCAGGATATGGGCGTAACCCATGTGATCCGTGGGGACGATCATCTCAACAACGCCTTCCGTCAGCTCGGCATTATCCGGGCGATGCAGGCCATTGAAGATGGTTGGCGCGAGCCAGTTTATGCCCATGTTCCGCTGATCCACGGCTCGGATGGCGCCAAGCTCTCAAAGCGTCACGGCGCGCTGGGCGTCGATGCCTATCGCGACGAACTGGGCATGCTGCCGGAGGCGGTGAACAATTATCTGCTCCGGCTCGGCTGGGGGCATGGGGATGCAGAAATCATAAGCCGCGAACAGGCGATCGAGTGGTTTGACATTGATGCGGTCGGCCGTAGCCCGGCGCGCTTCGACATCAAGAAGCTCGAAAATCTCAACGCCCATTACCTTCGCGAAGCGGATGACGCCCGCCTGGCGGAGCTCGCAACGCCGCGGGTATCGTCACTTCTTGGTCGCGCGCTCAGCACTGCCGATCAGACGCAACTGGTCGCTGCAATGCCTTCGCTCAAGGTGCGGGCGCGCACGATGCTGGAAATTGCAGACGGGGCGCTGTTCCTGTTTGCCATGCCCGAACAGATGGATAGCAAGGCGCGCGAACTGATCGATGGAGCTCCGGAGGGGTTGCTCCTTGAAATGACTGAATCACTGGCCCTGCTGCCTGAATGGACAATGGAATCGCTGGAATCGCACCTTCGGTCCGCTGCTGAAAACCGGGAACTAGGGCTCGGCAAAGTCGCCCAGCCACTGCGTGCCGCCCTTACCGGACGGGCGGTTTCACCCGGCATATTCGATGTGCTATTTCTTTTGGGGCGGGAAGAGTCGTTGCAACGTCTGCGTTCCACGCTAACGGCATAAAAAAAGCCTCGGGCCGAAGCACCGCAGAGCAGGTACGAACAGGGGAATTATGATGAGCAACGCCACCCTCTCCATTGGCGGAACGAATGTCGAGATGCCTGTCCTGTCGGGTAGCATCGGGCCGGACGTGGTCGATATCCGAAAGCTCTATGCCCAGACCGGTGCATTCACCTTCGACCCCGGCTTCATGTCGACGGCAAGCTGCGAATCATCGATCACCTATATTGATGGCGATGAAGGTGTGCTGCTCCATCGCGGCTATCCCATCGGCCAGCTCGCGGAACAAAGCAGCTTCCTGGAAGTCTGCTACCTCCTGCTCAACGGCGACCTGCCGAGTCAGGACGAATATGCCAATTTCACTCGCACCATCACCCGCCACACGATGGTGCATGAACAGCTGTCGACGTTCTACCGCGGTTTTCGTCGCGATGCGCACCCGATGGCGGTCATGTGCGGTGTGGTCGGCGCGCTCTCTGCTTTCTACCACGATTCCACCGACATCGCCGATCCTGAGCAGCGCCGCATTGCGAGCCATCGCCTGATCGCCAAAATGCCGACCATCGCCGCGATGGCGTACAAATATTCGGTTGGTCAGCCGTTCATCTATCCGGACAATCGCCTGTCTTACTCGGGCAATTTCCTGAAAATGACCTTTGGCGTCCCTGCCGAGGAATATGAGGTCAATCCCGCGATCGAACGGGCGATGGACCGCATCTTCATTCTCCACGCCGACCATGAACAGAATGCGTCGACGTCAACTGTCCGCCTCGCCGGCTCTTCGGGAGCCAACCCCTTTGCCTGTATCGCCGCCGGCATCGCCTGCTTGTGGGGGCCAGCGCACGGTGGTGCCAATGAAGCTGCGCTCAATATGCTGCGCGAAATCGGCCGACCCGAACGGATTCCGGAATATCTTGCCCGCGCGAAGGACAAGAATGACCCGTTCCGCCTGATGGGCTTCGGCCACCGCGTCTACAAGAATTACGACCCGCGCGCGACTGTGATGCAGCAGACACTGCGCGAGGTTTTCGAAGCGCTCAAGATCAATGATCCGGTGTTCGAGGTGGCCCTCCAGCTCGAAGAAATGGCGCTGAATGATCCGTATTTCATTGAAAAGAAGCTCTTCCCGAATGTCGATTTCTATTCGGGTGTGATCCTCTCTGCGGTCGGGTTCCCGACTGAGATGTTCACTGTGCTGTTTGCTCTGGCCCGGACTGTCGGCTGGGTCGCACAATGGAATGAAATGATCTCCGATCCTGCACAGAAGATCGGACGCCCGCGTCAGCTCTACACCGGGCCGACGCAGCGGGACTATGTGCCGCTAAATCAACGGTAAGGCGTTAGGCGTCGGGCCCTTCGTCGGGCCTCGCCGGTAGGCTGAGCGTAAAGCGCGCACCCTGCCCTGGCGCGCTGTCGAGCGTGATGTCTCCGCCCATCGCCTGAGCAAGGCGGCGGGAGATGTACAGGCCGAGGCCGCTGCCACCTGCATCCGTCCTGCCGAGCCGTTCGAACTTGGCAAACAGCCGGGCCTGATCCTCGGCCGCAATGCCGGGGCCTTGATCCGCCACTGTTACGCTCACCGTTTTGCCGTCATTATCAGCACGAACCCAGATCATTCCTCCATCGGGCCCGTAACGGATCGCATTGCCGATCAGGTTAAGCATGATCTGCAGCACGCGGCGAAACTCACCCGTGGCCACGGCATGTTCGTCATCACGGGGCGGATCGATACGCATCTGCCGCTCGCCTGCCTTCATAGCGAGCAGGCCCGCGGCGCGACGAGCAACATCGGCGAGATCAACCCGTTCCTGGGCGATGGTGAAGTTATCGCGATCGACCGCCTGGAGGTCGGCAAGATCGTCTACCAGATCGAGGAGATGCCGCCCGGCAAGCGCGATGTCCGATGCATAGCGGGCATAATCCGCTCTGATCGGGCCCTGAAGCTGCCCGGCTATGGTCTCGGCATTGGCAATGATGCGGCCCAGCGGACGCCGCATTGAGCCATCGATACGCAGCGCAAAGCTGCGGCTATCGAGTGTTCCGAGCAGATTGGATGCGCTCGTCTCTGCCGAACTGTCCGGAGCCGCAACCTCGGCCGGCAGTTGGCCGAATCCAACAGGCTCCGCCGTGCCGACGAAACCGTGAAAGGCCGTTCCGTCCGAAAGCGGCTTTGCGACAATGTGCAGGATCGTCCCGGCGGCTGGCCCGGTTGCGGTCCGCGCGGACTGCCCAGCAAAGCCAGTCTGGTCGGCAAGGGCAGAAAGAATGGGAAACCCGCCTGCATCATCATGCATCAGGTGGAACAGGCTGGACAGCGGCTGTCCCAGCCAGTCTCGATCGGCCAGCCCCCAGGCAGGATCAGCGTCCACCATGACCAAGCGCAACCGGACATCACTCGCCCAGCGAATCACACCAGGAGGGACAATGCGACGGGGCAGCGGCTGAAGCGGGGCCGAGGCATCCACTGCGGGCGCCGCCGTAGCTTCCCAATCGACCATTTCGATACGGACATGATCCCCTTCGGGAAGGAAGCGGGCATGGGCGCGGATCTCATTATGGTCATCCGCCATCACGACCGAACGTTCAATCACAGTGCGCAGACGATGCGCGAGTCGGGCGAGCCGAGCAGGCGCAGGAAGAATGAGTTGTTCGCCCAATGCGCCGCCACCAGCTTCCTGAAGCTTAAGGAAAGGGGCATCAGCCGACAGCAACCTGCCGTCACTGGAAACGCGAGCATGAACAGCATCAATCATCGCGCCGCTCCCCGTATTGGAGGGCGACGACAAGGGCCGGTCGCATAGTGGCAAGGCGCGGACGCGTTCATTCATTCGCGGCTAATATCGCACCAGCGTTAATGCTGCCTAAACCGCAAAATTACCGAAATGATTATCGGCGGCTGCCCCGCAACAGAAGCAAGGCGGTGAACCCGGCAAGCAGTAACGCCACAAGTGCAGCCGCATTTGCGACCCCCAGAAACGGAGCAGTGGCGAGCAACATTGCCCACAAAAGCACAGTATCTGGCAGGCGACTGCCGGGCAGTTTGCGTGACAGTGCAAACAGCAGCAACGCGACGGCCGCCAGCCCTGCCCCACCGGATCCGGCGGGGTTACCAATCCACTCTGCTCCCCGCTCAATGATTAAGAGCGCGAGCACCTGGAGCATCATGGATATGCCCCCCAAGGCGGCTTCAACGCGACCGTCGGGTCGGAAACGGCCAACGAAGCTCGCGATTCCTGACGCAAAGGCAGAGACGAGGCCAAGGGCGATGGCCGGGAGCGGCCAACCTGCCAGCATGGCACCCCCCGCGCCGAGCGCGGATAGCAGGGACAGGATTTGTGCGGCGCGTCCACTCCGGTGACGCGACAGCAATGATGCAGAAGCAAGGCGGGCAAGTGGATCAACCAGCCATCGCTGGCCGAACCCGAATCCGTCACGTTCAGTACCGGCTATAAGGCGCTGTTCTGCATCGCGTGCAGACGGGGTGGCGGTGGCAAGGGCCATATCGCCGCTAACAAACAGCGCCTTGTCCCAAGCGATACGCTGCGCATCCGCTTGAACCGCCTGCCGCAGCGCCATCAATTGCGCATCCCAGCCGTCAGGTGCCTCGGCAAGGGCAGCCACATCCTCCGGGCCAATCAGCGCAAGTCCGGCCCAGCGGGTTGCAGGATCAATTCGTTCAAGGTCCTGCGTCACAATGGCATCTTCGGTGACCAGCACTGCCGGCGCGCGTGCCCCAGCGGCCACGCGCCAAGCCTGATCGCCCGCAACCAAACCATCGGCCACCAGCAACAGCGAGGCATCAGGGCCGGTTGCCCGCGCTGTGCCTGGGCCATCCCGCACCAATTCCACGGCAAGGCCTCGGCTGCGGATTCGGTCACAGGCTTCTGCTAACGCCGGCGGCACCCCATCCACCAGCAGGACCATCCGCGTGGCGCCATTGGCGCGGGCGCGTTCTGCCTGCTGTTCGATAACGGTCATGCCCGCAACCGGGAGCAACGCGCGCAGCCGGGGCATACCCCAGGCATCGACATCATCAGCAAGAATCTGGGCCGAAGCGAGCACCACCAGCGTCATGACGTCAGCGCTAGCACGAGCAGACGCAAGGTGCGAACCCCCGACCTATAGCGGCATTGCGATTGTTACCGGATCCGGGCGATTCAAGCATAATGACATCATCAGATAATGTAAGTTCCGCGATTGTTATCGGTGCGGGTGGCGGCATCGGCAGGGCCTTGTCAGATGCCATTGCCGCACGCTCTGGATGGCAAGTCCGGCGCATCGGACGCAATCAGCCCATCGCCTGCGATTTCGAGAAACCGGAAACAATTGCACCCGCAATTGATCAGGCGCTGGATGGAAGCCCAGTTTCTCTCGTGCTGATCGCCAGCGGAATGCTTCACGATGACGCGCGCGGCCCCGAAAAGGCCTTGCGTGATCTCGATGCCGACTGGCTTGCCCGGCAATTCGCGGTCAACGCAATTGGCCCAGCAATGGTTTTGGCTGCCCTGCTCCCGAACCTGCCCCGCGATCGGCCTGTGCAGGTGGGGGTGTTGGGTGCGCGCGTGGGCTCGATTTCCGATAACCGGCTGGGAGGTTGGTATGGGTATCGGGCGAGCAAAGCCGCTCTGCATCAACTTGTCCGGACAGCGGCAATCGAATGGGGGCGGACCCACCCGAAGGGCGTGTTGGCCGCGCTCCACCCCGGCACTGTGGCAACCGCGCTGAGCGCCCCGTTCACAGGACGACGCGCAAATGGGGACCTGTTGACGTCAAACCAGTCGGCCGAGGCATTGCTCGCGGTGCTGGAGGCTTTGGGGCCTTCACAAAGCGGCATGATATTCGACTGGAAGGGCTCTGAAATATTGCCCTGAATCGGGCGCAAACGCTGGCAATAGTGGCTACTGGCGGCTAGGGTGGTAGCCCTGAAATGATTGCCGCAATGAAAGCCCTGCTTTGACCACCGAAAACGAAACGCCGCCTGCCGCCCCATCCGACATTTCCGGCGTCAACATCGTCGATGAAATGCGCTCAAGCTATCTCGACTATGCCATGTCGGTCATCGTCAGCCGCGCGTTGCCCGACGTGCGGGACGGCCTGAAACCGGTTCACCGCCGCATTCTCTACGCCGCCCAGGAAGGCGGCTATGTCGCAGGCAAACCCTATCGCAAGTCGGCCCGCCTGGTCGGCGACGTCATGGGTAAATATCACCCGCACGGCGACAGCTCGATCTATGACGCCCTGGCGCGCATGACTCAGGACTGGTCGATGAGCGTTCCGCTGATCGACGGTCAGGGCAATTTCGGATCCATGGATCCGGACGCACCGGCGGCCATGCGCTACACCGAGGCGCGGCTGGCGAAAGTTGCGAACTTTCTTCTCGAAGACATTGATAAAGATACGGTTGATTTTCAGCCCAACTATGATGGGTCAGAAGATGAGCCGACGGTATTGCCGGCCCGGTTCCCGAATCTGCTGGTCAATGGCGCTGGCGGTATCGCTGTCGGCATGGCGACCAACATCCCACCCCACAATTTGACCGAAGTGGTGGATGCCTGCATCGCGACAATAGACAATCCGGCCATCACCACTGACCAGCTTATTGAGATTGTCCCTGCCCCCGATTTCCCCACTGGCCCGCTGATTTTGGGCCAGGGCGGCGCGCGCGCAGCCTATCACACCGGGCGCGGATCGATCATGATGCGCAGCCGCCATGTCATCGAAAGCGGCCGCGGAGACCGGCAGTCCATCGTGCTGACCGCGATACCCTATCAGGTCGGCAAAACAGCGCTGGTCGAAAAGATCGCGGAGGCCGCGCGCGACAAGCGTATCGAGGGCATTTCGGACATCCGTGACGAATCCAACCGTCAGGGCGTGCGCATTGTCATTGATCTGAAGCGTGACGCGACAGCAGAGGTCGTCCTCAACCAACTGTGGCGGCATACCCCTGCGCAGTCGAGTTTCCCTGCCAATATGCTGGCCATTCGCGGCGGGCGGCCGGAAATCCTGGGCCTCAAGGACATCATCTCCAGCTTCATCACCTTCCGCGAGCAGGTCATTACCCGGCGGACGAAGTTCGAACTGGCTAAGGCACGCGATCGTGCGCACATCTTGCTCGGCCTGGTCGTTGCCGTCACCAATCTCGACGAGGTTGTGCGGATCATCCGTGGCAGCGCCAGTCCGGCCGAAGCCCGCGCCGCATTGCTTGCCCGCGCATGGCCCGTTGCGGAAATCGCACCCTATATCCGGCTGGTTGAAGCCATCGAAAGCGAGATTGAAGGCGACAGCTATCGGCTCTCGGACACGCAGGTGCGTGCCATTCTTGAACTGAGGTTGCACCGCCTGACTGCGCTTGGCCGCGACGAGATTGGTAACGAACTCAAAGCACTGGCCATCAAGATCGAGGAATATCTCGCGATTCTGGGTTCGCGTGCTCGCCTCTATGAGGTGATGCGCGAGGAGCTTCTGGCGGTGCGTGAGGCCTATCCGACGCCGCGCCGCAGTGAGATCGCGCCGGCTGCCGATGGCATCGACGATGAGGATCTGATCGAGCGCGAGGAGATGGTCGTCACCGTCACGCTCGATGGGTACATCAAGCGCACACCGCTCGCGACATTCCGGGCGCAGCGCCGCGGCGGCAAGGGTCGCGCAGGCATGGCGACGAAGGATGAGGATGTCGTCACCGAACTGTTCGTGACCTCCACCCACACGCCGGTCCTGTTCTTCTCGACCTTTGGCAAGGTTTACCGCCTCAAGGTTTGGCGCCTGCCTGAAGGCGGACCCACCACCCGCGGACGGCCAATGGTCAACCTACTGCCGCTGGCAGAAGGCGAGACGATCTCGACCGTGCTGCCGCTGCCCGAAGACGAGAGCGACTGGGATGCACTGCACGTCGTGTTCGCCACGGCGAAGGGCAATATCCGCCGCAACTCCATGGGTTCGTTTGCAAATATCCCGTCCAACGGAAAGTTTGCGATGCGCTTTGACGAAGGATCAGACGATCGCCTGATTGGCGTCGCACTGCTCACGGAGGCTGACGATGTTCTTCTCGCCAGCCGCAATGGCAAGGCCATCCGCTTCGCCGCAGACGATGTGCGCGAGTTCCAGAGCCGCACCTCGACCGGTGTCCGCGCGATGACGCTAAAGGGCGATGACGAAGTCATGTCGCTTTCTATCCTTCGTCGCGTCGGCACCAGTCAGGAAGAACGTGAGGAATATCTTCGCTTTGCGCCATGGAAGGCAGAACGTGAAGGCGAACCGCAGATCGCTGCGGATCGTTTTGCGGAGCTAGCGGAGAAGGAACAGTTCATCCTGACTGTCTGCGCCAATGGCTATGGCAAACTCTCTTCAGCCTATGAGTATCGCCGCACTGGACGCGGTGGCCAGGGCATCACCAACATCGACAATATCGGCCGCAATGGTCCGGTTGTAGCCAGTTTCCCTGCCGTACAGGGCGACCAGCTGATGCTGGTGACAGATCAGGCCAAACTGATCCGCATCGGCCTCGATTCGCTTCGCGTGATCGGACGGGGCAGCGCTGGCGTTCGGCTGTTCGACGTGGCCGATAACGAGCATATCGTCAGCGCAGCCAAGATCAGCGAGGAAAGTGGTGACGAAAGCGGCGAAGATGGCGATGCAGATGATGGTGCATCGCCAGAACCGGCGGCATGATGCCACTGCGCACGGCAAGCGCGTTCAAGATCCTGACCGCCGACCAATGGGAGGCTTTCGTCCGGGACGGGCGGTTTGGAGGCGCGCCTATCGATCTGGCAGACGGCTATATTCACCTGTCGACCGCTTCCCAGCTGGAAGGCACGCTAGACAAGCATTTTGCTGGACAGCGGGATCTCGTGATCGCCGAGATTGACCTTACCCGCTTCGGCGATGCTGTGCGGTGGGAGGTGTCCCGCGGGCAGGAGCTGTTCCCCCACCTCTATGGTGAGCTTACCCTTGAGGCGGTGATCGGCCACCGCCCAGCCCGGTAAAGGCGCCGCGGCTGGTGCGCGCGCTCAGGCGCGTGCTTCCTCCGTCTTCAGGGTGGTGACCACACCCCAGGCGATCAGAGCCTGACCGCCGAAGTACAGCGGCCAAATGAGCGCCGCGCCAAGCTCTGGCGCAATTTGCCCGCTCTCCCGGGCGAAAATGAGCAGGTCGCTGAGAAGAAAGAGCATCGCACCAATGCCAGTGCGATAACGGGGAAAGCGACTGAGCCATGCCGCAGAGGCCATCACTGCGACCAAAGCCGTGTAAATCATGGCGGCTATCCGCAGCGCCTCACCTTCGAGCATGAACCATGTTGCAACCAGCGCCAGCGGCGGGGCAAGAAAGGCCAAGGCGCGCTGCGATCCGCTCACATCAGAGCGGGCATTCTGGCGATAAAGACCAATGGCAATGAGGTGCCCGATGGCGAAGGCGACTGCGCCAACCGTCAAACCCGCGGCATCCAGCAAGACATCGCCCGCCGCGCCGAATGCCAAGACCAGCACGATCATCCAGCCAAAGCGATCACGGGCATGGAGCGCCGCCCAGAGCGCCAGCAAGGTTACGCCAGCGCCTTTCCAGACAATGATTTCCGGTCCAGACCAACCGGCGAGCACCGGGATCATGTAGGTTGCACCGGCAACCAAAGCCGCCCACCAGATCAGTCTTGCCATCTGTCTGCTCCCCTTCCGTCCTAGGTTGGAGACTTGCCCCAAAGCGCGCGTGCCGCCAAGAGCGGGATGTGAGCAGCGAATTCGACATCCAAATCATCGGCGGCGGTCTCGCCGGATCAGAAGCAGCCTGGCAGCTGGCCGAGGCCGGCTGGCGCGTACGCCTTTCCGAGATGCGTGGCGGCGGAGACATGACGCCAGCCCACCAGACTGATGGCCTCGCCGAAATGGTCTGTTCCAACAGCTTTCGTTCGGACGATGGCGACCGCAACGCCGTTGGCCTGCTTCATCGCGAGATGCGCAGCCTCGGTTCGCTGATCATGCGCGAAGCGGATAAGACGAAACTGCCCGCAGGCTCTGCGCTCGCCGTTGACCGCGATTTGTTTTCTGGTGGAGTGACGCGGGCGCTGGCCAGCCACCCCAATGTCACGGTTGTCCGCGAACGGGTGGACGCGCTGCCTCAAACGGGCATGACGATCGTCGCTACCGGACCACTGACTGGATCGGCCCTCGCGACAAGCATCGCCAGCGTTACTGGCAAGGATGCCCTCGCCTTCTTTGACGCCATTGCACCGATCATTCACCGCGACAGCATCGATATGTCCGTCGCCTGGATGGCGAGCCGTTGGGACAAGGTCGGCCCGATCGGCGACGGCAAGGATTATATCAACTGCCCGATGACGAAGGAGCAATATTACGCCTTTGTCGAAGGGCTGATCGCCGGCGAGAAAACCGAGTTCCGCGAATGGGAAAAGGATACGCCCTATTTCGAAGGGTGCATGCCGATTGAGGTCATGGCCGAACGCGGCATTGAAACGCTGCGTTTTGGACCGATGAAGGGCGTTGGCCTGGATGATCCGCGTACCGGGCGCTGGCCATATGCTGTGGTACAGCTGCGGCAGGATAATGCGCTTGGCACGCTCTGGAACATGGTCGGGTTTCAGACCAAGCTCAAATATGCCGAACAGGTTCGGTTGTTCCGTACCATCCCCGGGCTCGAGAATGCGGAGTTCGCCAGGCTTGGCGGGCTCCACCGCAACAGCTTCATCCGTTCGCCCGAATTGCTCGACAACCAACTGCGGTTGAAAGCCATGCCCCATGTGCGCTTTGCCGGCCAGATCACAGGGTGCGAAGGCTATGTCGAAAGTGCGGCTATCGGCCTCATCGCCGCGCTCTTCGCTAGTGCTGAGCTGGGCGGCCGGCAATTGCCCCTGCCACCGCAGGAAACGGCGCTTGGCGCACTGCTCGGCCATATAACCGGTGGAGCTGACGCAGAGAGCTTTCAACCGATGAACGTCAATTTCGGCCTGTTCCCGCCGATGGAAGACAGCGTTCGCAAGGCCGACCGAAAGCTGGCGATGACCGCCCGAGCCGGGCAAGCACTGTCAGTCTGGATGCAAGATGCCGGGCTGGGAGCCGTTCGACATGCAGCGGAAATCGAGGCTTAGCAGCGGCACTCGTTTCGCGGACGCCGCGGGGGCGCAGTCGTCGCAAACTCAGGTGGCGTGAGTGTGCCGGACCGATCCTTGTCGGCTTGCGCGAAACGGTTTCCGGTCGCCACAGCCCATTCCTCAAACGACAGCAGATTATTGCCATCGGTATCCAAGCGACGGAATGCAGCAGTCCGGCTGGACATCATTTCCACACGGGTGATGATCCCGTCACGATTGCGGTCATGGCGCTGAAAACGGCGTTCTTCGCGCGTCGCGGCACGCGCCTCCGGTGGCTCGGGCGGGGGCGTGCCGACGAGCGATGCATCAGCAACCGGCAATGATTCCGGAGGAGGCAGGGCTTCCAGAGCAGGGTCAGGTGTTTCGCTAAGCCCCTGCCAAAGAAAAAATCCACCGGTTGCCATCAACAGGGCCGCCGCGCCGCCGATCAAAATCTTTGGAATAGCCATCTGCCCGCGCCCTCCACTTCATGGATCGCCGTTTCCCGAGCCAGCTGACGTCATGGTTAGCGCCCAATGAGGCCAATGCGCAACAGCAGCAATTGTTCGCGCCCAGGTGAACGTACCCCATGCCGTAAGGCTATCGCGCGCGAGAGGCCCGCCAGCGCTGCGAGCGGGCGCGGCCAGCCGGCGATGTTAACCGGCAATGCTCGCCTTGCCGCTCCAGCCCAGTCGGCACCGTTAGGCGGCCCCAACAAGCCTGAGACATGAAACCATAGGGCAGCGGCATCCGGCGATCCTGTCGGCGCGGTAGGCAGAAGCAGTCTTGAAGTCAGCGAGAACAGGCTCTTCCCCGGCGCATCATTGCTGCCTTCACTTTCAGCATAATCAAACCAAGCCTCCGCGAGCCCGGCGAGATCGGCCGGGGTCATCCTGTCGAGCAGTTGCTCATGTGCCTCCTGAAGCAAGGGCTCGGCGGGCGGGCCATCAGCCAGCGCACCAAGCCGGTCTGCCCACCAGCGCAGGCGTATAAGGCGCAGTGCAGGTTCGCGTCCTGCATGGGCCAGTTCGGCCAGCCGGGCATCAAGCCGCCACAGCAGGAGAATTGGGCCCCGCACTGACTGCGGTACCAGTGGCAGAATGAGGGGGTGATCAATTCGCAGCATTATTCCCGCGTTCGCTACAGATGGCGGTGACGTCAATCGGTCAAATCATGCTTAACTGCTGCGTAACCACGACCTCACACATTGCGCCAACCATTCCGGCTTATCCGATGCTCCAAATTGGCGGTGAACTCCATTCGCCGCAACCTTGGACAAGTGGGGCGTCATGGCTCGAACGGGTAATTTCCTGCAGCGGCTTCGCCGCAGCGAGAGCGGCAATGTGATGTACATCACGGCGGGACTGCTCATTCCGATCATTGCGACCATAGGCGCGGGCGTCGACCTCGGACAGGCCTATATGGCCAAGTCGCGCCTGCAACAGGCATGTGATGCCGGCGTGCTGGCAGGTCGCAGGGCAATGGCGGAAGGCACCTTCGATGCCGAAGCGCGGACTGCCGCCAACAACATGTTCAACTTCAATTACCCAGCAGGTATCTACGATTCGACCAATGTCAGCTTCACGCCGGCACAGCGTGGCTCGACCGAAGTTACCGGCACTGCATCTGCGCAGGTCAACACCATCATCATGGACATGTTCGGGAAAGAGAATTTCCCGTTAGCGGTCAATTGTACGGCAAAGCTGGAGATTTCGAACACCGACATCATGTTCGTGCTCGACGTCACAGGCTCGATGGCGTCGACCAACTCGGGCGATTCCGTCAACCGCATCACTGCATTGCGCACGGAGACGATGGCCTTCTTCGACACCATCATGGCTGCCGAAGTTGGTGATGCGCAAATCCGTATCGGGGTCGTGCCCTATTCCTCGAACGTCAATGTCGGCGCGATCCTGACGGCCGCAAATCCGACTTGGGTTTCCAACACTACGACTGTGCCTTCGCGCACGGGGGCGTGGGTGCAGACCGGTTCCACTGCACCATCGACGGCGTGGAGCAACGTCTCGGGCTTCACCACATGGACGAATACCGGCACAATCTTGGGCGGTCGAACCAGCACAAACTGCGCCTCCGCGATCCCGTCGCCTGAATATACGACCAGCACAACGGTTTCCGGGCCGACCACGACCAACAGCGTCAGCGGTACTAACCCGCGCACCACCACCACCACCACGGTGACAAACTTCAATGCGCTCCGCTTCCGGCATGCATGGGTCAGCAGCGCGTGTCGTTTGCAAAGCGCGCCAGGTGTACGCCGGTCCACCACGACCAGCTCAATCACCGAAACCTACCACTATTATCACAGTGCGCGGTCCTTCAATGTCGCGGCGCTCAAGACCGGCGGCACCATTTCCGATCCGCTGGGATCACTGGGTGCCAGCGTTTCGACTGGCTGGAACGGGTGCATCATTGAACGTGACACTGTTGCGTTCGACGATGCCGTTGCCAGCATTCCTGGCGGGGCATTCGATATCGACATCGATCTGGTTCCGACCAATGAGGCAACGCGCTGGGAAACACATATCCCGGCATTCACCTTCCCCCGGAGCGCGACTCCGACCGGCAGCCAGTCGCCGAGCCCGACGACGATGACCACGACCACCGACATTGGTGCTTACAATAGCAGCACCAACATCTCGGGCGGCTGGGCGGCGTGCCCTGCGGCTGCGATGAAGCTAACGCCGATGACCGCCGCCAGCAGGGGCACGTTCCAGACCTATGTCAATTCGTTGCAGCCGGTGGGTGGTACATACCATGACGTAGGCATGACGTGGGGTGCACGCCTCATCTCACCCACAGGCCTGTTCGCCAGCGAAAACAACTTGGCCCCCAATGGCTCCCCGATCAACCGCCACATCATCTTCATGACCGACGGTGAAATGGCGCCAAACCCGGGCATTTACGGGTTCCAGGGCCAGGAGTTTCTCATGAACCGTGTGGGATCAAATGATGCCACCGAGCTGACGGCGCGGCACAACCGGCGCTTTCTCGAAGTGTGCGCGGCAGCAAAATCGCGCAACGTCACCGTGTGGGTGGTGAGCTTTGGTACCGCCTTGACCACCCAGCTGCGCACCTGTGCCAGCGGCGACAATGCCTATCAGGCCAACAACTCCGCCCAGCTGCGTCAACAGTTCCAGTCCATCGCGCAGCAAATCACGCGCCTGAGGCTCTCGGAGTGACGCGCATGACCCTAGTGACCGGACCATTGCGCCGCATCCGCCTGCTAAAGCGGGACGAAAATGGCGCCTACATGATCGAATTCGCTCTGATCATGCCCGCATTCCTCATGCTGGTGATGGGCATTTTCGATATCGGCATGCAAATGTATGCGAAATCAGTGCTGTCTGGCGCTGTGGAGCAGGCCGCGCGCCTCAACACGCTGGAAACCAACGCCAACAAGGCCAGCGTCATTGATCAGGCGGTGCGTGATCAGGTTGGGAGGGTGGCCAGATATGGCACCCTTACCTTCTCCCGCCAGAATTACCGCGACTTCTCTGGGGTCGGTCGACGGGAACCGTTCACGGACAGCAACGGCAACGGCGTCCGCAATGCTGGCGAATGCTATACGGACATGAACAACAACAACACCTGGGATACGGACCAAGGTGGAGCCGGCCAGGGCGGCGCCAGTGACGTCGTGCTCTATCGCGCCAACCTGACCTACAACCGCCTGTTCCCATTATGGAAGATGCTGGGTGAACCGCAGAGCGAGACGATCACGATCTCCACCGTGCTGCGTAACCAGCCCTATACCGCCCAGTCCAACAACTCGACGGTGCGCTGCTCATGACGAAAGCTTTGAACCGCCAAACCCTGTTCGCGCGCTTGCGCCGCCTTCGCCGCAACAACAGCGGCGTGGCGATGATCGAAACGGCAATCACTATGCCGACGCTGATCTTTGCAGGTCTCGCTGGCCTTGAAGTCGCCAACCTGATGATCACACATACTCGTGTGTCGGGTATCGCGCTTTCGGTGGCCGACAATTCCTCGCGTATCGCATCCGGCAGCAACCTCGCCCTGCCGCAGGTGCGCGAAGTGGACGTCAATGACGTGTTCACCGGCGCGCAGCTCCAGAGCGGCAGCCTCAACTTGCAAGCCAATGGTCGTATCGTGCTGAGCAGCCTTGAAACCAATTCGGTCGGCGGACAGCGGATTGGCTGGCAGCGCTGTTTCGGCGCAAAACAATGGGGATCGCGCTACGGCGTGCAGGGCGTAGGGGCGACAGGAACAGCCTTTCCGGGGATGGGTCCTGCGGGCCGCGAAGTCCGTTCTGCCATGGGTAGCCCGGTGATGTTCGTCGAAGTTTTCTACGAATATCAACCGTTCATGTTCGATAGCTGGATCGGCAAAAAACGCATCGATTACGAGGCGGCCTTCACCGTGCGCGATCCGCGTGACACGTCCGGCATCTTTAATCCCGCACCAGCAGCCGCGGTCAATGGCTGCGGCGGCGCGCCGCCGCCACCGCCGCCACCACCGCCAGATGACGGCAATAATGGCCATGGCAATAACCCCGGCGGGAACGACCCGAGCAACCCTGGCGGCGGCGGCAATCCTTAAGCCTTAGCGGTTACAGAGTAGTCGCGCCGTCCTGCACACCTTGTCCGCATCGATCAGCGCCGCCTTCTCAAGGTTGGCCGCATAGGGGAGCGGGACATCCTCATTGGTGACGCGCAGCACCGGGGCATCAAGATCGTCGAACCCGTCCTCCATCGCAATCGCCGCGATTTCGGACGCGATCGAACATGCCGGCCAGCCTTCTTCGACCACCATCAAACGGTTGGTTTTCTTGAGGCTTTCCAGCACCGTCGCTTTATCAAGCGGGCGCAGGGTCCTCAAATCGACCACCTCGGCATCAATGCCCTCACCCGCCAGCGTCTCTGCCGCTTCCAGCGCGACACCGACACCGATCGAATAGCTGACAATGGTGATATCCGCACCTTGGCGGCACACTCGCGCCTTGCCGATCGGCAGGACATAATCGTCCACCGCCGGCACATCGAAGCTGCGGCCATAAACCAGCTCATTCTCAAGGAAGACGACCGGATCCTCGGTACGGATCGCTGCCTTCAATAGTCCCTTCGCATCGGCCGCATCATAAGGGGCGATCACGATCAGGCCGGGCACATTGGCATACCAGGGCGCGAAATTCTGACTATGCTGTGCGGCGACCCGGCTGGCCGCGCCATTCGGCCCACGGAACACGATCGGACAACGCATTTGCCCGCCGGACATATAATTGGTCTTGGCCGCGGAATTGATAATGTGGTCAATCGCCTGCAACGCGAAGTTGAAGGTCATAAACTCGATCACAGGGCGCAGGCCGCCCATCGCCGCACCCGCACCAAGGCCAGCGAAGCCATATTCGGTGATCGGCGTGTCGATCACGCGGCGCGCACCGAATTCCTCCAGCAACCCCTGCGTAACCTTATAGGCGCCCTGATATTCCGCGACCTCTTCCCCCATCACGAAGACGCGGTCGTCGCGGCGCATTTCCTCCGCCATCGCATCGCGCAGCGCCTCGCGAACGGTCGTCCGGACCACGGCCGTCCCGGCAGGAAGTGCGGGATCGACTTTGGCCTGCGCACGCGGCGGTGCCGGAACAGCACTAGCGGCAGCGGGCGCAACGGCAACGGGCGCCGGAGAGGTCTCAGCAGGCTGATGCGCCACCGCTGATGCAGCCGCGGCACTGTCTCCCGCTTCGCCGCCGATACGGGCGATAACGGTGCCGACTTTCACATTCTCTGTCCCGGCAGGGATCAGGATCGCACTCACCACGCCTTCATCCACTGCCTCAAATTCCATCGTCGCCTTGTCGGTTTCGATTTCTGCAATGATGTCGCCGGATTTGACCTCGTCACCTTCCTTGACGAGCCACTTGGCGAGAGTTCCTTCCTCCATGGTCGGGGAAAGCGCAGGCATTTTCAGCTCGACGGCCATCAATATTGCTCCACCAACACGTCGGTGTAGAGTTCCGCGAGATCGGGCTCAGGCGCGCTTTCAGCAAAGTCAGCGCTTTCCGCCACAATCTTGCGGATCGACTGGTCAATCTCCTTCAATCGGTCCTCACCGATTCCGGCAGCAATCATCTCCGCTTTCAGCCCTTCGATCGGGTCAGATTTCTCGCGCACCGCCTGAACTTCTTCGCGGCTGCGATATTTGGCAGGGTCAGACATGGAATGACCGCGATAGCGATATGTCTTGAGTTCCATCAACAGTGGCCCCTTGCCACTGCGCACCCACTCCACTGCAACTTCGGCCGCCGCGCGGACTTCAAGGACATCCATCCCGTTGACCTGGATGCCGGGCACCCGGAAACTTTCACCGCGCCGGTACATCTGATCCTCTGATGAGGACCGGTTGACCGAAGTCCCCATGGCGTAGCCATTGTTTTCAATCACAAAAATGATCGGGAGCTTCCACAGCTCCGCCATGTTGAAGCTTTCGTACACCTGCCCCTGATTGGCGGCGCCGTCCCCGAAATAGGCCATGCACAGGCCGCCATCGTCACGGTATTTGTGCGCGAAGGCGAGGCCGTTCCCGAGCGCCACCTGCGCCCCCACGATGCCGTGCCCGCCATAAAATTTATGCTCGACGCTGAACATATGCATCGAACCGCCCTTGCCGCGCGAAATGCCTGCGGCACGGCCAGTCAGTTCGGCCATGATCACCTTGGGATCGATGCCATAAGCGAGCATATGGCCATGGTCGCGGTAGCCGGTGATCACACTATCCCGATCGCCGTCGAGTGCCGACTGGAGGCCAACCGCCACTGCTTCCTGACCGATGTAAAGGTGGCAAAAGCCACCGATCAGGCCGAGACCATAGAGCTGCCCCGCCTTCTCCTCAAAGCGGCGGATCAGCAGCATCTCCCGGTAAAATGCTTCCATCTCCGCCGGCGTGGCGTCGTAGCGCCCGGGCTCGGGCGGACGTTCGCGGTTGGGCACCGCTGGAACAGCAGCGGATTTGCGGGGGGCTTTGGCCAAGGCGGGCTTCCCTCGTTACTGGCAATTGGCAGAATGCTATAGGGCGCAGAGCAAACTTGGCAACGGCGCATACCTATGCAGTTGCACAAAACGCAACAGCAACGGGGTTGTGATTACTGCCGCTGCGGCAGGGGAACCACTATATCGTCGGGATGGAGGAGGTTAAGCTCCCCACGCACCTTTTCCTCGACCAGATCGGGGTCAGCGCGGCGCGGATCGAGCAGATCGCGGTGGTTGGCCAGCACGCTCGTCTCACGCCGAACCTCGACAAGCTCCGCCCGACGCTGATTGAGTTCGCGCTGATAATCGTTCCAGGCAAATATCCCTGTTTCGCCAAACAGCGCCCAGCCCACGACAAGTGCCATACCGGTACAGGAGGCTGCCAACAGCCACCAATCCCGCCGTGATTTTCGAACGACTAAAGTCCTCGCCATGACCCCTTGAATCACAAGCGATTCATCGCGTCAAGCAAAGCTTTGCTGATCAGGTCTCATCCGCCCCGGCGGACGAAAGGCGAGCGGCCGGCAAAGCGCGCAACCTTGCCAAGCTCTTCCTCGATGCGGATGAGCTGGTTGTATTTGGCCAACCGGTCAGAACGGGCAAGGCTGCCGGTCTTGATCTGTCCGCAGTTGGTGGCAACGGCGAGGTCCGCGATGGTCGAATCCTCGGTCTCGCCTGACCGGTGCGACATGACGGCTGTGTAACCGGAACGCTGCGCCAGCGCGACCGCATCCAGCGTTTCCGTGAGCGTGCCGATCTGGTTAACCTTGACCAGCAGGGAGTTAGCGAGCCCGCGCTCGATGCCGTTCGCGAGTCGGGCACTGTTGGTCACGAACAGATCATCGCCAACCAGCTGGCACTTGGCGCCAAGCCGCGCGGTGATCGCTGCCCAACCCTCGAAATCATCCTCGGCCATGCCATCCTCGATCGAGACGATCGGATAACGGGCCACGAGATCCGCGTAATAATCGACCATTTCGAGAGGGGTGAGCGACTTGCCCTCACCCGCCAGTTCGTAACGGCCGTTCTTGAAGAATTCGGTAGCTGCCGGATCAAGCGCGATGGCCACCTGTTCGCCGGGAACATAGCCAGCCTTTTCAATCGCACGCATCACGAAATCGAGCGCAGCTGTCGTTCCGGCAAGGTTGGGAGCAAATCCGCCCTCATCGCCAACCCCTGTCACATGCCCTTCGGCGTGCAGTGCCTTTTTGAGCGTGTGGAAAATCTCGGCACCCCAGCGCGCAGCCTCCGCCAGGCTGTCGGCGCCCACCGGCATGATCATGAATTCCTGAAAATCGATCGGATTGTCGGCATGGGCGCCGCCGTTGATGATATTCATCATCGGCACCGGCAACAGATGCGCCCCGACCCCGCCGACATAGCGATAAAGCGGAAGGCCGCGCGAATCCGCAGCGGCCTTTGCAACCGCCAGGCTGACGCCCAGGATGGCATTGGCGCCAAGCCGGCCCTTGTTCGGTGTCCCGTCGACCTCGATCATCGCTGCGTCGATATCGCGCTGGTCTTCGGCATCCATGCCAAGGATCGCTTCGGCAATGTCGCTGTTCACAGCTTCGACTGCCTTGGTAACGCCCTTGCCGAGCCAGCGCGTGGCATCACCGTCCCGCAGCTCAACCGCTTCATGCGCGCCAGTTGAAGCGCCAGAAGGAACCATCGCCCGGCCAAAACTGCCGTCTTCCAACAGCACATCGACTTCCACTGTAGGATTGCCGCGGCTGTCGATCACTTGGCGGCCGTGGATATCGATGATTGCGGTCATGGTCGAAGGCTCCGCTGTCAGAAGGGCTCGGGAATGTGCGCAAACTGCGCCCTGCGCGCATTAGGCAGGCCGTCACGCGATGGCAATGCGCAGGAAGCGCAACCGTCGTCCTTGAAGGAACCCGCAGCTTCGCTATCTGTTACTCGGGCAGGGTTGAGCGGGAGCTGCACATTGTGTCGCCCCGGACCAGAAACAGGAGTGCGCACATGGCCGAAACGAAAGCAGGCGCCAGCACCGGCGCCAAAAGCACCGCCAAACCGCGAACCGCAACCAAGACGAAAGCGGCGACCACAACAGCAAAGCCGAAGACGAATTCGACGGGCCGCGCAAAGTCTGTGGTGCCTGCATCCTCCACTTCATCGACGCATGGATCGGCTGCCATCCGCTCTCAGGTGAACGCGACCGCCGATACGATCCGCGCCGAAGCACAGCGCAAAGCCACCGAGATTGGTGACGAGGTCAGCCGGCTCTATGCACAGGCTGGTGATCGCGCACGGGAAGCCGCCAATCAGGGCAAGCATCGCGCCGCCGGTGGGCTCGACAGCCTTGCCAAGATTATCGAAGACAGCGCTACCGAAGTCGATGACCGGCTCGGCAAGCAATATGGCGACTATGCTCGTTCAGCGGCTCAAACGGTTGCCAGCCTTGCCGGAACCCTAGACGAGAAAGATCTCGATGAGTTGGTGACGGCAACGCGCGATTTCGTGCGCAAGAGCCCGGCAGTCGCCATCGGCAGCGCCGCTGTCGTCGGCTTCATGCTTGCCCGCCTGCTGCGCAGCCGCAACTGAGCGGCTGGCGCCAGGAGGGGGTTAGCGCGTGGCCAATGAGCAGCAATTGACCAATGGAACAGCCGATGCGGCGGCAGCAGCAGTTGCCGCCGAAACCGACTCTGCTGGCCCAGTCGATGCGGTCAAGGCCACCATTGCCGACGTTCGGGAAGCTGCTGCCCGGGAAATCGCTCTGGTGCGCGCCGTTGCGGAAGTCGTGGGCGCTGAAACCAAGCGCGCGTCTTTGTGGGGTGGCGTGGCTATCGTCTTTGCGATCGTCGGCCTGCTCACGCTGGCGGTCGCGCTGACACTGATGCTCGCGGCTGTGGCGGGCTGGCTTCCGGCGGCGCTCATTGTGCCAGCCGTTCTGCTCGCCATTGCCGCGATTGGCGGATGGAAAGCACGGGGCGCAGCGATTCGCCTTTCCGCTGCCATGAAGGCGATGAAGCCGTGAGCAGCGATCTTGACCGGCTGCGGCTCCTGTCGCTCGCGGCGCAGGAACAACGCGCTCGCCTGCGCGCACGGTTGGGAGCAACACGCTCCCGGCTGACGCCGGCAAGGCTCAAAAATGATGCGCGCATCACAGCCGAAGCGGCCATCACCGATGCTGCGCGCAATGTCGGGGACAGTGTAAAGCGCCATCCCTTGGCCGCCGGGCTGGCGGTGGCAGGCGCCCTGGCCTGGGCGTTCCGGGATCCGCTGCTGGAACGTGGCCCGGCCTGGCTCAAAGATGCCTATGACCGGCTCGCCGGACATCTGCCGTTAAGCCAGAATGAAGCAGACCTTGATCATGCCGGTGACGAAGCGGCCAACGGTGACATTGAGAGTGCAGAAAATGACAATGACGGCACCGATGAAACGGTACCGCAGAAAGAGGAACCTCCCCGCCATGACTGAACCTGTATCGAGCAATAGCCGCACGTCGATTGACGCCCTGTCAGCCAGCGCGCGGGAGGCCGCAGCTGCCGCCCGCACACGGATCGGGGAGACCTACGGGCAAGCCCGTGGCAAAGTGGTCGATATTGCCGGCAGCGGGCGTGACCTGGCGCAGTCCGGCGTGGCAGCCGGCTCGCGGGCGGCGGAACGCAGCCGTTCGGCCATCGACAAAGCGGTGTTTTCAACCCGCGATCTCGTCGCCGAGCGTCCGTTGACAGCCATTGCCGCCGGGATAGCGGCTGGCGTTGTGCTGGGTTTTCTCGCCAACCAATTGAGCAAGCCGAAGCAACAGGACGACGAGATCGACGAAAGCGACAGTCAGGGCGCCTGACCGCGACTCGAGTCTCTTCCTGCCGGTTGGTGCGTTGCCCTGACGCTACGGCCTTGCTAAGGGCCCGCCCGAAATCTCCTCCCCAAGGACCGGCCCACTCATGAGCAAGCTTCATCTCGTGTTCGGCGGACGCGTGAGCGATCCGCAGACTCTCGATTTCAAGGATCTGTCAGCGATCGATTTCGTTGGCCTGTTCCCTGACTATAAGTCCGCAGAAAAGGCATGGCGTTCGGCTGCACAGCGTACAGTCGACGATGCCGAAATGCGCTATGTCGTCGTTCACCTGCACCGGCTGCTCCAACCCGACGACGCCGAGGATTGATCCCGTCAGCGGTGCTTGAATCGCCAGCGAAGCATCGGCCGGGCGAGCAGCAGGCCGGCGACGAATCCACCGGCATGGGCACCCAGCGCAATGCCGCTTCCGCCCATGCCGAACCCTAATCCGATCAGTAGCTGAATCCCGATCCACGCCGCGCCAAGCCACAGGGCGCGCACGACATGCGGTGGTATCGGGCCAATGGCGCGCACCCGCTGTTCGCTGAAGACCAGCGCATAGACGGCAACGATGGCGGAAATGGCACCGCTCGCCCCGATCATGACGGCGAGGGATGATGGGCCGAGCGCCCATTGCGCTGCCGCTGCCGCGACGGCCCCGACGGCATAAAGGGCGACAAACAGCTTCGGCCCCAGCGCCTGTTCGACTTGGCGGCCGGTCCACACAAGCATGAGCAAATTGAACGCGAGATGCAGCGCATCCGCATGGATCAGCGTCGCGCTGAATGGGGTCAGCCAAACCGGCAGTGCATCCGGCAAGTCCACAAGGCCGCCTACTCGGGCCGGCACAAATCCGCCGGCCTCGGCGACGCGATCCATACCAATCAGCTGAGCGGCGAGCCAGGCGATTGCCGTCACCACCGCGATCACATCGACCGCGCGCAGGCGCGTAAGCGTCACGGCCTCAGATAAACTCGATCTTGGAAACGACGAACCAGCGGTCGCCCGAAGGCACCGTCACTTCGATCTCGTCGTCAACGCGACGACCGATCAATGCACGGCCAAGCGGGCTGTTGTAGCTGATGCGACCCACTTTGGCGTCCGCTTCGGCCTGACCCACGATCTGATAGCGCACCGGCTTTTCGTCTTCGTCGAGCAAGGTAACGGTAGCACCGAACACGATCTTGTCACCCGACAGCGTGGTCGGATCGATGATCTGCGCGCGCGACAGCCTGTCTTCCAGGTCCGCGATCGACGCTTCGACCTGTCCCTGCCGTTCCTTTGCGGAATGATATTCAGCATTTTCGGAAAGGTCACCGTGAGCGCGCGCTTCCTCGATGGCATCGACGATCACCGGGCGCTCGGACTTCAGCGCCGCGAGCTGGGTGCTCAGCTGCTGATAGCCCTCGGCCAGCATCGGGATCTTTTCAATACTTGCCATGTCCTCATGGTCCTTCGTCAAAAATGGTGCACCGGCGAGAGGGGCTCTCGCCGAAGGCCGTCCGGCCATTGCTCCTGTGGGGGGTCAGGCGTGCTGGCTGGGATAATAGGATTGCAGCGGCCTGACATCAAGGTCGGCGATGCTGGCGCTGGTCAGCGCCAGCGCAGCAGCGTCACAGGCCGCCGCTGTCGTATAATAAGGTATCTTTCCGGTCAGCGCCGAAGCGCGGATCGATGCGCTGTCACGCAAGCTCTGCCAACCTTCGGTCGTGTTGAAGATAAGGTCGATCCCGCCGTCCTTGATCCTGTCAACAATATGCGGGCGCCCTTCAGCCACCTTGTTGATCTGTGCCACCGGCACGCCCTCGCCTTCGAGGAAGCGCGCGGTTCCACCCGTGGCGACAATGCTCCATCCTGCATCGGCAAGACGGCGAGCAGCGCCGAGGATGCGCGACTTGTCACTCTCCTTGACCGAGATGAACACGGTGCCGGACTCGCCGAGCGCGTCTCCGGCGCCCAATTGCGCCTTGGCAAAGGCGGTCGGGAAATCGGCATCGATGCCCATGACTTCACCCGTAGAACGCATCTCCGGCGACAGCACGGGGTCCACGCCAGGGAAGCGCGCGAATGGGAAAACTGCTTCTTTAACAGCAACATGGGCAATGTTGCGGTCAATCACCGGCAGATCGGCAAGCCGCTCACCCGCCATCACGCGCGCCGCAATCTTGGCGACCGGTGCGCCGATCGCCTTAGCGACAAACGGCACGGTGCGGCTGGCACGCGGGTTGACCTCGATGAGGTAAACCGCACCATCCTTCACGGCATATTGGACATTCATCAGGCCGCGCACGCGCAGCGCGCGGGCAAGCGCATCCGTCTGGCGCTCGATTTCCGCGATGATCTCCGCGCTGAGACTGTAGGGCGGGATGGAACAGGCGCTGTCTCCAGAATGGACGCCCGCTTCCTCGATATGCTGCATCACGCCTGCGACGACGACCGTTTCGCCATCGCACAGGGCGTCGACATCCACCTCAATGGCATCGCGCAGATATTGGTCAATCAGCACGGGTGAATCGCCGGACACGCGCACCGCGGTGTCAATATAGGCTTCGAGCTGCGCTGGCCCGTCAACAATCTCCATCGCACGGCCGCCAAGCACATAGGATGGACGCGTCAGCACCGGATATCCGATACGCGCGGCGACAGCGATTGCCTCGTCACGGCTGCGGGCAATACCGTTTTCGGGCTGCTTGAGGCCGAGCTTGGAGACAAGCGCGGCAAACCGCTCCCGGTCTTCGGCAAGATCGATCGCGTCGGGCGAAGTGCCGAGGATAGGGATCCCGGCCTTGGACAGGGCCTGCGCCAGTTTCAGCGGCGTCTGCCCGCCGAACTGGACGATGACACCAACCAATGTCCCCTTCGACTGTTCGACGTGCAGGATCTCCAGCACATCTTCGGTCGTCAGCGGCTCGAAATAGAGTCGGTCGGACGTGTCATAGTCGGTCGAAACCGTTTCCGGGTTGCAGTTGACCATGATGGTTTCATAGCCAGCATCGGACAGTGCGAAGCAGGCATGGCAACAGCAATAATCGAATTCGATCCCCTGCCCGATGCGGTTGGGACCGCCGCCCAGGATGACGATTTTCTTGCGCCCGCTCGGGTCAGCCTCGCACTGCGGCGCGCCAAAGGCCGGCGCCTCATAGGTCGAGTACATATAGGGCGTCACCGCTGCGAACTCGGCGGCGCAGCTGTCGATCCGCTTAAACACAGGGCGAACGCCAAGGCGATGGCGTAGCGCCCTCACCTCTTCCTCGTTGACGCCGCCGGTCATGGCAACAACAGCATCGTGGAGCAGGCCGGAACCGCGCGCGACCGCCCGTTCCATGCCTTCGCGCACCCTGACTGAGCGCAGCGCGAGATAGGCGAGGCGCTTGTCGGCAAAGCCCATGGCCTTCAACCGCCGCATCCCTTCCGCATCGCGGGGGAGGCCATTGGCCATCACTTCCTGTTCGGCAGCAACAATCTCTGCGATCCGCTCAAGGAACCAGGGATCATAGCCGGCGATGGCCGCGATCTCCGCCACCGTCATGCCATTGCGCAGCGCCTGTGCCGCAACCAGCAGCCGCTCGGGCGTCGGTCGCGCCAGCTCCGCCACCAGCTCGTCGCGCGAGGCGTTCTCGAGGTGGTCGACGAAATTGAAACCGCTCAGGCCCGTCTCAAGACCGCGCAGCGCCTTTTGCATGCTTTCATGGATGTTGCGGCCAATCGCCATCACCTCGCCGACTGACTTCATCGCGGTGGTCAGCAGCGGCTCGGCGCCCTTGAACTTTTCAAAGGCAAAGCGCGGGATTTTGGTGACGACATAATCGATGGTCGGTTCGAACGAGGCCGGGGTGACCCCGGTGATGTCGTTCATGATCTCGTCCAGCGTATAGCCGACGGCCAGCTTGGCCGCGACCTTGGCGATCGGGAAACCCGTCGCCTTGGATGCAAGCGCGGAGGACCGCGAAACGCGCGGGTTCATTTCAATGACGATCAGGCGACCGTCCTTGGGATTGACCGCGAACTGGACGTTGGAGCCGCCGGTTTCGACGCCGATCTCGCGCAGGCACGCGATGCTCGCGTTGCGCATGATTTGATATTCCTTGTCGGTCAGCGTCAGCGCCGGCGCGACAGTGATCGAATCCCCGGTGTGGATGCCCATCGGATCCACATTCTCGATCGAACAGATGATGATCGCATTGTCCGCCCGGTCGCGGACAACCTCCATCTCATATTCCTTCCAGCCGAGCAGCGATTCCTCGATCAGCACCTCGGTGGTCGGTGAAGCGGCGAGGCCGCCGCGCACGATCGTCTCGAATTCCTCGCGGTTGTAGGCAATGCCGCCGCCGGTGCCGCCCATGGTGAAGCTGGGGCGGATGATCGAAGGCAGGCCGGTGCGTTCAAGCACCGCGAACGCCTCATCCATCGTATGCGCAACGCCGGAGCGCGCACTTTCGAGGCCGATCTTGTCCATCGCTTCACGGAATTTCTGCCGGTCTTCCGCCTTGTCGATGGCTTCCGGTTTGGCGCCGATCATCTCGACGTCATACTTGTCCAGCGTGCCGTCATTGTGCAGCGCGAGCGCGGTGTTGAGCGCGGTCTGTCCGCCCATCGTGGGCAGGATCACCATCTTCTCGCCCGGATGCGCGGCCTTTTCCCGCGCGATGATCTTGGCAACGATACCCGGCGTGATCGGCTCGACATAGGTCGACCCGCCCTCCCCCACCAGATCGGGGTCGGTCATGATCGTCGCGGGGTTCGAATTGACGAGGACGATGCGGTAGCCCTCCTCCCGCAGCGCCTTGATCGCCTGCGTTCCCGAATAATCGAACTCGCACGCCTGCCCGATGATGATCGGGCCAGCGCCGACGATGAGGATGGAGTCTATGTCAGTGCGTTTGGGCATCAATCTGGCTTCTTGAAAACGAAGGGCGCAGGGGCGGTCATCGGGTTTACAGTGTCGGAGGACAGCCCCCCCACAAACTTCTCGAACAGATAGAAACTGTCCTGCGGACCCGGGCTTGCTTCGGGGTGATATTGCACGCTGAAGGCGCGCTTTGACGGCATTTCAAAGCCGCAATTGCTGCCGTCGAACAGCGAAGTGTGCGTCACCACCGCGCCTTCCGGCAGGCTCGCCTCATCGACAGCGAAGCCATGGTTCATGCTGGTAATCTCGACCACGCCATCCTCATGCCGTTTGACCGGATGGTTGGCACCGCGATGCCCCTGGTGCATCTTGATCGTCCTGCCACCGACCGCGAGCGCAAGCAGCTGGTGGCCGAGGCAGATGCCAAAGATCGGCAGGCCGGCGTCCATCAACGTGCGGATGACGGGCACGGCATGGTCACCAGTCGCAGCGGGATCCCCCGGGCCGTTCGACAGGAAGACACCGGCGGGCTTGAGCGCGAGGATGGCCTCGGCGCTGGTCGTCGCGGGAACGACGGTGACTCGCGCACCGGCGCGGACAAGGCTGCGGAAGATATTGTGCTTGGCGCCATAGTCGATGGCGACGACATGGGGGCGGCTGTCCGCGCCGTCGGCCCCGGCATAGCCCTGGCCCAGCGTCCATACGCCACCGTCCCAGCGCGACTGCTCCATGCGGCTGACTTCACGCGCGAGGTCCATACCCTCCAGCCCCGGCCAGCCCCGCGCCATGGCGAACAGCGCGTCCACATCGAACTTGCCGTCGGGCGCGTGGGCGATGACAGCGTTGGGTGCACCGCTTTCACGGATACGCCGGGTCAGCGCCCGGGTATCAATGCCGGAAATGCCGATCAGGCCATTGTCCGCCATCCAGCGGTCAAAGCGCCCTGCGCTCCTGAAATTGCTCGGCGCGGTCACATCCTCGCGCACGATGCAGCCGACTGCGTGCGGCTTATCCGCTTCCACATCCTCGCCGTTCGCGCCGACATTGCCGATATGCGGAAAGGTGAAGGTGATGATCTGCCCGGCGTAGGAGGGATCGGTCATCACCTCCTGATAGCCGGTCATCGCGGTGTTGAAGCAGACTTCACCGACGCCCGCGCCTGCCGCGCCGAATCCGCGACCCCAGAGTATGTCGCCACCGGCGAGCACCAGCGCACCGGTTGCGCCTGTGGGCGCGCGCTTTGCATCGGCTTTCGCCATGGCGATGGATCTCCGTTTCATCATGAGGCTGCACGAGCCGGGGCATCCCCCCGAGTCGGCAGGTTAAACGGCCAGACAGTTATGCCTCTCCGCCTTCACGCACAATCTGGCGAAAAAAGATTGTTGCCGTTATGACTAACCCTTTCTTCCATTGGGGCAAGGAGTGCGGCGCGTGATTCGCGACGATATCAAGGCTGCGCAGATCGAGGCGATGAAAGCCGGGGATAAGGCCCGGCTGCAGACCGTTCGCCTGATCCTGGCACGCATCAAGGACCGTGAGATCGAACTGCGCACGCAGGGCGGCGTGAGCGATGACGATGGCATGATCGTCGAACTGCTCCAGAAAATGGTGAAGCAACGCCGCGAATCGATCGCCATGTTCGAAAGCGGCGGCCGCCCCGAAAAGGCCGCTGAGGAAGCAGCCGAAATCGCAATCATCGAAACCTTCTTACCTGCGCAGATGAGCGAGGAGGAAACCAGCGCCGCGATCGAAGCGATCAAGGCCGAGCTTGGCGCGTCGGGTATGAAGGATATGGGCCGAGTGATGGCCGAACTGCGTGCCCGCCACGCCGCCAGCCTCGACATGGGTAAGGCCAGCGCGCTGGTGAAGGCAGCTCTGGCGGGGTGAGGGCCGGTTGACCCTATCCCCCCAATGGCTGGATGAATTGCGTGCGCGGACCGTCCTGTCCGCGCTTATCGGCAGAAGTGTGAAAATCACGCGCGCAGGTCGCGAGTGGAAGGCCTGCTGCCCCTTCCACAATGAAAAAACGCCGAGCTTCACGATCAACGACGACAAGGGTTTCTACCATTGTTTCGGTTGTGGTGCGCATGGCGATGCTATCCGCTGGATGACTGACCAGCGCGGCCTGCCCTTCATGGATGCGGTGAAGGAACTGGCTGCCGCAGCCGGCATGGACGTGCCAGCCCCTGATCCCCGCAGCGCCGAGCGCGCCGAAAAAGCCCATGGCCTGCGCGACGTGACGGAGGCGTCGGCTCGCTGGTTCCGCGAACGGTTGATGGATGCAGAGGGCGGCGATGCGCGATCCTATCTCGAAAAGCGCGGTCTCTCCCGTGCGACGGTGGAGGCATTTAACCTTGGCTTTGCCCCCGATGCCCGCGGCCGGCTGCGTGAGGTGCTCAGCGAATATGGAGACGATCTCGCGATAGAGGCGGGGATGCTGATCCTTCCTCCGGACGATGCGCCGAAAAACCGTCAGGAACCCTATGACCGGTTCCGCGGCCGGTTGATGATCCCCATCCGCGATACGCGCGGGCGTACCATTGCCTTTGGTGGCCGCATTCTGGGTGCGGGTGAGCCCAAATATCTCAATTCCCCCGATACGCCGCTGTTCGACAAAGGGCGCATCCTGTACAATCTCGACCGCGCAGCGGCAGCAGCACGGGCGGCCGGGCGGCTGATCATCGTCGAAGGCTATCTGGACGTGATCGCGCTGGCTCAGGCCGGGATTGCGGAAGCGGTTGCTCCGCTAGGCACCGCACTCACCGAAGCGCAGATTGAGCTCGCCTGGCGTCAGGTTTCGGTACCGCTGCTTGCCTTTGATGGCGATGCCGCCGGGCAACGCGCGGCGTTGCGCGCAGCCACGCGTGCCCTGCCCTTGCTCAAACCCGGCCACAGCCTGGCATTCATCACCATGCCGGCGGGCCAAGACCCGGACGATGTCGTCCGCAGCGGCGGAAAAGGGGCATTCGACCGGCTGGCCAACGCTGCCGTGCCACTCGTTGATCTGCTCTGGCAGACTGCTCTTGCTGCTCGGCGGGATGATACACCGGAAGCACGGGCGGGTGTCCGCGCACAATTGATGCAATGGGCCGAAACAATCGCCGACCGCGATGTCGCCGCCCTCTATCGTCAGGCCTTCCGCGATCGCCTGGACGACGCCTTTTTTGCCGGGAACCGCAAGCCGGCACAGACCGGCAATCGGCGCCCGATGCAGGGCGCACGCCGGAACTTTGCCACACCGCCCCCCGAACGCCCGCCAAGCCCGCAACTACGCGGCATTGGTAAGGCTCTGGCTGAAACCGCCTGTGCTGCGGTCCTTGCCGGGCTGCTGCGTCAACCCCAGCGCATCGCGCATCACGCCGAAGCGCTCGTCGCCCTGCCCTTTCCGACGCGGGAACTCAGGGGGCTCGCCGATGCCATGATCGATGCCGCCCTGACCCGTGATGACGTCATGGGGCTTGATACGGAGGGGCTTCTCGCCATATTGGCGAATGGTGACTGGTATAATAGCGCGCAGGTGCTGCTGCGGGCGGATGGTGCGAACTTCTCTTTTACGCGAACGGGGCGACGGGCCGGCGGATCCGATACCGATGATCGGATTGCGCGTGATTCCGCCCGCGCGGCAACAGAGCTTGATCTTGCCATTCATGCGCTGATCACTCTTCCGGAGCTCGACCGGGCCTGCGCGGATGCCGACGCGAGAGCCTTTGGGGATCTTACGGAAGAAACACTGGCCGAGCAGCAACGCTGCCGCGCCGCGCGGGAAGAAGCCTTGAAGCGCCTCGTGGCGCTGGCGGGGGATGGTCAGGACGGCGGCACATAGCCCCCGGACTGGCGGGAATTTTCGGGACGGTCGGGCGTTGATGCCGGATCATCCGCAACGAACTGGAAACGGGCGGACATGAGCGAAGACGATATCGACACCCCCGGCGGCGACGAACCGCTGATCGACCTCAACGACGCCAAGGTAAAAAAGCTGATCGCCCGCGCAAAGAAGCGCGGCTACATCACTTATGACGAGCTCAATGAGGCTCTGCCGCAGGACCAGATGTCCTCCGAACAGATTGAAGACATCATGTCTGCTATCTCGGAGATGGGCGTCAACATCGTCGAGAAGGACGAGGACGCCGACGACGAGGCCGAGCCCGACGATGGTGACGACGATATCGAACCCGTCGGCGCCAATTCGGCGCTCGCCGCCGCTCCGGAAAAGAAAAAGGAAACCGTCGATCGTACCGACGATCCGGTGCGCATGTACCTGCGTGAGATGGGCGCGGTCGAACTGCTGAGCCGCGAAGGCGAAATCGCCATCGCCAAGCGGATCGAAGCCGGTCGCGACACGATGATCATGGGTCTTTGTGAAAGCCCGATCACCTTCAACGCGATCATCGAATGGGCCAACGCGCTGAACGCAGGTGAAATGCAGCTGCGCGAAATCCTCGATCTCGAAGCGATGCTGAACAAGGATCCGGTTCCCGAAAACCTCGAGGAAGAAGGCGAGGACGAGGAAGTCGAGATCTCGGAGAAGGTCGCTGGCCCGTCCTTCAAGGAAGAGGATGAGCCCGAAGAGGCCGCCGCTGAAGAGGATGAGGAAGACGACATGACCGAGCGGCGCAGCCGCCCGGCTATGGAGGATGATGACGAGGATAACACCCTCAGCCTAGCCGCGATGGAAGAGCTGCTGAAGCCTGAAGCGATCGAAAAATTCGCCCAGATCACCAAGCTCTACCGCGAATTCTCCAAGCTTCAGGACGCGCGCCTTGCGGCATTGGGCGTCGGCAATGATTTCCCGGCAGCGTCGGAGAAGAAGTATCAGAAGCTGCGTGACGAGCTGACTGCCGAAGTCGAGAGCGTCCAGTTCCATAACGCCAAGATCGAATATCTGGTCGACCAGCTGTACAGCTATAACCGGCGCCTGACCGCGCTGGGCGGGCAGATGCTGCGCCTTGCCGAGCGCCACAAGGTGCCGCGCAAGGACTTCCTTGACCGCTATGTCGGGCATGAGCTCGACGAAAACTGGCTGGAAAGCGTCGCCGGCATCGACAAGAAATGGGCCGCATTTGGCGAACGCGAAGGCGAAGCGGTCGATCGCATTCGCACCGAAATCGCGGAAATCTCGCAGTCGACCGGTATGGCGCTGGGTGAATTCCGTCGCGTCGTCAACATGGTGCAAAAGGGCGAGCGCGAGGCACGCATTGCCAAGAAGGAAATGGTCGAAGCCAACCTGCGCCTCGTCATCTCCATCGCCAAGAAATACACCAACCGCGGCCTGCAATTCCTGGATCTCATCCAGGAAGGGAATATCGGCCTGATGAAAGCGGTCGATAAGTTCGAATACCGCCGCGGCTATAAGTTCAGCACCTATGCGACATGGTGGATCCGGCAGGCGATCACGCGCTCGATCGCAGATCAGGCGCGCACCATCCGCATCCCCGTCCACATGATCGAAACGATCAACAAGCTGGTTCGCTGCAGCCGCCAGTTCCTGCATGAGCAGGGCCGCGAACCGACGCCGGAGGAAATGGCCGAGCGCCTCTCCATGCCCCTCGAAAAGGTTCGCAAGGTGATGAAGATCGCCAAAGAACCGATCTCCCTCGAAACGCCGATCGGCGATGAGGAAGACAGCCATCTGGGTGATTTCATCGAGGACAAGAATGCCGTTATCCCGGTCGATGCTGCTGTGCAGTCGAACCTCAAGGAAACGGTCACCCGCGTGCTTGCCAGCCTCACCCCGCGCGAGGAACGCGTGCTGCGTATGCGTTTCGGCATCGGCATGAACACCGACCATACGCTTGAAGAGGTCGGCCAGCAGTTCAGCGTGACCCGCGAACGTATCCGCCAGATTGAGGCCAAGGCGCTGCGGAAGCTGAAGCACCCGAGCCGCAGCCGCAAAATGCGCAGCTTCCTGGACCAGTAAGCGGGCGAAACAGCCAAATGAACCGAAGGGCCGCGCGGAAATGCATCCGCGCGGCCCTTTTCGTCTGGCTGGCTCCATAGTTAAGCCGCCGAAATCTTTATCGTCCCACAATGGTGCAGGGGTCATAAACCCTGCCTTTACACTGCCTCCGCTATCGCAGTCGGACCAGCTCGCCGATCCCATCGGGTTTGTCGGGCACGCTCGATTGAAAGAGGCTTACGATGCTCCAGCCGCAGCGCCACGAACAAGGCAGCGATCTTACGCGTGCCATCGACGCGCTGGTTACAGCCGAAGGGGCCGCAGCTCATCCCTATGTGATGTCACGCAAGCTCGTCGAAGGTCGCGATGCGACTCGCAATCTGGCTGACGCTGTCCATTTCTTCGGATTGCTGCATGGCCGCCATCCCGGGCTTATGGATCATGCCGCCAGTCGCGCCATAACTGCCGAGGAACGGCATTGGATTGAATCGGCTATCACCGCGTTCACGCGGGAGCGGGCCTACCTCTCTGCCCTATCTTCCGCCACCGGACCGATGCCGAGCACAGCCGGGCAGCAGCAGTGCGAGCAGACGGTGTTGGCGCAAGGCCATGCCATCGACATGCTGGGCCAGTCCGAACGCGCAGGCTGCGCGTTGGGCGCAGCAATCGCGCTGGCGCTCGACTGGCGGGCGATCCGCTCGGTGCTCGATGCCGCCGCGGCACGCCTTGATGTGCCCGCCCGGCCGGCATCATTGCCGGATCTCCACGAAACGGTGGCTCTGCTCGATAAATTATCGGGGTCCCAAAACTCCGAGAGAGCGATGCTTTTTGGCGCGCAGCAGCTGCTCGCCCAACATCGGGGCATGTGGGATTTGCTTGCCACCCGTGAATCGGTGCGCGCTTCCGCCTGATTAAGCACCATGTTCTTAGCCAGCCTTAGCCCGCCCGCTTGCGCGGCGGTCAGGTGCCGCTTATGCCTCTCGCCCGTTGACGTTTACGTAAAGGGCGAGCGATGCGATTCGAAGGCACCAGCAACTATGTCGCGACTGATGACCTCAAAGTGGCAGTCAATGCCGCAGTCACGCTTCGCCGCCCGCTTCTGGTGAAAGGCGAACCGGGCACCGGCAAAACAGTGCTCGCAGAGGAAATCGCCAAGGCTGCCAATGCGCCGCTCATCACCTGGAACATCAAATCGAGCACCAAGGCCCAGCAGGGCCTCTATGAATATGACGCGGTGGCGCGTCTGCGTGACGGCCAGCTCGGTGATGAGCGCGTCCATGACATCGGCAATTACATCAAGAAGGGTAAGCTTTGGGAAGCGTTCAGCTCGCCCACCCTGCCCGTCCTCCTGATCGACGAGATCGACAAGGCCGACATCGAATTCCCCAACGATCTGTTACAGGAACTCGACCGCATGGCGTTCGACGTCTACGAAACAGGTGAGCATATCGCCGCCGTCGAGCGCCCGATCGTGGTCATCACATCGAACAATGAAAAGGAGCTGCCCGACGCTTTCTTGCGCCGCTGCTTCTTCCACTACATCAAGTTCCCGGACCGAGACACGATGCAGGCCATCGTCGACGTCCACTTCCCCGGCATCCAGAAGATACTGGTCAGCCGCGCGATGGACATTTTCTATGAGGTGCGTGAGGTGCCCGGCCTCAAGAAAAAGCCGTCGACCAGCGAACTCATTGACTGGCTGAAGCTGTTGCTCGCGGAGGACATGCCGCTGGAAGTTCTCCAGTCGAAGGACACGCGCAGCGCTATCCCGCCGCTCCATGGTGCCCTCCTCAAGAACGAGCAGGATATCATGCTGTTCGAACGCCTTGCCTTCATGGCGCGGCGCCAGAGCTGATAAGCCGCCATTTGCGGCTTACAGCTTGTAACTGATCTCCAGATCGCCCCAGCGCTGCCCACCAAAGCGCAGCGGAACATAGACGTTGCGCACAACAGTGTAGGTCTGCCCGTCCTCATCGCGGCGATAGACCGACATGTAAAAAGGCGCTTCAGACGCCTTCGCCTTGGCATCGGCGGGGTCAAAGAAACGGCGCCCGTTGCGACAATAGCGGGTGTCATGCGCGATATCGCCGGTCGGCGCGCGTGAGAATCTTGAGAGGTGCGTCGGCAGATAGCCATCGCCATTGGTGCAGGCCGTGCTGATCACACGCGGATCGAACTCGGCTATCTCATCAAGCACCGGCTGCCAGTGCCTATGCGCCCAGTCCCAGAGGCTGGTCTTGAATCGTTCGGGCTTGCTGCCGGGGATGAGCTGGTAGTCGGTATCGAACAGCTGATCGATGGTGACACGCCCCTCGGCCATGGCCCGCTCGGTTAGCGCCTGCACCTCGTCACGCTTGCGCGTCGCATAGGCAACGAAGCGCGAGTCCTCGGGCGAAGCATCAGCCGCAACCAGCCCGTGGAACACCCGATTGGACAGGCCTTCGAGATCGTCGATCTGGCGATGCGCCTCGACCAGGCGATCCGCCCCGCCCCGCACACGCTCGCCAAAGTCGGATAGCGCCGCCCTCACCTGCTGGCTGTTGCCGTGGATCAGCGAGGCGCTTCGCGCAATCTGGTCGCTTTGCCCGTCGACAAGGCCGACGAGGTCAATGGCGCGACCGAGCGCATCGCTCACGCGTTCGAACCCCGCCTCGGCACGATGGCTTTCCGCGACACCGGCGGCGATCTCCCGCATCAACCCTTCGGCTTCGGACGACAAGCTGGCCACGGTGCGACGAATTTCCTCTGTCGCGGCGCGGGTGCTGGCCGCAAGTTTCTTCACCTCGTTGGCAACGACAGCGAAAGTCCGCCCGGCATCGCCCGCACGTTCGGCCTCGATCGCCGCATTGAGCGCGAGCATATTGGTGGTCTTGGCAATCGTCTCGATGCTTCCCGAGACCAATCGCACCTGCTCCATGGCCGAAGCAAAATTGGTGACATGGGTGCCCAGGCGCTCGACCAGGCTGGTGAGCTGGCTGAACTCGGCGACTGTTGCGCCGATCTGCAATGCGCTTGAGGTGATGTTGTCCGCGGCTTTGGCGGAGAGGATCTTCGCTTCCTCGGTTGCACGCGCGACCTGCGCCTGATCGGCTTCGAGATCGGCCGTCACGCGTTCCAGACGCAATAACGCCTCGACCTGACCGGCGAGCTCCTCCGCCACCGACTCTATCTGCCCGCCGACGTCCGCACAGCCGACTGCCAACTGGCCGGTATCCCCGGCTAATTCAGCGTCGAGAATGGCGGCTGCAGCGGAGATGGTTTCGAACTTCATTCTGTCTGTTTTCCCGACCGGTGGGTTTCCGGAAAATGACAGAAAGCGGTTAATGGCTCCTCAAGAGGCACAGCAAAAGCTGACTTATCCCCCAGACCTACCTGCCAACAAACTGCGCGAATTTTTCGCGCGGAATGGCCAGCACATCCCATAGTTCGGAAATGTCATCCGTCACGCCGTCCGCGCTTACGGGCCCATAGGCGGACATCAGCAGATAATCGTGCTGGAGAAAGATGTTGGCGCATTCCTCAGCATTTTCCCCAGCCATCTCGACAACCACGACCGGACGGACATCAGCCAGCATTTTGCTAGCTCCCCTCAGGATCATGGCTTCAGCACCCTCCGCATCACATTTGACGAAATGAGGCGCTGGGTAACGGTCCAGCAGCCAGTCAATAGTCACAGTCATGACGGAAAATTGCTGCCGGACACCGCCGGTTTGAGTGCCTGGCGCAGCATGGGCGAGGCCATTCGCGGACCGCCCCCGAACGGGAATGTTAAACCGCGCCGTTCCGACCTCATCGCTCACTGCCACCGCTAAGGCATCTAATTTCAAATCGGGATTAGCGGCCATCGTACGGTGGATCAGCCGGACATTGAAGGGATCGGGCTCGAAAGCGATCGTGTGAGATGCCCGGGTTGCGGCCGGCAGCGCAAACAACCCCATATTCGCTCCGATATCCCATACAACGTCATTCGGCTCTACAAAACGCTCCACAAAATTCAGCAAATCAGGAACAAACTTCCTGTCTCCTAACTTCAAAACCGCAAGGTGGTTTCCTGGAGACAACCAAATGACTCGGCGTCCAAACCTCTCTGGCAGCCGCGTCTTGAATACAAAATTGCGAGCGAGACGCTCGGCCAAACTACGCAAAGATAACGGCATTGCTACTCAATGCTCCACAAACCAAAGGATCGTCCATGCGCAGCATTGGCTCCAACACACGGGCGCGGCAAGCCGATTGGCACAGCTTTAGGAAATATTTGCCAAAAAATCTGAGGCGGATGTGTTGCAAGCAACCGGATTGGCCGAGCTATCCATCAATTCCAACCAGTCCCCTCGCCATTTATCTTGGCAAGGCCGCCGCTCCGTGCTTGGAGGGGTTCGCGCCCGAGCCGGCGCGCAGATGCGGAGCCAAGGCAGGCCATGTTCTTCCAATTTCTCGACGAGCTGCGCCTCGCCGGCATCCCGGCGAGCCTCAAGGAACATTTGATCCTTATTGAAGCGCTCGACCGCGAGGTGATCGAGCGGCGGCCTGAGGAATTCTATTATCTCGCCCGCGCCACCTATGTGAAGGACGAAGGCCTGCTCGACCGGTTCGACCAGGTGTTCGCCAAGGTCTTCAAAGGCATCGAACAAAATTGGGCGCGAGCTGGCGCGGAGATCCCTGCCGACTGGCTGAAGGCGGTGGCCGAAAAGTTCCTGACACCCGAGGAAATGGAGGAGATCAAGGCGCTAGGCTCCTGGGAAGAGATTATGGAGACGCTGAAAAAGCGGCTTGAGGAACAGGAAAAGCGCCATGAGGGCGGCAACAAATGGGTCGGCACCGGCGGCACCAGCCCCTACGGTAATTCCGGCTACAACCCCGAAGGCGTGCGCATCGGCGGGGAATCCAAACACAAGCGCGCGGTAAAGGTTTGGGACAAGCGCGAATTCCGCAACCTCGACAACACGCGCGAACTCGGCACCCGCAACATCAAGATCGCGCTGCGGCGGCTACGCCGTTTCGCCCGCGAAGGCGCGCAGGATGAGCTGGATCTCGATGCGACGATCAACGGCACGGCGCGGCAGGGCTGGCTCGACATCCATATGCGCGCCGAGCGGCGCAACGCGATCAAGGTGCTGTTGTTTCTCGATGTAGGCGGGTCAATGGATCCCTTCATCAAGCTGTGCGAGGAGCTGTTCAGCGCGGCCTCCAGCGAGTTCAAGAATCTCGAATTCTTCTACTTCCACAACTGCCCCTATGAAGGGGTGTGGAAGGACAATAAGCGCCGTTTTTCCGAGCGGACACCCATGTGGGATGTGCTCCACAAATTCGGCCACGATTATAAGCTGATTTTCGTCGGCGACGCGGCAATGAGCCCTTATGAGATCACCCATCCGGGTGGCAGCGTCGAACATTTCAACGAGGAATCGGGATCTGTGTGGCTACAGCGCCTCACGAACACCTACCCCGCAGCCGCCTGGCTCAACCCGGTGCCCGAACAGCATTGGGGCTATTCCCAATCGACCAAAATCATTCAGCAGGCGATGTCAGGGCGCATGTTCCCGCTGACCCTCGACGGGCTTGACGATGCAATGCGGGAATTGACGCGCAAGCGGTAATCCTCGCACGTCCTTGACGGCGTCGGCCATTCCGCCATTGCTCCGTCACGGCTGCAATGGCGGCAGGCATCTATCCCGAAGCAGATTAACCGAGCGGTCGACTGCAATTCGCCCAGATCATGGAGCCAACACGGCCTGCCCGCTCGATCTGCTTCTTCTCACTCAGCAAGCGCAAGCCCAGGGGTCGGATTTGCCGCGGAAGCGGAACAGCGTCCGCATCTTGCCCGAAAACCTCAATATCGACATTTTCGAAGAAGCCGTACAGCAGGTCGCGAAATGAATCCCGTGTGTAGAAACGGGCCAGAAAACCGTCGGCATCGCGCCACAGCAAATCATCCAGATCTTTCCCGGTCCAGAACCCGGCCAGATATCGCCGCACCATGGTGACATAGGCACTCGCTCCACCAAGGTGGTATACCATCAGCTTGAGATGGCCTCCCTCAGCGAGCTTTTTTGACGCGGCGCGGATCGCCCTTGCGGTGTGCGAGCTATGATGGAGCACTCCCCAAGACCATATCAGATCGAAGGTTCCATCAAGCTCCCCAAGCTTGAGCGCATCCATTTCCCGAATGTCTGCAGTCAAACCGCGAACGGCGAACCTTTTGCGTGTCGCCTCGACAGAGGTTGGCGACAGATCGATGCTGGTAAGGTTGGCGCCGGACCGCGCCAGAAGCTCGCTGTGAAACCCCATCCCGCATCCGATCTCCAGCACACGCTTGCCTGCGAGCGATGGCAAATCCATCAGATCTTCAAACGGGTTTTCCTTTCCCGTGAACAATCGCGACGCATGAATGAAGCGTCTATCAGCATCATCAAACCAAGCGCTAGAAAATCGTTCTTTTTCAATAGGATCTTTCCAGTCATATGACATGGTATTGTGAGTCCACCACTTTCGATTGGACTCCTGACGCTCCATCTGTGACATTAAAATCTCGCGAATCATTGGATTGATGCGGCTTTCCTATGATAATCAAATACCATTAGTAAGCTCTTTTTACCGAAACCCCCTTGCTTGACATTCACCCTCGCAGGAATAGGGCTACTAGATTCAAACTCCGCTTTGACGTTGGCACATCGCTAAGAATTAGAAGATCGAGCGGCAGCTAAAGCGGAACACTCTCAAAGACAGGCTCTCGCGAAGCGGATATGGTTGATCTTAAAGGCTTTCATCCCGAACTCGCTCTCGACAACTTCTCGAGATTGGACGGCACGATCGTGTTTTTCAGCTTCGTGAAAGCGGCGATCAAGCGGACCAATGCAAAACGGGTCATGGATTTTGGCGCAGGGCGCGGGCAGTGTTTTCATGACGCCGGCCTGCCCGGCGCATCGCTCTTTAAACTTGAGCTCATGGATCTACGCACCGAGGGTTCGGAAGTCTGGGCTGCAGACATTGACCCGGTCGTTCGTGACCACCCGGCGTCACATCATCAGGTCATCATTCCATCCGACGGACGCCTGCCGTTCGAGGACAATTTCTTCGATGTGATCGCCAGCGATGTCACCTTCGAGCATGTGGCCAACCCCGAAACGGTGGCATCGGAGCTGATCCGTGTCCTCCGGCCCGGAGGATACATCTGCGCCCGCACGCCCAGCAAATATGGCTATGTCTCGATCGCCACCCGGCTGGTTCCCAATCGGCACCATGTGGCCGCTCTGCGCCACATCGCGCCGGACAAGCAGGCGCGTGATATCTTTCCCACGCGATTCCTCATGAACAGCGTCCGGGACATCAAACGCCTATTCCACCCGTGCGAGGTATATTGGTACCGGGATTCCGCTGGCCCCTCATATTTCTTCAACAATCGGCTGCTGTATCGGCTCTTCCTCGGCCTCCACAAAATTCTTCCAAACAGCCTGGCCACCTCGCTCTGCCTGTTCATCCGCAAACCCGAAATCGGATTGTCGGATAAGGCCGCCTAGGGTCGCAGATAGCCTGCGGATAGCGAATTATTGTTGCCTCCGCGCGCTTATCAGGACAGGGCAACACCATGAGTAACAGCTGGTCAAGGAAGGGGAGTCTGCGCCCTCAACGGATGGCAGCATCGACCGGTGGGCGGATTGAGCAGCCGAGCCGGCTGACAACCAGTGCCCCGGACAGCCTGAAACCGACCCGGCCCGAACTGGCCATCCTGCTGATCAGCCTGATGTTCGGGCTGGCGGTCTACCTGATTGCGCCTGACAGCCACCTTCTCGCCAACACCGTTCTCCCGATTTCGCTCATGATTGCCATGGCCTATGGCAGTTACATAATGACTACGCGACGCGTAGCGACAATCCTGACGCCGATCTTTGCGTTTCGAGTGGCAATTCTCTTCTATGGGGGATTCGGCTCGCTTGTGCCTATATTCGCCAATGATGCCGAATTGGCATCGATGTTCAGTTTTTATGCGTTTAGCGACTATGACCTATTGAAATACAATATAGTCATATTGTTGTTTACTTGTACATTTGTTGTTTGCGGCCCTGTCGTTCATTCATTTTCAGAAAAAATAATGCAAAAGGCACAGGTTTCACGATTTAAATTTGTTGAAAAATCGAATCTATCGATGTTTGTAATCGGCCTCGCCCTATTCGGGCTTGGTACTGTGATTAATATAGTTTTTATCATTCCGTTCCAATTTGGTTTTTCATCTACCACATTCCCCCTTGCACTATTTCTCATTGCCAGTTCCGCACAAATTGGTCTTTTCCTTATGATCGTGTGGTCATATAGAAATCGACCAGCCCTTCTTCCGGCCATCATCGGCGCTGGCTTTGTTTATATTATTATTGGAATTCTAACTTTTTCCAAGACCGACGCAATTTTACCACTTATCATGATTGTTTCGGCCCTTATTTATGTTCGTCCGAATTTAAGGACGCTCACCATTGGCGCACTTTTGATTGTCTTTGTTTTTCAGGCGCTGCAGCCAGTTACGGCTTTCGGAAGGCACCGGTTGGCGCAGACTTATGGTTCGATTTCAGCTCCGGCGGGGCCGACCGAGCGTTTGCGCATCGTTCGGGATTATTTCGATGCGCCGTCCGAAGAATATGAAACGGACGTCAACTATGCGCTGCTGCGCTTCAGTTACGTCAATGTCGGCACATTGGTCATCAACCGCTATGACATTGGTCAGCCCGGCAACAGTTACGAATATGCGTTTGCGCTGCTGATCCCGCGCATCATTTGGCCGGACAAGCCTTCATTGACCGAGGGCGCCCGCACTCTCAATTTCGAGGCAACCGGAAACGACCAGAGCTCGGTTACGTCGGGCCTCGCACCAGAGGGCTATTGGAATGGCGGGTGGATCGGGGTCGTCCTGGCCGGGCTGCTGGCCAGCATCATCTTCTGGCCATGGTCCCTTTACGCACTCAGGGTGCAAGAGGTCGGGGCATGGCACTTGTTCCCAGTCATCCTTGTCGGGATACGAGCCGGCACACGCTTTGACGGATGGTTTGTAGTCGATGTCCTGGGACCGCTGCTGTTTGCAGTGGCGGGGCATTTCATTTTGACCTTTGCGAACCGCCTGCTCAGCCGGGCCCGCGGAGGATAGAATTGGCTCGTGAATCAAGGGATCGGGCGCTGCTCCAGAAACAATCGGCAGGGTTGATCGATGCCGTCCGTGGCTGGGCGTGGCGTCAGGCTGATTTACCATATCACTGTAATACATCTGATTTTCGGATAGGTGCTTTTCGCCAGCCGCATTCAAAAGCGAACCATGTTGACACTGTCGCCTTGTATGCGAAACAGGCCCAAACTCGGGGCCACACGAAAATGACCTTTCTAGGATCGTCGGACGTTTACGTTCGAGGAAAGTTGCTGGTTTAATGTGCGGGATCGCGGGCGCAGTATCCTCACTGCCAGGACAGCATGTCGCGATTGATGCGTTGCGCGCAGCCTCAGAAGCCATGCTGGCCCGCGGGCCAGACGGCCACGGCGAATGGGTCGCAGAGGCTGGCGATGCCGCTCTCGCCCACCGGCGACTGGCGATCATCGACCTCAGCAGCACCGCTAACCAGCCGATGCGCCATGCAGCAGGCCGATATATCATCAGCTTCAACGGCGAAATTTACAATTATCGGGAACTTCGGGCTGAACTTCTGGCGGCAGGGGAGAACCTCCGCACGGAAAGCGACACGGAAGTCATTCTAGCGCTCTACGCGAAACATGGCGCAGCCATGCTCCGGCGCCTGCGAGGCATGTTCGCGTTCGCCATATGGGACGAGGAGGACCGGTCGCTGTTCCTCGCCCGCGACACATTCGGCATCAAGCCCCTTTATTATTGCGAAACCGGGACGGAGTTCCGCTTTGCATCGCAAGTCAAAGCGCTGCTTACTGACCCGAGCATCTCCCGAAAGCCTGATCCGGTCGGTTATGCCGGTTTCCGCCTATGGGGCTCTGTTCCCGAGCCGCACACCATGTTCGCGGCGATCCGCGCCCTTCCTGCCGGGCACAGCCTCACCTTCCGTCCCGGTCATCCGGTGCCCGCACCAACGCGTTTCGATTCCGTCGCCGACATATTGAGCAACGGATCGGATGGCCGGTCCGACACAGGCGCCGCTTTGCTGGACAGCGTTCGTCATCATTTGGTTTCGGATGTGGAGGTCGGTTGCTTTCTCTCGGGCGGCGTCGACTCGGGCGCTCTCGTCGGACTGATGCGGGACGCAGGGCAGGAGCAGATCCGCACCATCACTCTGGCCTTTGACGAATTCGCCAACACCCCATCGGACGAGAGCGCGCGGGCAACTGTGATTGCCCGCCATTATGGCGTCGACCACAGCATTGCCCGCATAACGGCGGACGATTTCCATTCTTCCCTGCCATCCATCCTGATGGCGATGGACCAGCCAAGCATTGATGGGGTGAACAGTTGGTTCGTCTCGCGCGCCGCCCATGAACATGGGCTCAAGGTCGCCCTTTCCGGGCTGGGCGGAGACGAATTGCTGGCGGGCTATTCGACCTTCCTGGCAGTCCCGACCATGCTCGCCCGTCGGGCCATGCTTGACCGCATTCCCCTGCTCTCGCCCGCGCTAAGGTCGGCTTGGCGCGCTCTCGCTCCGGTCCTCCTCAAGGGGATGCCAAAAGCGCCTTTTGCGTTGGATTATTCGGATCGGCTGGACCGGGCCTATCTGCTGCGCCGCGCGATCGATCCGCCGGAACGGATCCTGGCAGAAGGCCCCTCGGAGCTGCTCGCCACGGGCCTTATCGAAATCGTTGAGGGCTGCTCCCTGCGCGCGCTGCTTGATCCCCTGCCCTCCGGCCATAACCGCCAGATCGCCGCGCTGGAATGTGGCCATTACATGCGCAACCAGCTGCTGCGCGATACCGACTGGGCCAGCATGGCCCATTCGCTCGAAGTGCGCGTTCCGCTGGTTGACGTGCCCCTGACGTCCTCGATGGCAGGAAAGCTCGGCAGCTTGGCATGGAATGACGGCAAAAAGCTGCTTGCGTCGGCTCCCGCGCGTCCGCTGCCTAGGGAAATCGCAAGACAGGAAAAAACCGGATTTGCTATCCCGGTCGCCACTTGGCTTGGTCAGACCGGATCGGCTCGCCAGCAAAGGTTGCAGGGGTGGAGCGGACGCGTGCTCGACTCTTATGTTGCCGAAACCGGCCTGGAGCTCCCCTGAGCGGTTGACCGTCGCTGAAACGCCGTCCTATGGCTGGCTGGAGGCACCCATTCCTTGGTGCATTTGATGGTGGAACGGCACATGGACCACAGCCTGTTCGAAGGCCGCACCCTGCTTATCACTGGTGGTACCGGCTCGTTCGGAAACGCTGTTATGCGGCGCTTTCGCGATGTCGGCCTTAAAGAGATCCGGATTTTCAGCCGCGACGAGAAAAAGCAGGACGATATGCGCAAGCGCTACAGCGATGCGCGCCTGAAATTCTATATCGGGGATGTTCGTGACGAACGAAGCATCGCTTCAGCAATGCGCGGCGTCGATTTCCTGTTTCATGCCGCGGCCTTGAAGCAGGTTCCTTCCTGCGAATTTCATCCGATGCAGGCAGTGCGGACAAATGTTCTCGGCACGGAGAATGTTCTGGGGGCCGCCCTCTCCGCCGGTGTCGAGCGCATCGTCTGCCTTTCCACCGACAAGGCGGTTTACCCGATCAATGCGATGGGCATCAGCAAAGCGATGATGGAAAAGGTGGTCGTCGCCTCTTCCCGTGGCTTCGACGACGGTGAGCGGCTTTTGTGCGGCACCCGTTACGGCAATGTGATGGCATCGCGTGGTTCCGTTATCCCGCTGTTCGTGGACCAGATCCGCGCCGGTCAACAGATCACGGTCACAGACGGGTCAATGACGCGCTTCATGATGACGCTGGAGGATGCAGTCGATCTGGTCCTCTATGCCTTTGCCAACGGATCGAACGGCGACATATTTGTCCAGAAGAGCCCGGCGGCGACGATTGACACGCTGGTCGAGGCGCTGTGCGGGCTGTTCGGAGTTCCCGATCATCCGGTGACAGTCATCGGATCACGCCATGGCGAAAAATTGCACGAGACACTGTTGAGCCGCGAGGAGCGCGCCCGCTCGGTGGACGAGGGCGATTATTTCAGGGTGCCTCCTGATGGCCGTGACCTGAACTACGGCAAATTCGTGGAGAGCGGGGACACGACACTCGGCCCGTTCGAGGAATATAATAGCGCCAACACGCAGCAGCTTGATGTGGCGGGAATGCAGGCGCTGCTGATGAAGCTGCCGGCAATCCAGGCCGCTGTGCGCGGCGAGGCGCCGGTCTGGGACTATTGATATGGCGCGCATTGCGATCACCGGTGCCAACGGCTTCGTCGGCCGCAATCTCCTCTGGCGCCTGCAAGAGGGCGGCTTCGGTGACGTCGCTGTAATCGATCGCACGGCTGATGATGAAACGATCAGAGGCCAGCTCGACGGTGCGGACCTTGTGATCCATCTGGCGGGGGTCAACCGGACGGACGATCCCGCCGAGTTCCAGAATGGCAACGCCGACTATACTGGCCGCATCTGCGCTCTGGCCGCCGCGACTGCCAAGCCTCCTGCCATTTTTTACGCATCGACCATCCGCGCAGCTGATCCCACCGATTATGGCCGCAGCAAACTGGCGGCAGAGGCGCATGTCGATGCCTATGGCAAATCGACCGGAGCGCATGTGTGGAACGCCCGGCTCGTCAACATTTTCGGCAAATGGGCGCGCGCGGATTATAACTCGGCAGTGGCAACATTCTGTCACAATATCGCGCGTGGTCTGCCGATCCGCGTCAACGACCCGGCAGCACCGCTCACCCTTCTCTATGTAGACGATCTGGCCGATCGTCTGCTCTCCCTTGTCGCTGGGGAACGGCCGCCGTCTGGGATGCTTGATGTCGGCCCCGTGTATCAAACGACTGTGGGTGCGGTGGCGGATATGCTTCACGCTATCGCCGCTGGGCGCACCGACCTCTCAGTGCCAGCTACAGGCACTGGCCTTGCACGCGCCCTGTACGCAACCTTCATCAGCTATCTGCCGCCTGAGCACTTCAGCTACCCCGTGCCTGTGCATTCCGATCCGCGAGGCGACTTCGTGGAGATGCTGAAAACCCCGGACAGCGGGCAATTTTCCTATTTCACTTCCGCGCCGGGAGTGACGCGCGGCGAACATTATCATCACAGCAAGGTCGAAAAATTTCTTGTCCTGTCGGGCAAGGCCCATTTCGGCTTTCGCCACATCGAAAGCGGCGAGCGACACGAGATCGTCACTGAAGGCGGCAAGCCGGTGATCGTAGAAACTATTCCGGGCTGGACGCACAATGTGACCAACATCGGCGACAGCGAATTGGTCGTCATGCTCTGGGCAAATGAAGTTTTCGACCGCCAGCGCCCCGACACCATGGGAATGAAGGTATGAGCACGACCATGAAGGTCATGACAGTGGTCGGTACGCGACCCGAGCTTATCCGCTTGAGCCGTGTGATCGCAGCGCTTGATGAAGCCTGCAATCATGTGCTGGTTCATACCGGCCAAAATTATGACTATGAACTCAATCAGGTTTTTTTCGACGATCTGGGCATCCGCAAACCCGCGCATTTCCTGGACGCGGCGGAAGCCGGGGCATCCAAAACCATCGGCCGTATCCTGATTGCTATGGAGGATGTGCTGGAGGCGGAAAAGCCCGATGCTCTGCTGGTCCTTGGTGATACGAACAGCTGCCTCTCGGTCATTCCTGCAAAACGCCGACAAATCCCGATCTTCCACATGGAAGCGGGGAATCGCTGTTTCGACCAGCGGGTACCAGAAGAAACCAACCGCAAAATCGTCGACCATGTGGCGGACATCAACCTGACCTACTCCTCGATTGCGCGTGAATATCTGCTGCGCGAAGGGCTGCCCGCGGATCGTGTGATCAAGACTGGCAGCCCGATGTTCGAGGTTATCTCGCACTACCGTGCCCAGATCGATGCCTCGCCCATTCTCAAAACATTGGGGCTGGAACGCCACGGCTATTTCCTCGTCAGCGCGCACCGCGAGGAGAATATCGAAAGCGAGCGCAACTTCGGCAGGCTGGTGACGATCCTCAATCGGCTCGCCGAAACACGCGGCCTGCCCGTGATTGTCTCCACCCATCCGCGCACGCAAAAGCGCATTTCTGCGGCTGGCACAGAGTTTCACCCGCTGGTGCAGTTGATGAAGCCGATGGGTTTCACTGACTATGTGCGGCTCCAGATGGAAGCACGCGTCACACTGTCGGACAGCGGTACAATCACCGAAGAAAGCTCGATCCTCAACTTCCCGGCGCTGAATATCCGCGAGGCGCATGAACGTCCGGAGGGGATGGAGGAAGCCTCGGTCATGATGACAGGTCTGGATCCAGACCGGCTGTTCCAATGCCTCGCCATCGCGGAGCGGCAACCGCGCGGTGATGATCGCGCCTTCCGTCCTGTTGCGGATTACAGCATGCCCAATGTCTCGGCCAAGGTGGTACGCATCATTCACAGCTATCGTGACTATGTACGCCGCACGGTTTGGCACCAGCCCGACTGAGGGCCTCCTCGCGATATGCGCATACTCATCTGCAGCCAGTTCTTCTGGCCCGAGAATTTCCGGGTCAACGACTTCGCGCGGCTGATGGTAGAGCGTGGCCATCAGGTGACGGTGCTGACCGGCGAACCCAACTACCCGGAAGGCGCCATTTATCCCGAATATCGCGCCGACCCCGGCCAATTCTCGCGCTTCGCCGGTGCCGAAATCCTGCGTTGCAGGGTTATTCCGCGTGGCACCTCAAAGCTCGGGATGATGCTCAACTACGCCAGCTTTGCGCTGTCCGGCAGCCTGCTGGCATGGCGCAAGCTCCGCAAACAGCGGTTCGATGCGATCTTTGCCTTCCAGACTTCGCCCATCACCCAGGCGCTGCCCGGGTTGGTGGTGCGCCGCTCGGCGCGCGCACCGCTGTTCCTCTGGGTGCTTGACCTGTGGCCGGAAACACTGCGGGATATCGGCGTGCTGCGCGGCGGGCCGCTATTCGCTCTGGTGCGCAAGCTGGTGTCCTTCGTCTACCGCCGCTGCGACCGCATTCTTATCCAGTCTCCAGCGATGGCCGCCAGTATTCAGGAGCATGCCGGTACCGGCGAGCGCACACGCGTCTTTCCAGGTTGGGCGGAAGCGGAATTCGCCGGCGGTCTCGCCGACGCCGCGCCGGAGATGGCGGCATTTGCAGACCGGTTCCGGGTCCTGTTTGCCGGCAACATCGGGGAAGCGCAGGACTTCCCCTCGCTGGTCGAGGCCGCGGCACGACTGGAGGATGACAAACACCCCTTGTTTGTCATCCTCGGTGAGGGGCGCGGGGCGGACGCGGCCCGCGCGGCGATCGAGGCGCGCGGGCTCGGGCATATGTTTGCCTTTCTTGGTCGCCGACCGCTTGCAGACATGCCGTCTTTCTTTGCCGGGGCAGATGCCCTGTTGGTGACGCTGGCACCCGGCGCGGTGTTTGATCGCACCATCCCGGGCAAGGTTCAGAGCTACATGGCAGCTTCGCGTCCGATCCTCGCCATGATGAATGGTGAAGGTGCGCGCGTGATATCGGCCTCGGGTGGCGGCATTGCTGTCCCAGCACGGGACGCTGCCGGCCTTGCTGACGCCGTGCGGCGGCTTATGGCAATGTCGGACCAGCAAAGAACAGCGATGGGCGAAGCCGCTTGCGATTATGGCAAGCGCGAATTCGATCGAACATCATTGGGCCTGATGTTCGAACAATGGGTGTCCGAGCTATCAGAACAGCGTCCAACCGCGCTTTCAAAAGGATCAGCTTACCCGTGACCGGCGGCAAACCATCAATCACCGCAATCATCCTCTCATTCAATGAGGAAGTGCACATCGGCCGCTGCATCGAACGGCTTTGGCCGGTGGTTGAACGCATCGTCGTGATCGACAGCTACTCCTCCGACCGCACCGTCGAAATTGCGAAGGCCCTGGGTGCGGAGGTATTGCAGAACGCCTGGTCCAATCATGCCAACCAGTTCAACTGGGGCCTCGCAAATGCCGGTGTGACCACAGACTGGATTATGCGCATCGATTGCGACGAGTATCTGGAAGACGGGCTCCTGCATGCCCTGCAAAACGAAATCCCGTCGATGCCCGCGACGGTGACGGCCTGCGATTTCAAGTTGAAGGTAGTCTTTCAGGGCAAATTCATTCGGTGGGGCGGCTATTATCGCACCTGGCTCACCAGGCTCTGGCGTACAGGGATGGGCCATTATGAAAGCCGCTGGATGGACGAAAAAATTGTTGTTCAGGAAGGCGATCGAAGACGGCTCACCGGTGGCGACCTCGTCGACGAAAATCTCAAGGATCTGACCTGGTGGACCGGCAAGCATAATGACTACGCCACACGCCAGATGATCGACTATATAAATCGCGAACATCAGCTGCTGCAAACAGCCGATCCGCTCGCAAGCGATGCCAACCGAGCCATCAGGCACAAGCGGATGTTGCGTTCCGCATATGCGGGGATGCCTTTGTACCTGCGGGCTGTTGCCTATTTCATCCTGCGTTACATTTTGAGGCTCGGCTTCCTCGATGGGCGAAAAGGGTTCGTTTGGCACACATTGCAAGGATTTTGGTACTTCTTGCTGGTGGATGCGAAGGTTGACGAGGCCCGAGCCTTCATTGCGAAAAACGGGATCGACGCGTTTCGTAGCCATGTTGCCCATCGGCACGGCTTTGCTGATCTCGCCCCCTGCCCTGATAATGAACAAGTGCACCGATGAGCCACAAACCTCGGGTTCTCATCCTTATAGGCTCGTTATGGCCGGGCAATGACTCGGCGGGCCCGAATCTCTCGATCCGCGCCCAATGCGAGGCACTATCCTCCGAGTTCGATTTCTCGCTGGTGGCGCGCGACCGGCCCTTTTCCGGCGGCCAGTCACTCGCACCGGCAGGAGAGTGGCAGGACCTTGGCTATGCCCGCGCGACATACCTTCCGATCGAGAGAAGTGGCGCACAAGGCCTGAAGCAACTGCTTCGGGAAACGCCGCACGAATTGCTGGTGCTGAACGGATTCTTTGATCGGGAATTCACGCTTCCGGCCCTTTTCCTCCGCCGCATGGGCCTGGTTCCATGGCGCCCAGTGCTGCTCTCTCCGCGCGGCGAGTTCACCGCAGGCGCCCTCTCACTCAAGCGCTTGCCAAAACTCCTGTTCCGCAAGCTGGCCCCGCTTCTCGGCCTCCATCGTGAGGTTACATTCCATGTGACCAGTGAAGCCGAGCTTGCGGATGTTCGCGCTGCACAGCCCGATAAGGATGTCACATACGTCCCCAATTTCCGCCCGTTGTTCGCCCTGCCCCCGCACGAGCACCGCGCCGACGGGGCGCCGCTCCGTCTTGCCTTCCTCGGGCGCATCTCACCGGTGAAGGGCCTCGACACGGCGATCACGGCAATTGCCCTTGCTGGTGTGCCAGCGCGCCTCGACATTTATGGACCCATCGGAGATGAGGCACACTGGGCCGCCTGCCGCGCCGCTATCGCAAACCTTCCACCAGATGTGAGCGCAGTCCACCACGGAGAGATCACCAACGATGCCGCACCAGCCATGCTGGCGGCGCACGACGCCCTCCTTTTGCCATCCTTGAGCGAAAATTTCGGCCATGCGATCTTCGAATCGTTCGCAGCAGGAACGCCGGTCATCATCGGCGACCAGACACCTTGGAAGGGGCTGGAGAACGATCAGGCAGGAATTGAGCTTCCACCCAGGGATGCAGACGCCTTCGCCAGCGCATTGCGGAAATTTGCGGGCCAAAGCCAGCAGGAGCGCTTGGTATGGCGCGCCGGTGCGCGCAGCAGAGCCGAACTATTCTGCTCGACGAGCCGCGCCGCGCGGGACATGGGAATACTCTTCAGCCGACTAATCGGGGAGCAGCCAGCATGACAGCGGGAGAAACAGGCAACGCTGGGGCCGACCTTTACGCATCCTATGACGGTTGGAAGGGCTGGAAACAGCCTTTCGACTGCGACGCAGCGACAGCTGACTATTTCGCAGCGGAATTGGCAGGTTGGCCGATAGCAGGCAAAAGGGTGCTAGAAATCGGTTTCGGCAACGGTGAGTTCCTGGCGTGGGCGCGCTCCAAGGGAGCAGAGGTCACCGGTGCAGAAATCACGCCAGCAGCGATCGCTGCGGCCCAGAAGCACGGCATAGCGCTTATTGACCCCGACTTTGAAAATTCAGGCTCCGCTGCAACCGGCAGCTATGATCTGATCGCCGCATTCGATGTGTTCGAACATCTCTATCCGGATACGATCATTGCCAAGCTTCGGGCGATCGACGCCATGCTGGCGCCCGGAGGCAGGCTGATCCTGCGCTATCCAAATGGCCAAAGCCCGTTCGGACTGGCGGCTCAGCATGGCGATGCCACCCATTTGACCGCGCTCTCCCGCGCAAAAATGGAACAATATGCCACCGGGACCCAGCTCGTGACGCTTCGCTATGGCGGTGTGGCAAGGCCGCCAGCCAGAAGCCTGCCCAAACGCTTTGTCCGCACCTTCCGCTACGCACTGCGGGACATCCACATGAAGATCATCCGCTTCCTCTACGCAACCGACGTCGAGTTGGAGCCGGTTGTTACGCATGTTTTCACGCACAGCGCATCTAACTGACCCGCACGGTTACCATTGAGGACAGTAGTAGCCATAGCAGTTGGGGTTCAGCCCAGGGGGCCGGCGTGACCTCGTTTGCCAGTTCGGCTAACGCTCGTTTCGCGCGCGGTCTTTGATTCGCGCGTCGCCTTGCTACTGGTTGGACCCCAGCTTTATGCGATGTTTCCGAGGTTCACCCGGCGCAGCAAAGGCGAGAAGACAAGGACCAGCTGATGAGTTCAATTCGTGTAAATGTGGGTTGTGGCGCGACCCCTACGCAAGGCTGGGTCAATATTGACAACAGCTGGACCATAAAGGGCGTACGCAACCCTTTGCTGCGCGCGATCTTTACTCCCTTGGGCATGTTCAAGGGCAAGGACGAATATATTGCCACCATCCGCAAACATGACATCCGTTGGGCGGATGCGGGGAAACGTCTCCCGTTCGCCGACAGCAGCGTTGAGGTGGTGTATACAAGCCACATGCTCGAGCACATGACTCGGGAAGAGGTGCGTCGGTTCCTCGCTGAAACCAGACGTGTCCTCAAACCCGGGGGGATCCTGCGCGTAGCAGTACCGGATCTGGATTATCATGTTGGCTTGTACGGAAAGCATGGGGACGCCGACCAGTTTGTGACAGGCTTGATGATGGCGGCAGAGCCCCCGCAAGGCCTGCTCGGCAAGCTTCGACACCTTCTCGTCGGTGAGCGCCATCACCTCTGGATGTACAATGGCGCGTCTATGGCCAAGGAAATGGAGAATGCCCGCTTCAGCTCCGTGACTGTCAGACCGGCAGGTGAAACTGGAATCCAAAATCCCGGGACACTCGACCTTGCCGAACGCGCGCCAGAAAGCGTGTTCATAGAGGGCGTCCGCAGCTGAAACTGATTCCTCCAAAGGACACAATTTTCGATGGCAAGACTGTATGACAGCCGTAAACGCATCCTAGTCACAGGTGGAGCGGGCTTCCTTGGGTCTCACCTGTGCGACCGGCTGCTCGATGGTGGGCATGAAGTGCTTTGCGTCGACAATCTGTTCACCGGCACCAAACGCAATATCGAGCATCTGTCCGGCAACCCGCGGTTCGAATTCATGCGGCATGACGTCACCTTCCCGCTATTCGTGGAAGTGGACGAGATCTACAATCTCGCATGCCCCGCATCACCTGTGCACTATCAACACGATCCGGTGCAGACGACCAAAACCTCTGTTCATGGCGCAATAAACATGCTGGGCTTGGCCAAGCGTCTGAACTGCAAGATATTTCAGGCGTCAACCAGCGAAGTCTACGGCGACCCACATGTCCATCCCCAGCGGGAGGATTATTGGGGTAACGTCAATCCGATCGGCCCGCGATCATGTTATGACGAGGGCAAGCGGTGTGCGGAAACCCTGTTCTTCGATTATCATCGCCAGCACGGCCTCCAGATCAAAGTTGCCCGCATTTTCAACACCTATGGCCCGCGGATGCATCACGCCGACGGTCGGGTCGTATCCAATTTCGTGGTACAGGCGCTCACTGGAGAGCCCATCAGCATCTACGGCGATGGCGAACAGACCCGGTCATTTTGCTACGTCGATGACTTGATCGAGGGCTTCATCAGGCTGATGGAAAGCGACGAGACCGTTACCGGTCCGGTCAACCTTGGCAATCCCAACGAGTTCACGATGCTGGAATTGGCCAGCAAGGTACTGGCCATCACGGGATCCTCCAGCCGCCTCGACAGCCATCCTCTTCCACAGGATGACCCCAAGCAGAGACAGCCAGACATTAGCCTGGCGCGCAATGTTCTGGGATGGGAGCCCCATACGCAGCTTGATGAGGGGCTGGCGCGGACAATCGACTATTTCCGCGGCCGGGTGAATGAACTGGAGACCGTAAAGTGAGTGGACGTGGCAAGGCACGGGTTGCTTTCGTCAATTCACACCCGATCCAATATTTCGTTCCCCTCTATCGCCATATCAATCGTAGCCCGGATATTGAGGCTGTTCCGGTTTACATCACAAAGCACGGATTGCGGAACGACGTCGACCCAGGCTTCAAGCAGGCCTTTTCCTGGGATATTGACCTGTTGTCGGGAACAGATCCCATTTTCGTGGACGGGGCGGAGACGCGTCGCCTGGATCCGGGTGCCACCAAGATGATTGCACCGGGCGTATGGTCTGCCATCCGGAACGGCGGCTTCGATGCTGTTGTAATCCACGGCCACCGTATCGGCGCCAACCATGTTGCCACCTTAGCTGCGAAAAGCATGGGCATTCCGGTTATCTCACGCGGCGAAACACACCTCGCCTTGCCGCGCTCCGGCTTCAAGGAGCGGCTGCGCAGCCTGCTTTTCAGACGCTATTATGCCTGGCTTGACGGGTTTCTGGCTATCGGAACCCTCAATCGCGACTTTTATCGCAGCTTGGATGTCCCTGAAAGCAAGCAGTTCGACTTCCCCTACACCGTCGATAACGACCGGATGGGAGAGGCCGCTCGCATGAGTGACGAGGATCGGCAGGCCTATCGGGCCAGCCTCGGCATCTTGGACTCTCTGCCCATCCTGTTGTTCGCCTCGAAGTTCATCGAGCGCAAGCATCCAGACCATCTCATCGATGCGGCACGAATATTGAAGGACCGCGGCCATGATTTCCATCTCGTGCTTGCAGGCGCGGGGGAAATGGATGCGCAATTGCGCGAACACGCCGCCGCCCACCCGGACCTTTCGATTAAGTTCCCCGGCTTTATCAATCAGAGCGCGTTGCCGCGCCTGTTCGGTGCCAGCGACATCTTCATCCTGCCTTCCGAAGCGGAGCCCTGGGGGCTCATCATCAACGAGGCGATGTGCGCAGGCCTACCCATAGTAGCCTCCCGCGAAATCGGATCAGTCACGGATCTGGTTGAAGACGGGGTCAATGGCGCCACCTTTGATGCGGGTGACATCGCTGGATTGGTAGCCGCCCTCGAACCGATCGTGGCCAACGCAAAGCTGCAACAGGCCATGGGCGAAGCGAGCCTGTCCAAAATCAGCGTTTGGAACTACGACCGGTGTGTTGAGGGTCTTCGCGTCGGCCTGCAAAGGCTCGGCAAACTGCCGCAATGACCGTGCCTGCCATAAATCCGATCGTTGAATTTTTCCAAGCCAAGGCGCCAAAAGGCACCGCGGTTCTGGCCGGCGAGTTTGCAGCGACCGCACCATTTCCACATTTTGCAGCCGCTTTCCGGGCGGAGGGATGGGACGTCGCAGAGGTCGATCATCGCAGCTACATGAGCATGCCTGGAAACCGGTGGGTAAACCGCATAACTGACAGGTTGCTTCCCGCCGCCAAATCGCGGTCACTAGGGGCGGCAATTGAGAAATCCGTGTCCAATAGCGGCGCGGATTTGGTTCTTTTTGCGAAAGGGGTCGGCGCCAACCGGGATCTGCTCGCACGCCTGTCGGCGCGAGGATGCCGGACAGTTTGCTGGTATCCTGATCGCGACTTTGACCACGCCAACGTCTATCCTGAGGCGTTCGCTGATTTCGATCTATTCGTGACAACGAAGGTCCACCAACTACAGCATCTCCGCGCAATCCGCCGAGAACGGCCAACGGTCCTAATCGAACATGGCTGGTCGCCGGGCGTGCACTGGCGCCTTCATCCGCCGATGGCCCCGGCCGATCGTCCATTCGATCTGATATTCGTAGGTAATTTCTCACCCTACAAACTCAATTGGCTTGCCGGATTAGTCCAGCGCCTTCCCCATCTACGCTTGGCAATTGCAGGACACGCTTGGCCTAAAGTGCTACCGGAACTGGGTAGCAACGTCACTCTGGGCGGCCCG